>Ga0080064_1001202_pt1 | contig 55607 bp, 50 predicted proteins | sample Subgrocontami54m_FD_69260 | JGI IMG/M metagenome (GOLD analysis project Ga0080064, IMG submission 69260) | Subsurface groundwater microbial communities from S. Glens Falls, New York, USA - GMW46 contaminated, 5.4 m (SPADES assembly) (version 2) ...
GAGGAGCTCGCCGACAAACTGGCGATCCCGTTGGACAAGGTGCAGCGGGTGCTGAAGATCGCGCGCGAGCCGATCAGCCTCGACATGCCGATCGGCGAGGATGGCGATGCCCGCCTCGGCGACCTGATCGAGGACGAGAGCGCGGTGACGCCGCTCGATTCGGCGATCCACGCCAATCTACGGGTTGCCACGACCGAGGTGCTGGCCTGCCTGACCCCGCGCGAGGAGCGCATCCTGCGCATGCGCTTTGGCATCGGCATGGATTCAGACCACACGCTGGAAGAGGTCGGCCAGCAATTCTCGGTCACGCGGGAGCGCATCCGCCAGATCGAGGCCAAGGCCCTGCGCAAGCTGACCCAGCCGCAACGCTCGCGCAAACTGCGCAGCTTTCTCGACCTGTGAGTTAGGCGGCGCCGAGCCGCTGCGCCAGGGTCGCTCAAGCGCTCTCGGCCCGCCTTCGAACTGCCTCAGCAGTTCGCCACGGCGAAGCGCCGGGCCGGGGTGGTGTCGCGACCGCGCGGTGCCGGGCTCTTGCGGCGATCCCCGACATGCCTCGCCATCTGCGCGAGATGGGCGGCGACGGGGTGCCGTGGTTCGCGGCGGACCGCGCGACCCTCGCCCGCCTGCGGTTCACTCCGCCGACCGCGCTCGCCTGACATCAGCCGGCGCAGCGCGTCGCGTCCGCGCGACAGTCGCGAGCGCACCGTCCCGACCGGGATTCCAAGCACGTCGCCGACCTCCTCGTAGCGCATCCCTTCCAGTCCGACGAGCAGGATCACGGCGCGCTGCTCCTCGGGCAGCCTGGCCAGCGCCCGGTCGAGGTCGCGCAGTTCGAGCCGCTTGTCCTGGTTGGGTGCGCGAGTTAGCAACGGCTCGGATTCGCTGAGCTCGACCGCCGCGCCGGCGCGCACCGCCCGACGGACGTGGTTGACGTGCTGATTGTGCAGTATGGTAAACAACCAAGCGCGCAGATCGGTGCCCTCCTGCCACAAATGCGATTTGGCAAGGGCGCGGGCGAGACAATCCTGCACCAGATCGTCGGCCGCCGCGACATCGCGGACCAATGCCCGCGCATAACGCCTCAGGCGCGGAATCTCGGCTTCGATACCCTGGTAGATGTCTGCCATAAGGAACTCCTCCCGCTGGCTGGCGACCGGCCCCCAGGACCGGTCTGGATGACTGATACGCTACCGTCCGGGTGTAATCGGATGATGGCAAGGAAACCGGTTTCGTGTAAGAAATTGTAACCATGTGTGTTGGGCAGCATCTTTCGCGGGATCGGGATTTGGGTCGCTTTGATCTCGTTCGGCCGGCGGCCGAGGCAGGCGGGATCGGCCCGCGATGAACGATCTCGGCCACATCCTGATCGTCGACGACGATCGAGATGTCTGCGATGTCGTCCAGGAATACCTTGCCGGCGAGGGCTACCGCGTCTCGATCGCGCAAAACGGCGGCGACATGCGCCGGTCGTTGGCGCAGGCTCCGGTCGACCTCGTCATTCTCGATCTGATGCTGCCCGGCGAGGACGGTCTCAGCCTCGCCCGTTCGCTGCGCAACGAATCCGGGTTGGGGATCGTGATGCTGACCGGCCGCACCGATATCGTCGATCGCATCATCGGCCTCGAGATGGGCGCCGACGATTATCTGCCAAAGCCGTTCAACCTGCGCGAATTGCTGGCGCGGGTGAAAAGCGTGCTGCGCCGGATCCAACAGCAGACCGGCGACAAACCGGTCTTGCCGCGCTCTAAGGCGCGTTTTTCCGGCTGGGAATTCGATCTGGCGAGCCGCGAACTGACCTCGCCCTTGGGTGAGGAGGTACGCCTGACCACCGGCGAGTTCGACCTGCTCTCCGCCTTCGTCAACAACGCCAACCAGGTATTGTCTCGCGACCGGCTGCTCGACCTGGCGCGCAACCGCGAGGCCGGGCCGTTCGACCGGACCATCGACGTGCAGGTCGGCCGGCTGCGCCGCAAGCTCGAGACCGACCCGCAAAAGCCGACCCTGATCAAGACGGTGCGCGGCGGCGGCTACATCTTCACCCCGCCGATCGAGGTGGATTGACCGTTTGATGTCGAGGCGGCCTTCTGCGTCGTTCGTCCAATTCTCAAACCCAGGCCGCTACACCGTCAGATAGCCGCGCACCGCGGTCTCGTCCATGTCGCTGCCGCGCCCGGACAGCACGACCTCGCCGCGCTGCATCACGACATAGGCGGCGGCGAGATCGCGGGCGAAATCGAAATACTGCTCGACTAATAGGATCGCCATGTCGCCGCGCTCGACCAGGCGTTCGATGACCCGGCCGATATCCTTGATGATCGAGGGCTGGATGCCTTCGGTCGGCTCGTCGAGGATGAGCAGGCTCGGCCGCATCACCAGCGCGCGGGCGATCGCCAGTTGCTGCTGCTGGCCGCCCGACAGATCGCCGCCGCGCCGGCCGAGCATGTCCTTCAATACCGGGAACAGCGCGTAGATCTCGTCCGGCACGTGGCGCAGGCTGCGGGGCAATATCGCGAAACCGGTTTCCAGGTTTTCCAATACCGACAGCCGCAGAAAGATCTCGCGCCCCTGCGGCACCAGCGCGAGGCCGGCGCGCGCCCGCTCGTGCGGCGGCAGATGCGTCAGATCGCGATCGTCCCAGCGGACCCGGCCCGAGCGGATCGGGTGCAGGCCAAAGATCGCCCGCAGCAGGCTGGTCTTCCCGACCCCGTTGCGGCCGAGGATGCAGGTGACCTCTCCCTTTTTCGCGGTCAGCCCGACCCGGCGCAAGGCGTGGCTCGCGCCGTAATAAAGATCGACCGCCTCGACCGCCAGCATCGCCTATTCCCCTGCCGTCATCCCAGCGCAGGCCGGGATGACGAGAGTTAAGTCGCGCATCGCCTCCGGTCCTATCGCCCGAGATAGACTTCGATCACGCGCGGGTGGTTCTGCACGTGGTCGATCGAGCCTTCGGCCAAAACCGAGCCCTCGTGCAACACCGTGACCTTCGCCCCGAGGCTGCGCACGAACGCCATGTCGTGCTCGACGACGACGATCGTGCGATCGCGCGCGAGGTCGAGGATCAGCGCGGCGGTCTCCTCGGTCTCGCGGTCGGTCATGCCGGCGACCGGCTCGTCGAGCAATAACAGGCTGCGGTCGTGGATCAGCAGCATGCCGATTTCGAGCCATTGCTTCTGGCCGTGGCTCAGCGCGCCGGCCGGCAGGGCGCTGCGCTCGCCGAGGCCGATGCGGTCGAGGGTGGCGGCGATGCGTTCGCGTCGCTCGCCGGTCAGCGAGGCGAACAGCGTGCGCCAGATGCCGCGGCTGTCGGCGAGCGACAGTTCGAGGTTTTCGAACACGGTCAGGTTCTCGAACACGGTCGGGCGCTGGAATTTGCGGCCGATGCCGAGATTGGCGATCGCAGCCTCGTCGAGCCGGGTCAAATCCTCGTTACCGCGGAAAAACACCTCGCCCTCGTCGGGCCGGGTCTTCCCGGTGATCACGTCCATCATCGTCGTCTTGCCGGCGCCGTTCGGCCCGATGATCGTGCGCAATTCGCCCTGCTCGACCACCAGCGACAATTCGTTCAGCGCCTTGAACCCGTCGAAACTGACGGTGACCCCGTTCAGATAGAGCAGCACGTCGGCCGCCGGGCGGGACGGGGCCAAGGGTTCCGGAGCCACGGTCACGCGCGTTCCTCGGCCGGCTTTTCGGCCGGGGCGGCCGGCTCCGGCGATGTCCGCCGCCAGTTCAGCTGGCGCACCAGCCCGACGATCCCGCGCGGAAACACCAGGGTCGACAGCACGAACAACCCGCCCAGCACGAACAGCCACAGTTCCGGCACCGCGCTGGTCAGCCAGGTCTTCGCCAGATTGATCGCGCCGGCGCCGATCGCCGCGCCGATCAGGGTCCCACGCCCGCCGACCGCGACCCAGATCGCGATCTCGATCGAATTGGCGGGCGAGAACTCGCTCGGGTTGATGATGCCGACCTGCGGCACGTAGAGCGCGCCGGCCAGCCCCGCGAGCACCGCCGACACGGTGAACACGAACAATTTGGCGCGGGTCGCCGAATAGCCGAGAAACCGCACCCGGCTCTCGGCGTCGCGCAATGCCAGCAACACCCGGCCGAGCTTTGACGTCGTGATGAACCGGCAGATCAGATAGGCGAGGCCGAGCCCGATCGCGGAGGCGATGTAGAGGCCGACCCGGGTCGCCGGTAGGTGCAGATCGTAGCCGAGCAGGTCCTTGTAATCGGTCAGCCCGTTATTGCCGCCGAACCCCATGTCGTTGCGGAAGAACGCCAGCCACAGCGCATAGGTCATCGCCTGGGTGATGATCGACAGATAGACCCCGGTGACACGCGAGCGGAAGGCGAGCCAGCCGAATACGAAGGCGAATACTCCCGGCACCAGCAGCACCATCGCCATAGCGTAGGAGAAATGGTCGAACCCCCACCAGAACCACGGCAATTCCTGCCAGTTCAGGAACACCATGAAATCGGGCAGCACTGGGTTCTGATAGACCCCGCGGGTGCCGATCTGTCGCATCAGGTGCATGCCCATGCAATAGCCGCCGAGCGCGAAAAACGCGCCGTGGCCGAGGCTGAGAATGCCGGCGTAGCCCCAGATCAGATCGAGGCTCAGCGCTAGGATCGCGTAGCACAAATACTTCCCCAATAGCGGCACCAGATAATCCGGCACCGCCAGCGCCGAATCCGGCGCCACCCAGCGGTTCAGAGCCGGCACCGCCAACACCAGCACCAGCCCGCAGGCGACGAACCACGCCCAGAACCGCAGTTTCCACGCGCCGCCGCTATCGGGCGAGGCGAGCAGCATCGCCTACCCTTCCGCGTCGGCGGTACGGCCCTTGAGCGCGAACAGGCCGCGCGGGCGCCGCTGGATGAACAGGATGATCGCCACCAAGACGACGATCTTGCCGAGGATCGCCCCGGCGACCGGTTCGAGGAACTTGTTGACGATGCCGAGCGACAGCGCCCCGACCAGGGTCCCGAGCAGATTGCCGACCCCGCCGAACACGACGACGAGAAAGCTGTCGACGATATAGATCGTGCCCAGATTGGGGCTGACATTGCCGATCTGACTCAACGCCACCCCGGCCATCCCGGCGATGCCCGAGCCGAGGCCGAAGGTCAGCGCGTCGACCCGAGCGGTGCGGATGCCCATCGCGGCGGCCATGTCGCGGTTCTGCGTCACCGCGCGCATGTGCAGGCCAAAGCTGGTGCGGTTGAGCAGCCACGCCAGCGCGCCGAGCACGACAAAGCAAAAGACGATGATGGTGATCCGGTTCCAGGTCACGTTGAAACCGCCGATCACGTCGAACCCGCCGGTCATCCAGCTCGGGTTCGACACCTCCTTGTTGGGCGAGCCGAAGATCGAGCGCACCGCCTGCTGCAGGATCAGGCTGACCCCCCAGGTCGCCAGCAGGGTTTCGAGCGGCCGCCCATAGAGAAAGCGGATTAGGCAGCGCTCCAGGATCACCCCGAGCAGTCCCGCGAACAGAAACGCGATCGGCACCGCGACCACCAGGTAGCCGTCGATCCAGCCCGGCGGCAGAAAGCCGCGGAACACCTGCTGCACGACAAACGCGACATAGGCGCCGACCATGATCATCTCGCCATGCGCCATGTTGATCACCCCCATCACGCCAAAGGTGATGGCGAGACCGATCGCGGCCAGCAGCAGGATGCTGCCGAGGCTGATGCCCTGGAACAGATTGGCGGCGAGACCGGTCAGCTGCAGCCGCCTGCCGATCGAGGCCAGCGCCGCGTCGGCGGCTTTTTTCAGATCGGGATCGAGATCGGCCCGGGCGCGGTATTGATCGAGCAGGTTCTTGACCTGCGGATCGGTGGTCGCGCCGAGCACCCCGATCGCGGCGGATTGCTCCTCCTTGCTGCCGACCAGCAATTGCGAGCCAAACAGCGAGCGCCGCATCGCGTCGCGCACCGCCGCGTCCTGCTCGGCCGCCAAGGCGCGTTCGAGCAATTTGGCGGTGTCCGCCGAGGGGTGTTTCAGCGCGTCCTCGGCCGCGGCGAGCCGCCGGTCGCGGTCGGGACTGAACAGGGTCAGCGCGCCGAGCGCCGCCTCGATGCGGCCGCGCAGGCGGTTGTTGACGATGACCCGGTCGAGCGCGTCGCGATCGAGGCCGGTCGCCTCCGCGCCGGTGGCGGCGTCGAGCAGCTTGCTGGTGCCGCCGGCGCTGATGACCAGGACGACCCGCCCGTCGGGGGCGGTGCGGATGCGATCATCGCCGAGCGCCTGCAATATCGGCACGGCGCGCGGATCGCCGAGCTTGCCGAGCCCGACGATCGCGGCTTCCTTGGCGGCGAATCCGTCGCCGCCAAGCCCGGCGACCAGCGTGGCGAAATCATCCGCCCGCGCCGGCGACGGCGCGCCGACGAGGACAACGAAAAGCGCCCCAAGACTGATCAAACGGCGGATCATCGGACGATCCCGTAGGCCGAACCCAGCGACAAAGCAAGCGCACTCCCGGGGATTGCCTCAATTCGAGGTTGGACGACCGCCACCCCGCGTCCTTCGAGACAGCCGCTCCGCGGCTTCCCCATGATGACGTGGTTCCTCAAATGCCGCGCGCGGCTTTCCGTCATCCTGAGGGCCCGCCAAGCGGGCGTCTCGTAGGCCGCTGGAGGCCGATGCCGCCAACCCACCCCCCACCCCGTCTCTGGGGTGGGAGGGGGCGGGGTCGCGCCTACTTGGCGCCGAACTTGGGCGCGGTGCAGTTGCCGCAGACCCAGGGGTAGGTCCAATCGGCGATCTTGCCCTTGTCCTCGGGCAGGAACGGGCTCCATGCGTCGGCCTTGATCGGGGCCTTGGTCTGCCACACCACGTCGAACTGCGCGTCCGGACGAATTTCGCCGATCATCACCGGCTTCGACAGATGATGGTTGGTGTTCATCACCTCGATCGGGCCGCTCGGCGCCTGCACCTTCTGGCCGTACATCGCCTGCCGCACCGCGTCGACATCGGTGGTGCCGGCCTGCTGCACCGCCTGCACCCACATCTTGAAGCCGATATAATGGGCTTCCATCGGGTCATTGGTCACGCGCTTGGGGTTCTTGATGAACTCCTTCCACTGCTTGATGAAGGCGTCGTTGGTCGGGTTCTTGACCGACTGGAAGTAGTTCCACGCCGCCAGATGGCCGACCAGGTTCTTGGTATCGATGCCGGCGAGCTCCTCTTCGCCGACCGAGAACGCCACCACCGGAATATCGGAAGCCTTGATGCCGGCATTGGCCAGTTCCTTGTAGAACGGCACGTTGGCGTCGCCATTGATGGTCGACACCACGCCGGTCTTCTTACCGGCGGCGGCGAATTTCTTGATCTCGGCGACCTCGGTCTGCCAGTCGGAGAACCCGAACGGGGTATAGTTGACGCGGATGTCGGCCGCCGCGACGCCCTTCGACTTCAGAAAGGCCTCGAGGATCTTGTTGGTGGTGCGCGGATAGACGTAGTCGGTGCCCTCGAGCACCCAGCGTTTGACGTTGCCGCCCTCGGCGCTCATCAGGTACTCGACCGCCGGGATCGCCTGCTGGTTCGGCGCGGCGCCGGTGTAGAACACGTTGCGCGAGCTTTCCTCGCCCTCGTACTGCACCGGGTAGAACAGCAGCCCGTTTAATTCCTCGAACACCGGCAATACCGATTTGCGCGACACCGAGGTCCAGCACCCGAACACCACCGCGACCTTGTCCTTGGACAACAGATCGCGCGCCTTTTCGGCGAATAGCGGCCAGTTCGAGGCCGGGTCGACCACCACCGCCTCCACCTTCTTGCCGAGCAGCCCACCCTTTTTATTCAGATCGTCGACCATCATCAGGATGGTGTCCTTGAGGGTCGACTCGCTGATCGCCATCGTGCCCGACAGCGAGTGCAACACCCCGATCTTGATCGTCTGGGCCGAGGCGGTCGCCGCCAGCGTCACCATCGCGCCCGCGACGAGCGCCGCGCGATATATCCCCTGCCATGTCCCCTGAATGAGCGTCATCTCTCCCTCTCTCCCTGCGACTGCGCGGCGGTTGGACCAACCGGCATGCCCGAGGGAGCAAGATCGAGGCCAAGGACGCCGCCAGGATCACGATCTTAGCGGCCGCGCTGATAGAAGAGAATATGCCTAAATAATAGGCATATTCTTGGCGTGATTATGACCACCGGGGACCTCCCGGCGACTGCGTATACGATCTACCCGCCGGCTAGTATCCTGCGCGGTCGCAATGGAGGCAGGGATGACCGACAGCGACGCCGTGCTCGCCGCCAATCTTGAGTTCTACCGCGCCTTCACGACCCGCGACCTCGCCGCGATGGACGCGCTGTGGGCGCGCGCCGCGCCGGTCGCCTGCATCCACCCGGGCTGGCCGGCATTGGCCGAGCGCGACGCGGTGATGCAGAGCTGGCACGGCATCCTCGCCAATCCCGACGCCCCGCGCGTCACCTGCTACGACGAGCGCGTGTTCCTCTACGGCGACACCGCCCTCGTGGTGTGCGAGGAGGAACTCGACGGCGGCACCCTGGTCGCCAGCAATTTCTTCGTGCGCGAGGACGGCGAGTGGCGCATCGCCCACCACCAGGCCAGCCAGCTCGTCGCCCGCCGCCCCCAGGGCCGCCCCCCGGAAGATCGCCGCCCGTCGCGGCTGAATTAGGGGCGTGTAACTCCCTGTCCCCGCACGCGGGGCGAGGGAGTTTTTATCAATTCAACCGTCGATACGCCCGGAACCGGTCGCGCTGGTATTCGGCGAGGGCCTCGCGCGAGGCTTCGTACGCGGCATGCACCTCCGTGAGCCGGCCGGCGGTCTCGGCGTCGAGCCGCCCGTCCCACCGCTCCGGGCGAAAGCGGCGCTGGAACGCGGCCAACGCCACGGCCTCGTCGCCGGGCACCACCTCGTAGCCGATGCGGGCGAGGTCGGCGTAGCCGCGGGCGCGGGCGATGATGCCGACCCCGCGGCCGCGCCGGCGCGGCAGAGCGGCGTCCGGCTCGGGCCACAGCCCGATCCCGGCGCGGGCGAGGCGCGGCCAGTCGAACAATTCGCCGGGGTCGACCTTGCGGTCCGGCGCGATGTCGGAGTGGCCGACCACCCGGTGCGGCGGGATCGCGTGGCGCGCGATCAGATCGCGGCACAGCGCCTCGACCGCGTCCATCTGCGCCTCGGGGAACCGGCGATAGCCCCCTTCGTGGCCGGGATTGGCGATCTCGACCCCGATCGACACCGCGTTGAGGTCGCGCCCGCCCTCCCAGAACGACACCCCGGCGTGCCACGCGCGCCGCGCATCCGGCACCAGCCGCCACACCGCGCCATCCTCCTCGACCAGATAATGCGCGCTGACCTTCGCCGCCGGGTCGCACAGCCGGTCGAGCGCCGCCTCGGCGCTCTGCATCCCGGTGTAGTGCAGCACCAGCATGTCGACGCGGGGAGCCGCGCCCGGGATCTCGCCGCGGCTGTCGTGGTTGGGCGACGGCCGCTCGCGGATCGCGGCCAGACCGGAGCCGGAGAGGCTCATCCCGGCAGCGGCTTGACCAAGAGGTCGTGCGCGGCGTTGATGCGCGCGACCCGGGTGGTGGCCAGCGCGACGCATTCGGGCGGCAGGCCTTGGGACATCAGCAGATCGGGATGGTTTTCGCGCACCAGCCGGCGATAGGCGGCGCGGATGTCGTCGGGCGAGGCGTCGCGGGCGAGGCCGAGGATCGCGTGCGGGTCCTCGCCGTGCTCGGCCTCGGTGCCGAGATAGATCACCCGGATGCGGGCGTATTCGTGCCCCTCGAAGCCGAAATGCCCGGCGACCTCGCGCAGGTAATCGTCCTCGGCCTGGCACACCTGGCCGTCGGCGAGGGCGATGTGGAACAGCCCGCCGAGCAGATCTTCCAGCACCGCGCGATTGCCGGCGAACAGCCGCCCGATCTGGCGGGCATAGCTGTCGAACCCGGCGGTGCTCTTGCGCGCCAGGTCGAAGATCAGCCGGACATGCTCCTCCTCGCCCGGCGGCACCTGGAACACCTCGCGAAAGGCGGCGACCTCGTCGCGGGTGACGACCCCGTCGGCTTTCGCCATCTTGGCGCCGAGCGCGATTGCCGCGATCGTGAAGGCGACGCGCCGCCGCGGGTCGTCCGCCAGATGGTCGGGATCGACGTGCTGCGGATGCAAATGCGGGAGATGCCCGGCGATGCGTTCGAGCAGCGCGCCGAGCGGGCCGCCAAACGACAGCTCGCGGGCGCCGGTGATGATGCGGCCGATGACGCTCATGGCGGCGAGTTTACCCGATTGCGGGGCGCGCCGGGTAGCCTTACCGGTCTGAACTTGTCGTGAGCGGCCGGGCCATCAGCACCTCGTCGCAATACCGGCCATCCTCCTTCAATGCGTTCTTTTCGATTCCGTATTCGATGAACCCGAGCCCGGTGTACAGCTGGCGCGCCCGCGCATTGTCGGCGACCACGGTCAGTTGGACGATCTCGACCTGGCCGCCGGCGTGGTCGATCACCGCCTCGACCAGCCTCCGGCCGATCCCGGCCCGGCGCGAATCGGGCCGCACATACATGCCCCACAGCATGCCCTTATGCGCGCGCTTCTGTCCCTGCTGGATGTAGAACCCGGCGACGCCGACGATGTTCCCGTCGCCGAACGCGCCGAACACCGCCGACCCGTCGGCATCGTCGAGGCGGTCGGCGAACCAGCTCAGCGGCCGGAAATTCTCGGCCGCGAAGGTGCTGCCGAACGCCCACGCCTCCTGTTCGAGCCCGGCCAGGCGGATCGCGCGGTACAGCGCGGCGTCGGCCGGCACCAGCCGGCGCAATTCGACCCGCGCGCTAGCGACATCGGCGACGCTCATCCTCCCGCTCCCTCGTTGGGCCGCCGCCCATCCTCGACCCCATCCCGGTCCGTCTTATTCCACAGGTCACTTTTGGCGTCGGATTCCTCGCGTTTCCGCCTCATCTCCTCGACAGATTTCAGGGTGTTCTCCAAGTATTCACCGTACTCCCATTCCGGTTTTATTTCTTCGACGCCGTGCTTTTTCCGTAGATCGACCGCGAGTTTCCACGCGTCCAACCCACGCTTCGCCGCCTGCTCATCGAGTGTCTCGCCTAGTCTTTCTTCAATGTAGTAGCTGATGCCTCGAATTTCGCTTTGGCTTTCTTGCACCCGGTTCCGCAAGCCCAAACAACGACCCGCCAACTTCCGATCGATCGCTCGCCAGCCATCCCCGTCATCGGGATATGCGCCGATTTCAGGCAGCACGACCGACCAAGCTGGGTATTCTTCGTCCTGCGGCTCTTCGGCGTTGTGATTGTCTTGGACGAAGTTCGCGCAGGCCCACGCGAAATTTTCCAGCACCACTGCCAGCCGCATTGCCATGTAGGCCGCCTGCTTCTTCCGTTGGCGATAATCTCGGATGACAGGAAATAGGATCTGAACGCATGCGGAAACGAGCGCAGAGCCGATGCCTGCGCCTATGATCGTTCTGATGATAGAAGGCCAATCCGAATCCATCGTCAACGCCCCGGCTGTTCAAGTGGAAGCGCCTTGGCAAGCCCTCCCGTCTTAGCAAGCGCCGCGCCCAGCCAGCAAGGCGAGCCTCCGCGGCGCTTCTGATCCCCGCCGGCCCGCCCTATGATCGCGGCGGCGGGGCGAAGAAGCCCGGAGGCGACGGATGCGGCGTTTCGATGCGATCGTGATCGGCGGCGGGCTGGTCGGCTCGGCGATCGCCTATGGCCTCGCCCGCGCCGGGCTAAAGACCGCGCTGGTCGACGAGGGCGATGTCGCGTTTCGCGCCTCGCGCGGCAATTTCGGGCTGGTCTGGGTGCAGAGCAAGGGGCTGGGCGCGCCGCATTACCAGCGCTGGACCCGGCGCTCGGCCGAGGAATGGCCCGGTCTCGCCGCCGAGCTTGGCGAGCGCGCCGGGATCGATGTCGGGCTGGAGCAGCCCGGCGGGGTGCAGCTCTGCCTCGGCGACGAGGAATTCGCCAAGCGCCATGCGACGATGGAGCGGATGCGCGTCGAATCGGGCAATTTCGGTTTCGACTACCGCATGCTCGACCGCCGCGAACTCTCCGACCTGTTGCCGGGGCTGGGGCCGGCGGTGACCGGCGGCTCGTGGACCCCGTATGACGGCCACGCCAACTCGCTCAACCTGCTGCATGCGTTGCATCGCGGCTTTATCGGCATGGGCGGCAGCTACCTGCCCAGCCGCACCGTGACCGAGGCGAGCGCGGCGCCCGGCGATTTCCGCCTCGGCGCCGGCGGCGACCTTATCGCCGCGTCCAAGATCGTGCTCGCCGCCGGGCTCGGGAACGCCGCGCTGGCGCCCTTGTTCGGGCTCAGCGCGCCGGTGCGGCCGCAGCGCGGCCAGATCCTGGTCACCGAGCGCGCCTCCCGCGTCTGGCCGATCCCGATCGGCAGCCTGCGCCAGACCTTGGAGGGCAGCATCATGCTCGGCAGCAGCGAGGAGGAGGTCGGGTTCGACACGGGGCAGAAACCGGAGGTGATGCGGGCCATCGCCCGCCGCGCGGTGCTGTCGTTCCCCTGGATCGCCGAGTTGCGGATCGTCCGCGCCTGGGCGGCGTTGCGGGTGATGCCGCCCGACGGCCATCCGATCTACGACGAGTCCGAGCGCTTTCCCGGCGCCTTCACCGCCAACTGCCACAGCGGCGTCACCCTGGCCGGGGCGCATGCCAGGGTGTTCGCGCCGATGGTCGCCGCCGGCGCGCTCGACCCGATCATGGCGCCGTTCTCCGCCAGGCGCTTCGATGTTCCGCAAGCGGCCTGACAGCCGGGCCGCGACCGTCGCGGTCGCGGTCGAGGGCCACACCGTGCTGGTGCCCGAGGGCGCCTCGGCGGCGGCCGCGTTCCTGGTCGCCGGCCCGAGCGCCGGATCGCGCGGCATCCGCTCGACCCCGGTGGGTGGGGTCGAGCGGATGCCCTATTGCATGATGGGAATCTGCTTCGACTGCCTCGCCGAGATCGACGGCGTGCCCAACCGGCAGAGCTGCATGATCACGGTGCGACCCGGCATGCGCATCCGCCGCCAGCGCGGCGCGCGGGCGATCGACATGGACAGGGAAGCGTGACCATCCCCGCCCCTGCGCCGTCATTGCGAGCGCGGCGAAGCAATCTCGTGCCGGTGGAGCCTCGTGCCGCCGAGATCGCCGCGTCGCCCTGTGGGCTCCTCTCGATGACACGCTTGTGGCAATGACCGTCGATCTCGCCGTTATCGGCGCCGGCCCGGCCGGCATGGCGGCGGCGACATTGGCCGCCGAGCTCGGCCTCGATACCGTAGTGATCGACGAACAGGATACCCCCGGCGGCCAGATCTATCGCGCGGTCGAGCGCGCGATAGCCTACAGCCCGCTAGGACCGGACTATGTCGCCGGCCAGAAGCTGGCGGCGGCGTTCCGCGCCAGCGGCGCGCATTACCTGCCGGCGACGACCGTATGGCACATCGACCCCGACGGCACGGTGTCAGTCGCCGCCGAAGGGCACGTCGACACGATCAGCGCACGGCACATCCTGCTCGCCACCGGCGCGATCGAGCGGCCGGTGCCGGTCCCGGGGTGGACCCTGCCCGGGGTGATGACCGCCGGCGCGGCGCAGATCATGCTGAAAACCGCCGATTTGGTGCCCGAGGGGCGGGTCGTGCTGGCCGGGCAGGGGCCGCTGCTCTATCTCGTCGCGGCACAGCTCGCCGATGCCGGCGCGCCGCCGGCCGCGATCCTCGAAACCGCCCCGCGCGGCAATTATCGCGCCGCCCTGCGCCGACTCGGCGCGGCCTGGGCCGGACGCCGCGCGCTGGCCAAGGGCCTGGCGCTGATCTGGGCGGCGCGGCGGGCCGGCATCCCGGTCGTGCGCGGGGTTCGCGGTCTTACCGCGAACGGCAGGGGCCGGGTCGAGAGCGCCGCATGGGAAGGCGGCGAGCTCGCCGCCGACCACCTGCTGTTGCACGAGGGCGTGATCCCCAACACGCAGATCGGCCTGGCCCTGCAGCTCGCCCATGACTGGGACGAGGCGCAATTGTGCTGGCGGCCGCGGGTCGACGAATGGGGCCGATCCAGCCTGCCCAACCTCCTGGTCGCCGGCGACGGCGGCGGCATCGCCGGAGCCGACGCTGCGGCGTTATCCGGCCGGCTCGCCGCGCTCGCTGCCGCGACCGCGCTCGGGCATATCGATCCCGCCGAACGCGATCGCCGCGCCCGGCCGATGCGCGCCGCGCTGGCCCGCGAGCGGGCGATCCGGCCGTTTCTCGACGCGCTCTACCGGCCGGCCCCGGCGGTCCTGGTGCCCCCACGCGACGACGTCACGATCTGCCGCTGCGAGGAGGTGACGGTCGGGCAAATCCGCCGCGCCGCCCGGCTCGGCGCGCAAGGCCCCAACCAGGCCAAGGCGTTCACCCGCTGCGGCATGGGGCCGTGCCAGGGGCGGGTATGCGGCCCCATCGTCGCCGCGGTGATCGCCGACACCCGCGGGGTGCCGGTCGCCGAGATCGGCACCTACCGGCCGCGCGCGCCCTACAAGCCGATCACGATCGGCGCGCTGGCGGGATTGACCGACGGTTAAAAATACGCGCGACAAATAGCGCGTCGCTGCGGTAAGCTTCGCGTAAGGCTCCGCGACAGGAGCCGGCGGAACAGAGGAGGCGCCCATGGCATCATGCCAATCGGCGCAGTCGTCGGCGTGGCACGCTCCGACCGTTTTTCTTAAAGGCGGCGGCGGCGGCTTTGCTGCGTTCGGCGGGCCGGCATGGGCCGGTCTCTCTCCCAATCCCTGAGGAGGAGAGCATGGGCAAGACCAATTTGACACGCCGCCGGGTATTGCAGACCGCCGCGATGGCGTCGACCATGGCGACGCCATTTCTGCACGGCGCCCGCGCCTGGGCGGCAACCGGCTCCGACAGCCATATGACCCTGGCGTGGCACACCAACATCTCGCCGCGCTGGTACGATCCGCTGCAACACGACGGCAGCGCGACGCCGGACAATTTCCTGATGGTGTGCCAGGACGCGCTGATCAAGAACTACAAGACCAAGACCTACGACCATCTGGCGCTCGCCGACCGGTTCGAGTTCGCCGAGGACGCGCGCAGCGCGACCTTCCGGCTGCGCGAGAACATCAAGTTCCATGACGGCTCGCCGGTCACGCCGGACGACGTCAAATGGAGCTACGATCACTATAACGGCGCCTGGGCCAAGGTGCTGCACGACGAAACCGCCGCGGTCAAGATCGTCGACAAGCGCACCGTCAAGTTCGAGTTCAAAAAGCCGTTTCTCGACTTCCCGCGGCTGATCGGCACCGCCAATGTCTGCGGCGCCGGCTGGATCGTTCCGGGGAACTACTACGCCAAGGTCGGCAAGGAAGGCTTCGCCGAAAAGCCGATCGGCGCCGGCCCCTACAAGCTCGTCAGCCAGCAACCCGGCACCAAGCTCGAATTCGAGGCGTTCGAGCAATATTACGCGCCGGTGCACATCAAGAAGTTCACCATCGTCAGCTCTCCCGACGCGGCTACCCGCATGGCCATGCTCGAGCGCGGCGAGGCCGACATCACCTATGGCCTCCCCGGCGAGTTGGTAACCCGCATCAAGGGCAATCCGAAGCTGATGCTGGCCCCGGTGGTTTCCGGCAATTTCTGGCTGATGTTCCCCGGCTTCCAGGACCCCAAAAACCCGTTCCACGACAAGCGGGTGCGCGAGGCGGTCAGCCTGGCGGTCGACCGCGATGCGATCAACCAGGCCGAGTGCGCCGGGCTCGGGCAGGTCGACGGCAACTGGATCAACGACGACGTCGAATACGGCATCGAGTGGCCGAAATGGGAGCACAACATCGCCAAGGCCAAGAAGCTGTTGGCCGAGGCCGGGCACCCCAACGGGTTCACCTATGATTGGCTGACCCCGGCGCCGCCGTATTATTCGCGCGGCGAGCGCGTCATCTCGCAGCTTCAGGCGGTCGGTATCCGCGGCAAATTGCAGACCCTCGAACGCGGCGTCTACAACAAGCGCCGCCAGACCGGGATGAAGGAATGGCCGGGGGTCAATATCGTCTTCTCCGGCGCCCGCATCGGCGCGAGCTGGGCCAATTGGTACGAGTCGCTGTTCAAATGCGGCGGCAGGCTCGGTGCCGACGCGATCTGCGTCAAGGACCTCGACATCAAATACGACCAGTACCTCAAATCGGACAAGCCGGCGGACCGCAAGCGGCTCGCCGAGGAGATCCAGCGCGGCATCCTGGAAAACTACTACTTCGTTCCGGTCTTCCGTCATGCCTTCATGAACGCGATCGGGCCGCGCATCGCCGCGACCAAATGGCAGGATGTGTTCCCGTCATCCTCAACCACCGGCTACGCCTATCCCTGGGAGGAGATCAAACTCAAATCATAGGGCTTGCGTGATGCCGCGCCCTCGCCCGGCCGTGCCGGGCGAGGGTGTCGCCGCCGAGAGGCCGGACCCGAGGGTGGGAAACCGTCTAAAGATTGGCCGAGACACTGTTACGCCGCTCCTCTACAATAAAACCGTAAGGCTTTTGTAAGAAAGCCGGTGGAATCAGGGGAGGCGACTGATGGCCCCGCGCCGATACGCGCTTGGCAGGTGTTTGGTGGCCGGCGCGGTGGCGTCGCCCGGGTCGGCCGCGACCGCGTTTAGCGAACACTACCGCCTCCTCCCGATATCCCGCCATGCTCGCGTTCGGGTTGGCCGGACGGCCTGGTTCCGGTTCCGCTCCGGTCACTCGCGCTAAGCCATACGGCATGACGCCACGGGGCAGGGTATGACGCCACACGGCATGACGATCGACGCAAGATTCAGTTTCTGTGCAATCGGGAGGAAGTAATGGGGAAGACGATACTGACGCGGCGCTTTGTGTTGAAGACGGCGGCGGCCGCGACCACCGCGCTGGCGCTGCCGCGTATCCATATCGCCCGCGCCGCCACGACCGTCGTCCCCAAAGGCAAGATGACCCTGGCCTGGCACACCAACATCGCCGCCCGCTGGCTCGACCCGCAGCAGCATGACGGCACCGCGACCCCCGACAATTTCATGTTCGCGACGCACGACGCGCTGATCAAGAACGTGCGCGACGAGAAATACAATCATCTGTCGCTCGCCGAGAAATTCGACGTTTCCGACGACGCCAAGACCGTGACCTTCAAACTGCGCGCCGGGACCAAGTTTCACGACGGGTCGCCGGTCACGGCCGACGACGTCAAATGGAGCTACGAGAATTATCGCGGCGCCTGGGCCAACGTGCTCCGCGAGAAGACCGACGGGATCGAGATCATCGGCGGCGACACCGTGCGGTTCACCTTCAAGGAGCCGTTCCTCGATTTCCCGATCCTGATGGGCACCGGAAACGTCTGCGGCGCCGGCTGGGTCGTCCCGGCCAAATATTATCAAAAGGTCGGCAAGGACGGTTTCCTGCAAAAGCCGGTCGGCGCCGGGCCGTACAAGCTGGTCTCGCAACAGCCCGGCACCAAGATCGAGTTCGAGGCCTTCGCGGATTATTACCGGCCGGTGCATGTCAAGAACTTCACCATGGTCAGCGTGCCCGAGGCGGCGACGCGCGTGGCGATGCTCGAGCGCGGCGAGGCCGACATCATGTACCTCGTGCCCGGCGAGTTGATCGACCGGGTCAAGACCAACCCCAAGCTGACCCTGGCCCCGGTGGTTTCCGGCTCGTGGTGGCTCGAATTCCCGGGCTTTAGCGACCCCAAGAACCCGTTCCACGACAAGCGCGTGCGCCAGGCGGTCAGCTTGGCGGTCGACCGCAAGGCGATCAACGACGCCGAAAGCGGCAGCATGGGCGCGATCAGCGGCAACTGGATCAACAACGACGTCGAATACGCGCTCGGCTGGCCGCAATGGGAGTTCAACGTCGCCAAGGCCAAGGAATTGATGAAGCAGGCCGGGTTCGGCGACGGGTTCAAGGTCGACTGGCTGACCCCGGTGCCGAACTATTTCTCGCGCGGCGAACGGGTGGTCTCGCAGCTCAAGGCGATCGGCATCCAGACCCGATTGCAGACGATGGAGCGGGGCGTGTTCCAGAAGCGGATGGAAACCGGCCTCAAGGAATGGCCGGGCGTCCAGATCATCATGAACGGCGCCCGGATCGGCGGCAGCTGGTCCAACTGGTACGAGAGCATGTTCAAATGCGGCGGGTTCCAGAGCCGCGACATGATCTGCGTCAAGGAACTCGACGACAAGTTCGCCAAGTACCAGGCTTCGTTCAACCGCGAGGAGCGCAAGGGGCTGGCCGAGGAAATCCAGCGCACGATCCTCGACGACTACTATTTCGTGCCGGTGTTCCGGCACGCGTTCGTCAACGCGATCGGTCCGCGCATCGACGCGGCCAAATGGCAGGACGTCTTTCCGACCATCACCACTGGCTACGCCTATCCGTGGGAAGACATCAAGCTCAAGGAAACCGCGGCGGCGCAAAAGTGAACGGGCAAAGAGCCAGCGGGTAATCAGGGAGAGCGGCGATGGCGCAATTCATCCTCAGGCGAACGCTCTACGCCTTGATCACCTTGTTCATCCTCAGCCTGACGATCTTCGTGGTGGTCAGGCTGACCGGTGATCCGGTGACGTTGCTGGCCGAGCCGGGCGCGCGCGAAGACGACCTCGCCCGCATCCGCTCCGAATGGGGCCTCGACCAGCCCTATCCGGTGCAGTACCTGAACTTTGTCAAAAACATCGCCACCGGCGAGCTGGGCAAGTCGTTCAACTATGAAATGTCGGTCAGCACCCTGTATTTCCAGCGCCTGCCCAACTCGCTCGAATTGGCCCTGGTCGCGACCCTGATCTCGTTCGTGATCGGAATTCCCGCCGGATTGATATCCGGGGTCAAGGTCAATAGCGGCTGGGACAGCGCCGGCAAGGTGGTCGCCTTGCTGGGATTGTCGATACCCGGATTCTGGCTTGGCCTGGTGATGATCCTGGTGTTTTCGGTGTGGCTCGAATGGCTGCCGACCAGCGGCCAGGGCGGTTGGCAGAACGTGATCATGCCCTCGGTGGCGCTCGGTTGGTATTTCGCCGCGTCATTATTGCGGCTGACCCGGTCGAGCATGCTTGAAGTATTGCGCAGCGAGTACATCAAGCTCGCCCGGCTCAAGGGCCTGCCGGGCTACGTCGTGATCGCGGTGCACGCGTTCAAGAACGCGCTGGTGCCGGTACTGACCCTGGCTGGCGTCAACCTCGTGGTGATGATCAACGCCGGGGTCATCATCGAGGTGATCTTCGCCTGGCCCGGCATTGGCCGGCTGTTATACGAAGGCATCTTCCAGCGCGATTTCCCGCTGGTGCAAGGCGTCGTCGTGCTCGCCGGCTGCATGATCGTCGTGATCAATCTCGTCATCGATGTGCTCTACGCCTACATCGATCCCCGCATCCGGCTGACGAGGTAGCCGGCTAACAAGGTAGACCGCCATGGTTAGCATCTCTCCGCAATCGCTGACGCCGGCCGTCGAGCTGGGCGCCGAACGGACCAACTGGTGGGCGCTGATCCGGGAATTGCCGGCATTGCCGCTGATCATCCTCGTGCCGTTCATCCTGGTCGCGCTCTTGGCCAATGTGATCGCACCCTTCGACCCGACCGAGCCGGTGGCGGGGGCGGGGATCTTCGACCCGCCGTTCTGGGCGACGGGCGGCAATTTCCACACCCTGCTCGGCACCGATTTCCAGGGTCGCGACATCGTCAGTCGGCTGCTGTTCGGCGCCCGCGTGTCGCTGCTTGTCGGGGTCATGGGCACCGTTGTCGCCGGGGGCATCGGCACGACGCTGGGCATCCTCGCCGGCTATCTCGGCGGCTGGGTCGATCAGGTGATCATGCGGCTGACCGATGCCTGGCTCGCGCTGCCGGCTTTGGTGTTCGCGATCTTCCTGGCGACCGTGGTCGGCCCCAGCATGTGGAACATCGTGATCATCCTCGGCGCGGTCTACTGGACCCGCTACGCCCGGGTGATCCGCGGCGAGGTGCTGAGCCTGCGCGAGCGCGAGTACGTCAAATTGGCCGAGATCGCCGGCGCGTCGAGCATCCGCGTGATATTGCGCCATGTCCTGCCCAACGTGCTGAACACGGCGATGGTGCTGGCCAGCCTGACCATCGGCGTCGTCATCATCGCCGAGGCGTCGCTGAGCTTTCTCGGTGTCGGCGTGCCGCCGCCCGAGCCCGCCTGGGGGCTGATGCTGTCCGAGGGCCGCTCGATGCTGATGGTCGGCATGTGGTGGCTGACGGTCGCGCCGGGGGTGTGCATCATGCTCGTCGTGCTGGCGACCCAGCTGCTCGGCGACTGGCTGCGCATCCGGCTCGATCCGCAACTGCGCAACCTGTGAGCGGGGGCTGACGCGACGATGCCTCCGCTGCTCGAGGTCACCGATCTGCAGACCCACTACGTGTCCTTTGGCGGCGGTCGCGTCGTCAAGGCGGTGGAGGGGGTCAGCTTCACCCTGGACGAGGGCGAGACCCTCGGCATCGTCGGCGAGTCCGGCTGCGGCAAGACCACCACCTGCCTGTCCGTCGTCGGCCTGCTGCCGCCGGCGGCCAAAATCGCCGGCGGCCGCATCGAGTTCCAGGGCCGCGACCTCGCGCAACTGTCGCAGCGCGAGATGCGCCATGTCCGCGGCGCCCAGATCGCGATGATCCTGCAGGACCCGATGGCGTCGCTGAACCCGCTGTTCAGCGTCTACACCCAGGTTTCCGAGCCGGCCTATTACCACCGCAACATCCGCGGCGGCGCGTTGCGCCGGCGGGTCGGCGAGTTGCTGAACGCGGTACGCATCCCGTCGCCGACGATGCGCATGCGCGAATACCCGCACCAGATGTCGGGCGGCATGCGCCAGCGCATCGTCGGCGCGATCGCGCTGGCCGGCGGGCCCAAATTGATCATCGCCGACGAGCCGACGACCAATCTCGACGTGACGATTCAGGCCCAGTATCTCGATCTGCTCAAGGATCTCCAACGCGACACCGGCGTCGCGGTGATCTTCGTGACCCACAATCTCGGCATCGTCGCGCGCATGTGCGACAAGCTCGCGGTGATGTACGCCGGCAAGATCGTCGAGGCCGGCACCGTCCGGGAATTGTTCAATAATCCCCAGCATCCCTACACCAAGGGGCTGCTCGGCTCGATGCCGAAGCTCGGCAGCAAGGAGAAGCTGTTCGCCATCCCGGGCCATCCGCCCGATCTGGCGCGGTTGCCGGGGGGCTGCGCGTTTCATCCGCGCTGCCGCGAGGCGATGGCGCGCTGCGCGATCGAGGAGCCGGGCGAGACCCGCGTCAGCGGATCGTGGACCACCCGGTGTTGGCTCGCCGAGCACGCGGCGGAAGAGCGCGCCGCGCCCGCGATGATCGGAAATTCAGGGGAACGGGATGTCGCCGCCGCTGCTCGAAATTGACGGCCTGACCAAGCACTTTCCGGTCAACACCGCGACCTTTCCGCGGCGCAAGATCGGCTGGGTCAAGGCGGTCGACGGCATCGATTTCACGATCTCGGCGGGCGAAACCCTGGGAGTCATCGGCGAGTCCGGCTGCGGCAAGACCACCACCTCCAAACTGATCCTGTTGCAGGAAAAACCCACCGGCGGCGCGATCCGCTTCGACGGACAGGACATCACCGGGCTCGGCGGCGCGGATCTGATGCGCTACCGCCGGGAGGTCCAGGTCGTCTTCCAGGACCCCTACAGCTCGCTCTCCCCGCGCATGCGGGTGCAGGAAATCATCGCCGAGCCGCTGCAGATCCACACCAAAATGACCCGCGACGAGCAGCGCGACCGGGTCGAGGAAGTGCTCGAGCTGGTCGGGTTGCGGCCCGAGGTGGCGCGGCTGTTCCCGCACGAGTTCAGCGGCGGCCAGCGCCAGCGCGTCGCGATCGCCCGCGCGCTCGTTACCGATACCCGCCTGATCGTGCTCGACGAGCCGGTCTCGGCCCTCGACGTGTCGATCCGCGCCCAGATCATGAATCAGCTCGAGGAATTGCAGGAGCGGCTCGGGGTCAGCTACCTGTTCATCGGCCACGATCTGGCGACGGTCGCGCATATCAGCCACCGCATCGCGGTGATGTATCTCGGCCAGATCGTCGAATTGGCCGACAGTCTCGAACTTTGCGAAAAGCCGCAGCACCCCTATACCCAGGCCCTGTTTACCGCGGCCTTGCCGGCGCATCCCGACGAGCAGCGCGAGCGCATGACGATCTCGGGCGAGGTGCCGAGCGCGCTGGACCCGCCCTCGGGCTGCCGCTTCCACCCGCGCTGCCCGTTCGCGATGCCGCGCTGCTCCGAGGAAACCCCGATCCGCAAGGAAGTCGCCCCGCGACACACCGTCGCCTGCCATTTGTATTAGGCCCTCACCCGGTCCACCTGCCCCTCACCCCGACCCTCTCCCCGCCAGCGGGGCGAGGGAGCGCGCCGAACCCAAATCCCCTCGCCCCGTCAAACAGGGGGCGGGCGGGACCCGCGCGAAGCGTGGGAGGGGCTGACGAGTTGCCTCCCCTCTGCCAGCGCATGCGATCTAGTCGCCACGAAGGCTTGCACCCGACCGCGTTTGCCCGAAGGATGGGCGCTTCCGAGTTTCTGGAGCTTAGGCCCGCCCGATGACTGACGCGCATCCCCTCGCCCCCCTGCTCGCGCCGCGCTCGGTGGCGATTTTCGGCGCCTCGAACGATCCGACCCGGATCAGCGGGCGCTCGTTGCGCTATTACCGCGAGGCCGGGTATCAGGGCGCGCTCTACCCGATCAACCCGACCCGCGACACGGTGCAGGGTCTGCCGGCGTTTCCCGATCTGGCGTCGGTGCCCGGCCCAGTCGATTTCGGGCTGATCGCGGTGCCCGCCAACCTCGCGGTCGAGGCGATGGAGGCCTGCGTCGCCAAGGGCGTCAAGGGCGTCGTCATGTTCACCGCCGGCTTCGCCGAGATCGGCGAGGAAGGCCGGATCTTGCAGGAGCGCATCACCCGGATCGCGCGCGACAGTGGTATCCGCCTGTGCGGGCCGAATTGCCTCGGCCTGTTCAACATGCGCATCGGCCACACCCCGACCTTCAGCTCGTTCCTCGAGGAAGGGCCGACCCCGGCCGGGCCGCTCGGCATGATCACCCAATCGGGCGCGTTCGGGACCCATCTCCTCGCCTTGACCGCGCGCCGCGGCATCCAGGTCGGAGTATGGATGAGCACCGGCAACGAGGCCGAGGTGCAGGTCGCCGACGGCATCTCGTTTCTCGCCGACGATCCCGAGACCACCGCGATCGCCTGCTACATGGAGGCGATCCAGGACGGCGAGCGTTTTGCCGCGGCGGTCACCCGCGCCCGCGCCAACGGCAAGCCGGTGATCGCGATGAAGGTCGGCGCGTCGGAGGTCGGCGCGTCGGCGGCGGCCTCGCACACCGCTTCGCTCGCCGGCAGCGACGCGGTCTACGACGCCGCCCTGCGCCAGCTCGGGGTCGAGCGCGCCAAGACCCCGGAGGATCTGGTCGAGATCGCCTATGCCTGCACCCGCGGCCGGCTGCCGAAATCGCGGCGCCTCGCGGTGGTGACGATGTCGGGCGGCGCCGGCGTGCTGATGGCCGACGCCGCCGAGGAGGAAGGGCTGGAATTGACCCCGCTCGCCGAGGAATCGCAAAAGGAGGTGCTGAGCTGGGTCCCGTTCGCCGCGCCGCGCAACCCGGTCGACGTGACCGCCCAGGCTCTCAACGATCCCACCATCCTCGACAAGGGCTTCGACCTGCTGCTGGGGAAGGAGAATTTCCCGGCGATGATCGGGTTCTTCACCACCTGGGCCAGCTCGCCGCAGATGGCCGAGCCGCTGTTCAAGGCGGTCAGCTCGGCCGCCGGCCGCTATCCCGATCGCTATATCGCGCTGTCGGCGATCGCCACCCCCGAGATGCAGCGCCGTTACGAGGCGGCGGGGATCGGCCTCTACGAGGACCCGTGGCGCGCGGTGCAGTCGATCGCGGCGGCGGCGCGCTGCGCCGAGCGGCTGGCGACGCCGCCGCGGCCGGTGCCGCCGGTGCCGGCGATGGCGCCGTTGCCCTCCGGCCCGCTGACCGAGCACGACGCCAAGCGCGTCCTCGCCGCCGCCGGCGTGCCGGTGCTGGAGGAACGGCTGGTGACCAATGCCGCCGAGGCCGCCGCCGCCGGCAGTCTCGGCGAGCGGCTGGTGCTCAAGATCGTCTCGCCGGAGATCACCCACAAGACAGAGGTCGGCGGCGTCATGCTCGACGTGCCGGCGGGCGAGGCCGCCAGCGCCTATGCCAGGCTGATGGAACGGGTCAAGACCCGCGCGCCCGCGGCCAACCTCGAAGGCGTGCTGATCTCGCCGATGCTGAAGGGCGGGGTCGAGATGATCCTCGGCGTGCAGAACGACGCGGTGTTCGGCCCGGTGGTGATGCTCGGGCTCGGCGGCATCTTTGTCGAGGTCTTGCGCGACGTGACCTTCCGCATCGCCCCGTTCGGGCTCGACGAGGCCCACGCGATGATCGCCGAGCTGCGCGGAGCGGCGATCCTCAAGGGCGCGCGCGGCCAGCCGCCCTGCGATCTCGACGCGCTCGCGCGGACCCTGTCGAACCTGTCGCTGTTCGCCGCGGCGCAACGCACCCGGCTGACCAGCGTCGACGTCAACCCGCTCTTGGTGCGCGCCAAGGGCGAGGGCGTGGCGGCGCTCGACGCGCTGATCCTGACGGCCTGAGCCCCGGCCGCCACGCTGCTCCATCGCCGCCGCGTTCTCGCGTACCACGCGGGTTGCCGGGAACCTGGAGGCGACATACCCGCGTAACTTAATGTTAACGCTGCGAGCCTAAGAAAAATCCCGAATGTTGGGAAGGCTCGGCGTATGCGCATCTTGTTGGTCGCCCTGCTGATCTCGCTGGCTCTGCCGGCGAAATCCGAGGAGATGCCCGCGATCCACCTCAAGGTCGTCGGCGGCCTCGGGCAGACCGTTCAGTACAAGAATTACGAGGAGCCGTTCTGGAGCAAGCAGCTCGCGGAACGCTCGGGCGGCCGGGTGACGGCCGAGGTCATTCCGTGGGATCGGGTCGGGGTCAAGGGCAGCGAACTGCTCGGCTTCATCCGCCTGGGCGCGATCCCGATCGGCACGGTTTCATTGAGCCAGATCGCCAGCGAGGACCCCGAGGCCGCGGCGCTGGATCTCGCCGGCCTCAATCCGGACATTCCCGCGCTGCGCAACAGTATCGCCGCCTATCTGCCCACCCTGCGGGAGCTCTATCGCCAGCGCTACGGCATCGAGCTGCTGGCGATCTGGAGCTACCCGGCCCAGGTCGTCTTTTGCAATCGCCCGATCCGCGGCCTGTCCGACCTCAAGGGCGTCAATGTGCGGGTCGCCAGCGCGATGCACGGCGACTTCGTGCGCGGGCTCGGCGGCACCGGGGTCGCGATCCCTTACGACGGGCTGATGGACGGGCTGCGCAAGCACGTCGCCGATTGCGCGATAACCGCGGCGATGTCGGGCTATCGCCTCGGTCTGCAGAACGCGACGACGCATCTGGTTCCGGTGACGGTGAGCTGGGGCCCCTACGTGCTGTTCGCCAACCACGCGGCGTGGGCGCGCCTCGACCCCAAGGTCCGCGATTTCCTGCGCGAGCAGATCGACGAGCTCAGCGGGCGGTTGTGGGAGGCCGCGGTCCAGGAAACCGACGAGGGCGTCGCCTGCCTGACCGGGGTCGGACGCTGCTCCAAGGGGACGCCCGCGCAAATGACTCTGGTCGCGGTCACCGACGAGGACCGCAAGATGGTGCGCGAATCCCTGATTCGGGTGGTGCTGCCCGGCTGGGCCGAGCGCTGCGGCGGCGAATGCACGGAGGAGTGGAATCGGACCGTCGGCCGGCTCTATAACTTGACGGTCGCCGCCGGCCGTTGAGGCGGGATCATGCGGCGTCCATCCTGGTTCCCCGGCATCACGGCGCATATTCGCCTGCAATATGCGATGGTGGTGCTGTGCACCAGCCTGGTGGTCGGGTATGGCGCCAGCGGGCTCGTGTCTCTGACGCGCGCCTATCAGCAGACGCTCGGCGACGCGATCGCGACCCTCGAAAGCATCTCGCGCTCGGCCGAGGCCGGGACCAACCGCTCGATCTTCGAGGTCGACGCCATGCTGCTCGGGGTGGAGCGGAGCCTGGCGACGTTGTTGCCCGGCGCGCCGCTCGACTCGCGCCCGTTCAAGACCCTGCTGCGCCAGTTCAATGATCAGACCCTGGTCGTCCGCAACATCCTGATCTTCGACAATGATGGCCGGCTGGTGAACGGTTCCGGCTCGACCAGGGACAACGGGCGCGACTTTTCAGATAAGCCATATTTCTCGGCGCATCGATCGGCGAGCCAGCCGACCCTATACATCGGCCCGCCCGAGAAGAGCCGGGCGACCGGCGGCTGGTCGGTCATGGTCAGTCGTCCGCTGGTCCGCGGCGACATCGTCGCCGGCGTGATCGTCGCCGAGGTGCCGATCACCGTCTTCACCGACTTCTTCGAGGCGGTCGTGGCCAAGAGCGCCATTCGCGTCGATCTGCTGCGCGAGGACGGCACGCTGATGGCCAGCGAGCCGCATCGCGAGGACCTGATCGGCCGGCGACCGGTTTATGCCGATGGCTTGCTGGCGGCCGCGGCCCAGAACCGGGCGGGCGTCATCGCCAAATCGGAGGGGCAGGACGGCAGCGAGCGCGTGCGCGCGTTCGGCCGCGTGCCCGCCCGACAGATGATCGTCAACGTCTCGCGCCAGCGGTCGGAGATTCTGTCGCAATGGTATGCCGAGTGTGTCGGCTCGGCGCTCGCCTTCATCCTGTTCGCGGTCACGGCCGCCTGCCTGACCTGGCTGATGATCCGCGCGCTGAACCGCCAGCAGCTCGCCACCGCCGGATTGCGCGCCAGCGAAGAACAGCTCAAGCGCGAGAGCGGGCTGTTGCAGAGCACGCTCGAAAACATGGGCGAGGGCCTCAGCGTGTTCGATCACCAGGGACGGCTGGTCGCCTGGAACTCGCGATTTGTCGAATTGCTCGATCTGCCGATCACGCTGACCGCCGAAACCTCGCTATGCGACATCCTGCGGCTGCAGTCGAAAGACGGGGATTCGTCACCGACCGACGCCGAGGCGAGCGTGCAACAGCGCTTCGAGCATTTTTTCCGCGATTTGCCCGTGGTGCTGGAACAGGTCACCGCGACCGGCCGGATCGTGCAGATCCGCCGCCGGGCGATGCCGAGCGGCGTCGTTTCGCTATACTCGGACATCACCGAGCGCAAGGCCGCGGAGGAAACGATGTCGCAGGCCTGGGCGCAGGCCGAGCTCGCGAACCGCGCCAAGAGTGATTTCCTCGCCAACATGAGCCACGAACTGCGCACCCCGCTGAACGCGATCATCGGCTTTTCCGAGATCCTCGGCGGCGAGCATCTGGGAGCGATGGGGAACTCTCGCTATCTGGAGTATTCCAACGACATCCATTCGAGCGGGTTGCACTTGCTGTCGATCATCAACGACGTGCTCGACATGTCGAAGATCGAGGCGGGCAAGCTCGAGATCGTCGAGGACGACATCATCGTCGCGCCGCTGCTGGCCGGGGCCGCCCGGATGGTCCGCGAGCGCGCCCGCAAGATGCGCGTCGATCTTGTGATCGAGGCGCCGGTCGACGAGCTGGTGATGTGGGCCGATGAGCGGGCGATGAAGCAGTGTCTGCTTAACCTGCTGTCGAACGCGGTCAAGTTTTCCGACGAGGGCGGCCGGGTCGTCGTCGGGGCCGCCGTCGACGAGGCCAACCGCGTGGTCTTCACCGTCGCCGATAACGGCATCGGCATGAGCGACGAAGACAAGAGGCGGGCGCTCCAGCCGTTCGGACAGGCGCAGGCGACGACGACGCGGGCTTATGGCGGGCCCGGGCTCGGCCTGCCGATCACCAAGGGGCTGGTCGAGGCGCATGGCGGCACCCTGACGATCGACAGCAGCCCGGGCCAGGGAACCCGCATCCGCATCGTCATGCCGGCGGAGCGCACCCGGTCGGTCCACGCCCACCACATCGCCGCGCGGGCATAGCCACTATTTGATCGCACTGGATCCTTGATCGCACTGGATCATCATTTACGCGAAAGCGGGAATCCAGGGTCGGCCCTGTAACGTATCTCCAGGCCATTCGCCCTCTTTATCGCGTTGGCCGGGCCTGCCCCGGCCATCCTCGAATTTTCACTGGGAATGCGTGGCCCCCCGGAACAAATCCGGGGAAAGCGACTATATGCGGTTAAGACGCCGCGAGCTTGACCACCGGCGCCGGTTGCGCCGCCGGCACGCCGCCCAGCCGGCGCAGGATCACGATCGCGATCACGTTCGGACTTGCCAGCGCGATAAAGGCGGCGCCCCAGGCCCAGCCGCTGGTCGCGCCGCCGGCGATGTCGAGGATCATGCCGAACGCGGTCGGCGCGACTAGTCCGGCGCTGAACCCCAGCATCGAATGCACGCCGAGCGTGGCGCCGCGCTGATCGGGATGCGCGGCGGAGACCGTGCCCGCCGTCAGCGCGCCCGAATCGGCCATCACGGTCGCGTAATAGGCGGCCAGCAGCACGATTGCCGCACCGAACGACAAGCGCCATGAAAACCCGGTGGCGACACCGAAAACGATCCCGGCGGTCATGATCGCGACGATCAGGTTGGCACGGCCGAATTTTTTGGCGAATTCGTTGCAGCCGATGCTGCTGGCGATCCCGGCCAGCGAGATGATCGCGGCCAGGGTCGGGGCGTCGAGCCCGCCGGCGAACCCGCCCGCCGACCCCGCGGCGAAGGTCAGAAACGCCACCATCCAGGCGCGCACGCCGTATAATTCCCAGCAATGCGCCACATAGCCGGAGATGTAGGCGAGCGCCGGCTTGTTGCGGAACACCAGGCGAAAGCTGGCGAAGAACCCCGGCCGCGTCGCCGCCGGGGTCGGCTCGCGCGGCGCCATCAGGAACAGCACGAGCACTCCCGCGGCCAGCGGCCCCAACGTCGCCAGCGCGAAGGCGAGCCGCCAGCTCGCATAGGTCGAGATCGTGCCGGCGAGAAAATACGACCCGGCCAGGCCGAACCCGGACAGCGAGGTATAGAGCGCCACCGCGCGCGACTGCAGCCCCTCGTCGATGCGATCCGACATCGCCTTCAGCCCCGGCATGTAGATGCCGGCAAAGCCGATGCCGAACAACGCCTGGGCGATCAGCGCGCCGACGAACCCATCGGTCCACGCTGCAAACCAGGCCGATCCGCACGCCGCCACCAGGCACGAGCCGAGATAGATACGGCGCGCGTCGATCCGGTCGGTCAGCGTGGTCAGCAACGGCACCGAGCCGACATAGCCGAGGAACAGAATGCCGCCAACCAGCCCGGCCTCGGTGTTGCTGAGCCCCCATAATTCGCGCAGGTTCGGCAACAGTGCGGGATAGGTCGCGAACCCGGCCATGCACAGGATTTCGGCGGCGCACATCAGCGCCACCAGGCGGGCGCCGCCGGCCCGAATTCTCATTGGCAAGTGCTCATCGGCGAATGCTCATCCGCGGAGGCTCAGTCGCCGGCGATCATGCCCGGACGCTCACGCGCGGGCGGCCCCTGACGGGCCGATAACGTGCGGGCCGATAACGTGCGGACGGGTTTGATCTGACGGCGCGCGCCCGCGCGGTTCACCACCATGCGTTCGTGCAATATCGCGATGGTGCTCGACCCGGTATGGGTGAACAGAAACGGCAGCAGTGCATGAACAAAGCAGGCAAGCCCGCCGCCCACCAGCCTTACGCTGAACCCTACGGCCATCCGCAGGTGCTGGAAATAGCTCTCGCCGACCGAAGCCGGATGTTCCGTCAACGACCACCGCTTCATGGCTGCGCCCCTTCGACCCGCGCCGCCGCCGAGGCGGCGGCTTGGATCAGCATCTGCCGGAACTCCGGTCCACCGAGGGGAGCGTCGACCAGGTCGCGGTCGAGTTCCTTGCGGTAGTACGAACGCACCGTGCCCGAGGTATCGGCATAGACCTTGAGCTCCGGCCCTTTCGCGTAGCCCAGCTGCGCGTAGCGGCGATGGGCATCTAGAAGCTTGATATCGCTCCATAATTCGACCGTATGCGCGCCGCGAGCGCGGGCCTCGCGCTCGACCAGGCTGCACAGAAACGAGCCGAGACCGTTGCGCCGCACCGTGGCGGCGACATAGAGCTTTTGCAATTCGACGACGCCGTCCTGTGCGCTCGGCTTCAGCGCGATGGTGCCGACGATCTGCCCGCCAGCCTCGACCACCCAGAAGCAGCCGTCCCAGGCGGCATAGGTGGTCGCGGGCGCGAGCAGCTCGGGCATGTCGGCGGCGGCGACCAGGGTCTTGCCGGGATATTCGGACCACACCGCGGACACCAGGGCGATGATCGCCGGTGCGTCGTCGTCGCGGGCGAACCGCAATACGACCCCATCATGTGCGGCGATGATGGCACCCGGATGTGGGCGCATGTACAACTCCCTATCCGGCGCATTACTTTGCGACGCCGGTCGGCGATGTGGCATCCTCAAACCCCTACCGAAGTCGCGCGACCCCCCGCGCCATTCGATTAACCATTATTTAACAAAATACTGTGCAAAAGTCAAGATGTGCGCCTGAACTCGCAGTACGAAACGCGTCTGGACCAGCATTCAGACCGGTCGCTCAGGTGGCATGACCGCGCCGATGCCCCACCTCTGGGCGATGATATCTGCGCGATTGGCGGCATTGTCTCTGGCTTTGTTAACAAATGCCCGACGGCAACATCTGGTTACTGGCCTGAGCGGAACCCACGACCAATAGTGGTTGGCGATCGAAGAAACAGCAGCATTACGGACCCGGTTCGCCGCCGCGGCGCGATCGCCCCGGCTCGCGATCGCCCCGACTCGCGGGCGCCCCGACTCGCGGGCGCCTCCACTCGCGGGCGCCGATTTTACTTCGCGGTCATTCCTAATTCGCATGTCTCGGGCCGCATGTCTCGCGAAGTCCCCGCCGGCCGGCCCCCGCCGCTTCGCCGGCGGCGAAGCCGTGGCGAAGCCGGGATCATTGCTTGTATCATCTCCGGGCAAATCGGTTGGGAAGATCGGCGGGGGTGGCGATGACCGGCAAGGACCAGCTTAAACAGGCGGTGTGCGAGGCGATCGACCGCCACGGCAACGAGATCATCGAGCTCGGCGAGACCATCCTGCATCACCCCGAGACTGGGTTCAACGAGGCCAAGACCGCCGCCCTCGTCGCCGACAAGATGCGCGCCTTGGGCCTCATGCCCGAAACCGGTCTCGCGTTGACCGGGGTCAAGGGCCGCCTCAAGGGCGCCCGCCCCGGCCCGCGCCTCGCCTTTATCGGCGAGCTCGACAGCCTGCGCACCTCCGACCACCCGCTCGCCGACCCGCACACCGGCGCCGCGCATAGCTGCGGCCACAACGCCCAGATCGCCGGCATGCTCGGCGTCGCGATGGGCCTCGCCGGGGTCGCCGAGCATCTCGCCGGCGAGCTGATCTTCTTCGCGGTCCCGGCCGAGGAGTTCATCGACGTCGAGGAGCGCCTCCGCCGCAAGCAAAAGGGCGAGATCGAGTTCCTGCTCGGCAAGCCCGAACTCGTCGCCAAGGGGCATTTCGACGACATCGACATGGCGATGATGATCCATGTCGGCTCGCACGACCAGATGGATAAGCGCAGCTTCATCGCCGATTCGTCGAACGGCGCCCTGGTCAAGCAGATCCGCTTTCTCGGCCGCGCCAGCCACGCCGGCGGCGCGCCGCAGCACGGCATCAACGCGCTCAGCGCGGCGATGATCGCGCTCAACGCGATCCACTGCCAGCGCGAGAGTTTTCACGACCACGACACGATCCGCATCCACCCGATCATCACCAAGGGCGGCGACGCGGTCAGCGTGATCCCGGCCGAGGTGACGATGGAAACCTTTGTCCGCGGCGGCTCCTTGGAGGCGATCATCGACGCCAACATGAAGGTCGACCGGTGCCTGCGGGCCGGCGCGATGGCGATGGGGGCCGAGGTCGAGATCAACACGATCCCCGGCTACCTGCCCCAGCGCAACGACCGCGCCATGGGCGAATTGTTCGGCGGCAATGTCGCGGCCCTGTTCGGCCCCGGCAATTTCGACATCGGCGGCCACCGCACCGGCTCGACCGACATGGGCGACATCGCCCACATGATCCCGGTGATCCACCCCTATGTCGCCAGCGCGCTCGGCAAGACCCACGGCGCCGATTTCCGCATCAACGAGCCCCAGCACGCCTACCTGACCCCGGCGAAACTATTGGCGATGACCGCGATCGACCTGCTCCACGCCGACGCCGCCCCGGCCCGCCAGATCATCGCCGAGTTCCAACCGGCGTTCACCAAGGCCAGCTATCTCGAATTCGAGCGCGGATTGTTCAAGACGGAACGGTATGGGGCGGCGGAGGGGTAAGCTCGGCAGGGCTGGCCCTCCGCGCGGCCCGTCACTGCACGGCGCAGATCACGCGCGAAAGTCCGACGCAGTACTCGGCGGCGCAAATCCTGCGGTCGCCGAGTACAATCGTGCGGCCAGGCGCGAATGTCTCGAAGCTCAGCGCGCGCGGCTGGCCGCGCGATTGGCAGAACTGGTCGGCGCCTTCTTGTCCGCAACCAGTGGCCCATCTCGCACACCAGTCGACCGCCACACCGCCCACCATGGGCCGCTCATGGACAACCTTCGATCGATCGGGACAAACTCCGCAATCCACGCCCTGATTCTGATGGCCCGGCTGGCAGTATCTCGCGCAATAATCCCTGGTACCGCCTGGGATGGGGGGCCGATCAGGGATAACTTTAGGTTGATCCTTTATCGACTTCGGCCGATCCGGGGTCTTCGGTTGATCAGGGACCTTGGGCTGGTCCGGGATAACAGCCAGAGTATCGCAATACGTATTGGCAACGACACAGACGCGGCCCTGCTCGACGATGCATCGGCCGAGCGCCGATTTTCCGGCTTCATCGGCATTAGCGCCCACGCCGATACCGGTATTCTTGCAGTCCATACCCGTGGCGATAGCCATACACCCTTGCCGGACCGAGGCGACGATACGGCAGCCCGTGCCTTTGCAGGCGGCGATGGCCTCGGATCGCGCTATATCGAGCGTCGGTCTGTCGATGATCACGCCGATCGAAGGCGATGATGTCCCTGCCACACACTCCGCCACTGCCAATGCACCGGCGGCATGAGCCGCCGTCGCGGTGCCTAAAAGGCTCATTAGCCCAAGGGGCAGAAAGGCAGTTCGCCGATAATTCATCGACACGACGTTAAGCCCCTCCGCCGATTCAAGAGACAGCGGCCGGCGGGCGCGATCCTGCGTTATGCGACGCCGCGTCCACCGCCGCATCGACATCGCTCACTTGGAGGCCCAGCTGCCGCTGCATTTCATCCCGCCGCCGCTTCCCGACCAGCTGCCTGATCCCGACCATCGGCCATTGGCCTGGGTCGTCGCGCCGCGCCACGAGACGACATAACCGCCGCTGCCCCCGGAATTGCCGGCCGCGATCTTGCCATTGCCATCGACCGTGCCAGAAAGTCGGTCAGGCCCCGAGCGGCTCGAATAGCTTCCCGACAGCACGCCCGTCGGACTGATGGTGACGCTGAACGCACCACTCTGACCGCCATACAGATCGCAATTGCCGCTCCATTGACCGGTCAGCGACGTCGTGACGGTCGGACGGTTCGGCGGCGCCAAACTGGCCATTCTATCCGGCGCTGGCGGTTGGATCGCCGGTGGTGGGAGCGGAGGACCGATGCGCCCGCCAGGGACGCCAAAATCCGACGTCCGCGGCGGCAGGCCGGGCGCGTCATAACTCTGTTCGTCGGATGACGATGGGCCGGATGACCGATCGCGGCTGCTTGGATCGCTTGCATCCCGCGGGGGCAGGCCGGGCGCGTCATAGGCCAATCCGCCCGGCGGGAGTGGATTGGCGGGGAGCGATGGGCCATCCGGAGGCCGCGGCGTTATCAGGTCCGACAAACACCCGCTAATCCCACAGGCCTGCGCGTTGATGGGCACCGCGGCTCTGATGTCAGGCAGCCCCGCGACCGGGCCTGGCGAGGCCGGGCTGCCGCCGGGAGCCCGACGGTCGTCTCTTCGATTACTAATCATGTTTATTACATTGTTTATCATAGCGGGTGCATTATACGCGATCGCCGCGACAAAGCCGCCAGCGACCGCTACAGGGACTATCCCGGGACTCCCTGCCACTGCTACAGCCCCGGATAAGTAGTACCCAAGCCCGGTAATGAGGGCATTGGTCGCCCCGACGGCGGCCGTGCGTCCGCGTTGATTGGTTGAGGGAATCAGGGCTTCTATGGCGTCGACGGACGCCGAGTTGGCTGCGGCCATGGCTCCGGGAATCGGCCCCTGCAATATGCGCGTGTTAACCACGAAGGTACCGACATATTTTATGACGTTAGCCCCAGTCGCCCCGATGATTGGCACGGTTTGAGCCGCTAGATAGTTGACCCCCATCGTGGCAAGCGCGGCGCCCGCGACCCGGCCCACCACCACGCCACCGCCTGGGGGTTTGCCGGTTATTGAATTATTTCTTTCCGGCCCTCGCGGGGTGCCGGTCGTGTGAAAGAACGGCCTGGTCGGAAGGCTCGAATCGCGCAAACTGAACGTGTGAGGCCCCGGGACAATTCGGAAGGGCTGAGCCGTTGCGCCTATAATATTGTTGCCAACGCTGGCGAGCGCGCTCGGGATATTAACGCCGCCATCCACGGCGCTGGGGTCCACGCTCCTGACATTGGGGGCTGGTTGCGCGTGAGCGGATGCGTTCGCGCCGACCAACGCCAAGCCGACGAGGAGCACCAGTTTCCTGGTTACCGATCCGCGCCGGTCTGGCATGGGTGTTCGAGGCGCACTCCGCCACCGCTGAAAAAATTCATTGCGCATAATAGCCGCGCTTCTGGAGGAGATTCAGGAAGGCGAGATTCACCCTCTCTTCCATGCCCTGCAAACGCGGGGCGAGCGTCGCTTGGAATTCGGCCATGACCTGCGGCATCGTCTTCAGCATCTTGGCTCCGGACGGCGTGCGATAGAAGGCGATGACGTCGCGCATCTCTTCGGCGGTGAAGTGCCGCGCGTAAAGCGCCGGCGCATCGCTCATGAGATCGTCCATGGCGTTGGTCATCAGCGGATCGAATGCCTTCCGCAGCTCGGCGAGGGCGGCGGGATCGATTTTCGGATTGCGGACGCGGATCGCGGCCTCCATCGCCGGCCAGAGTTGGTCCGTCATCTTGACCATCATCTCCGACAGCATTCCGGCGGACACCAGCGAGATCAGTTCAGACGCGGCTCGCCGCGCCTCGGGCGTGGGCGAGTTCTGCGCAAAGGTCTGCGAGGCCCCAAAAAGGCCGCCAAACCCAACCGCCATCATAAAGATCAATATCCGCGACATCGTCATTACCGCACTCCTCGGTCGGCCACCCCTTCGACCGACATTCCCCAGATTTTCGGGGCCATGATGAGTGGCGATTTTTCGCTTCGTCGAGAGGTTTGGGCAACGAAATTCGATCATGATCGCCGCGATGGGCAGTGGGTTGCCGGCCTCGCGGTGCTTGAAGTCGTTGCCGTGCCTACAAGGCGCGCGTCTGTCGTAGTCTGTCGCACCTGCCCCGATGTGTCGGTCACCCCGGGTCTGCAAGCGGCGCCTGCGACCAAAATATCCGGCGGCCGGCGAGCCGAATTCTCGTCTGATTAGTGCCATGCCCCCGGACAGACCTTGCCTGATGTTGGGGCAATGACCGAATTGGGGTCGACTCCGGCGGTTCCATTTTGGTCCGGCGAATGGGAGGAATCGGCGCTGCCTCGCCATCCACGGGCGTATCGGCCAAAGGCTGAAACCCACCCCCGGCAGAGTTCACGAAACACCGGCATGTGCCAACAACAGCAACACTAAAATTGCCATAATCGCATTGCATCCTCCACCCTTTGCCGCGCCGGCTGTCGGCGCGGCGCGCGATGGGCGGAGGGGCGGGTGCCTGATAAAGGCCTGATAAAAACAGGGATAACAGGCTCGCGGCGGGCCAATGCGACCTCGTTCAAAAAGGGCCGATCGGGCAACCCGGCCGGGCGGCCGCGCGGGTCGGGCCGGTTCCGCTCGGGCACGCGGGCGGCGGCGGCATTGCTCGACGCCGAGGCCGAGGCGTTGGCGCAAAAGGCGATCGAGTTGGCGCTCGGCGGCGACCCGGTCGCGGTGCGGTTCTGCCTCGGCCGCGTCCTCGGCGCCCGGCGCGGCCAGCCGGTCGCACTGGCGTTGCCGGCGCTCGCCGCGCCGGGCGACCTCGCCGCCGCGGTCACCGCGATCGCCGCCGGCTTGAGCGAGGGAAGGCTGACCCCGGACGAGGCGCTTTCCCTGGCGCAGATGCTTGAGAGTTTCCCGCGCGCCCTGACCGCCGGCGGCGGCACGCCGGACGACGACATGGACGCGGCCGAGGATGCAAGGCGGGTTCTGCTGGAACGGCTGGCCCGGCTGGGGGACAGCGCCGTCGACGATCGCCGCTAACCGCTAGCCCCGGTCGCGCCGGGCGGCGAGGCGCAGGCGCAGCGCGTTGAGACGGATGAAACCCTCCGCGTCGCGCTGGTCGTAGACCGCGTCTTCCTCGAAGGTGACGTGGGCGAGGCTGTAGAGGCTGTTCGGCGATTGCCGCCCGACCACCCGCGCCGAGCCCTTGTACAGCTTGAGCCGGACCCTGCCGTCGACCGGGTGCTGGCTGTGGTCGATCGCCGCCTGCAGCATCTCGCGCTCGGGCGAGAACCAGAACCCGTTGTAGATCAGCTCGGCGTAGCGCGGCATCAATTCGTCCTTCAGGTGCGTCGCGCCGCGATCGAGGCACAGGCTCTCGATGCCGCGATGCGCCACCTGCCAGATCGTGCCGCCGGGGGTCTCGTAGATTCCGCGCGATTTCATGCCGACAAACCGGTTCTCGACCAGATCGAGCCGGCCGATTCCGTGCTTGCCGCCGAGCTCGTTGAGCCGGGTCAGCAACGCCGCCGGCGACAACGCCTCGCCATCGACCGCGACCGGATCGCCGCGCATGAAATCGATCTCGACGTATTGCGGCGTGTCGGGCGCCTGTTCCGGCGCGACGGTACGGCTGTAGACATATTCCTCGGGCTCGATCGCCGGGTCTTCCAGCACCTTTCCCTCGGCCGAGATGTGCAACAGATTGGCGTCGACCGAAAACGGCGCCTCGCCGCGCTTGTCGCGGGCGATCGGGATCTGGTGCCGGTCGGCGTAGTCGAGCAGCCTGGTGCGCGAGGTCAGATCCCACTCGCGCCACGGTGCGATGACCTTGATGTCGGGCATCAGCGCGTAATAGCTGAGCTCGAAGCGGACCTGGTCGTTGCCCTTGCCGGTGGCGCCGTGGGCGACCGCGTCGGCGCCGACCTGCCGCGCGATCTCGATCTGGCGCTTGGCGATCAACGGCCGCGCGATCGAGGTGCCCAGCAGGTACTGGCCCTCGTACAAGGCGTTGGCGCGAAACATCGGAAACACGAAATCGCGGACGAACTCCTCGCGCAGATCGTCGACGAATATCTCCTTGACCCCAAACATTTCGGCCTTGCGCCGCGCCGGCTCCAATTCCTCGCCCTGGCCGAGATCGGCGGTGAAGGTGACCACCTCGCAGCGATAGGTCTGCTGCAGCCAGCGCAAGATCACCGAGGTATCGAGCCCGCCCGAATAGGCCAGCACAATCTTCCTGATGTCGCCCGGTTTCACCTGTTCGGCCATATCGTTGCCTCGCTCGATTACGCGCCTTGCACAGAACACGGCGGCCGTAGCGGAAAATCACTTTGGCGGCAACGGTTCCCTTTCGATCAGCCAAGCCGACGCCACATCGAGCGCGCCGAACCGAGCAAGTTCCTCGTGCCCCGCCCCTGGAGCAAACCAGCCCTCCTTGGGTTCCGGGGCCGCCGCGAACAAGGCTCGGCCGAGATGGATCGGAACCACGGCGTCGCGATCGCCATGCAGGATCAGGATTGGCGCCTTGACCTCGCCGATCAAGGACAGCGAATCGTACCGATCCCGCACCAGCCACCCAGCGGGCACAAACGGGTAATGATATTGCGCGGCCTGGGCGAGGTTAGTGAACGGCGCCTCGAGCACCACGCCGCCGATCTGCCGTTGCGCCGCCATGCGCACGGCGATGCCCGAGCCCAGCGACTCGCCGTAGAGCACGAGCCGGCGCGGGTCGATCCCCACCTGATCGAGATAGTCGAGGGCGGCCTGGGCATCGGCGTACAAGCCGGGTTCGGTCGGCGTCCCCGGATTGCCGCCATATCCACGGTACTCCAGCATCATCACCCCGTATCCTTCGCGGGCGAAACGCTCCATCCGGTTGGTTCGATAGCCGATATGGCCACCATTCCCGTGAAAATAGGCAATCACCGCCCGTCCTTCGCGAGGCGGGAGATACCAGGCGAGCAACGCCAGCCCGTCCGAGGTCATCACGCCAACCTCGCGCACGCCAAGCTGGGCAAGACTCGAAAGCTGCGGACGGGACCGGTCCGGGAAATACAAAAGCTGGCGCTGGCACAGATAAAGCCCCGCCAGCAAGACCAGATAGGCGGCGAGCGCGATCCCGACCGGCCAGAGCAAGACACGGGCCACCGGGCGCGACAACGGCCGGGGTCAGGCGGCTGGAAGCAGCGTCGGGGCACTCCGCCGTGCCCGCACGCTATCCGACTTCAACTGGCCGCAGGCCGCCAGGATATCGCGGCCGCGCGGGGTGCGCACGGGTGCCGAATACCCGGCGGCGAACACGATGTCGGAAAACGCCGCGATCGCGGAATCCGACGAGCAGCGATAGGGGGCGCCCGGCCACGGGTTGAACGGGATCAGATTGACCTTGGCGGGAATGCCGCGCAGCAGCCGTACCAGCTCGCGCGCCTCCTCGGGGCTGTCGTTGACCCCGTCGAGCATCACGTACTCGAAGGTGATGCGCCGCGCGTTGCTCGACCCCGGATAGCCGAGGCAGGCCGCGAGCAATTCGGCGATGTTGTATTTGCGGTTGAGGGGGACCAGCCGGTCGCGCACATCGTCCCGCACCGCGTGCAACGACACCGCGAGGTTGACTCCGAGCTCGGCGCCGCAGCGGGCGATCATCGGCACCACTCCGGCGGTCGACAGCGTGATCTTGCGCCGCGAGATCGCCAATCCCTCGGGATCCATCGCGATCTTCACCGCGGCGGCGACATTGTCGTAATTGTACAGCGGTTCGCCCATGCCCATCAGCACGATGTTGGTGAGCTGGCGGTCCTCGCCGGTTCGATCCGCGGGCGTGGGCCATTCGCCGAGCGCGTCGCGCGCGACCATGATCTGGCCGATGATCTCGGCGGCATCGAGGTTGCGCACGAGGCGCTGCGTGCCGGTATGGCAGAACGAGCAGGTCAGAGTGCAGCCGACCTGCGAGGACACGCACAAGGTGCCACGATCGGTTTCGGGGATGTGGACGGTCTCGACCTCCTGCCCGTCGGCGAAGCGCAGCAGCCACTTGCGGGTGCCGTCGGCCGAGATCAGGGCGCGGCTAACCCGCGGCCGATCCAGCGCATAGCGGCCGGCGAGGACGGCGCGGAAATCTTTGGCCAGGCTGGTCATCGCGGCGAAGTCGGTGACGCCGCGATGGTAGATCCAGTGCCACAATTGCCGAGCCCGGAACGGCGCCGCCCCAAACGCCACCATCTCGCCGGCGAGCGCCTCGCGGCTCATGCCGACCAGGTTGGGCCCGACGGGGTTGGCTCGGGCGTCGCCGGCCGGTGTGATGGCTGTCATCACACAGATATAGGGCGGCCTGGGCCTCGCCGGCAATCGGACCGGGGCCGCGAAGTCCTATCGCTTGACGCCACAGGCCTTGTCGATCAGCGCGAGCGCCCGGGAAAACCCGCTCAGCGAATAGGTGTCGGTTGTGGGCGCGCCGTGTTGCGGGGTTCCCTTGACGACGGCGCTCCGCCCCTTGATCAGCGCTGTGACGATGGTCTTGTCGAGCTCGGCGTTGCGCGCCCAGGCGCTGCCGTCCTTGGTGAACAACTCGAACTTGGCCCCGCCGACATCGATCGAGACCTCGCTGCCATCCTTCAGCGCGTAGCCTTCGACAAAGCTGACCACGTTGGCGATTTTTTCTTCCGGACGGTGAGTCACCATCGCCGAGGGCGGTTTGCGCCGGGCACCGGCGGGCTCGCTCTTCTGCGCCGGGCTGACCAAATAGCAGACCCGGCCGCTCTTATCCTGGAACTCGTAGGCGGTCCACGACCCTTCGGTGCCGAGCGTCCGGGTCTTGCCGGCGGGGGCCGGCGCGGGCGCGGGAGCCGCCGGCTTTTTCTTCTTCTCCGCGGTCCACCCCGGGGTCGCGCCCGCCAGCGCCACAGTCCACACGGCGACCGCGCCGACTAACAACAATCGAACTAGCCTCATCCCCGCAGCATAACCTCGTCGAACGCCAAATTCCACGGCGCGGGGCATATCGCGAAGGCCGCGGGCCGCGGGCGGACTCTCCCCCTGCGCGGCAAAACCGGGCAGAATGCCGGTGCATGGAACAGATCGAGCTCCGGCCGGCGCACCCCGGCGATGCCTGCGGCATCGCCCGGCTTGATGTCGAAACCTGGCAGACGACCTATGCCGGCATCCTCGCGACGCCATATCTGGTCGGCCTGTCGGTGGAACGGCGCGAGCGCGGCTGGGCCAATGTGATCCGCCGCGAGCCGCGCGACGTGCGCGTCGCGATTGATCCTGACGGCATCATTCGCGGCTTTGGCAGCTGCGGGGCTTGCCGCGACGAGCCCAATTTCAGCGGCGAGGTCTTTACCCTCTATGTCGCACCCGACTGGCAGAATCAGGGGATCGGCCGCCGGCTATTGCTGGCGTTGTTCGCGCGCCTGGTCGATCAGGGACGCGAATCGGCGGTAATCTGGGTATTGCGCGACAACCCCGGCCGATTTTTCTACCACAGGCTCGGCGGCCGTCAGATCCGCCACAAATCGCTCCCGGTCGGCGGCGCGTCGGTCGAGGCGGCGGGATTCGGCTGGCGCGACCTGCCGCATTTCCTGTCGACGATCGACCGCGACGAGCGCCAGGCCGAGCCCTGAGTCGATCGCGCCCTTGTCGTTCGCGCCTTCAGGGTTTGACGCCTTCCTGCCAGCGCCCGGCCTTTTTCAGCGCGTCGGCGACCTCGGGCGGCATGTATTTCTCGTCGTGCTTGGCGAGCACGCTGCTGGCGACGAACACCCGGTCCTTGCCGAGCCGGCCCTCGGCCACGATGCCCTGCCCTTCGCGGAACAGATCCGGTAGCATGCCGTCGTAGACGATTGTGATCCCGGTGTTGCCGTCGCTGACGCGAAAGCTGACCTGGCGGCCGCCGTCGCGGCGCTCGACGCTATTCTCCTCGACCAGCCCGCCGATGCGGATGCGCCGCTCCGGGCCGATCCCCTTGGCGATCAACTCGCTCGGCCCATAGAAGAAAACGAGATTGTCGCTGAAAGCCGCCAGTACCATCGCGCTCGCCGCGGCGAGCGCGAGCATGCCGCAGGCGAGGATCACCAGCCGCCGCCGCTTGCGGGTCATGACCGATCGTCGAGTGGTCGCTGGAGCGCATCGAGCGCGCGCAGCCCGGCACGATAACGCCGCCCTGAATGGATCGCGAGGCCGCCAAGCACCGCGATGGCGACGCCGTAGGCCGGCCACACGAACGCGGCATAACCGCCCATCGACAGGAAGGGGCCGAGCCCGCTCATCGCTGGGTGATCACGGCAGCACCGGGCGACCCGCCGCCGGCAATTCCCGGCCGTCGCTCGCGGCGCGGCGGCATCCCGTAAAGCCGCAAGGCCCGCGCCTTGCGTTCGTTCAATGCCGTGCGCATCCGCACCAGCAGCAGCGCGGCGAACAGCAACGTGAACCCCAATGCCATGACCAATAGCGGGATAAGCATCGAGATGTCGATCGCCGGCCGGCCGAGCCGCAATACGCTGGCGGGCTGGTGCAATGTGTTCCACCAATCGACCGAAAACTTGATGATCGGCAGATTGACCACCCCGACCAGGGCCAGCAGCGAGCCGGCCCGCGCGCCGCGCGACGAATCGTCGAACGCGTTGACCAGCGCGATATAGCCGAGATAGAGGAAAAACAGCACCAATACCGAGGTCAGCCGCGCGTCCCACACCCACCAGGCCCCCCACATCGGCCGGCCCCACAACGAACCGGTGACCAGGCAGACAAAGGTGAACGCGGCGCCGATCGGCGCCGCCGACTGCGCCGCGATCTCGGCCAGCGGATGCCGCCATACCAGCGCGACGGCGCTGGCGAGCGCGATAAACAGATAGACCGACAGCGCCATCCACGCAGCCGGGACATGGACAAACATGATCCGCACGCTCTCGCCCTGCTGGTAGTCGGGCGGCGCCACGACCAGCGCCCAGCCGAGCCCGAGCGCGAGCACCACGGCGGTCAGGCTGGCAAGCCACGGCAATGCCGCGCCGCTGACCCGCATGAAACGCGCCGGATTGGCAAGGCGGCTGATCATTCGGACCGTACTCGCACTGGATGGCTCATTCTATTCCCGGGAGCTTTGTAGCGCATTCGTCCCGCTCATTCGACCGCGTCGCGCAACGCCGCCGCTGCCGCCAGCGGCGCCAGCACCCCCGCCGCCAGGCTTAACGCGCCGAGTAACAGCAGGTGGGCCCGGGCGCCTTCCGCGGCGAGGCTCGCCTCCACCGCCCCCGCACCAAAGATCAGCGGCGGCAGATAGAACGGCAATACCAGCAATGCCGACAACACCCCCGGCCGCCGCGCCCCGAGGGTCAGCGCGGCCGCGATCGCGCCGAGCAGGCTCAACCCCGGCGTGCCGATCAGCAGGCCAAAAACCAGGATCGGGATCGCCTCCGGGTCGAGGTCGACGATCAAGGCAAGCGCCGGGCTGACGATGGTTAAAGGTAGTCCTGTAGTTAGCCAATGCGCCAGGCATTTCGCGGCGACGGTCAATTCGAGCGGCACTGCCGACAACACCATCAGATCGAGCCCGCCATCGGCATGATCGCCGGCGAACAGCCGGTCGAGGCTCGAGACCGCGGCGAGCAACGCCGCGACCCAGACGATGCCCGCGCCGACCCGCCGCAAGACCTCGGGCTCGGGGCCGATCCCGAACGGAAACAACACGACCGCGAGCACGAAAAAGCCGACAACCAGCCCGATCTCGCCACCCTGGCGCAACGACAGCAGCAGGTCGCGCCGCACCAGTGCGACAAACCCGCCGGTAATCGACGTGGCCATGATCTAGAATTCGGTGGCGTAGGCCGCATCGGCGGCGAGCGCGTAATCGTCCAGAGCGATGAACACGGCGGCATCGATCGCGATCGGCTGATGGGTGGCGAACGCGACCATTCCGCCGGCGGCGCGATGCGCCGCGATCGCCCGCACCAACCGCGCTTCGCCATCGCGATCGAGCGCGGCGGTCGGCTCGTCGAGCAGCCAGATCGGCGCCGGCACCGCGACCAGCCGGGCCAGTGCCAGGCGCCGGCGCTGGCCCGCAGAAAGCCAGCGGCACGGCCAATCGGCAACCCGCTCGAGCTCGAAGGCCGCCAATGCCTCGCCGGTCCGGTTCGCGGCGACGCCGCGCAGGCCGGCCCAGAACTCCAGAGTCTCGCGCGGGGTTATGGCTGGCTTAACTCCATCGAGATGACCAATGTAATGGACTAGTGCGCGATAGCTCGCAGCATCATCGGCGATCGGCGCGCCATCCCAGAGCAGGTGGCCGGATGCCGGCCTTAATAATGTCGCGAGCAGCCGCAACAGGCTCGACTTGCCGCTGCCGTTGGCGCCGGTCAGGACCAGCGCTCCGCCGGCCGGCAGGTGGCACGACAAGCCCGCGAACACCAGGCGCTCGCCGCGGCGGCAGGCCAGGCCCTCGGCGACAAGCGCGCTTTGGGTGGTAAATCGCGCCCTGACTAGTTCAAACATGAACTAAATAAAAATCGCGATCGGCGCAAAAAAGCGGCTCCGGAGGGGGAGTTCCGGAGCCGCACTTTGCCGGCCGAGGGGTTCGGCCGGACGCGAGGTTTGGGGGACAAACCTGTAAGGATAAACCTTACACATACGATAATCGTCTCCGATTGGGACAGAGGTATGAAGAAATTGGGGCGATTTGGTGACTTCACTGGAATCAGGCGATCGGCCGCCGATCCTCGATGATCTTGCCGTCGTTGGGGAGGCTCCCTACCGGGACGCGGGACGCGACGCCGCGCAGTTTGGTGACCGCTTGGATCGATTCTGCGATCGCCGCCTCGTTCTCGGCCGGCTCGTTCAGCTCGACCAATAGGGTCATCACATCGGCGCTGGCCGGGCGCTCTATGACCAGGCGCGCGCGCTGGATCGACGGATGCCGGCGGGCGATTTCCGCGACCTGCACCGGGTGGACGAACATGCCGCGGATTTTGGCTGTCTCGTCGGCACGGCCGAGCCAACCCTTGATCCGATAATTAGTACGGCCGCATGGGCTAGGTGCGTCCAACAGTGCCGTCAAATCGCCGGTGGCGAAGCGGATCAGCGGGTATTCCGGGGTCAGGGTCGTGATCACGACCTCGCCGACCTCCCCCGGCGGCACCGGGTCACCCGTACCGGGTTGGACCAGTTCAAGAATGACGCCCTCGTCGAGCACCATCCCTTCGCATGCAGTTCCGTTCGGCCCTCGGGTTTCATAGGCGATCAACCCCAAATCGGCGGTGCCGTAGCACTGTAATGCGGCGATGCCCCGCGCGGCGAACTCGGTGCGCAAGGCCCCGGGAAATGCCTCCGCTCCGACTAATGCCTTAGTTAACGACGAAATGTCGCAACCCAACTCGCCAGCGCGGTCCAGCAATATCTTCAGGAACGACGGGGTGCCGACATAGGCGGTCGGTTTCAGATCGACGATGGTCCGTACCTGTAGTTCGCTCTGCCCAGTGCCCGCCGGGATCACCGGACAGCCGAGTGCCTGGGCGGCGCCCTCGACCATCGCTCCGGCAGGCGTCAGGTGATAGGAAAACGCGTTGTGGATCAAATCGCCCGGGCGCAAACCGGCGGCATGCAGCGCTCGAGCCATGCGGAAAAAATCCGGCCGGCGCGCTTCCGGTTCGTAGATCGGCCCGGGCGAGGCGTAGACGCGGCCGAGCGAGGCGACCGGGACGGTGTTGAAGCCGCCAAACGGCGGCATCCGGCGCTGCAATTCGATCAAATCCGATTTGCGGGTCACCGGCAATTGGGCGAGCGCCCGGCGGTCGGCGATGTCCGACGCCCGCACGCCGGCGAGGCGCCGGTGATAGGCCGGCGCGTGCTGCTGCGCCGCGCCGACGATTCCGGGCAATGCCGCCATCAGCGCGGCCTCGCGTGCCGCCGGATCGCGCGCCTCGAGCGCATCGTAGAAGGATGAGCCGTTCATGCTTCCGCCCTCTCCCGCTCTCGATCCATCTGACGAAGCCATGCCCGACGCGCATGCGCGGATGCCGCCGGAGATTGCGCCGCCATCTCGCGATCATCAAGAGGCGAACCGGATCACTAGGCATCAGAACCGGGCATCAGAAATTGCGTCGCCTTGGGCTTTGAGGCTCGGCCAACCGGGGACGCCATGCTAGCGTAGGCAATCGCCCGGGCGTCGACCGAGCCTGCGATTGGGGGAGACTGGTGCGACTGTCGGGATGTCACCGGGGCGTGTGCCTTTTCTTGAGGTCGATTGCGTCCCGACTGCTGGTGTTGGCGCTCGCCATCGGGCTGTCGGCGGGCGGCGCGGTCGCCGACGATCTGTCGGACGCCGAGCGGGCCGAACTCCAGGCCAAGAAGGATACCTTGTTCCAGCAGATGCTGCGGGATCCGGGCAATCTCGATGTCAGTTTTGACTATGCCGACGTCTCGGCTCGGCTCGGCAACAACGAGGCGGCGGTCTCGGCGCTCGAACGGATGCTGTTGTTCAACCCGAACCTGCCGCGGGTCGATCTTGAACTCGGCGCATTGTATTTCCGCATGGGCTCGTTCGAGATCGCGCGCAGTTATTTCGAGAAGGCCGCGGCTGCCAACCCGCCGCCCGAGGTCAAGGCACGGGTTGATCAGTACACGGCGCAAATCGCCCAGGAGGAATCGCCGCAGCGGTTTACCGGGTATTTGTTCTTCGGCGCCCAATACCAGTCCGACGCCAATGTCGCGCCGGGCTCGCCTTTGGTGCATTCGCCGGTCGGCGACGTGCTGCTGTCGCAGCAATTCGTCAAGCAGCACGACTTCAACATATTCGCGACCAGTTCGGTGCTGTACAGCTACGACCTCGGCACCCAGGATCGCGACGTGTTCGAGGTCGGCGGCACCGCCTTCGTCAATCATTATTTCAAGTTCGGTCGGCTCGACCTAGACCTCGGCGAGGTCAATGCCGGGCCGCGCCTGCGCTTTCCCGATCTCGGGCTGCCGTTGGTGCAATCGGCCTCGCTGCGTCCTTATGCGATCCTCAACGAGGTCGGGCTTGGCGAGAACCAATATTTCTTCACCTATGGCAGCGGTATCGAGGGTTCGGCCCTGATCGCGGGCGATATCCTGGCCAGGGCAATCTTCGAGTTCCGCCAGAAAAAGTTCAGCAACGCACCCGACCGGCCGCTATCGACCGGGCTCGACGGCAACGACAAACTGATCACCCTGGTGATGACCAAGCCGATCACCCCGAACTCCGCGCTCGGAGCCGAATTCGACTACCTCGACCAGAGCACCAAATTTGCCTTCTACGGCAACAAGGCCTATTCGGTGGCGGGCAGCTACCGCGTTCGCTACGCCGACCCCACCGGCACGTTGCCCTTTCCGTGGGAGACGACCCTGTTCGCCAGCCGCAGCTGGGCCCATTACGGCGCGCCCGATCCGTGCTGCAACACCAGCGGCAGCACGGTGTTTTTCTCGCCGAGCGCGCGCAACGACCGGCGCTGGCGCGTCGGGGTTTCGCAGTCGTTTCAAATCACCGACAGCATCGCCATCGTGGCGCAGTTGCAGCGCGATGTGGTGTCGTCAAACCTGCCGGTCTATGCCTATACCAGCAACTCCGCGCTCGTCGGCGCGCAGATCCGCTTTTAGGGGGTGTCCCAATGACCCCGATACGTCGCGCTGCTCAACTCCTCGCGGCCACGGTTTCGCTCGCCGCCATCGCATCGGCCGGGCCCGTCGCCGCGCAGCAGCGGGTCGGCGTCAACAGCGCGGTCAACCCCGCCGCGATGGGGATGCCGCCGGGCGGCACCGCGCGGCAGCTGATGATCGGCCAGGAGGTCGTCTATAACGAGCGCATCACCACCGCCGCCGATGGCCAGACCCAGATCCTGTTCGTCGACGAATCGGCGATAACGGTCGGCCCGAACTCGGACCTGACGATCGACGAGTTTGTCTACGACCCGGCCACCGGCACCGGCACCCAGGCCTTGAGCGCCACCCGCGGCGTGTTCCGCTATGTCGGCGGCAAGCTTAGCAAGGCCAATACCCAGGTCACGATCCGCACGCCGTCGGCGACGATCGGCATCCGCGGCGGCGTGTTCCTGATGAACCTCGACCTGCTCGGCCAGCTCGATGTCATTTTTCTGTACGGCAAGGGACTGACGGTCACCGGCCTCACCGGCGCGATCGAGCGGATCACCCGCCCTGGCTTCGCGACCTCGGTCGCCGGCATCGGGGCGGCGCCTTCCTCGCCGGCGCCGGCGCCGGCCGGCGCCTTGGCAAAGTTTCTGGCTGGGCTTGACGGCCGGTCCGGCGGCACCGGCGGCGCCAGGAACACGCCGAGCGATTCGACGGTGTCGGGGAGCGGCATCTCGTCGACGGTGTCCGGCAATCTCGCCGCCAGCGTCCAGTCGGCCCAGCAGAACCTGCCGCAGGGTAATCAGCCGCAGCTCGGCAACAGCAATTCGCCGCCGGTCAATCTGAACCTCAACACCGCGACGATCCCGGTCAACCTTCCCGTCACTCAGCTCGATCAACAAAACCCGGTTCCCGACATCTCCGGTCTGTCAGGGGGGTTCAACAGCACCGACCAGGCGACGGCTCTCGGCTTTCCCGGCCAGATCACTCCCTTTGCCAATGGCAAGGTCGAAAATGGCGTGTTCATCGCGTCGATCGGTAATTCGCCCGTATCGATCCCGCTCGTGCAGGGAGTCGGCACAATCGCGAGCGACGGTACCAACAGCCCCCTCGGACCGGTGACCGGCACCAGCTTCGTCACCCCCGACAACGCCTTTTTTTACGCCAATCTGGTGCCGGTCAACACACCCGACCGCGTCGAGCTGCTCTATGGCGGGCGGCCGGTGGATCAATCGGCCTATGCGGCGACCGGATCGCCGCGTTTCTATTCGTTCGCGATCCAGCCCGACGCGGCGCTTAAATCGCCGATCCCGTTCACTCGCCTGGAGAACGGCGGGGCGATCCCCAACCCCTCGGTCTCACCGCTGTTCCTGGCGGTATCGCCGACGACGCCGCTTACCGCCGACGGCACATCGTTCGAGCAGCTCGGCTACGCCAAGGCGCTGCAGGCCAGCCTCGCGATCAACGGTCAGGGCGGCGATCAGAGCTCGGCGCTGGTGGTCGCAGTCGGCAATGTCTTTGGTACCACCGGAAGGCCGGACCAGACGAATCCGCAGCCGGTATTGAACGGCATCGCCGAGGGCTCGTTCCGCCCGAACGGCACCAGCCCGTCGGTCCGGCTCGACACTCCGTTTCTGACCGCGATCGACAGCACCGGCACCAGTTTTTACGGCAGGGACAGGATCTCCGGGTTTGTCCTCAACCCGAACAATTGCTGCAACGAAGACGGCAGTCAAATCCCCGGCGTCGCCACCCAGATCAACACGCTGACCAATCAGGCGGTCACCTACAAGTTCAACCATCCCGCCGTCGCCACCGGCAACCCGGGCATCGCGACCGGCCCGCAAAACACGCAGGTGCTGTTCGGGTTCAACGGCGGCGTCATAACCGCGATCCAGAACGGCTCGGAGACGCCCTACCCGATCAACGGGTTGACCATCGTCGGCATCGATGCGCAGAATTTACAGGCCTCCGCGTTCATGGTTGGAGTCGATTCGCTGGGACCCGGCAACAACAGCGCCGCCGGTGTGCTTGGGCTTTCCTTCGGCTCGCTCGATCCCGGCAATACCAACGCCCGCCAGGGTTATATCCACGACAGGCTGTTCGGCCTGCTTGAGAGCCCCGGCGGCTCCGGATCGTTCCTCAACGACACCGACGGCCAGGCAAAGCTCTACATGGTCACCGCCAGCGCGGTTCCCAACACGACGCTGCTACCCCAAGGAGTCAATTACTGCGACTGCCAGTACCTGCAATGGGGTTATTGGGGTGGCGAATTGACCACCCCGATCGCCGGCGGCGGAGTGCGCAGGGATATCGGCCACATCAACACTTGGGTCGCCGGCTTGCCGACCCTCGCGAGCGATATGAACAATCTGATCACGATGGGCGCGACCGCGAATTACCGCGGCGCGGCCATCGGCAGCGTGTTCAGCAATGGCGCCAATTATATGGCGGCAGGCGGGCTCGATCAGTTCTACCATTTCGGCACGCAGACCGGCACGATCACGATCTCGAATTTCGACGGCCGTACCTTCGGCGGAACCGTGAATGGCGCCAACGGCACCGCGCTGTTCGGCGGCAACCTGTCGGGCTCGGGTGTGACCGGCGCCGCGGTCGGTTCGTTCTACGGCCCGAAGGCCGCCGAAACCGGCGGCACCTTCGGGGTTACCGGCGGGCCGGGCTATATTGCCTCGGGCATCTTCGCCGGCAAGAAAGTTCCCTAGCCCCCGAGCCGGGCACAGAGCGCGCCTAAGCCGAGGGTGGCGCGCCACGACGTCCTCATATCACTCGTTGGTGCCGCGCAAAGCGGCGATCACCGCGTCGGTGACCTCGCGCGTCGTCGCCGTGCCGCCCAGGTCCGGGGTGCGCAACGTTCCGACCGCCGTCACCCGCTCGACCGCCCGCATCAACCGCGCGGCGGCCTCGCCCTCGCCCAGGTGATCGAGCATCAGCGCGCCGGTCCAGAACGTCGCGATCGGGTTGGCGATTCCCTTGCCGGTGATGTCGAAGGCGGAGCCGTGGATCGGCTCGAACATCGACGGAAATCGCCGCGACGGGTCGAGGTTGGCGGTCGGCGCGATCCCGAGGCTGCCGGCGAGCGCGGCGGCGAGATCACTCAAGATGTCGGCGTGCAGATTGGTCGCGACGATCGTATCGAGGGTGCGGGGCTTCAGCACCATCCGCGTGGTCATCGCGTCGACCAGTTCCTTGTCGACGGTGACCTGCGGAAAGTCGCGCGCGGTTTCGGCGGCGATCTCGTCCCACATCACCATGCCGTGGCGCTGCGCGTTCGATTTGGTGACGACCGTCAGCAGGCGACGCGGCCGCGACGCCGCCAGCTCGAAGGCAAAGCGCATGATCCGGCCGACGCCGGCGCGGGTGAAGATCGCCGTCTCGGTCGCCACCTCCTCGGCAAAGCCGCGATGGACGCGCCCGCCATGCCCGGCGTATTCGCCCTCGCTGTTCTCGCGGACAATGACCCAATCGAGGTCGCCCGACCCGCAGCCGCGCAACGGACCCTCGATCCCAGGCAGGATCCGGGTCGGCCGCACATTGGCGAACTGGTCGAGCCCCTGGCAGATCGGCAGCCGCAGGCCCCACAGGGTCAGGTGGTCGGGAATATCCGGATCGCCGACCGCGCCGAAATAGATCGCGTCGAACCGCCGCAGGATCGCGACCCCGTCCTCGGGCATGAACCGCCCGGTGGCCCGGTAGAAATCCGAGCCCCACGGCAGATTCTCGACCGTCAGAGCAAAGCCGCCGTCGCGTGCCTGTAGCGCCTGCAACACCTCGACCCCGGCGGCGATCACTTCCTTGCCGATGCCGTCGCCCGGAATGGCGGCGATGCGATACCCGCGCATGATGCGCTCCCCCAAAAAAGCGAGACCGTTACGAATGGAACCACATCGGGTCCCGTTCGAAACATCTATCTTGCCGGCACCCGGGACGGGTCGGCGGCGAGCTGGCCGATCAGGCCACGAGCGGCGCCTGGGGCCTATACCTAATTGCCGCGATAGCTCGTCAGCGGCATCTCCAGCGACGCCATGCGCGGGGTCACCGAACGCGCATAATAGGTCTCTCGGCGAAAGGACCTGACTCCCTCGACCCAGTGTGGAGCCGACATGATCTTCACATATTCCTGCTGGCCGGGGGCCAAGTCGAGATCCTGCGACTGGTTCACGTCCTTGCCGTAGCTCTCGACGGTGACGTGATAATGCCCCGCCGGAAGATCGAGATAGAAATTGGTGCCTGGATAGGCGTAGCCGACAGTGCCTTCGTTGACCGCCACGGCGGGAACCGACATGGTCTCGCCGGGCAGGAAATCCCGATAGACCCACACCCTGGCCTTGCCGGCGGCGAGCATCGGGGCCTGATCCATCGACGACATCGGCTCGACCGCGCATCCGGTCAGCACGGCCAGCGCCGCGGCGCCTGCTAGTTGCCACAGGCGGCGTGGGCGTGGGCGGAAAGTCGATTTGCGTGGCATCGCTACCTCCGTCGGCGAATCGAGGCACGGGTGCATCGGCGAACAGGGACGCCATTCTGCTGCACGGGACGACTCGACGGATATGGTCCACCCGATTGCCCGCGACAACGGCGCCAGCCACTCACGATTATGTGTGCCGGGTAAGCGACCGTCACAGAAAAACCCGCCGGCGAACCTGCCGGCGGGTTTTCCTGATCATGCTTGTCGAGTGGTTTAGAACCTGACCCGCATTCTGCTGATCAGCACATTCACGTCGCCCTTGATGTTGCCGGTGGTGACGCGGTGGCCCCACAGATATTCAGCGCCGATGTCGACAAAGCTGACAGGGCTCCAGATCAGGTTGGCGTGAGCGGTGACCACTTCCTTGTTCGAGCCGGTGGCTGTCCGGGTCGGTCCGAGCAGGTTCGACGAGCGGTCGGCGTGGTTGATGCCGAAATTGACGTTCGACCGCAGGGTCGGCGACCAGTGATGCTGGTAACCGGCCTGGGCGCCGAAGGTCACGATCGGCCTGGCGATCACGTTGTTCCCCGCGGCGACGCCGACGCAACCGGTGGTTTGCACCGCGCAGGCGGTCGCGCCGGTCCAGTTGGTCGCCAGGCCGGAGTTGGTGCTGCCGTTGACATAGCGGCCGATGCCCTGACCGCCGGTCAACGACCACACGAAGTAGTCCTTGCTCCAGCCGAACCAGCCCGGCTTGACATCGCCCGAGACATGCAGGCCCCAGCCGACATATTCCTTGCTGACGAACTTGCCGTCCTGGAAGTCAAGGTCGCGGATCACGCCGCTGACGTCGAAGTGGCCCCACGGCCGGGTCACGTAATAGGCCGCCGTGACATCCGGATACAGGGTCTTGGCCGGGTTGACCGCGACCGCGCCGGGCAGGGCCAGCGCGTTGACGCTGCTGTCCGAGAATACCTGGCCGGCCGGGGTTTCGATGTCGGTTTCCGGTACTTCCGCCGACACCGACAGCGAGCCGCCGAGGAACCAGTTCTGCAACGGCATCGTATAGCGCACCTGGGCGATGCGGACGACGCCGGCGGCGCCGACATTGCCGCCGAAATCGAGGACCTCGGGTTCGGCGTCGGCGTCGCGGAAGTTCGAGTTGGCCTGGCCGATCAGCAGCCCGCCCAACGTGCCGTAGGCGTAGAGCATGCGCGGGGTCAGATTGTTCGACACGTTGGTGCCGCCGCTCTGGATCAGCTGGTTGCCGTTGCCGCCCGGACCGTTGAAGTCGAACGAGATATAGGTCCGCGCCTCGCCCCACGCGCTCGGGGTGCGGGTCTCGAACTGGAGCTGCGATTCGCGCGGGCTCATCGATAGCATGTGGCCGCGCGAATGCTGGACATTGACCGCCGGAGTCAGGAACCCGCCGACCTTCTGCCCGTGAATATCGAGCGGCGCCGCTGGTGACTGGCCGTTATTGCCGGGGCTGGTCAGGTTGGTGTTGGTGTTGGCCGGCCCGCCCGAGAGCCAGTAATACGCGGTCAACGCGACCTGGCCGCCGATGCGGATCGAGGTGTCGGTGCCGGGGATCAGGAACGAGCGCGGGAAGCTGCCCGCGCCGGCCGGCTGGCCCGCCGCCGGGTTGGCCGGACCGCCGGGATACAGACCGCCCGAGGACGGGATCTGCGCGAGCTGGTCGAGCTTTTGCTGCAGGAGCTGGTTGTTGGCACGCAAATCCGACAACTCGTCGGCGCTGGCCGGAGTAAATCCCGCTACGGCAAAGATAATCGGCAGACTCCAGGCCAATACCGGCCGGATGCCTACGCTGCGTGGTGTCATCACGTGCCCCCCTTCGATAAACTACCCGTCGTCGCGGCCGAGCTTCAGGTCGCGTTTCGGCCGACCCTGGCCCGTTACAAGCTTGGCGCACGGTCACGTGGCCCAGCCCATGTTTAAACGACAGGTTGATTACCTAGACGAACAGGGCATGTCATTGCTCTATAGCATTATACTAGTATAAACATATGGCATGGCTAACCCGCCCAGAGGCTCTAAAACGCCTGGTCGGCGGATCGGAGAGGGGTTCGCTACGCGGCAAAGATAGAATTCAATTTCAATTGTTTACGATAGACGGCCGGGCTCGCTGTGACCGAGGAATGGCTCTATCGCCCGACAGCGTCCCGACAGAGGAGGGAGCCGCGGCTTTTGTCGGGTCTGGACCGATTTTGCAGCTTTTTTGCCAGACCTGTTGCGCTTATGCCGCAGCAACCCAGTCGCGGCCCTCCTCGGCCTGGATCGTCGGGAACACCCGGATATCGGTCGGGATCAGAAACCGCAGGGCTTTGACCGTGTGCCGGATCCAGCTGACATCGGTAACCACGGCCACCCGTTCCCATTGCTGCAGCCGCAGGCTCTCGATGTCGAGGTCCTCCCAGGCGGCGCCCGGAAAGCGGCAGCCCAACTCGTAATAGAGGCGGAGCTTTTCGTGGTGCTGGAGCGACCGCCGCATCGCCGGGATCAGTACGGTGTCGCAGTCGGTGGTGGTAATCCGGCCGGTGGCGACAAACCCGACGACATTGTCCGGAAGCCCGTCGATTATCTCGATCATGGGCGGAGCCTCCCCCCTGTTCGTTGGCCCGCGCGTGGGTACTAAAAGTCGAGGCCCGCCGGCGGTGCCGGCGGGCCTTTACACGGGTATTTTGGGCACGCGAGTATTTCTTGATTAGAACCTGACCCGCATTCTGGAGATCAGGGTGTTGACGTCGCCCTTGATGTTGCCGGTGGTGACGCGGTGGCCCCACTGATACTCGACGCCGATATCGACAAAGCTGACCGGAGCCCAGATCAGGTTGAGGTGGGTGGTGATCACTTCCTTGTTCGAGCCGGTGGCGGTCCGCGACGGCGGCAGCAGGTTCGACGAGCGGTCGGCGTGGTTGATGCCGAAATTGACGTTCGACCGCAGGGTCGGCGACCAGTGATGCTGGTAACCGGCCTGGGCGCCGAAGGTCACGATCGGCCGGGCGATCACGTTGTTCGCCGCGGCGACGCCGACGCAACCGGTGGTTTGCACCGCGCAGGCGGTCGCGCCGGTCCAGTTGGTCGCCAGCGCCGAGTTGGTGCTGCCGTTGACGTAGCGGCCGATGCCCTGACCGCCGGTCAACGACCACACGAAGTAGTCCTTGCTCCAGCCGAACCAGCCCGGCTTGAAGTCGCCCGAGACATGCAGGCCCCAGCCGACATATTCCTTGCTGACGAACTTGCCGTCCTGGAAGTCGAGGTCGCGGACCACGCCGCTGACGTCGAAGTGACCCCAAGGCCGGGTCACATAGTAGGCCATCGTCACGTCCGGCAAGAGGGTCTTGGCCGGGTTGACCGCGACCGCGCCGGGCAGGGCCAGCGCGTTGACGCTGCTGTCCGAGGCGACCTGGCCGGCCGGGGTTTCCATGTCGGTCTCCGGCGTTTCCACCGACACCGACAGCGAGCCGCCGAGGAACCAGTTCTGCAACGGCATCGTGTAGCGCGCCTGGGCGATACGCACGACGCCGGCGGCGCCGACATTGCCGCCGAAATCGATCGTCTCGGGTTCGGCGTCGGCGTCGCGGAAGTTCGAGTTGGCCTGGCCGATCAGCAGCCCGCCCAACGTGCCGTAGGCGTACAGCATGCGCGGGGTCAGATTGTTCGACACGCCGGTGCCGCCGCTCTGGATCACCTGGTTGCCGTTGCCGCCCGGCCCGTTGAAGTCGAACGAGATATAAGTCCGCGCCTCGCCCCAACTGGTCGGGGTGCGGGTCTCGAACTGGAGCTGCGATTCGCGCGGGCTCATCGACAGCAGATGGCTGCGCGAATGCTGGACGTTGACCGCCGGGGTGAAGAAGCCGCCGACCTTCTGTCCGTGAATATCGAGCGGAGCGCCCGGACTCGCGCCGTTATTGCCGGGGCTGGTCAGGTTGGTATTGGTGTTGGCCGGCCCGCCGGAGAACCAGTAATACGCGGTCAACGCGACCTGGCCGCCGATGCGGATCGAGGTGTCGGTGCCCGGGATCAGGAACGAGCGCGGGAAGCTGCCCGCGCCGGCCGGCTGGCCCGCCGCCGGGTTGGCCGGACCGCCGGGATACAGACCGCCCGAGGACGGGATCTGCGCGAGCTGGTCGAGCTTTT
>Ga0080064_1001203_pt1 | contig 55564 bp, 54 predicted proteins | sample Subgrocontami54m_FD_69260 | JGI IMG/M metagenome (GOLD analysis project Ga0080064, IMG submission 69260) | Subsurface groundwater microbial communities from S. Glens Falls, New York, USA - GMW46 contaminated, 5.4 m (SPADES assembly) (version 2) ...
TCATGGGTTGTTTAAAACGTTAGTTTTAAACTCAAGACGAGCCTAACGGCTCGTCTTTCTTCTGTCCCGCCTAACGGCGGGACTAATTGCATGGGCAGGATGGCTATGGGAGAGGGAAAGAACGAGTTGAAAAATCTCTCTGTTATTTTTAATATTTTCGTGATATTTTATATTCGTATACCCATTATTTATTATGCCTAAAGGCAGAGGGCTACCCTCTTATTCGATTTGCGAGTAAAGACGGGTGGCTGACTGCCACAAGTCGGATTGCCTTTGGGCGTTCGATGAATAGTGGGTATACCAGTCGGCTGCCCTTTTTTGTTATTAGCTCGGCGTATACCCGGTCTAGGATCAGAAAGGATAGCTTAATTCATGCTATCTAAAAAATCAGGAAAAGTTCCCTTGCTTGTAGTTGCTGTCATATTCTTCGTTCTGTCAGTCGGGAATATATTATTAAGAATTGATACTTGTAGGCAATTACACAAACCCGTTTCTCCGCCGACAGAGTATAGCTCGGAAAGGGAGCAATCTGACTGGATTGCTTACAAAAAGTTTTGCCGAAATCCTGCACCGTATGCACTACTTCTTTTAACTGGTGGATATTTAGCTTCTGCGATTGGGAAGTATAGAGAGCTATAATTTCCGCTCAGCTCATTTGGCTTGATTTAATGTACGGAAATGCTTCAATACGAGCAGTTATATATGATTCAACTATTTGAGCATCATGGCATAAATAGAACCCAGAAAGAAGTTGATTTTCTCATACCTTTTTTAGATTCAGACAGAAGATATTGTCTAGACCCATCACTACTACGATTTTCTACTACACCCGCTCTTGTATCTTGGAGAGAAGAAATAGATGAGTTCCTGAAGCTAGTCCATCATGTAATGAAAGGCGGAGACATGGTGAAGCTTAAGAGAGTTTTAAATATTGGGGAAGCTCCCGATGCTGGTCTTGGTTATTGTAAAGACGGAGTAAGGGGAAGTGGGATGGGAAATGAAATATCGGGACAGGTGATAAAAATCCTAGCCACGAATGAAGAATTTAGGAAAAGAGGATTTATGAGATTGGAAGAACTCCAGTGGCTAGATAAAAACATAGGGTCAGATAGAATAAGTGATTTAGCTATTAATATTCTGAAGAGGCATATTATTAAATATACCCAACAGCAAGCCAAAAAGTATAAGGTTCCGATGGAAGAAGTCAGGGTAAACAAGGTTTTTAACCCAGATACTCTAGAGTGGATTTCAATAAAAGCCAAGATGCCGATTAATCCTAAAAGAATTGTAAAAGATGCTCTTAATCATCACCCTCCTTTGCTGTTCCTCCCCAAGGAGGCAGTAAAAGCTCTACCTCTATTTCTAAGCTATGACGAATTCTATGGATTTGTAGATGAAGACTATAAAACAGGTAGAAGTAAAATAAGGAAAGTTAAGTCGGAAGTAGTAAATTATACCATCACAACCCCTAAAATATCCGAAGATTTTATTAGGAGTCGCGAAGCCGAAAGGGAATCATTATATAGGCCTAATTTTGATTCCGGAATACATAAACAGATAGCACTTCTAGATAAAATTCCCTCTGGCAGCCAAAAACATGCGGATCAGTATCGGGATGTTGTTCAAGAATTAATTAGCTTTGTATTTGATAAAGACCTCACTTTTTATAAAAAGGAGAAGAGGTCCATCTTGGGCGAGATAAGAAGAGATTTGATATTTCAGAATATGGCCGAAAATGTAATATTTCTTAATCTAAAAAATAAGCACACAGCGACCCATATTGTCATAGATACAAAGAATACAAATAAGGTGACGGCTAAAGATGTAGCGCAGATTTCTAACTATCTCAATGATGATATAGGCAGAGTTGCTTTTATTGTTAGCAGGAAAAAAGACAAGAGGTTGAGAAATCATTCTTACACCCAGCTCACTAAACACAAGAAGGTCATATTTTTTATACACGATGAAGACCTTAAGAGATGGGTTACCGATAAAACACGCATTCAGCATACTAGCGGCAAACTTCACCCTATCTCTGATGCTGTAAAAACTATATCTAATCTCTATTCAGATTTAGTATCCGACTAATACCTCAGAGTAAATCCAGCCCATATTTTTATAAGCCAATATTTCTGATAAGATAGGTTCTAATGTCGTTCACGACACGCTGCAAGTTTGTTAAATGTTTACGCTTCTTTATCAAGTCGACATTGTGGCTTTTTAGTGATTAAATGTTAACCATATGGATTTGAAGGAATTACAAAAATGGGTTCAAGAAGACTGGGATAACTTTTCAAAAGAAAAACCAGACCCTCATCTGCAGTTGATATATTTGTTTGAGGAATTAGGCGAAGTAGCAGAATCAATAAGGAAGTTAAGCGGTAATAAGGAGAGAAAAGAGATGCAGGCAGATTTGGAAGGAGAGATAGGCGATGTTTTAATTGCCATAACCACGATAGCCAATAATTACGGTGTTGATTTGAATTCTGCTGTAGAGAAAACAAAAAATAAGATTATTGAGAGGCACAATAATGGGCTATGAAAAAAATTAGAAAACAAGATGTAGATTGGGAAAAGGAGTATAAAACAGCAAAAGATAAACTTTGGGAACAAAAAGCCCATGCTTACTCACGACTTGCTACTAACTATGTAAAGAAGGGTAGGGTTCTCGACTTAGGTTCTGGTGAGGGCCATGACTGCTTTTATTTCGCTAAGAACGATTACGACGTACTCGGTATAGATATCTCTAAAACAGTGATTAAAAATATGCTCGTTCGGGCAAGAAAATATCACCTGAGACTAAAAGGTTCGGCTAAAGATCTAACGAAGTCTAAAATTGGAGGTAAATATAATATAATAGTCAGTTATGGCGTCCTTCAATTTTTGGGCAGTAATTTTATAGAATATATTAACGGCCTTAAGAATAAAACCTTACTAGGAGGCATACATTCTTTTTATATCTTTGGCGACAAAGGAGACTTTTATAAATTAGCAAAACACAGATTTCACTTCCCTTCAGAAAAAGAATTAAAGAAATTATATTCAGACTGGAAGATTATAAAATTTAGTAAGAAAAATACTAAACTCTTAATTCGTGGAGACAAAGGAGAAGTTTTGTATAATTTGATGTTCAAGATTTTGGTCCAGAAAGGTAAGGAGTAGACTCACATGGTATCGGGATTGTATATTTCCATCTCAGAACCATTTCTTCAATTGTGTTCCAAGAAATTCTGCTAAGCGCTGCAATGTATAAAAAGGCAAACGAAATAAGCGAGTAATTACTTAACAATCTAAACTAATCCAGTTTTCCTAAATCCAGTTTTTCCTGACCCCGAAGGAGAATGGAAAACTTTTGTGTAGTTATCAATGAAAGTCGTAGCTCTTAATACTTGGATTTTGAATAAAAATACACATTTCATTAGGTTAGAGGGTAAAACCCGGGGAATAGAAGAATTTTTAAAATATCAAAATAAATTTCCAGTGGTTTTTTTCATGTTGCGGGGTATTACATATTTGGCATCAAGTAATACCTAATATACGGGAGATTTACGCTTTTGTTACAAATTAAAAAGCGGGCAAGATTATTGCACCGCTTATTGAGAGATAGTTGGTCGTATCGGTAGACGTTCCCACCAATCCACACCTTCTTGGGGGACAGAAGTATAGCCCCAGTAAGTATCATCTCCTTCAACTGGGACGGCAGGCATATACCAGCCAATCTGATCTGTTTTGAAACCGTGTTGATCTGTTCGAAATCCCTGCTCATCAATACTGCTAACATCTTTTTTCTGATCCTTTCCTGCACAATCAGCGCAGAACAATTTTGTATGATCAGCAAATGTTTGATACTCTCGCCAGAGTTTTACTTCTGTAGCACCACAGCCATCACATTTATAATCACTAGGAACAGTTCCTGAAGCGTAACTAATATTAGCAAGTATTCTCTTTGGCATCAGAACCTCTTTTTGCAAGAAACTAAAAATAGTGTCTTATATTAGCACTGTTTTTAGTAATCGTCAATCTTTGCTAACCAAGCCTAGTACCCGGAAAATTGTTGCGGGGGTGGTTCGACAGGCTCACTATAAATGGGATTCGGCTACAACTCAATCCGTCTTCCGTCGGATTGGTCGCAGCCCCAGCTCGCGGTTACAAATTGCCGATTGCAATTTGTAACATCGCTCCGCTTTTCGAATCCCAACGCGAGGGCCTCAATGGCACTCGCTCCCTCCGGCAACTTAGAAATAAATCAAAACCACCCGTGAGGGGGTGGCCCTGATTTATTTTAGTTGCGGGGGTGGGATTCGCCTCCAGCTCTCGCGTTCTTCCGAACGCTCGGCCATAGGCTTGCCTCCTGGTTTTTCTCGCCGATTGCTCGAAAAACATCAGTCCGGCTTTCGAATCCCACCCGAGAGTCAAGCAGTTGACTCTCTCCCTCGCCAACACTAGAAGTAAATGAAAAACACCCAAAGAGGGTGCCTTTCATTTACTTATGTTGCGGGGGTGGGATTCGAACCCACGACCTTCAGGTTATGAGCCTGACGAGCTGCCGCTGCTCTACCCCGCGATACGTATTAATTAACCATAATCTTTTTTGGATTAAAATTCAAGTTACTGAATTGTTGCCAAAACCCTTAAACAGGTGTAATTTTGCGGGATCTGGTTCGTTGAAAACAGGGGAGATATGTCTAAAAAAAGATACTTAGTTCTTGGCGGTGGTGTCGGGAAAGCAATCGCCTATGTTCTTGCCGGAAGTTCAAATACACAAGATGTTTTTGTAGGCGATAAGGACGAGAAGAAAGTTAGAGAGGTTGCTTCTTTTGTTAATGATAGATATCCAGGCAAATGTATCCCTGTCTTGTTTGATGTTGAAACATCAGGTAAATCGGTGGCTCTTTTTGAAGAGTTTGGTGTGATCATAAGTGCTTTACCGGCAAAATACAATGTAACCTTGGCCCAAACCGCAATTCTTGCCGGTACTAATTTTTGCGATCTTGGCGGTGTTGTTGAGGTTACAAAAAAGATGATGGAGTTGAATAAAAGATTTCCAGAAATGCAAGTGTCGGTTGTCCCAGATTGTGGTCTAATGCCCGGACTTGGTATCGTTATTGCTAAAAAGTTTGTTCTGGAAATGGGCGGAGCGGATTCGGTTGAAATACTTGTTGGGGGATTACCCCAGAAACCGCAGCCGCCGACATTTTATCAGAAGATTTTTCATCCGGAGGGATTGAAACATATTTGTTATGATATGGCACCTGTTTTGTCGGATGGAGATATAGAATGGGTAAAACCATTTCAGGATTATTGCCAGATTGATGTTCTGGAGCTCGAGGTTTTTTCTAAGCAGTTTAATGGTAGGGTTGAGACATTTATTACTTCGGGTGCATCTTTGGCGCCTTGGTCGTTTAGAGATATGGGCGTCCAAAAATTTGCTGAAAAAACTGTGCGTTGGCCTGGTTTTGTTGATTTTTTTAAAACCGTTCCTATTCATAAATTTGAACAGGCAGTTGAAACTTATTTAAATATTCCGGTCAGTAAAGATAATCCGGATTTGGTTTGGATGAGAATTAAGGTCAAAAAAAATGGCGATCAAAGATGTGTATCCGTCTTGGATTTATTTGATGAAGAAACTGGTTTGACCGCCATGCAGAGAACGACTGGTTTTACTACTGCTGTAATTGCAGAGATGATTAGTGAAGGGAAAACCCTTCCCGGAGTTTGTACTCCAGAAAATGCTTTTAGTCAGTCTGGGCTAACAGAACTTGTTGAAAGAGTTGACGGTTTGATTACGATTAAATAAATTACCCCTCACCTTCAGAAAGGTGAGGGGTTTTATGTTTCACAACTTTGAATTCTATTGCAAGATTTGAGCTTGGAGTAATATTTTTCCTGTATTTCCAGAAGAGCCACATCCTACAGCAAGTTCCTTGGGAAGATTTGGACTTGATAATGTCACTATTCTGTAACCATAGGCGACCAAATCATATTTTGTTCCACCGATGCTTACTGTTTTAGCGCTGGCAGATCGATTGTCTAACATTATAAGGTCACCGTTTTTGAAAGTAAGACTATTGGGAACAGCTTGGCATCTTTCATCAAATTGAATTCTTTTACCTTCATATTGTTTTACTAATTCGGTATAGCTTTGGCTCGGAGTTGGGGCTGGGGATCCTTTTACTGAGGGTTTGACAGAAGTGCTTTTTGACGGACTTGAAGACGGGCTTGGAGACTTTGTGTTGATCACAGTATTTTGACCGGCCTTTTCCCCACTACCAAGATAAATGGCAACAACTACCACTAATCCTATCAATATCCAAAGGTATTTTCCTCCTAATTTGTTCATCATTGAGTTCTTGTGTCTTGAGGTTTAATTCAAAACAGCAAGTTATTAGTTAATGTACATGTATTATATCGTTCCTTAATAAACCCAGCAAATAGAGTTGTAAACAATTATTATAAAACCACCTTTGAGGTGGTTTTATAATGAGGAGACTATTTTTTTAAATATTTCAGGTTCATGCTCGGCTAGATCAGCCAGAACTTTTCTATCCAATTCAACATTTGCTTTGAGTAGTTTGTTTATTAATTTGGAGTATGTTGTGCCGTTTTCTCTGGCGGCGGCGTTTATTTTTATCGTCCAAAGATTTCGGAAGGTGCGCTTTTTCTTTTTTCTGTCAGCGAATTGAAATGACCAAGCATGAAGAAGAGCTTCTTTGGCTTGTCGGTATTTAGTGTTTCTAGTCCACATAAAACCCTTTGCATGTTTTAGCAGTCTTTTTCTTCTGGCATTTGCAATTGTTCCTCGTTTAACTCTTGGCATGTGTTTTGGTTAAAAATTGCTTTGAAGTAAAGCCTTTGCTGTTTTAATCAAAGACTTGGGGGCTACAACATGGCCCTTTTTTTGTCTTGCAGAATCACCTGATTCTTTGGCATTAAAATGATCCTGATGAGGCGGTCGTTTCATTATTTTTCCGGTCCCGCTTATTTTAACTCTTTTCAGGAATGATTTATTTGTTTTTCCTTTGTGTGGCATATTTTTATTTTTTTATGGTCGTTGTCCAGCCGAAAGGCGATCTTTTTACTGGTTCTTGAATATTAAATTCAGATGTAATTAGTTTTATAAAATTACTTAGCCGTTCCCTTCCTAAATGGGCGAGAGCTTTTTCTCTTCCACGGAGGGTTAGTTCAATTTTTACAATGTGACCTTCTTTTAGAAATCCTTCGATTTGTTTGGCTTTAAATTCTAGGTCATGGATGCCAGTTTTAAATCCCACTCTAACAGTTTTTCTTTCCTGTTCTTTTTGTTTGGGGCCGGACTTTTTTTCCTGACGCTCTTTACGGTATATATATTTACCATAATCCATGATTTTGGCAATAGGGGGCACCATATTCGGGCCTACTTCTGCTAAATCAAGCTCTTTTTCTCGAGCAAGTTTTAGTGCGTCAAAAGTCTTCATTGGCCCAAGTTGTTTTCCAACTTCATCTATAACTTGGACCTCAACTGCCTTTATCTGATTGTTTATTCTTAATCTCTTAATGAGTTATTCTAACACGATAACAAGAAAAAGAAAAGCCCTAACAGAATAAAAAGGCCATGAGGGATTAAACTAATCTTTTCCTAGCAAAAGCAAAGCCGGAGCCTTGTTTTAAGTAACTTTCAAAATCGAGAGCTTTCTTTTTATTTTTGAAACTGCAATACCAAACTAATTCAAATGGGGCTTTACTTTTGCTGTAAGTTGCTTCGTGCCAGTTATGATCTTTGATTCTTTGTTTTAGGTTTTGAGCAAAGCCCGTATAATAGCTCCGGTCTTTTTGGGATCGGAGAATGTAAACGTAATACATACGAAAAAAGTATCAGAAGTCCTGCTTCGCGTAAAGCTACGCAGGACACTGCTTGCGCAACAAAAAACTCCATAAGGAGTTTTTTGTTATCAAGTCATTCTTTGTGCTTGCACTTCAGAAAGTGCTGCGCACTGCGAAGCCTTGGCGAAGCAGTGGAGATGTGGGGAATTGAACCCCAGTCCGGGACTTGGTCCGATGAACTTCTACTTAGATAGTCGATTTGGTATTTCGCCTGAAGCTAGAAAATCGAACAAAACAACTTCAGACTATTTTTCCTCCGCCGATTGGCGGATTCTTGACGGCGAAACAGGAAAAAAGTGAATCGTCGTCCAGCTAAAAATATAACACTCCGTAATCCCTATTTAGCATCAAGGCGGAATGGCTTATCCCATACCATCTACTTTTTGGTAGAGCTACGGGACTTCGCCTAAACTAAGTTAGGCGAAAGCGTAATTAGGTTGCGTATTTGCACCTATTAAGTTGGTCGAGGTTTTATAGTGGTTAACGGCCATCCACTCTAAGCATCCGATCGGTTCATAAATCTCGTCGAAGCCTATCATCCCCATAAGCAGTATTATACCACATAAGATACTATTTTTCAATTAAAATTTGGTAATTAAAAAACCGCTTTTTAGGCGGTTTGAAGGCGAACAATTTCTTTTGTAAGATTTTCTCTCGCCCTATCTTCATATTTTTTGGCAAAGATGGGGGTTGAGTAGATTCTCGATCTCTTTAAAAATGATTGTAATTCCAATATTCTTTCTTTCCGATACACATCTTCCTGAACCCAAGAAAATTCAGCCCTGATGTTTTCCGAATTGATACGGAATCTTTCCGGCTCTTCACCGAGAGGTGTTAGATCAATGTCGGTTATAAGTTTGGCATCATCGTTTAAAAATTTAACCAATGTTTTATGTTCCGTAGCGATCACGAAGTCTTTTACTTCAAGGGCTGTTTGTTTTGCTAAGGCTTCAGGCAAACCCATAAGTTTAGTAATGAAAAATTCGGCGACCAATGCGCTCCTACGTTCGTTGTCTCTTGCCCAAGTTTCATAAATCGCATCATGAAACCAAATTGCCAACTCGATACTGTTTGGGCTTTCGGCTAAAAACCTGACTGCTTCAAACTTTCTTAGACAATCCGAGATATGATCCAGATTATGGTAGTTTCTTCCTGGTTGAAGGTAATAGAAGGCAAGGCGATGATAGATTTCATCGGCCTTGCTTTTTGAGGCTATGTTTTTTGAAAGCCTACACCACATTTCACACAAACGTGCTCTCATTTAAGACCCCAATATAAAAGAACGCGAGATTATAATAGGACAGATGATTGGTATTGTCAAAGTTAATCTTCAATGCCCCTTTGTTTTGATCGAGCCGTATCTTTTTTCTTGATAGTTTCTCGTTTGTCGTATTTTTTCTTTCCCCTTGCTATTCCAATGAGTAATTTAATCCGATTTTTTTTATCATAAAGTTTCAGAGGTATTAAGGTTAATCCGTGAGCCTGAGATGTTCCAACAAGAACCGAAATTTGTTTTTTGGAAAGCAAAAGTTTTCGAGAATTTTGGGGGTCATAATCGTCGGGAGTATTGGCGATCTGATATGGTGATATTGTTGCGCCAATCAAAAAAGGTTCTCCGTTGAGTATTTTCACATAAGAACCTTTTATGGAAACTTTTCCTGTCTTGATGGATTTTACTTCGTAACCCTTGAGAACAATCCCGGCTTCAATCGTCTCTATTATTTCATAATCAAACCCAGCCTTTGGATTATTTGCATATTCCATGTTTTATTTTCTTTCTTCCAGCATGACCTTTACCTTCATTTGTTCGGCTTTTCTTAAAACGGTTAGTTCGATCTCCGTTTGGGCCTGGTATTTTTGGAGCATGTCTTGAAGTTCATCTGACACTTTTTCCCCATTCAACTCTAAAATGATATCGTTTTCTTTGATACCCGCTTTTTCTGCTGGAGAGTTGGGAATTATGGCAATAGAGTCGGGACGATGATCGCGGACAACCAATGCTCCATAATCAACCGGCAAGGAGTATTGTTTTTGTAATTTCTTATCCAGTTTGACGTATTGAAGTCCTATGTATGGTTTTATGATTCTTCCGTATTTTATTATGTCTTCAAGATCTTGTTTTGCCCAATTGATTGGAATCGAGAATCCGATGTTTTGAGCACCAAAAATAATTGCGGTATTGATTGCGATGACTTCGCCATCAATATTTATTAAGGGGCCTCCGGAATTACCTTGGTTTATTGCGACATCTGTTTGGAGGACACCCCTTAAGTGTTCCATTTCGCCTTTATCGCCGAGAGCGGCAGATATACTTCTTGATAGACCGGAAATTATGCCTCTTGAGACAGTGTTGCTGAACATTCCCAAAGCATTTCCAATTGCGAGTACGGTCTGTCCCAATTCTAACTTTACAGAATTTCCAAGTCTGACCGTCGGTAGATTTTTTGCGTTTATTTTTAAGACGGCGATATCATTGATGGGGTCTCTTGAGAGGACTTTGGCTGGATACTCTTCAAGATCCGTTGTTATGACGGTATATTCCGCATCTTGATCGAATACGACATGCTTGTTGGTGAGAATTAGTCCGTCAGGATGAACTATAAAGCCTGAGCCTCCGCCTACGCTGACTTTTTCCTTTTGGACTTCGTCGATATTTCCAAATGAGAATGGATTGAGGAACGGAATGTTGGGTAATTCTTGGCCGGACATTCCATATGCACCTTTAATTTTGGGTAGAAATTTTGATATGACAATACTGACGACTGAAGGAGCGACCTTTTTGACTGCCTCTATGGGCAACTTATCGTAATCTTGGTTTATCATATTTAAAGAATATCAAAAAAATAGAAACATTAAAAGAACGAATTTAAATTGAGCATTAATTCACTTGACTTAAATTTCTCGTATGGTAGATTTCTCCGAATTGAACCTTTACACCAGGATTTAACGTGGCAAGAGGAGCTGGAACGTCAAGCAAGGTTAGTTTATCTCCCGAATACAGAAGTGTTATGAGACTTATGCCCGGAGATGAAAAAAGATTTCTTTTGCAGAAAAATGGGATATTTTTTCTGGAAGAAATTGATGATTCAAGTTCTTATATAATGACGATGAATCTTTTATCGGACTATGTTTTAAAGAACAAAACACCTGTTTGGGTTTTACTGAGTTCTCCGGGTGGGGGGGTTGTACATGGTTTTGCAATCTATGACATGTTAAAAGCCGTCGCTTTAAGCGGTAGGCAAGTGAATGTCGTCGGTGTTGGTTATGTAGCCTCTATGGCCACAGTAATTATGCAGGCCGGAACGATAAGATACTCTCTTCCAAACACACAGTTTCTAGTCCATCAGGTTAGAGAGGTACTTCCGTTCTTTAAGTCAGAAGAAGTAACTGAAGGCAGAGAGAGAGTGAAAGAAATGGAACGAGTCAATGACATTGTATTGAAGATAATTACTGACAGGTCTGGCATGGAACTGGAAAAGCTCAAGAGCTTGATTGAAAAAAAAGATCTTTGGTTAAACGCTGATGATGCCAGAAAATTTGGCACAAACGGTCTTGTTGATGAAGTGATTACGAGCTTGCCATTCTAACGGTCCTACAGGCCGTTTTTTATTTGAACAAAATAATGTATATTTAAATTGAAACCTGCATTATGTTTAAGCTTAAATTGAGAAGACAAATTTTAGAAAAGTATCCCGAGGTGGATTTTGATATACTGACGCCTCCGGATGGTAAAATGGGTGATTATTCTACTAATCTGGCTTTTGTTTTGGCGAAAGAAGAGAAACAGAACCCGAAAGAGATTGCAAGGAATATCATTGAAGATTTTAAAAAAGACGAAGGCCTCAGTGTTTACATAGACAAGGTGGAAGAACATAATGGATTTATAAATTTTTATCTCAACCAAGATTATTTAAAATCAGTGCTGGTTGACGTTTTGGAAAAAGGAGAAAAATTTGGAAATTCCGAAATTGGTAAGGGCATAAAAATAAATTTGGAATTTGTTTCAGCGAATCCGACGGGGCCGTTGGTGGTTGTCGCGGCAAGAGCGTCATCGTATGGGGATGTGCTTGGAAATGTTTTGAAAAAAGTCGGATACCAAATTTCAAAGGAATATTATATCAATGATGTCGGAGTCCAAGTTGGTAAACTTGCCCAATCAATAAAACTTAGAATAAAGGAGATAAAAGGTGAAAAGGTGGAATTTGGAGAGGGCCTTTATCAAGGCGAATATATTAAAGAAATTGCCCAGGAATTTATTGATAAAAATATTTCGGAAGAGTTAATACAATCAGAGGCAATAAAGACAATGGTCGGTCAAGCTAAACAAACCATGGATTCTTTGGGAGTATTTTTTGATGAATGGTTTTCGGAGTCAAAACTGCATGAAAGTGGAGAGGTGAAAAAAGTTCTTGCTGATTTGGAGTCAGGGGGATTTACTATAGACGAAGATGGGGCAAAATGGTTGAAGATGAATAACGAGCAGAAAGCCACCGCCGTTGGCGGGGCCCCGCTAAAAGCGGGGGCGGTTTTGGTTAAGAGTGACGGTTCAGCGACTTATTTGTTGAATGATATTGCTTATACCAAAAATAAACTAGAAAGAGGATTTACTAGTGCAATAAATATCTGGGGCGCGGATCACCATGGAGATGTAATCAGACTGAAAACAGGCGTATCCGCACTTGGATATGACCCAGATCGTTTGGAGATATTGCTTCATCAGATGGTCACGCTTAAAGAGGGGGATCAATTATTAAGAATGTCCAAAAGAAAAGGTCATTTCGTTCTCTTAGGCGATTTGATAAGAGAAGTTGGCAAAGATGCTGTCAGGTTTTTCTTTTTAACTAGAGACCTTGATACACACATGGAATTTGACGTTGAATTGGCAAAAAGGCAATCAAAAGAAAATCCTGTATTTTATATTCAATATGCTTTTGCCAGACTAAATAGTGTTTTTGAAAAATGTAAAAATCAAAATATAGAAATTAAAACTGGAGTTGAGAATCTAAAATTAATCAAAGAGGATGAAGAATTACGACTGTTAAAAAATTTAAGCAAGTTTCCCGAAGTTTTGGAAGATATTTCTGACAACTATCAAGTTCATCATTTGGCGCAATATGCTTTGGGTCTTGCGAGCGACTTCCATAAATTTTATGAAAAGCATCACATTATTCAGGAAGACAATCCCGAGCTTCAATCGGCAAGACTGTTACTTTCCAAAGGGGTTCACATTGTTTTGAAGATTTGTTTGAGAGTTATGGGTATCTCTGCTCCAGAAAGGATGTAGTTATAACTCTTTTCTCCAAAAAGAGTGGAAGATTATGGAAAATATTCCGGCACCGGTGACATCCATCAGGAGGTCATTCACGGTATCATTTAAATCTCCCATAAAATAGGTTCTGATAGCGAATCGATCGTAGATTATTGGACTGACAATTACGTTGGCTATATATTCGGCAAATTCCCAAGTGATGCCTATAAATGATGTAACACCGATTATAATCAGTGTGTTTTTGATTTTCGAATTTTTGTAGAAGTGGTCTTTTAGGTATTCAGAAAAAAGCATTGCCACCAAGAAACCTCCCGAGAAATGCAATAGTTGATCAAACCATGAGTAACTTAAATACCATTGGTAATATAAACCAGCCACGTTCGTTATAAAAACTAATATTAAAAAAAATACCGCCTTTTTCATGTTTGTTTGTGTTTTGTAACATTACATTATCATATCATTGATTTTTATCAAAATTTGAGTTTTAATATATAGAATCGTTATTTTGACACGAAGGAGGTAAATGAACGCTTCAACTCATTTGGCAGTTGGCGCTTTTGCCGGACTTACTACGGTAGAATATTTTTCTTCCGGATCAAGTGAATTTGAAAAGCTGTTTTGGGCATTTATCGGAGGATTTGTTTCCCATTTATTTCTTGATGCATTGCCACACGAAGAATATTCAGTGCATGGATTAAAGTTGGGGGGAGTTCTTTTGGTGGAAATTGTGGTTACGTCTGTTTTTTTGCTGTCTTTTGTAAGAAGCTTATCCTTAAAATTGATAATTATTTCAGGAATGATTGGCGGTGCATTTCCTGATGCGATAAATTTATTCCGTCTTTATGTGGTAAACATACCGTCTCTTAGATTTTTGGGTAATATAGTCCATGTCATACATTTCAGGCGGGGTTCTTTTTTTCACCTTACGTTTAGTTTTTATGCTCAAGCAGTTATAACGGCGATAACAATTTTGCTTGTAAAGTTTAAAACCGCTTCTTAGCGGTTTTGTTTTAAAAGTTGGGGATTGAAATTTGGGCTTTATTGAAGTATTATTTTATCAATGTTTGATCTGAAAAAAGAAGAGGAAGTATTGCGTTTTTGGAGGGATAACAAAATTTTCGAAAAATCACTTGAGCTTCGCAAAAAAGCCAAATCTTTTGTTTTTTTTGAAGGGCCTCCTACCGCGAATGGCCTTCCCCACATAGGACATTTTCTCACTAGAATTTACAAAGATGTTTATGGGCGATATAAGACCATGAATGGTTATTTTGTCTTACGAAAAGCAGGATGGGATACGCATGGTTTGCCGGTAGAAATAGAAATTGAAAAAGAACTCGGTTTTAAAAATAAAAAAGATATTGAGGCCTATGGCATAGATAAATTTAACAAAAAGGCCAAAGAAAGTGTTTGGAAATACAAGAGCGAGTGGGAAAATATGACAAGAAAAATGGGTTTTTGGCTTGACATGAATGAGCCATATATCACGTATGAGAATAATTATATTGAGTCTCTTTGGGCTATAATTAAAAAAATATGGGACAGAAAACTTTTATATTTGGCACATAGGGTGGTGCCTTTTTGTGTGAGATGTGGGACACCGTTGTCTTCACACGAAGTCGCCCAGGGTTATAAAAGTGTCAAAGAAAATTCTGTATATATAAAATTTAAGTTAAAACAGAATGAAGTCTTTACCCAAGATACATATATTCTTGCGTGGACAACTACACCTTGGACATTGCCCGGCAATGTTGCTTTGGCGGTGGGCAAAGACATCAAGTACATCTTGGCAGAGAAGGATGGCACAAAATACGTTGTTGCAAAAGACGTAGCCGACAAGGTTCTTGGTAGCGGTTACAAAACGGAAAAAGAAATTAAGGGCGAAGAATTACTTGGTTTGGAATATGAACCGTTATTTAATGTCAAAGAATTAAAATCCGACCCGTCCGCTGGTAAGGCGGGTAAATCCTACAAGATTTATGATGCAGATTTTGTCTCAACAGGTGATGGGACGGGTGTGGTTCATACTGCGGTAATGTATGGTGAGGATGATTATAATTTAGGGACAAAGCTTGGTTTACCAAAATTTCATACCGTCAATGAACAGGGTAAATTTATTCATGTTGGCGAGGGATTGGACGGGCTGTATGTAAAAGATAAAACAACAGAAGATTTGATACTGCAGAGACTAGAAGCTAAAAACTATTTATTAAAAAACGAGTTATATGAGCATGATTATCCTTTTTGTTGGAGATGTAATACTCCCTTGCTTTATTACGCCAAGAATTCCTGGTTTATCAAAATGTCAGCGATAAACAAGGAACTTGTCGGTAACAACCAAAAAGTAAACTGGATTCCGGAGCATATTAAAGACGGACGTTTTGGGCAGTGGTTAAAAGAAGGAAAAGATTGGGCTTTTTCAAGGGAGAGATATTGGGGCACGCCACTACCGATCTGGGAATGTGGTGACTGTGGTAATTTTACGACCGTTGGTTCATTGGATGATTTGGAAAAAAATAGATACGGAATAAAGAATGAGTTTTACGTGCTTCGTCATGGTCATAGTACTAAAAATGGATACGGCGATGTTCCGTCGATATTAAATTCACTTCTTGAAAAAGATAAATATCATTTGACTCCCGAAGGCAAAAAACAAGCTAAAGAGATTGCAAAAAAAATAAAAAAGATGGGCGGAGTTGATATGATAATATCTTCACCATTTATCAGAACCAAAGAAACGGCACAAATTGTTGCAGAAGAATTAGGAATTAAAGTTCATACAGACGACAGGATAATGGAATTTCAACATGGTTCCGTATGTGAAGGAAAAACAAACCATGTTTGTGGAATGAAATTTGAAAAAGGTGATTGGGAAATCAAATTAGCAGACGGAGAAAGTTGGAAGGATTTAAAAAAAAGAATGGCATCTTTTTTGAGAGATATTGATTCCAAAAATGAAGGTAAAAAAATACTTCTAGTCAGTCATGGTGACCCCATTTTTCTTTTAGAATGTTTCACTCTTGGATTTTTGGGCAGAGAGACTTTTTCTTTGCGAGACAAAATGTTTCCTCGCGAAGGTGTGTTGAAAAAAATCGATTTGAAAAATTGGCCCTATGATGATGACGGAGAATTAGACATGCATCGGCCCTATATCGATAAAATAGTTTTGAAATGTAAAACCTGTAATGGAAAAATGTCCAAAATCCCGGATCTTATTGATGTTTGGTTTGATTCAGGAGCCATGCCTTATGCTCAGTGGCATTGGCCTTTTTCCGCCAAAGGCGGATCCGCCTATGGCGGAGAGGATATGTTTAAGGAACAGTTTCCGGCAGACTTTATTGTTGAGGCGATTGATCAGACCAGAGGATGGTTTTTCACGCTTCTTGCTATTTCCACTTTGCTTGAAAAAGGAATTCCATATAAAAATGTCATGGTTTTAGGACATACTCTTGATGAAAAAGGTGTCAAAATGTCCAAGTCAAAAGGTAATTTTGTGCCTGTGATGGAATTTATGGAAAAATATGGGGTAGATGTTTTGAGATGGTATTTTTTGTCATCAATGACAATGGGTGAAAGTAAAAGTGTCATTCCTAGGGAAATAGAAGATAAGCAAAAAGGATTTTTTGGAACTCTTGAAAATTGTGTCAGGTTTTATGAACTTTATTCTGAAAATGTTGCGGAATGGACGCATAACACTAAGGCCGTAAATCTTTTAGATAAATGGATACTTTCTAAACTCGAGGGACTTATTAAGGATGTTGGTGACAATTTGGATAGATATTGTCCGACCCCTTCGGCTAGGGCAATAGAAAAATTTGTTGTGGAGGATCTTTCTAATTGGTGGTTAAGACGTTCAAGAAAAAGAAAGGAATCTTTTGGGTTGCTGAGATTTATTTTGTTGGAGTTATCAAAAATGCTGGCTCCATTCACACCTTTTGTCGCTGAAGATATATACAAAAGAATGGCCAAGGGCAAAACAATTAGAGCAGAAAGTGTTCATTTGGAAGATTGGTCAAAGAGCAATCAAAAGTTGATTGATAAGGCGTTGGAAAAAAACATGGAAGAAATCAGGATTATCGTTGCTTCGGGATTGGCTGTTAGAAAAGAAAAACAAATCAAAGTCCGCCAGCCGTTAAGAGCAATAATTTTGAGTCGTTCAAATGAGTTTCCAAAAGATTTAGAGAATCTACTCAAGGAAGAATTGAATGTTAAAAACATTATATATGATAATAGTCTACCTGCGCAGACAGGCCAGAAGGAATTGGTTGTTTTAGACACAGAACTTGATGAGGAATTAGTCAAAGAGGGCATCGCCTATGAATTTATAAGAAAAATTCAAGATATGCGAAAAGAGGCTAAGTTTAAAATAGGTGAAGATGCCTCTGCTTCTATAAGTATTGAGAGTAAATTGGTTTTAAACGCCATAGAAGAGCACAAGAAGACGATAGAAGATATCACGTCAACTCAAATTTTTGTTGGGCTTCAAATCCAAGGAGAAGTTAAGATCAGTCAGGAATTTGAAATAATTCCCGGAATAAAGATATCGGTGGCAATTAAAAAATAGCGCTTCACAGACATATCGGTTAGATCAACCGTTCGCGTTTCCCAGCGAGAAACGCTCACTTCGTTCTCTGTCCGGACTTTGTCAAGAACCCTTCGTTATGACTCAGGGTCGTTGACAAACCATGCAGTCCGGATTCGAAATATTGATCTATCCAATATGTCTGCTCCGCTTAAAATGATCAAAATATAAAATATGGAAAAATTTATTTGTGTTTTTGGGGATAGCACAGCGTGGGGTGCATGGGATATAGAAAAAGGAGGTTGGGTAAACAGGCTATGGTTAGATGTGGGAAAAAGAAAGGATAATAACCATGACTATATCGAAATATACAATTGTAGTATTTCCGGCGGCACTACGGACACAATTTTGGAACGATTCGAGTCAGAGGCAAAGATAAGAAATGCCACGACATTAATATTTCAAACTGGAGGTAACGATGCTTCATATCAAACTATCCCTGATAATTTTCTTGTTTCTGAGAAAAAGTTTAGGCAAAACCTTGAGGAAATAATTAAGCAGGCTAGAAAAATTACTGAAAGTATTATTTTTACCGATTTGAAAAATTGTGACGAGTCCAAGACGATGCCTGTTCCGTGGATAGATATTTATTACAAGAACGAAAATATTAAAAAATACAGTAGGATAATGGAAGATGTTTGTCGTGAACAGAACGTTCTGTTTTTGGATGTACCCGACTTGGCGAATGATGAATTTGAGGACGGGCTACACCCAAACGCAGAAGGTCATAAAAAAATATTTGAGGTGGTTAGAGATTTTTTAGTTAAAAAAGAAATTCTATGAGAACTAGGGCAATAATAATAAAAAAACAAAACACCAACGAATATGACCAGTTCGTGATTTGTTATACTCAAGAATTTGGAAAACTGACTGCCATCGCCAAAAGTATTTTAAAGCCGACATCAATCCAATCTATGCACCTAGACAATTTGAATTTGGTTGATTTTGAACTTATTGAGGGGAAAGCCATGCCTATTATTGCTGGAGCTCAATCGGAAAAATCTTTTTATAAAATAAAAAATTCTATTACGTCTCTGGCAGTTGCGCATTTTTTTTCGGAAATTGTGGAAAAAATGGTTCCCGAACTTGAAAAAGACGAAAAGCTTTGGAGTTTTATGGTAAAGCTTTTGAGTGATCTTGATAATTCAAAACCGGACCTACAATTTTTAAGACAAAGACAGGCAACTTTGTTAGGCTTATTGGGATATTTTTCAGATACGAATACACCGGTTGTGGTTGATTCAAACAGGCCGGGGCCAAATTTTTTGGACGATGCGTTTGAGTATAATGCTGGATTCAGATTGAAGTCATTAAAATTTCTCCATTCTGTGTTAAAATAGATATAAATAGTAAAAAGGGGTGGCCCGAGTGGGGACCCCAGTCGCGTGGAGGTCAGCAGACCGAACCCGTCTGGGGTGATGAGGGGCAGGCCCCCGTCGTGATAACCTAAGATGCAATTTCTATATAATTACAATCAACTTCTAAAATGGCTTGTTTTATTGGCTTTATTGCTGGCGATAGCAAGTTTTTGGTTCTTTTGGTTTGGTAGCCCGTCTTTTTCTGAGTCTGGCGTAAAACTTGAAATAGAGGGACCTGTCCAAGTTGCCGTAGGAGATGAAGTTGTTTATAAACTCAGCTACTCAAACACTACTAAGTTGGATTTGAATAATATGGAATTTAAATTTACTTATCCTGACGATGCGGTTATTTTAAAAGATGGGATGGTTTCTAGAGAACTTTCGGAAATATTTACCGTGGACAAACTTTCTTCCGGTAAAAAAGAAGTTAAAGAGTTTAAGGCATTTCTTGTTGGAGATAGGGGAAATATCAAAACGGTAAAAGCGGAGCTGTCTTATAAAGCAGGAGATTTACGAACTGCTTTTGAAAAAACTACTTCCTTTTCAACAACAATAATTAGTTTACCGATTTCTCTTACCTTATCTACTCCACCTAACTCTGTCCCCGGACAAATCGTAAATTATGTTCTGGATTACCGGAATGAATCTGGTGATGATGTTTATGATTTAAGATTTGAATTTGATTATCCTGATGGATTTAATTTACAAAAAACAACTCCATCGCCAAGCGGGAGTAATAATGTTTGGTCTGTTTCTGCTTTGAAAAAAGATAAGGGTGGAAGAATTAGTATTTCGGGAATTTTGAACGGGAGAGAGGGAGAATCAAAAAATGTTTCGGTTGTCTTAAAAAGAAAAATAGGTGATCAGTATGTTGATTATGAAAAGGCGGAATCTTCATCCGTAATGTCAAACCCTTTATTGGGCGTGGCCGTTCTTGTAAAAGATTCTTTAGATTATTCGGCTTTTGCTGGAGATAATTTGAACTATGTCGTTAAGTATTCCAATAATTCAAACTATAATCTTGTCGGAGTTGATTTGGTGGTTAAACTAGAGGGTGATATGTATGATATTTCAAGTTTGGATACAAAGGGAGGTTATTATGATAATTCAAGCAGGACAATTTTGTGGAATTCTAGCACGGTATCCGATTTTGCAAATTTGTCTCCTAATAAAAAAGGAGAAGTTGCTTTCAATATAAAATTGAAGAATAGTATTTCTTCAGGAGCAAGTGGTTCTAAAAATCTTTTTGTGAGAGCTTCGGCAAGATTGGGCACTCTCAATGTCCCTTCAAATGTGGGCGGAGATGAAATTTTTGCGGACTCAAGCTTGGTTACAAAAATTTCAACCCAACCAACCTTGAGGCAGTTAGTTTATTATAATGATTCGGCTTTTGGCTCGTCAGGACCTTTGCCGATGGAAGTTGGCAAAGAGACATCTTTTACTATCCATTGGCAGATTACAAATCCGGGAAATGATGTGAACGGTGTTAAGATAGCCGGTATATTGCCCGCGGGTGTTAATTGGAAGAGTGTCGTGAGTGTTGGATCGGGGCAACCAGAACCAACATTTAATAAAAACACTTCTGAAGTGGTTTGGAATTTAGGAATTCTTCCTCAGGGCGTGGGTGTGATCGGAGATAAATACGAGGCAAGTTTTCAGGTTATGGTAAGGCCAACAATTGGTCAAAAGGGCAATACCGTTTTGTTAATAAAAGATTTAAAACTTTCAGGAACCGATTCTTTTACTAAGCAAAATATAATCGTTCCGGTTTTAGATATAGGGACGGGGGACCTTGTTGACGGACAAGGTAGTGGAGAGGTTAAATAGAATTGAAAATGACAAGACAAGATTCAAAATTAGAAAAAGTAATTTCTCTTTGTAAGCGACGCGGGTTTATATTTCCCGGCTCGGAGATTTATGGTGGATTAGCCGGTTTTTATGATTTTGGACCGCTGGGCGTGGAAATGAAAAATAATCTGAAGTCTTTGTGGTGGAAATGGATGACAAAAGACCATGAGGATATTGTGGGAATAGACGGTGCGATTATAACTCATCCGAGGGTTTGGGAGGCAAGCGGTCATGTTCAAAATTTTGTAGATCCACTTGTTGAATGTAAGAAGTGCCATCACAGGTTTAAGGCCGATGATATTTCCGGAGAAACTTGCCCCGATTGCGGAGGCGTGCTGACGGAGCCCAAGGTGTTTAATACATTGGTCCCAACCAAACTTGGTGTTATCGAAGATGAAAAAATTGATGCTTTTTTGCGAGGAGAGGCGTGCCAGACGATTTATTTGAATTATAAAAATGTTTTGGATACAACACGAGTAAAAATACCGTTTGGTATTTGTCAGATTGGCAAAGCATTTCGCAATGAAGTAACTCCCGGTAATTTCCTGTATAGACAGAGAGAATTTGAACAATGGGATTTGCAATGGTTTTGCCATCCTTCCGAGATGGAGAAATGGTTTGAATACTGGAAAGAAGAAAGAATGAATTGGTATAAGAGCATTTTTACCAATCCGGAAAATTTGGGTTTTTACAAGCATGAAAAATTGGCTCACTATGCCAAAAAGGCTTTTGATATTGAATACACCGCCTCTCCAATCGGTAAAGAAATGGAGGGTATTCATTGGCGTGGTGATTGGGACCTATCAAGACATAGTGAATATTCAGGACAAGATTTGACTTATACTGATTCGGAAACAAAAGAACAATTTACTCCTAATATTGTTGAAACCTCCGGTGGAGTTGACCGCACGCTTTTATTTCTTTTGTTGGATGCTTTTACTGAAGAAGCTGATAGGATTGTCTTGAAGTTGCATCCTAAGTTAGCTCCATATAAAGTCGCGGTTTTTCCATTATTGAAAAATAAGCCTGAACTTGTTGAAAAGGCTAGGTTAATTTATCAAGATTTAAGAAAAGAATTTAATGCGGTTTGGGATGATAGGGGAAACATTGGAAAGAGATATTATTCTCAAGACGAGATTGGAACGCCAGTATGTGTAACTGTTGATTTTCAGACCCTTGAAGATGGGACCGTTACAATCCGTGACCGTGACACGATGAAGCAAGAAAGAGTTGGTATAAATGATATCTTTGGTATATTAAAAAATAAAATTGGCTAAGATTTATCTCTGCGCCGTGTTGATAAGTGAATCTTCTTGATTATTTTTTGTGAGATAATGAGGGTATGGATCCCGTTAGAAATGAGCCCTACGGGTATATATATGAAAATCAATAATATAAAAATGATTGTAGCTAGCCATCACCTCAAGACGGTGGACGGCTTGTTACATTTCTAACGGGATGGAGAAAATAAATACAAATTTAAGATTAATTATAGTGATCGTGCTACTTATCGGTGGCGGAATTTGGATTTGGAAAAGTAAAATAGAAATCTCAAAAGACGGAAAAGTTTTAGTTACACCACCTGCAAATGTAAAGGTGAATACCTATTCATTGGGTGGCCAGGTGGTTTCAATAAATGACGTAGAGAATCGCATTGTTTTTAATGCCTATATTTTTTATAAAGACAAAAATGAAGAGGGGATAAAACCGGAACAAGAACTTCGTTCGGCTATTATTACCGAAGATACGAAATTTTCAAAAATGACCCAGAATAATAAGGAAGGAATCAAAGTTGTGGATGCCAATAGGGGAGACTTACGGGTGGGTATGAATATTGTAGTTTATTCTCATAAAAATCCTACAACTAATTATGAAGTTGTGGCCAGCAGAGTGGAGATTTCCCCATAAAGGGACTTTTCGGGATACCTTACCGTGCTATTGACTACTATTTGGTTTTTGTGGTATGATTTTGTAACTTCGACAGTTCGTTAAAAAGGGGTAACAAAGTGAAGTTTTTGGTCCGTCTTTTTTCTTTTGTATTGTTTGGTTTTTTTATTGTTTCCTGTTCCAGATCCAATCCTGCTAGTCCTTCGCCACCGTCGGTGCCCGGTCCTAGCCCACAACCTGTTCCAGGAACGACGGTGCAGAGCGTTCCTTTGCCAGGAACTAATGAACTGTTACTGATTTGGATTACCGCTCTTAGTCCAAATAAAAATGGACAACTTGTAATCGGTCAACAAGCATACGTTTCCTATACTTGTGGTGGTCCGGCTGGATACTCCGCTTTTATTACGAGTGAGTTTTTGATTGAAGGTGTAGCAGAAAAGGGACCATGGGGATCTGGGGGTGGTAGTATCGTGATAGATGTCAGGTGTGATACCAGAGGAGGACCTACGCCTTTGTTGGTTAATTCAACAACTCCCAATGTGACGGCTGTTAGATGGTATGTTTGGGTCGAAAAAGCCCCAAACTGGCCACTTAACAGAGATATTAGAGGTATTCCGCCCGATGCAATATTAACAGAGTCGTTGGGTTGGAAGGGTGTTAAGTAGAATTTATTTGTTGAAGGCCCATTCGGTAATAACCGGATGGGCCTTATTTGTTTATAATATATTTTACCTTTGTTTAGCTTTGCGTTATAATTTAAAGATAAGTTTTGATTTATGAATAAGTTTGAATATCGTTGTTTTTCATTGGGAATATTTTTGATACTTGTGTTGGGAACGTTCTTGTCTCCTGAGAAAGTTTCAGCCAGAGAATATTGTGAATTTCTAGGAAATCCAACGATTACCGTTAATATCGCTGGGCAAACTTTTTCTAGTGACGGGTCAATAACCTTATCTCCTGGGGCGTATTCTTTTAATGTTTATACCTATGCTGAACCAAGTTCTACTAATGGTATAAGTTTTCCTGGCGGATATTTTGAATATACGGGACCAAATCGTAATGGTCGAGGCTATACTACTGACGGGAATAGCGGGACTATTATAGTTTGGATAACGCAGGAGTGTATCTCAAGCGGTCCAAGCGGACTTACCGAGCCACCACAGGCGTTTCTTTATCTTACTATTAATTTTACGACTCCTCCACCTTCACCACCTCCACCGCCCCCATCTTCTGGAGACATCTATGTTGTTTCTCAGGACGATTCCGGCAACCCACTTGCTAGTAATTGGGTGATAAGCGGTCCTAATTATTTTTATGATAGTGGGACTTCTGCAAGCCATTTGGGAGTTCCTGTTGGTGATTACTCTCTTTCCGCTTCAATTTTATCTGGTTATGGCAGTCCGCAAATATTGCCAAGTCAAGGTCAATCTTTGAGTGGTGGAAATACTATTACTTATACTATTATTTATCCAAGACTTCTTCCGGGACCTTTCACTCTTAATCCAACTTCTTGCCAATCTTCCAATACTATTCCTTTGACTTGGTCTTCTTCGGCTAATGCCAGTCAATATGAAATTTATGAAAAAAGGGGAGCTGGTAACTGGAGTCTTCTTATAACAACTGCCAGTACTTTTTATAATGCAACCGGAAGACCATATGACACTGATTTATATTATTATGTGATGGCGGTTAATTCTCAAGGAACAAGACAATCGGATCCGAATGGAGGAATTTATGGTGGAAATTGTCCATCTGCTCCTCCGCCACCCCCTCCACCGGGAGGTTATCCGCCCCCGGTTTGCAGTCCTTCAAGTCAGACAGTTCAAGCAGGTAATAGCGCCAGTTTTAGTGCTTCCGGAGGCAATGGGGATTTTATTTGGTCTGCTCCAAGCGGTAGTCCTTCAAGTGGTGTCGGTATAAGTTTTGTCACTTCATATGGATCTCCGGCTGGATATACAGTTACGTTATCTAGTGCCGGTCAGTCAACAAACTGTAGTGTTACAGTTTCTAGTTCCGCTCCACCACCGGGTCAAAATAGGGTTTGGGTTGATGTGCCATCATGTGCTAGTGTTGAATATTTTGCGACTATAAATTGGAGTAATATAAATTCGGATCCCACCTATGGTTATTTCATAGATGTGACTACTGATTCATCCTTTAATACTCTTTGGAATACTCGCGTGTTTTATTCTCCGGGAATGACCTCTGGTTCTGTTAATACGAATACAAGCGGTTTTGGTTGTGATTCTGATAATTTCTGTCCCGGTACGCCGTCTGGAGAAAGTTTGCCTCTTAAGGCAGGAAAAACATACTATGCTCGAGTTTGGGCCGGTAGTCATTATCCTAATTCTGGACCAATTTCGTTTACTGTTCCAAGTTGTGCTACTCCAACTCCTGCCCCAACTAAGCCAGTTTGGGTGGGACAGCCAGCTTGTGTTGCGTCAACCGCTTCTTATACTGTGGGAATTGATTGGGAAGGGACACCTAATACGAATTTTGGAACTTATATAGACATAGACGAGGATCCGGGAGGAGCAAGTTGGGATGATACAAATCTTTATGATTGGTGGAATAAAAATATTTATCCGCTAGGCGGGACTTATACGAATTCCAGTAATTTTGACGGTTTTTACCCATCTACGAGTAGTCGCCTTACTCTTCGTCCGGAAAAGACTTACTACTCCAGAGCATATACAGGTTATCCTGAATGGGGTGTCCACAGTACAACCAGCGAACCCTTAATGGTTCCGGCCTGTACTTTGACTGGAACTCTTGTTCCCAATCCTAATTTTGGAACATCTCCATTAAGTTCAACTTTGACGGCGACTGTAACTGGTGGGACAGCTACCGGCAATGTTACTTATAGATTTGATTGTAATAATGATGGCACATATGAAACACCAACAATTGGACCAACTTCAAGCACGACAGCTACTTTCGGATGCACTTATCAGGCAAGCGCTTATACTAAATATCATTCAAGAGTAAACATTTCCCGTAAAGATCCTCTCGGAAATGACGTGGTGGAAGATATAATTAGTGATCCAATTGTAGTTATTCCACCACCGACAGTTTCACTTTCGCCTACTCCAACTTCTGTCGCTTACGGAGGCTCATCAACTCTTTCTTGGGGATCTACCGGGGCTTATAGTTGCACAGCTTCTGGAGATTGGCCGACAAACGGAACAAAACCGTTGTCTGGAAGTGAAATAGTGGGTCCTTTAAATACGGTCAAGACTTATTCTTATACGCTCACATGTTACAATTTAGCAGGCGTTTCTGCTACTAAAACCGTATCAGTTACAGTTTCCCAACCACCTACCCCGTCTTGCTCGTTGTCTTATAGTGGTCCTAATGAATATAATTCAACCGGCAATTTATCATGGTCTTCGTCCGGGGCGGTTGAAAGTTGTCAGGCATCAAGTACGGCAGGTGATTTTTCGGGACAAAAAGCCCCAACTGGTTCAGAAAGTAAGGGACCTATTACTTCAACACGAACTTATTCAATGAGTTGTGTTGGGCCGACTGGAATTAGGGGAGAATCTTGTTTTCGCACTGTCACTCTTCCAACTCAATCAGCCGACATTACCTGCAGTCCGCCCACGGTATCGTATAACGGACAAGCAACGGTTACATGGGAATCTACTAACGCAGGTTCTTGTTCAGTAACAAAAAATGGTTCCGGTTGGGCAAGTGGGACTTCGGGTTCGCAATCAACCGGAAATGTCACTTCTTTGCAAACATATAATTTGGATTGTTCCAGAAACGGCCCAACCATTGATGATAGTTGTAGTGTGTATGTTATACCGACCGCAGACATCAAAGCCAATGGTTCTGATGGACCTATTGGGCCAATACCTTACAATACGACCGTTAATATAACTTGGTGTGGTTCAGGGGCTACGACTTGTGCTAATGCTACATCTTGTAGTGTTACGGATTTACCGAGTGGAACTTCCGGGAACTACAATCCACGACTAACCAGCGACAAGACCTATACTTTAACTTGTAGTGGCGAGGGTAATACAAATAATTCTGATCCTGTTACCGTAAGAGTGGGCGCCCCTCCGGTAATGAATTATTTTAGATGTAATGGTGTTAATACTGACGGAACCTGCACTGTTAATTATGGTGGCACGGCAGCAATAACTTGGAGTTCGTCAAATACAACAGGATGTTCACTGATTGCCAAAAATCCTGACGGCTCTATAATTTACGATCAATTTAGAAGTGATGTTACGGGTTCGCAAAATGATACAGGTATTGTTGCCAACAGAAATTATGAAATGGTTTGTTGGGGAGATGGTGCTCAAGCGCCGAGATTGCCTTTACCTCTTCATGTGGTTGTGCCGGCACCGGAGGCTGATATCAAATGTGATAATTCTGATGGCCCATGCATTGTTGAGTGGAATGGCTCACCCCTTATTGAATGGTGTGGAAATAATGCTCATGCTTGTTTAAACGCAGGTTCTTGTTCAGTAACAAAAAATGGTTCCGGTTGGGCAAGTGGGACTTCGGGTTCGCAAGGGACAGGTGTTCAGGCTCCAGGAATATATATATACTCCCTAACTTGTTTGGGGAATGGCTCCACAAGTGATCCTACTCCTGCTCAGGTTACAGTAAATGAACCAATTCCAGATGATCCCACAAATGTAATTGTTACTCCACCTGATTATTGTATGTCCGGTCCGGCAGCTACTATTGGTTGGACATATTCTGATCCATCTGGCAGTCCCCAGTCGGCTTATGAGGTTCAAATGGATGAACAGGGCTCTTTCCAAGATCCTGAGTATCAAACCGGCAAAGTTATATCTGGTTCTAATTCTAATTTTACGGGTCAAGGAATTCTTCAGTTTAATAAAAATTATAAAACAAGAGTTCGTGTCTGGAATAGTTATGATCAGGTTTCTGGCTGGACAGTCATGTCGGGCAATTTTGACACACCACCTTATGCATATCCACAGACTGATTTTTACTGGACAGCAAATGGAATACAAAATAATCCTAGTCCGCCGTTGAATAAACCTGTCACATTTACAGATACGACCGTATTTCAGGGTAATCCAAATGGTCGTAAATGGAGTTGGAGTTTTGGAGAGACACCTCCAACCACTTCAACGTTACAAAATCCCTCAAAGACGTATTCGGCTGAAGGCTCTTATTATGTGACACTAACTGCAACGGATAATGCTAACCAATCCTGCACGAAAACAAAAGGTCCCCTTATCCTTCAAAAACCAATTCCAAAAATTAGAGAGATTGCTCCAAAATAGTCAGTCAATTCAAATGAAAATCACTCTACTAAAAAAGAAATCGCTTTTAAGTTTCATAGAAAACTCAATTAAGGGCGGAAACAATTATTTGTGGAGAAATCTTTTTGCGAGAGACGAAAATGGCAATGTTTTTGATATTTTGCAAAACGGAAATGTCTCTTGCGGAGTTTTTGTTTCAACATTGTTGCTTAATCTGGAGTTAATTAAAAGACCACATGCTACCGTTGGGGGAGTGGAGGGGGATTTGATCGGAAGTGGTTGGTTGGAAACAAAAAATTTAGAGTCGGGAGCGGTTTTGATTTGGGAAGAAAAGACGTTTGGTGATGGTAGTAAGCATCGCCATATCGGATTTTATGTTGGAAATGACGAAGCGATCAGCAACAGCACGGAAGTTGGTTTTCCGGCACGACACCATGTCACTTATGACGGAACCAGAAAATTAGAAAAAATTTATTGGCATCCAGACTTAGATAAGGGATAATTTTTTATTTAATTTAGTCTGAAAGAGGCTGTTTTTGGACGTTTTTAATTTAAGCAAAAATTTGGTAAAATCGGTATAAGTTTTATGCCAATTTATAAAACTAAAAATGAGGATTTTTTCAAAAAATGGTCGTCAGAAATGGCATATGTTTTAGGGTTCTTTGCCGCAGACGGGAATATGAGCCTACATTCCAATGGTGGACGGTATATTGAATTTACCAGTTGTGATAATGAATTAATTAAAAAAGTCAGACAATTAATGAATTCAAATCATAAAATAAGTAGCCGAGTTCGTTCTGTTGAGCATAAAACTGCATACAGAATTCAAATAGGAAGTGCGGTGTTTTATAAAGATTTAATTTCCTTAGGCATGACACCGCATAAAAGTTTAACTATTAAATTTCCCAAAATTCCAACTAACTATTTAAGTGACTTTGTGCGAGGTTATTTTGATGGTGACGGTTGTGTGTATTTTAGAAAAAACTGGGCGAAAGATAGGAGAAAAACAAGATGGGTTTTTCAAACGAGATTTACTTCAGGAAGCAAAGATTTTCTCGAGAGTTTACATAAGATTTTGAAGAATAATAAGATCTGCAAAGGTGGGTATTTATACAACAAAAAAGGTTGTTGTGAGTTGGTTTTTTCACACCATGATGGTCTTGCACTTTTTCAATTTTTGTATGATAATGTACCAGCAGAAATGTATTTAGAAAGAAAGTATAATACGTTTCAAAAGGCATTTAAGGTTTTAAATTTGGGGACGTAGCTCAATTGGTTAGAGCAATAGCTTGTCACGCTATAGGTTGCGGGTTCGAGTCCCGTCGTTCCCGCCACAATAAGAAATAAACAGGCATTTATCGCATGTTTGTTTTTGTTGATTTTAAGTTTTTTAATTGCTACCATTTAATGGTTATGAAGTGGTATGTTTTAGTTACCTTTTTAATTTCTGTGCTATCTATTGTGGGTTTTTTGATTATTTTATTAAATTTAAATCCTTATGAAACGAATAGTCAGATTAAGTCATTATTTTTTGTATCATTATTTTTGGCTTTTTTGGGATTAAGCACGTCGTTGCACAATGGATTTAAATTAAAAACTGATTGGCCAGATTTTTATAGATCATTTAAGATTGGTTTTATTGTTTCATTAGTATTAAGTTCCGGGATTTTAATAACGAGATATGTCATATATTAAGATAAAATCAGAAGAAGAAGTTGCCCTCAAAAAACAGTTGGAAAACCGTCATGATGCGGAGGGTGAACGTATGAAACGTTTTTTGGCAATGCCTGATCTTAGCCGTATGTTGGGCAATCCAATTTACGAGATGGTTCAGAGAATTTTGAATCTTCCTGATTATAAAAAATTTGATGTCATTGAGGTGCCAGAAATTGTATCGGCTGAAATGAGCTTTGATTTATTTGATTTTCCGAAAGACCATCCGGCTCGTTCTAAGTCAGACACTTACTATGTTGATGATCCCGCCCAAAGCTTTTCCGCTGACCGCCATTCAGAAAAGGGGCGGGCTTTGGGCGGGGCAGGTAAAAACATTCTTCGTACACATACTACGGTAATGTGGTACTACTACCTTCAAAATGAAGATGTAAAACGGCGTATGGCCTTGGGTGATCCGGTTGGTTCATTTTCTTACGGCAAGGTTTATCGTAAAGACGAAATTGACCGTAATCATATGAATGTGTTCCATCAAATGGATGGTTGGTATCTTGCACCCAAAAATAAGGAATTAATCGGTATTCCGGAACTTGAAAAGGTTCTTGCTGATATCGCTAAAGCAGTTTTTGGTCCCGATGTTAAGTATCGTTTTAATGCGGACACATTTCCATATACACACCCATCATTAGAAATGGAGATTGATAAGGGTAATGGCCAGTGGGTGGAAGTGCTTGGTTCGGGAGTGGTGAAAGGAAGCGTTCTAGATAATCACGGTGTTGATTCATCAAAATGGAATGGTTGGGCGTTTGGTTTTGGTTTAGAGCGTCTTGCTATTATTAGTATGGAATTGCCCGATATTCGTCTGCTTTGGTCACAGGATGAACGGGTAAAAAAACAATTGAAACTCGGTAATAAGTTTAAAGAGGTATCTAAATATCCTCCAATTACCAGGGATATCTCATTTGTGGTCAGCAAGGATTTTATACCGAATGATTACTTTGATTTGATAAGGGATTCGGGAGGGGATTTAGTTGAACAGGTTGAACTCTTGGACAAATACGAGAATGCGGAAAAATTTGGAAAGGATAAAATCAGCTACACTTATCGGATTGTCTATCGTTCCAACGAGAGGACATTAACTACTGAAGAAATAGATCCCATTCAAGCAAAAATATACACAGAAACTGCCACTCAATTTGAGGCTGATTTGCGTTGATTTTAGATTTGATTTGTATGGTTGGAAATGATATAATTAGTAGATAAATTTTAGTTCCCGTTTAGGCGGGATTACTTATTGAAATAGCAACAATATGGCAAAAAAAGAACAACTAAAACAACCCATCTCGTCAGTAGGCGGGTCATATACAGCCAAAGATATTCAGGTCTTGGAGGGGTTAGAGCCTGTCCGTAAAAGACCGGGCATGTATATAGGTTCTACTGGAATTGAAGGACTTCACCATTTGATATGGGAAGTTTTTGATAATTCTCTAGACGAGGCCATGGCCGGCCATGCTCAAAACATAGAAGTGGTTTTAATGCCAGACAACAAGGTCCGTGTATCTGATGATGGAAGAGGTATCCCAACAGATATTCATCCTAAACTTAAAAAATCAGCCCTTGAACTGGCTGCTACCACTCTCCACGCAGGAGGTAAGTTTGATAGTGGTGCATACAAAGTATCAGGAGGTCTTCACGGGGTAGGTTTGTCGGTTGTTAATGCTCTCTCAACTTGGATGAGAGCCGAAGTCTACCGTAAGCCGGATATTTTTGCCCAAGAATACAAAGTTGGCAAACCAACTGGTCCTGTCAAAAAAGTAGGCACCACCAAAAAAACTGGCACAACGATTACATTTCAGCCTGATCCGTCTATTTTTCAGACGATAGATTTTGATGTAACCACTATTCTTAATCATCTTCGTCAGCAAGCATATCTTACCAAAGGGATAAAGGTTGTTGTCAGGGACGAGAGGGCTGAATTGCCTCGAGATTATACCTTCTATTTTGAAGGAGGGATAGTTTCTTATGTTGAGTATTTAAATCGTAATGAAGAAGCAAAACATAAGACTGTTTTTTATGTTGCAAAAGATCAAGATAATATTTTTGTTGAGGTTGCCATGCAATATGTAGATGAGATATCTGGTAAAGATTTGAGTTTTGCCAACAACGTGCATACAACAGAAGGTGGTATGCACCTAACAGGCTTTAAGTCTGCGATTACCAGAACATTAAATGATTATGGTCGCAAAAATGGTTTTATAAAAGAAAAAGATGACAATCTTTCGGGTGAAGATGTTAGAGAAGGGCTTACTTCAATTGTCTCCGTTAAATTAAGGGATCCTCAGTTTGAAGGCCAAACAAAGTCCAAACTTGGAACTCCTGATGCCAGAACTGCTGTTGAAAATGTTATTAACACAGAGTTGTCTGACTGGCTTGAACGGAACCCACTTGATGCTCGGCAGATTCTAGAAAAAGTTCTTTTAGCCTCTAAGGCCCGTCTTGCCGCTAAAGCTGCCCGGGAAACAGTTTTAAGAAAGGGCGCTTTAGAAGGTATGACTTTGCCGGGTAAATTGGCAGATTGTTCAAGCAGAGATCCGTCCGAATCCGAGTTGTTTATCGTTGAGGGAGATAGTGCCGGTGGTTCGTCAAAGGGTGCTCGCGACAGAAGAACACAAGCAATTTTGCCTTTGCGGGGAAAAATTTTAAATGTTGAAAAAGCCAGATTGGACAAAATGCTTGCCTCTGAGCAAATACGGAATTTAATTATTGCAATGGGGGCAGCCATCGCTGAGGAATTTGATATTGCAAAATTACGTTATCACAAAGTGGTTATTATGACTGATGCTGATGTGGATGGCGCTCATATTAGAACATTACTCCTGACTTTATTTTATCGTTATTTTCCTAAAGTAATTGAAGGCGGGTATCTTTATGTGGCTCAACCACCTTTATATAAAATACAGAAAAATTCTAAAGCCCAATATGCTTATGATGATAAAGAAAAAGACAGAATAATTGAAGAATTTAGAAAAGAGTCCGGTTTGGATTTTAAAGAAAAAAATAAAAACAAAAAAAATACTAGAGAAAATGAAAAAGATGGATGGGAAGTCACTGCTTTAGATAACAACGCTAATTCTGCTGAGGTTCAGGATATCGAAGCCGAAACAAAGATTCATGGGGTATCAATTCAGCGCTACAAAGGTTTAGGAGAAATGAATCCCGAACAGTTGTGGGAAACAACCCTTGATCCCAAGAACAGAATTCTTTTGCAGGTTAATATAAAAGATGCTCAAGAAGCTGATAGGGTGTTTGATATTTTGATGGGTTCAGATGTTATGCCTCGTAAGAAATTCATTCAAACTCACGCTAAATCTGTTCAGAATTTGGATATTTGATGATTAATTTGACAATTGTTTCGTCTTTTGATATTCTGAAGACACTGCTCTCGGGCGGTTTTTAAATACTACAATGGACAAAATAATAACGTTTTTTAAAGAAGTTAAGGTGGAATTGGCAAAGGTAAGTTGGCCAACAAGGAAACAGACCGTGGTCTATACCTTGGTAGTTATAGGCATTAGTCTTTTTATGGCAGTTTTTCTGGGATTGTTAGATTTCGGATACAAATTTATAATTGATAAGTTTTTGCTTAATTAAATTATGCCTAAACAAGCGACAACTCAAGAACGACATTGGTATGCCATACATACTTATTCCGGTTATGAAGATAACGTTGCCCGTAATTTAAAACAAAGGGTTGAGTCACTGGGTTTTGAAAATAAGATTTTTAATGTTTTAGTTCCAAAAGAAAAAAAAATTAGAATCAGGGGTGGCAAAAGAGAAACGATAGAAGAAAAACTTTATGCCGGATATGTTCTGGTTGAAATGATTGTTGATGATGCTTCTTGGTATGTTGTTAGAAACACTCCCAATGTTACAGGATTTATAGGTGCCGGAACGGTTCCGACCCCATTGGCCGCTTCTGAGGTGGAGGTATTAACCAAGAGAATGGGTGGTCAGGAACCAAAATATAAGATTGATATTTCTATTGATGACAGGGTCAAAATAACAGACGGTCCGTTCAAGGATTTTGATGGCAAGGTTTCCGAGGTTGATCCAGAAAAGGGGAGAGTTAAAGTTCTTGTCACCATTTTTGGAAGAGAAACGCCGGTAGAATTAGACTTTCTACAAATTAAAAAATTATAATAATTATTTAGAACGCATATGGCAAAGAAAATAAAAACAATTGTAAAACTTCAGGTTGAAGGCGGAAGAGCAACACCGGCTCCTCCGGTTGGAACAGCTTTGGGTCCTCATGGTATAAATCTCCAGCAGTTTGTTTTACAGTTTAACGAAGCAACCAAAGACAAAGTTGGTCAGGTTACCCCTGTTGAAATAACAATTTTTGAAGATAGAACTTTTGAGTTCAAGCTCAAAACTCCACCCGCGGCATATTTGTTAAGGGTTGCTGCTGGTGTTGAGAAAGGTTCAGGAGTACCAAATAAAACCAAAGCTGGTAAGGTCACCAAGGCTCAAGTCAAGCAAATTGCAGAGCAGAAGATGGATGATTTGAATGCCAATGATGTTGATTCAGCAATGAAAATTGTAGAAGGCACCGCCCGCTCAATGGGCATCGAAGTCAAATAGATGCCCATTGAGCGAGGTTCGTCCCAAGATGGGTGACCCGCTCTATGGGTATTGAAGTGAAGTGAGCAGGGGCGAACGGAATACTGATGCAGTAGCGGAAGTGTGAAATAGAAAATTATAATATTTAAAATAAACAAACAGCGACTCCGGTCGCTGTTTGACTTTTATTTATCTTGTGTTAAAATCTTTGGGCACATTGAAAACGAGGTGTTTATGACCGCTCACGCTAAAACTATCAGAGAAATCTTATTAACAGGGCTAGAGACGATTACTAATAATGATGAATTCAATGGAGCTTCAGGAAGGGTCCTTGAAGATGCCTTTAATGCTATATTTGAGGCACAAAACCTTGGTAAACTCCAGTGGAGACGAAGCGGAGGAGAACTACGAGATTTTACAACAGAAGCTGTAATAAAGAATGCCAAGGGAGAAGAAATTCTAATCTCAGTTTACCTTTATGTCAGTTTTGATGGTGACGGTTTCAGGGGTGCGTATCTGACTCTTGTAGAAAGAGGCGGTACAGCCCCTTGTCGTAATAATTATGATCAACGAGTTCAAAAACTGTTTTTTCAACTAACGGGAGAGACTTGGACAGCCTATCCGATTATGGATAGGATTTGTGTCAAAGGTGCACAAAAACCCAAATCGCGGCGTAAATTTTTAGGTATTTTTTAATAAGTTTAAGGTGCGATAGTCTCGCGCCTTTTTTGTTGTTTAAATTTGCCAACATATTTTTTTTGGAGTAAGATTTTATAATTCATTGGAATTTTAAAAAGGCGGGGATTGTGGTCTCAAATCCATATCCAGGTGAATTCATTTGTTTTGAGGGAATTGATGCATCGGGAAAGAGCGGTCAATTTACAAGGTTTAAAAACTATCTTCAGGCATATCAAACAGCCCAGTTTAAGACAACTGTTTTTACTAAAGAACCAGACCTTGATCATCCTTCAGGTAAGGAAATTTACGACTTGCTTCTTCGGCGACATCCGGTTTTAAACATAAACGATATGCATCCGTTTGAGATGCAGAGTCATTATTTCTGTAACCGTATTTGGCACTATCGCGTCAAGGTATTGGCTGGACTTGCAAAAGAGTTTGATGTCGTCTCTGACAGAAGTCTGGCTTCAATGTGTTTTGGCGTATCGTCACCAGCCGAATTTAAGCCCCTCATGGCCATTCAAGAGCAGGCTTTTCTTGGTGCTGAGGTGCCGTTTATTTGGCCGGATGCGATTTTGATTTATGATGTGCCTGCAGATGTTGCCAGAACCCGTCTTGATAATCAGGGCAAGGAATTGGATGTCTTTGAAAGGGATTTGGAGTTTCAAATGAGGGTTCGTCAAAACTATCTTGCATTTACCAATCAATATCCGAATTGCCATGTCATTGATGGTTCAGGCCAACCAGAAGAGGTTTTTGTGAAAACCAAAGAGATTCTGATCCCCCTTTTGGGTTTAAAAGCGTAGGGGGTAAAAACCTCCAGCCTGCATGAGCAGGCTTTTTTAATTTAAATTTTTTTGTTAAGATTTAAAAACCGAACTTTGAAAAGGATAAACAGTGAAACAGTATTTAGATGTCCTTAGAGAAATTATTGAACACGGTGTGGATAAACCAAATAGAACAGGAATTGATACTCGCTCTTTGTTTTTGAGGCCAATGAGGTTTAATCTTTCAGAAGGTTTTCCAGCAACTACAACGAAAAAATTAGCTTTTAAATTAGTAAAAGCAGAACTTCTTTGGTTTCTTGAGGGTAGTTCAGATGATAATAGACTTAAGGAGCTTATTGGAAGTCAACAAACCATCTGGACGGCGAATGCTCAATCAGAGTATTGGAAACCAAAAGCACGATTTGATGGAGATTTGGGGAGAATTTATGGTGTTCAGTGGCGTTCATGGCGAGCTCCTGATGGTGTAGAAATTGATCAAATTGCTCAAGTTATTGAGCGTATCAAAAAAGATCCGTATGATCGTAGGCTTATTGTGACGGCATGGAACCCGGGAGAACTTGAAAGTATGGCTCTTCCACCGTGCCATATGTTTTATCAGTTTTTCGTCACACCTCAAAAACAGATTTCTCTGGCCATGTATCAGCGTAGTTGCGATATGTTTCTTGGTGTCCCATTCAATATAGCCTCTTATGCATTGTTACTTCACATGGTAGCTCATGTCACAAGCTTGAGTCCTCATGAATTGGTGATTGTTCTTGGAGATGCTCATGTCTATCATAATCATTTTGACCAAGCCAAGGAGCAACTTTCAAGAACGCAGTTTTCGTTGCCACATATTTGGTTAAATCCAGAGGTAGCAAATATCGATGAGTTTACAATGAATGACATTGAACTTTGTAATTATAAGTATCATCCGCCAATTAAAGCCGAAATGGCTGTTTAGGCGAAAAACACAACCCGTTGAAAGCGGGTTTTTTTAATGTTAAATTTAGGTCAGATAGAATGGATCAAATATCTAACACGATATGAAATACGAACCCGTTATAGGATTAGAAATTCATGCCGAACTCAAAACTAAAACAAAGATGTTTTGTGATTCTCTTAACGATCCTGACGAAAAACATCCGAACGTTAATATTTGTCCTATATGTATGGGACACCCGGGGACATTGCCAGTTATCAATGAAGAAGCGGTTAAAAAGGTAATAATGGCTGGTTTGGCTTTGAATTGCAAAATAGCCGAGGATACTTTTTTTGAAAGAAAAAACTATTTTTATCCTGACCTGCCGAAAGGTTATCAGATAACTCAATATCAAAAACCTCTTTGTGAGAGAGGTCATTTGGATATTGCTACCCCTTCGACTAACGCTCAGGGTTCCAAACGAATTCGCATTACGCGAATACATCTTGAGGAAGATGCCGGCCGTCTCTATCACTTACAGGGCAACCCGCGAGCACAGCGAGCGGAGCAGTCGTCGTATGACGGCAAAGATTATTCATTGGTTGATTTCAATAGAGCAGGAATGCCGTTGATGGAACTTGTGACCGAACCGGATTTTGAGACAGGGTTAGAAGTAAAAGAATTCGCAGAAGAATTACAATTGATTTTGAAATATTTAGGTGTGTCAGATGCAGACATGGAAAAAGGTTTGATGAGGGTTGAAGTCAATATTTCACTAAAGGGCGAAGAGGAAAAATGGGGAACCAAAGTAGAGATAAAAAATTTGAATTCAATAAAATCTGCTTCCGATAGCGTTGACTATGAAATTAAAAGGCAGACTGAACTTCTTGAAGCGGGCGAAAAAATTGTCCAAGAGACTCGGGGTTGGGATGATTCAAAAAAAATAACCGTTAGTCAACGTTCTAAGGAAGAAGCCCATGATTATAGATATTTCCCTGAACCTGATTTGCCACCCCTTAGATTTTCACAAACAGAAATTGAGACGATTAGAGATGGTTTACCGGAGTTGCCGTCGCAAAGACGTTTAAGGTTCAGCCAATACGGTCTTTCAGATTCTCAAATTGAGATATTCACAGTGTCACGACATTTAGGAGATTATTATGAACACGTGGCAACAGAATTGGATTCTTCCGCAAAAGATTTTCACATTAAGAAAGCGACCGAGCGAGAGCGAGGAAGTACTGAGGCCAGTAGGCCGAACGTGGATTTGAAAGGAGATTTTTCGTCCGAGCCTCATTTAGGGAGACGGCTTCATGAACTTTCAGCTAATTACATTATTACTGAATTTCCGTCACTGATGAGTGCGACGGGTTTTGAGGAGGATGACCTTGAAGGGTTCAAGATTTCGCCGGAAGCATTTGCTGAATTAATGGTCCTTATATTTCACAAAGAACTTTCGTCAACTGGAGCAAAAATGGTTCTTAAAGAAATGGCAGAAACGGGCGATCATCCTGAACAAATAATTAAGAAAAAGAATTTAAAACAGACATCAGATGTCGGGGAGCTTGAACTATTGGTCGAGCAAGCGATATCAGAGAATCTTCAAGCGGTAGAAGATCTTAAAAGAGGTAAAGAGGCATCGCTTAAGTTTTTAATAGGAATGGTAATGAGGAAATCTGGAGGAAAAGCGAATCCGCAAATTGTGGAAGAAATATTAAAACGACGCATTCTGTGATCATATTTAAAAATGATAAAAAAATTATTTACACAATTAATTAATTGGTCGACAAAGAGAGAGGATTTTGCCAGGGATAGTTTTGTTGCCGGACAAGAGAAGCGTTCAAAGATGGATAGGGAAAAAAATGAAAGCAATGAATTTCAAAAAAGTAAGAAATACGAGGCAAACGTAGTGATTCCACAAGAAACAGAAATTCTTGGCCCAAGTGATTCGGAAATTAATCAGTAGACAGGAAGTTTTTTATTAATTTTTCTGCCTCATTTTTGATTGATTTGCTTTTTGATTTGGTTGGATTTAGCCAGTGAATTTCTTTGTTTTTTTTGAACCAAGTCATTTGGCGCTTTGAGTATTTGATGATGTCTTTTAATAATCCAGCCTCCATTTCTTGGTGAGGTATTTTGTTGTTTAGATAGTTTTCAATCCAGCGATATTCAAGACCAAAATCGTAAAGACGTTTTTTTGTCACTCCTGAATTTAATAAATCTTTGACTTCTTTTACCATTCCTTGTTTTATCCTGTTTTTAAGTCGTAAGGTGATTTTGTTTTTCAAAATTTCTTTTGCCGGATTAATGCCGATGTAGAGGGCCTTATATTCAGATGATTCTTTTGTTGCAGGGATAGGTTTACCTGTGATTTTTATTATTTCCAAAGCCCTAACAAGTCGGCGCTTATTGTATCTATCAATAGACACGGCTCTCTTGGGGTCTAATCTTTTTAATTCTCCATATAAATTTTCAGTTGATTTTTTTTCTAATCCTGACCGCAATTTTTTATTTGGAGCGACCTCTGGAAGAGGCATATTTTTTACTAAGGTATCAATATAAAATCCAGTGCCACCAACAACGAAAGGAATCTTGTGCTTGTTCATGATTTCTTTGATAGCTTTTTCCCCTAATTTTTTAAAATCTGAAGCCGTGAATACTTTTTTGGGATTGGCGATGTCAAGCATATAATGTTTGACCAGTGCCTGTTCTTTTTTAGTAACCTTGCCTGTTCCGATATCCATTCCCGCATAAACTTGTCTGGAGTCGGCTGATATTATTTCGCCATTGAATTTTTTGGCCAAAACAATCCCCAAATCAGATTTTCCTGATGCGGTAGGACCAACTATGACTATTATTTTTGATTTGTTGACAGATTGATTGTCCTTCATTTTCGGAGTATATTATACAAAACCTTTCTTTAATTGGAAAGGGGGCGTGGTTCTTTGAAAAAATGGATTGAAAGTTTGCCGTTTTTGGGAGCTATTTTATTGTCTGTGATCAATGTTGATTTGGTAGTTGTTCCTTTGGTCCTTAGGCCAATGGATCTTTCGTTCTGGGCAATTTTTTGGATTGCAATGCCGATTGCTAATTTAGAGATAATCGGCTGGTTTTATTTTTGGAAATGGTTTGCATGGAGCTGGTTACCAAAGACAGAACCGATTAAAGAAACAATAGAACTTACCAAAAACATCATCGGACTTTTAAGGGAGTATGGATTATTTGGAACCATAGTCTATAAGGTTAGACAAACTTTTAAATGGGCAGTAAATCCCGAACATAAAGCTTCTTTTAAAAAATGGGGACACGTTTGGATGTTGTTTTTGGGCTCCGAACCATTTTTTTCAGGGGGAAGACTTTTGGGGGTTATATCTTGCGGAGCAACTCGTTGGAAAGTTGGCTTGGTTAGTCTTTGTGTTGGCAATACGTTACACGTCTACTTGTCCATTAAGAGTTGGGATTTGATTTTTTATTTGTGGCGTGAATACGGAGGACTTATACTTGTGTTTATTGTTGTGATTATTTTATTTTGGATAGTTTTAAATCTTTGTAAAAAATATAAAAAAACAGGTGGTGAAATATGACAAAGATTTTTTTGAAATTATTTCCAATTTATCTCACTTTATTGGGTGCTCAGATTATTTTTAGTTATGTTAATTTTACTTTTTTATTTTCGAAACTAAAATTAGGAGATTACCATAATCCATTATTCGGAGACTTCTCATCGTGGTGGAAATTTACCATTGCTGTGTGGGTGTTCAATGCCCCTGTCTATGTTTTGGGAACAGTTTTGGTGGCATGGTCAGTTAAGCTTTCATTAAATAATTTTGGAGACATGTATACTTCGGTTATTATCGGTCAGGTTATTATTGTTGTGGTCACATTGTTTTTTATGTGGTACAGAATGGGCGAACTTCCTAGTAGGAATGGATGCATAGCGCTTATTCTTGTTTTCGTCGCTTCTTTGTTTGCCGCTAATTCAGGAAGGCAAATATAGAAATTGTTACTAAAATACCCCCTAATGGGGGGATTTTGTTTTTGGTGGTTTAGGCTTTGAAAGATATTTCTTCTACTATTTTGCCTATGAAGTTTTCTGTGGTTTCTTGTCCCATGTCTCCCGCGCCTCTTTTTCTGATAGATATTGATTTTGATTCAACCTCTTTGTCTCCAAGAATTAGAGAATAGGGGACTTTTTCTATTTCGGCCAACCTTATTTTTTTACCGAGAGTTTCGTTTGTCTGATCAACTTCAACGCGGATTTTTTGTGCTTTAAGGTGGTTTGCTACTTTCTGTGCCCAGTCTAAGTGTTTTTCTGAAACCGGTAATATTTTGACCTGAACGGGAGAGAGCCAGAGAGGAAACGCGCCTGCATAATGTTCGATAAGAAAACCAATAAATCGTTCGTGGGTTCCTAATGGTGCTCGATGAATAATGGCTGGAACTTTCTGTTGACCATCCTTGTCTGCATATTCAAGATTAAATCTTTTCCCCATATACAAATCTAGCTGATTGGTGGAGGCAGTAAACAATCTGCCGGTGGAGGAATAAATCTGGAAATCCATTTTGGGTCCGTAAAATGCCGCACCTTCGTGGATAATTTTGTAGGGTACTTTCGATTTTTCCATTGCTTCAATTGTCAGTTTTTCGGCATCTTGCCAGTCTGCTTCATCGCCATGATATTTTGCCATATTTTTTGGATCACGGAGGGCAAGTTCCATTTCATAGGTCTTAATCCCGAGCGTCTTGTAGTAATACTCGTGAAGCCGGATGACATTTACAAATTCTTCGACTGCATTTTCTTTTTGGACATAAATGTGAGCATCATTCATCTGCATACCGCGGACTCGCATAAGACCGAAAAGACTTCCAGAGTCTTCATAACGGTGACACCAGCCATATTCTGCAAGACGATAGGGAAGATCACGGTAACTTTTTGGTCGTGCTGAATATACTTTGTGATGAAAAGGACAATTCATCGGTTTAATATAAAAATTCTCGTCCTCAACCACAATCGGGGCATACATGCTGTCTTTATACAGAGGTAAGTGGCCTGAAGTGTAAAACAAATTTTCTTTAGTGATTATTGGAGTTGTAACTCTTTGATATCCCCATTTTTCTTCTGTTTCCTTTGCCCAGTTTTCTAGCTGTTCTTTTATGATATTTCCTTTTGGAAGCCACAATGGTAATCCTTTTCCTATGGATTCATCAAAATGAAATAAATCTAATTTTTCCCCAAGCATTCTGTGGTCTCTTTTTTTGGCTTCCTCAAGCATTTTTTCGTGTGCTTGAAGTTCTTCTTTTGTATCAAAAGCTAATCCGTAAATGCGGGTTAGTTGTTTGTTTTTTTCGTCTCCGCGCCAATAAGCGCCGGCAATGCTGGTTAAGGTGAAAGAGTCGGGTTTTATTTCCTTAGCATTCTCCACGTGACCGCCTCGGCAGAGGTCTGTGTAGTCGCCAGAAGTATAGAGAGTTATTGGTTCGTTTTTGGCGATTATTTCTTCAATCAGTTCCAGTTTATAGGGATTGTTTTTGAAAATTTGACGAGCTTCATCTGCTGTCACTTCTTTTCCGGAAAATTCCTTCCATGACTTGAGTATCTTTCTCATTTCGGCTTTTATTTTGGACAGTTCGGAATCAGATATTGGTTCAGTGAAGTCAAAGTCGTAATAAAAACCGTTTTCAATTGCTGGTCCTATGGCCTGTTTGGTATTTGGATACAGATTTAAAACAGCCGCAGCCAGTAGGTGGGCAAGTGAATGGCGTTTATGTTCAAGGTTGATTGAAGACATTACCTTTTAGGATAACAAAATGATAAAAGAAATCAAAAGCAATGGGTTGCCATCAATATCAGGCGATTACGGGAAGAGCCCTTATGTCATCGCAGAGGAACTTGAGAGAGCCATCTTTGTCATTTATTTTTCCTCGAGCAACGACGATGTTGTTTTCTTTCCATGCCTCGGTGTTTTTTTCCAAGACATTTGGAAACACAACCACTTCAATCTTGGATGTAAGGTCTTCAAGAATTGAAAATAACATTGGTCTGCCAGTCTTAGTTATTATTTTTTGAACACGGGTTATCATTCCGCCTATTTTGACGGAGCCATTAGTGGTTAGGGTTATGTTTTTTATTGGAGTTACGTTCTCAAGTTTTAGTTGGGCTTGGTAATTGTTTAAAGGATGGTCGGAAACAAATAGACCCAGAAGTTCTTTTTCCCAAAGCAATTTTTCCCATGATTTTGCCGTTTCGGTCGAAACAAGACGAAATGGTGGAAGTTCTGCTGTGTCATTGTTTCCAAATAAACTGATTTGTCCCATTGAGGAGTGCCTCTGTTTCTCTTTAGCGTAAGAAAGCAAATTTTCCATATTTATCAATAAAACATTTCTGTCATTGAAAAGATCAAGTGCCCCACATTTTATTAATGATTCCAATGATTTTTTATTTAGATCTTTGTCATGAACTCTTGTTACAAAATCTTCAACATTTTTGTAAGATCCGTTGGCCTCTCTTTCTGCAATTATTACTTCAGCAATATTTGCTCCTAGATTTTTGATGGTCAATAGGCCAAAACGAATTTGATCTTGCTTTGCCTCGTCGGAGCCATTTGGTGAAGGCGGGTTTTTTATAACAGTAAAGTCTTTGAAGGATGAATTTATGTCTGGAGGCAAAACAGATATATTCATTCTTTGGCATTCTGAGATTACTTCAGATATCTTTTCAGTATCACCGGCTTCTGCTGTAAGAACTGCGCACATGTATTCGGCTGGGAAGTTGGCTTTCATGTAGGCTGTTTGATAGGCGACACGACCGTAGCAGGCAGCATGGGCCTTATTGAAACCATAACCCTGAAAAGGTTCAAATAGATTCCAGATTTGTTCTGCTTCGATTTTTGAAATTTTACTGTGCGATTGACAGCCGGCAACGAAAATTTCGTGTTGCTTGGCCATTTCGGCCGGGATTTTTTTGCCTACTGCTTTTCTGAATTTATCAACAGATTCCCAATTGTAACCAGCAAGCTCCATCGCCGTGAATAAAAGATCGTCTTGATAAACTAAAATACCATAAGATTTGTCAAGGAATTTTTCTGCTTTTGGGTGAAAATATTTAATCTTACTTCGACCTTGTTTTCGGGCAATATATTCAGGGATGTTATTTATTGGACCAGGACGATAAAGTGCAACCATGGCATTGATGTCGTGGATGGTTGTCGGTTTTAAGTCCATCAGATATTTAGTCATTCCAGAACCATTGAGTTGGAAAAGTCCTTCGGTCTCACCTTTGGCAAGCATTGCGAAAGTTTTTTTGTCGTTAAAGGGTATTTTTTCAATATCTATATCAATATTTCTGTGTTTTTGGACCAAGGAAACGGCGTTTTCTAGGATGGCTAAATTTCTAATACCCAAAAAATCAAGTTTAGTAAGTCCGACTCCGTCTTCACCGACGGTATACATGTCATATTGTGTAATAAGACTATCCTCACCCTTGGGGTCAAATTGAAGAGGAACATATTCAATTAAGGGTTTTGGTGAAATAACTACACCGGCAGCGTGAACAGAAACATGACGGACTGTGCCCTCAAGTTTTTTGGAAATATCAAGTATTTGTCTGGCTTCAAGATCTCGTTCATAAAGTTCTTTCAAGCTTGGTTCAATTTCCATAGCCTTTTTTATGGTCATCGGAAAACCTTGTGAACCGATTGGTATTAATTTAGCTATTTTGTCACCAACTTCGTAAGATTTACCGGTTGCTCTTGCCACATCACGAACTGCTCCACGTGCTAACATCGTTCCGAATGTTCCAATTTGAGCGACTTTGTCTGCGCCATATTTCTTTTTTGCATATTCAATTACTTCATGTCTTCTGTTGTCTGCAAAATCCATGTCTATATCAGGAGCTGAGGGTCGGAAAGGGTTTAGAAACCGTTCAAATGGAAGTTGGAACTCTATTGGATTGACATTTGTTATTCCTGAGAGAAATGCCAAAATTGAACCGGCAACAGAGCCTCGGACCGTCGTATAAATTTTTGATTCGCGGGCAAATCTTATCAGATCGGCCACAACAAGAAAATAGGTGGCATAATTTTTTTGTTTAATAATACTAAGTTCATATTGTCTCCGTTTTTCTGTTTCTTTATCATTTTCTAATCCGTATTGTCGCATTCCTTTTAGGGTAAGTTCGTCGAGCATTTCATCTGCTGTTTTGTTTGGATCAAGAGCAAAGTTTGGAAAAATAAATTTACCCAGAGTTAATTCAACATTACATCGATTCGCGATTTTTTCGGTATTTTCAATAGCTTCGGGTATGTCTTTAAACCATTCAAGGGCTTCTTCCGTGGAAATGAAATGATATTGTCCCTTTCCAGCAAATATTGCGGTGTCATTGACGTCGGTGTTGGTGGAAATAGCGACAAGTGTTTTGTGCGCAATAGCATCGTCGGGGTGTAAGTAATGGGAGTCTTGAGTTGCTACGAGGGGGATGTTTAATTTACGTGAAAATTCAATGAGAGTGCTTTTCCATTGTTGAAAAAAATCAACATCAGGATGGTGCATTATTTCAAGATAGTAGTTTTCCGGACCGAATATTGATTGATATTCTTTTATAATTTCTTCAGCTTTTTCTTTATTTCCTGATTGTATTGCTCGTCCGAGCTCACTTCCGGGACATCCGGAAAGAGCGATTATTCCTTCGGAGTGGGTGCGAAGAAGGTCTTTGTCCATACGAGGTTTGTAATAATAACCTTCTAGATGGGCTGAGGTCGTAAGTTTTATTAGATTTTGGTAGCCGACATTGTTTTTTGCAAGAAGTGTGAGGTGGTAGCGCTTGTTATCAATATGAGCTTCTTTTTGAAAGCGGGAGCGGTTGGCAACATATGCTTCAACTCCGATAATTGGTTTCAATCCATTTTTTTTGCAGGCGGTATAAAAATCAATTGCACCATACATGACTCCGTGATCGGTCAATCCAATTGCAGTCATGCCATGCTCTTTCGCCATTTTCACCATGTCATCAATTTTAGACATGCCATCAAGAAGTGAATAGTGGGAGTGTGTGTGGAGATGCGTAAATTTCATATTTTAATTTTAGTTCTTAATATAACAATGAGCAATTAGGAAAAATTGTGGACAAGTCATGAAAATTTGTAAAAATTTTGATTTCGTGTTAATATTTCTAGGCAATTAATTTTAATAAGCAGATTAGCTATCCCTCCAGATTTTTAAAAAATCTGTTCGGGACGCTCATTTTTGCAGCTATTCGCTGCGCTCATAGGCAAAAATGGCGGTACCACGTCACCACATGTCAAAAGGTAAGCAGGGTCGGCGCCGAAGCCACCTTGCACTTAAACCAAAGAATTTGGCGAAGTGTTCGCATTGTGGAAAAATGATAATGCCTCACATAGTTTGCAAATTCTGCGGTTTCTATAAGGGTTCCGAAGTTATAAATGTTCTCGCTAAAGAATTAAAGAAACGCGAGAAGAAAATGCAAAAATAATCACAGCCTCGGGGGCCTGCCCCTCCTTACCCCAGAGATGCTCGACTTCTGTCTGCGCGTCACTGGGGTCCCCAGTCGGGTCACCCCTCGGTTGATATTTCACAATTGGCTAGCCGTCATTTATCAAGATCAGTGGCAATGCAATCTCTCTATGAGTGGGATTTTAGAGGTAGAAAACAAGAAGATTTAAAGGGCATTATTAAAAGAAATGTTCAAGAATTTGGAGCTGGTTTAGAAGATGATAAGTTTGTTTCTCAGTTGGTTGATGGAGTGATGAAGCATCTTTTTGATCTAGATAGGATTATTGAAAAAGCTGCTCCTCAGTGGCCGTTAGAACAGATTGCTGTTGTTGACAGAAATGTTCTTCGATTGGGTTTGTATGAACTTCTTTTTGGCAGTAGAGATGAAGTTCCGCCTAAAGTCGCCATAAACGAATCAATTGAACTTGCCAAATCATTCGGAGGTGATTCTTCCGGTAAATTTGTTAATGGAGTTTTAGGGACTGTTTATAGAGAAATAGGGGAGCCGGGAAAGGATGATGCGCCGAAGAAAAAAGAACAAGAAGAATCTGAAAAAACAGTAGAAGAAGAAAAAAGTGATAATACAAATGAGCTCGAAGATAATCAATCATAATAGGCGTATTTCTTAGGGGGTCCTGTCGCTCCTCACCCCATGAGTGCTTGGCCAAAATCCCTTGCGCGCTCATGGGGTCCCCAGTTGCGCCACCCCTTAATCTTATTCATTGGGGTGATTGCTTATCTTCTCGCTTACTATATTTATGGTAGAAGATAAATTAACTCAACTCGAAAACAAAATAGATATTAAATTTAAGGATAGGGATATCCTTCTTCAAGCTTTGACTCATCGTTCCTATCTTAATGAGAATCCAAAATGGGGGCAGGATCATAATGAGCGTTTGGAATTTCTTGGCGATGCTGTTTTGGAGCTGGTTGTGACAGAGTATTTGTATAAAACATTTCCTAATCCCGAAGGCGAAATGACTAATTGGCGAGCCGCCTTGGTGAATGCTGTTATGCTTGCCAGAATTGCTAATGAGTTTGATCTTAACGATTTCGTGCTTCTTTCAAAAGGTGAAGCCAAAGACACAGGTCGAGCTCGTCAGTATATTCTTGCAAATGCTATGGAGTCTCTTATTGGAGCCATTTATTTAGATCAAGGCTACGATGTTTCTGAAAAGTTTATTAAGAGATTTATTTTAAAAGAATTGTCCGGAATTATTGAGAATCAGCTTTATAGAGATGCTAAAAGTCTATTTCAGGAAAAGGCTCAAGAAAAAGCTGGTATAACTCCATCGTATGAGGTTATTAAAGAATGGGGTCCTGACCATGCCCGTAATTTTCAAGTGGGTGTTTTTCTTGGAAAAGAAATGGTTGCGATTGGTGATGGTCAGTCAAAACAGGAGGCTCAGCAAGTAGCCGCTTCAGATGCCTTGAAGAAAAAAGGCTGGTAACTAAAAACCACCAACATGTTGGTGGTTTTTAGCGTGGACCCGACGAGATTTGCACTCGTTACTACACTTGTCAAAGGTGGTATTTTAACTCCATAAAACTACGGGCCCGGGTCCACGGAGTTGATATTAACACAACTAAAAAATCCAGCAATTGCTGGATTTTTTAGTTGACAAGTGATTGCAGACCCGTAATATCTTACGGATTTACCACCTTTGTGGTTATTATAGCAGGTCAGTTATAAACAAGTCAAGAGGAGGCCAAAATAGTAAATATTGACATTTTGAGTGAAAAGGTGTATAATAGAACGTTAAAAAGGCAAGCCTGGGGCCCTGCAATGTCGCGGGGTGAGGGGTGAGCCAAAGGAGAGAGAAAGTCATGGCACAAAGCAAGTCATCGCTCGGCCGCGCGCTCGGAATCATCACGCTCGTAACCACGAAAGTGATGGCTGCCGTCAAGGAGTATGGTGAGGAGATCCTCCTCGGCCTCTCCGAGGACAAGCTCGGTCCGGTAGTTGACCGGTTCGTGGCTGAACTTGTTGCTCTCGCCAAAGCGGTGAGCAATATTTTCCGCATCAACATCGGCGGGCAACTACGGCTACGCCAACGCCTGGATTAATAGCAAGAACTTCCCATGGCGTCGCCGCAATGGGAAGCGGACGATTGAGCTGGTGGATATGACTCAACACGGGTTCCAGTCCACCTACTCGTTCGCTGACGCTCTGGCTGTTTTGAAAAAGCTCGGTCTGTCGCGCCCAGTCTATGAGGACGGCCTGCTTTTTGGGGAACAGCACCCCAAGAAACAGCAGGAACGCTCAATCGTGTTTCCGCATGTGCCTGTTCTTGACGCCAACGGCAGCCCGGTCGTGGTCTATCTCTGGGGCTTTGCCGGTGACCGCAAGCTGAACTTGAACTGGTCGAGCTACAGGTGGGGTGTGTTCACTCTTGTGGCTGGTGTCCGTGAGTCGTAGTGCTTTGGCCCTGAGGGCCTTTGGGGGCTGGGGATCTTGTATCCTTGGCCCCTTTGTTTTTGTCAAATAGGTTCCTGGTTCCCTAGTCTGCCGGTGGTAGCGGATCTGGGTTCGTTGACCCCTGGTTCCTGGAAACCTAACACCTGTTCGTTACGCAAATCGGCGGATCACGAATGGGTATTCTTTTTTATTGGATCATCTATTGCTAAAATTTCAAAAATTTGATACTATCTTATGTAATTAGAACGTAGCTGACTTAGCCAAATTCGAGGCAAAACTGAGCATTGCGACGAGCCATACTAATGTATGATGAGGAGCAAGCGGAGGTTTTAACGAAGTCCCGATACCGAAGGTATCGAGGATCCGCGATTGCGGAGCAATCGGGAAAGTTGGCTAAGAGCGTCCTCGCCATAGTCCGCCGGCTGGCGGAAGGCGAGAGCGGTCAGCAAGTTATAAAACATGTTAAAGATACGATTATCAAGGATAGGTAAACGCGGGCAGGCCTATTTTAGGGTCATTGTCACCGAGCATACCAAGAAACCAAAAGGAGAATATTTGGAACTTTTAGGCACCTATAATCCTCATCAAAAAATCCTTAATGTAAAGAAAGACAGGATAGAATACTGGATTTCAAAAGGCGCTCAACCGTCACCGACCGTAAATAATTTGCTTGTTAATTATAAAGTTTGGGATAAGGCTAAAGTTCAAAGTTGGAAGCCAAAATCTAAACCAGCACAGGAAGTAAAACCTGCCTCACCTAAGCCCGAAGCTGTAAAGGAAGAACAGAAAGAAGCAACATCTCCCACCGCTGAAAGCGTGGCTCCGCCGGAGGCGGAGACAACAACGCCGGAAACGGCCGTCAGCTAAAAAGTCCCTCCTCGGGGCTTTTTTCTTGCTAAATTGGCCATAGTTAAATACTATAAGCAGATGCGGGTAATACAAATTGATTTAAATAACGACTATTCCGATGCCATCAAAGAGGCTGTAAATATTTTAAGTTATGGTGGCACGATTATATATCCTACAGATACTCTTTATGGACTTGGAGCAAATGCCCTCAACGATATAGCCGTTAGAAAAATTTTTAGAATTAAGAACAGAGATTTTTTAAAGCCCTTACCGATGATTGCGAGAAACTATTCTTGGGCAAAAGAGTTGGTGGAAATAAAGCCTAAAAACGAAAAAATCTTAAAAAAGATTTGGCCGATTAAAGATGGTTTGATGAGCGAGACTGGTTATTCGTTTGGAAAAGTTACGGTTGTTTTGCCTAAAAAAGATATTGTGCCCGATGCCTTGACTGCGGGTTTGGATTCTGTGGGAATAAGAATTCCAGATTATATATTCATTGATAAACTCTTGGCTAAATTTGGCTACCCTTTAACTTCAACATCAGCAAATATCTCCGGACAAGTACCGACAAATGACATAAATACGATTATAGAAATTTTTTCCAAATCAACGAATAAGCCCGATTTGATATTGGATGCCGGTATTCTTCCACAATCAGACCCGTCAATGATAATTGATTTGACCGGAGATAAGCCAAAAGTTTTGCGAATTAGCCCGACAAAACCTGAAAAACTTTTAGAGCTACTTGAATTAAGTGGGATATGATCTAAAATTATTGGAGAAGAGGAGGGGTGGCCCGAATGGGGACCCCAGTGACGCGCAGACAGCAGTCGAGCATCTCTGGGGTGATGAGTCTCGGAGTGGTTTCCTGGCCGTGCTTTAGCCGGCCAAAGGAACTCTGTAGGCAGGCCCCCGACAATCATGTATGGATATGTTTTTAGAGAGATTTAATTTAGCAGGATTCAGAATCATAAATGACCTAGCTGGACAAAATGTCTGGCTGGATAGGTTTATGATTTTTTCGGCGGATATGATGGGTTATTTTATGATTGTTTCGGTTTTGGCCTTATTTTACAAAAAGGATTATTTTAAAAAACTTATTTTTGTTTCATTTGGTTCGGCTTTGGTTGCCAGGATATTTTTTGTGGAAATTATCAGATATTTTTTATACTCACCCAGGCCGTTTTTGGTTTTAGATAATGTGAATCAGTTAATGAACCACGCATTTGAATCTTCTTTTCCTTCCGGCCATACAACTTTTTATTTTGCTTTAGCATATGGAGTTTATTTATTAAATAAAAACCCCGCACCAAGTAATTCCGTTGACCACCAACAGAAGGGGCGGACTTGGTGCGGGGCGAGAGTCGGCCGTGTCTATTTGATCTTGGCCGGACTGGTTGGATTTGCCAGAGTTTTTGTTGGAGTTCACTGGCCTCTTGATATAGTCTTTGGAGCAATTTTGGGCGTTGTGACTGCCTATATTATGGAACGGTACGTTTTTCCCAGGCTTGCAATTCTTGCCTGAGAAATTTTCTTTGTTCCCTTGTGTTGTCTCGAAGAACCATTGCCGACCAAATCTTTCTCTCCAAGGCATCAAGAACGCCCAGTTCTTGTTTTTTGTCCAATACTTTTTTGAGAGTTGCCCTTTTCTTGCCCCCTAGACTACCAAATAACTCTTGATAAATCCAGACTCGCAGTCTTGATTCACTGACAATCTCAGCCATTTTTTAATCTCCGAATAAAATCGAGAGCTGTATTAGGATACCATTGTTTTATAACTTTGGCAAATGGTTAGTAATATATTTGTCTTTGGAACGGCTTCTGTATATGGGTCGATTTATGCGGTTAATTAATGTAAAAAATAAAATAACATGACAAACATAACACAAAAAGACGAAGAAGCAGAAGAACAAGACAGATTAGCACGTGAGGCAGAGGCCAAAGCTGCGGAAGCTCATAAAGTTGCATCTGAAGAACACGAAAAACAATCTGACGAACAGACAAATAAAAGCAATTCTTAATCATCCGTATTGTAAATTAAATTTAAAAGAAAAGAAAAGGACTAGGTTATTAAGTAATAAAAATATATGGCGACAATTATAAACAATCCTGATAGTTCGGGATCGGACGGGGGAGTAGGACTTATTTTGGGCGTGATATTGACACTTGTGGTGATCATTTTGTTTTTTATGTATGGTCTACCAGCCATAAGAAACAATGGTGGAACAAATGTAAATGTTCCAGATAAAATAGATATTGAGATAAAATAGAAATAGTATTAAATATATAAACATATGGGAATCATACTTTGGATTATTTTCGGTGCTTTAGTGGGTTGGGTAGCTTCTTTGATTATGAAAACTGATGCTGAACAGGGAGCGTTATTGAACATCATTGTCGGTATAGTTGGTGCAGTTATAGGTGGTTGGTTAATGGGTGTTCTTGGAGAAAGTGGCGTAGGAGGATTTAATTTATACAGTTTTCTCGTTGCGTTACTTGGGGCGTGTGTGCTCATTGCTATAGTGAAAGCATTAAGGCGTTAAAATAAATATTTTTTATTAACATTAAGATTATGGACTCATATAATTCTTCTACCACAAAACCATTATTTAAAGGTACTCAAGTTGTATGGTATCTTCTTTCTCTTCTTGAAGTATTGCTTGCGTTTCGTTTCCTATTGAAGCTGACTGGAGCTAATGCCGGTGCGGGGTTTACAAGTTTCGTCTATGCTCTTTCTTGGCCATTTACAACTCCTTTTCTTGCAGTATTTCCAAGAACATCTGTGCAGGGCAGTATTTTTGAGTGGACGACTCTTTTGGCAATGTTAGTTTATTGGATGATTGCTCTCGCGATTATTCACTTGTTTCTGATGAGCAAAACTGTATCAACCTCAGAAGCTGCAGCTAAACTTGAAGAACAAGATAAGTAATAATATTTACCACTGTAATAATTAGAAGGTTGTAAGGTATAAAAAACACCGCTTAAATCGCGGTGTTTTTTTGTTGACGAAAATGTCAACACTCTGGTCACGAGAGGTTAAGTTCCTTATTGGTGCCCGAGGTGGGTGATTCTTAACTTTTATCTGGCCGAACAAGATCTAAAAATTTCTGAACATCTTTTGAGAGGCGGATTTGATATTTAAACTGCGCCCCTACTTTTTGTGGGATACGATATTTGCGTGGACTAAAACCAAGCGAGATTATGGAGTCTTTCACGTTCTCTGCCAACTTTGGAATTATTGTCGAAAATATAACCATTGGATACCCACGGTCGTTATAAATACAACCATCAGTTTCTATGAGTCCCTGCAGACACTTTATTTTACATTTCTTGTTTTCCATTATCCACTTAGGGACCCTGACGGCTTGTCTAAACTTTGGTCCATCTTCTGCTTTCCAGCCAAGCAAATCCTCTAAATGGTTAGAGTAAATAATAATATCGACACAATTACCCTTTTTCTTTGCCATGCTTACTTTGTTTTGAGGTAAAAGCAATCTAAGAGATTCGCTTATTCGTGTTATGAGTTTTGGATATTTAGTGTCACAGCTAATCCTTAATCTTGTTGTTTTGTGAACACAGGATAAATTACCGTCACCAATAGCCAAGCCGATAATGTAGGCTTGCAAGTTCTTATCACTATTTAGAGTAGGAGTTCTATGATAAGCCATGTTTGTGCCGCTGGTCGGACTTGAACCGACACGGGATTGCTCCCACGACATTTTGAGTGTCGCGTGTATGCCAATTTCACCACAGCGGCAATTTATGTAATTTTAGCATTTTTAAATGAGGATTTCAACTTAATTTTTCATTGATTATTTTTGTCCAGATGATATTATTTAATTATGGCTAGAATAATAGCAATTTGTAATGCCAAGGGCGGGGTTGGCAAAACTACGACAGCCACTAATTTAAGCGCGTATTTAGCTGCCTCTGGAAAGTATGTTTTGTTAGTAGATATGGATGCCCAAGCGAATGCGACTACTGGATTAGGTGTCCATGTTGCTGAAAATGGTTCCAATGTCTATCATTCATTAGTTAGTGATCTTAATCCAAGTTTGGTTGTTAAAAAAACCTCTCTGTTTGGGTTTGATATTTTGCCATCAGCTCAAAGCTTGGCCGGTGCGACAGTGGAGCTTGTTTCAATGGAACAAAGAGAAACTCGCCTCAAAAAAGTTTTAGACTCTTTGAGAACTAATTATGATTATATAATTGTTGATTGTCCGCCCTCGCTTGGCCTTTTGACCATTAATGCCTTGGCTGCTTCGGAGCGCGTCATTATTCCTGTTCAGTGCGAGTATTATGCATTAGAAGGTCTTGGGCAATTATTGAAAACGATTGAATTGGTTAGAGGAGGATTGAATTCTGATTTGCAAGTATTGGGAGTGTTGCTTACAATGTATGATAGAAGGAATCAATTATCCAATCAGGTTTTGAATGAAGTTTCAAAGAATTTTCCGGGTAGGGTGTTCAATGCAGTGATTCCGAGAACAGTATCTTTGGCAGAATCGCCAAGTTTCGGCAAGACTATATTGCAATTTGATCCAGATTCAAAAGCCGCCAGAGCATACAGACAGTTGGCAGAAGAAGTAATTAGACTAAACTAGATACTAGTTTTCAGTTTATTGTTTACAGAAATTAAAACTGTAAACTGTAAACTGTAAACCGTAAACTTTCTTGAAAAAACTCTTCGGATTAGGAAAAGGACTGGGATCTTTAATCCCGTCCAACATAGAGTCTACCAATACCAACAAAAAAGAGAATGTTTTTTATGTGGAAACAAGTAAAATCAGAGCCAATCCTGATCAGCCAAGACATGATTTTGACGAGGAAGGTATTAAAGATCTTTCGATGTCTGTAAGAAAATATGGTGTTCTTCAGCCATTACTTGTTACAAAGATTGAAACTGAAACTCCAAGGGGTTTGGATGTTTGCTATCAACTTATTGCAGGAGAAAGAAGGTTAAGGGCATCTCAAGTTGCCGGATTACCACAGGTGCCAGTTATTATAAGAGATCAATTTGAACATAAACAGGATAGACTTGAGGTTGCTTTGATAGAAAATGTTCAAAGGCAAGATTTAAATCCGATTGAAGAAGCGGAGGCTTATGGCAGATTGGCTAAGGAGTTTGGTCTGACTCATTCGGAGATTGCTCAAAAAGTATCTAAATCAAGAGAGGTTATTGCTAATGCTGTTCGTTTGCTTAATCTGCCCAAAGACATTAGGGATGCAGTAAGAACCGATAAATTATCTCGTGCTCATGCCAAAGCCTTGCTTTCATTTAGTGATGAAACAAAACAGAGAGAGATTTATAATCAAATTATGGCAGGCGGAGTATCTTCCAAAGAAGTTGAAAGCATGGCGTCATCTGCCAAGTCTTTGACAGGACGGCCGACCAAAAGGTCTGTCAAAAAAGATAATAAATTTGTGGAGCTTGAGAAAAATCTCGGAGAAACTTTAAGTGCCCCCGTTCTTATTCAAAGTAGTGCGAATTCACCATCCGCCCGTTCTGGCGGAGGCGGAGGGGGAAAAATTATTATTAAATTTGCTACTTTGGAAGACCTCAACAAAATCGCTAAATCAATTATTGATTAATAGCTTCGCCCCATCACTTTTCAGAATCGCCCCCCAGCCACATACCCCCGACTCGACCGATAGTCGCCTCGCTCCAGCGGCTCGGCGCTATCTACATGCTCGGCATTTCGAAGAACCAAACCGAAATGCCCGCGCAAGTTCTCCCTGTGGATATGTGAGCTGGTCGCTCTAAAAATATTTTGTTCAGTCAAGGTGTCATAAAAGAGGTGGTGGCTGTGCTTAAAATAATTATGGAAAAAATAATAGACGAAATAGTTGAATGGGTAAAAACAGAGGAAGACATTGTTGCCCTTGCTCTTGTTGGTTCTCATGCGAGGGGAACGGCTAAAGAAGATTCAGATATCGATTTGATTATTATTACTAACAACCCAGAAGTCTATTTAGATAGCGATAAATGGATTGCACAATTCGGAGAAGTTGAGGAATTAAGAAAGGAAGATTATGGTTTAATGCAGAGCAGGAGAGTTTTTTACGCGAATGATTTTG
>Ga0080064_1000422_pt2 | contig 55556 bp, 47 predicted proteins | sample Subgrocontami54m_FD_69260 | JGI IMG/M metagenome (GOLD analysis project Ga0080064, IMG submission 69260) | Subsurface groundwater microbial communities from S. Glens Falls, New York, USA - GMW46 contaminated, 5.4 m (SPADES assembly) (version 2) ...
TTTCGCCCTTCACGTCCACCGTGATCTTCTTCGACAGGTTGCCGTTCGCCACCGCGGTGGTCACCTCGGCAATGTTACGCACCTGGCCGGTCAGGTTGGCCGCCATCAGGTTCACGTTGTCGGTCAGGTCCTTCCAGGTGCCGGCAACGCCGCGCACGTTGGCCTGGCCGCCGAGCTTGCCTTCGGTGCCCACTTCGCGCGCCACGCGCGTCACCTCCGAGGCGAACGAGTTGAGCTGGTCCACCATGGTATTGATGGTGTTCTTCAGCTCGAGAATTTCGCCCTTCACGTCCACCGTGATCTTCTTCGACAAGTCGCCGGTCGCCACCGCGGTGGTCACCTCGGCAATGTTACGCACCTGACCGGTCAGATTGCCGGCCATCAGGTTCACGTTGTCGGTCAGATCCTTCCAGGTGCCGGCGACGCCCTTCACATTGGCCTGGCCGCCGAGCTTGCCTTCGGTACCCACTTCGCGGGCGACGCGCGTCACTTCCGAGGCGAAGGAGTTGAGCTGGTCCACCATGGTGTTGATGGTGGATTTCAGCTCCAGCACCTCGCCCTTCACGTCCACCGTGATCTTCTTCGACAAGTCGCCTTTCGCCACCGCGGTGGTCACCTCGGCGATGTTACGCACCTGGCCGGTCAGGTTGGCGGCCATGGCGTTCACGTTGTCGGTCAGGTCCTTCCAGGTGCCGGCAACGCCCTCCACCTTGGCCTGGCCGCCGAGCTTGCCTTCGGTGCCCACTTCGCGCGCGACGCGCGTCACTTCCGAGGCGAAGGAGTTGAGCTGGTCCACCATGGTATTGATGGTGTTCTTCAGCTCCAGAATTTCGCCCTTCACGTCCACCGTGATCTTCTTCGACAGGTTGCCGTTCGCCACCGCGGTGGTCACCTCGGCAATGTTACGCACCTGGCCGGTCAGGTTGGCCGCCATGAAGTTCACGTTGTCGGTGAGGTCCTTCCAAGTGCCGGCAACGCCGCGCACGTTGGCCTGGCCGCCGAGCTTGCCTTCGGTGCCCACTTCGCGCGCCACGCGCGACACTTCCGAGGCGAACGAATTGAGCTGGTCCACCATGGTATTGATGGTGTTCTTCAGCTCCAGAATTTCGCCCTTCACGTCCACCGTGATCTTTTTCGACAAGTCGCCTTTCGCCACCGCGGTGGTCACGTCGGCGATGTTACGCACCTGGCCGGTCAGGTTGGCGGCCATGAAGTTCACGTTGTCGGTCAGGTCCTTCCAGGTGCCGGCGACGCCTTCCACGCGAGCCTGGCCGCCGAGCTTGCCTTCGGTGCCCACTTCGCGGGCGACGCGCGACACTTCCGAGGCGAACGAATTGAGCTGGTCCACCATGGTATTGATGGTGTTCTTCAGTTCCAGAATTTCGCCCTTCACGTCCACCGTGATCTTCTTCGACAAGTCGCCTTTCGCCACCGCGGTGGTCACGTCGGCGATGTTACGCACCTGGCCGGTCAGGTTGGCGGCCATCAGGTTCACGTTGTCGGTGAGGTCTTTCCAGGTGCCGGCAACGCCGCGCACATGCGCCTGGCCGCCGAGCTTGCCTTCGGTACCCACTTCGCGCGCGACGCGCGTCACTTCCGAGGCGAAGGAGTTGAGCTGATCCACCATGGTGTTGATGGTGGATTTCAGCTCCAGCACCTCGCCCTTCACGTCCACCGTGATCTTCTTCGACAAGTCGCCGTTCGCCACCGCGGTGGTCACCTCGGCGATGTTACGCACCTGGCCGGTCAGGTTGGCGGCCATGGCGTTCACGTTGTCGGTAAGGTCCTTCCAGGTGCCGGCGACGCCCTTCACCTTGGCCTGGCCGCCGAGCTTGCCTTCGGTGCCCACTTCACGCGCCACGCGCGTCACTTCCGACACGAACGAGCCGAGCTGGCCCACCATCGTGTTCACGACCTTGCCGATGCGCAGGAATTCGCCGCGCAGCGGACGGCCATCGATTTCCAGGTTCATCGTCTGCGACAGGTCGCCGCGCGCCACGGCGCCGATCACGCGGGCCATTTCCGCGGTCGGCTGCACCATGTCGCCGATCAGACTGTTGACAGTTTCGACGTTCTCCGCCCATGAGCCGGTCGCGTTCGGCAGCTTGGCGCGATGGCCGATCTTGCCTTCCTTGCCGACCACGTGGCCGAGCCGCTCGAATTCCTTGGTCATGCGCTCATTGAGCTCGACCACGTCGTTGAAGGCTTCCGCGATCTCTCCGGCGACCCCGGTGAGCCCGATCGGCAGGCGGACCGAGAAGTCTCCGTTCCGGAAACCCCGCAAGGCTGTCAGCAGGTGCTGATGATTGACGGAATCGGAGATGGCTAGCTTTGGCATGGAAGCGCTCACGGACAGGAGGGGTAGGGACTCTGTGCAGAGAGCCTCTGGAAAGGCGTTTCGGCACGGCGGATGAGGGCCAAAAGCGCCCTGTTTGGGCGCGGGGTTAGCGGGCGCAGACGGCAAAAAGACGGGTGGTTGTCGCGGATTCCGCGGTGAATCCGGGGCGAGAGGACGGCAGCGGCACGCTGCAGACATGAAAAACCACCCGCCATGCCGGCAGGGTGATCGAATATGCCACGGCGCGCTCCCCGCAAGTTTTGCCCTCGTGCTAACCCGCCAAATAACGCCACCTCATGCGCGTTGGTTCCAGGCGCCTTGTTCCGTCCTAAAAATATTTTGAGGCTGCCTGGAGGCGCGCGCCCGACCCGACCGCTCCCGGGGGAAAAACGATCCGACCGGAAGCCCCGCGGCTGGCGCCGATGCGCTGGATTCGCTAAGCGAACCCAGAACCTAGAAGGAGCAATTCCTTGCCCTGGATGACAGCGAACGAGATCAGTGTTTACTACGAGTTGGCCGGCCAGGCCCGGCCAACCGTGCTGCTGCTGCACGAGATGGGCGGCACCCTGGATAGCTGGGACAAGGTCGCTCCCGGCCTGAGCGGGCGGTTCCGGACCCTGCGGTACGACCAGCGCGGTTCCGGCCTGTCCGAGAAGGTCCGCCAGCCGTTCGATAACGACGTCCTGGTCGATGATCTTGAGGCGGTACTCGGGGAACTGAAGCTCGACCCGCCCTATCACCTGGTCAGCGTGGCGGCCGCGGCCACTCAGGCGCTGCGGTTCATCGAGCGGCGCCCCGATGCGGTCGCCCGCTTGGTGCTGTGCAATCCGGCTCCGGGAGTCGATGCCAGCCGCGCCGGCGCGCTCGACGAGCGCGCCGCTCTGGCGGAACGGGACGGGTTGCGCGCTTCGCTGCCGACCACCCTCGACAAGTCCTATCCACCGGAACTGGGCGACCGCGAAACCTACGAAGCCTTCCGCGGCCGCTACCTCGCCAACGATCCGGTGTGCTTTGCGATGGCCAACCGCAGCTTTGCGCGCGCCAACATGAGCCACATGCTGGCGCGCATCACCTGTCCGACTTTGGTGGTGGCCGGCAGCAAGGACACGGTGCGCCCGGCCAAAGTCACCGAGGAAATCGCCCAAAAGATCCCCGGCGCCCGGTTTGAGCTGATCGATGCCGGACATTTCATGCCGACCACCGCGCCCGGCCCGCTGCTCAAGCTTATCCAAGAATTTCTTGCTTGAACGTCCGAAAGGTCACCCCCGCAATGCGGATCAAAGCGAACGGTATCAATATCAACTACCAGATCGACGGCCCGGATGGCGCGCCCTGGCTCGTGTTCAGCAATTCGCTGATGACCAATCTGTCGATGTGGGACGAGCAGGTCGACGAATTGCAGAAGTCGTTCCGCATCCTGCGCTACGACCAGCGTGGCCATGGCGGCACCCAGGCGCCGGAAGGGGCCTACACGTTCGATGTCCTCACCGCCGATGTCGTGGCTTTGCTCGATGCGCTTACGATCGAGCGCGCCAATTTTGCGGGAATTTCCATGGGCGGCATGACCGCCCTGTTGCTGGCGCAGCGGCACCGCAACCGTTTCGATCGCATCATCGCTTGCGATTGCGGCCCGGCCTCCACCCCGGCTTCGGCGCAGCAATGGAAAGAGCGCGTCGATCTCGCCGCCGAAAAAGGCATGGAGGCGCTGGTCGAGCCGACGGTGAACCGATGGTTTCCGCCCGAATTCGTGGCGAAAGAGCCGCCGGTGCTCGACAAGGTGCGCGAGATGATCCGCACCACGCCGTTCGCCGGCTTTGCCGGCTGTGCGGCGGCCTTGTCCGACTACGACCTGCGGCCCGGTCTCCCCGCCATCGGCAACCCGACGCTGCTGATCGTCGGCAGCAAGGACGCGACACTCGCCGGCATCAAGCAGATCAATGCCGCCGTCCCCGGCTCCAAGCTGGTGGAGCTGGAAGGCGCCGGCCATCTGTCCAATCTCGAACAGCCGCAAGCCTTCGCCCGGGCGGCGCGGGACTTCCTTGATGCGTCCTGAAGATTGCAACGCGGTATGTATCTGCGCGCGGGTGCATCGCGCCGGCGGAATGGCCACGCGGCCAGTTTTTTGATCTTAATCAAACTGTTGCGGCGGCACCTGAGCGCATATCCAGGACGCCTCGCGCCGTTGCAAAGCTTGAGGGGGCACGGTACCTCTTCAAAAGTGCGGCCTCGACGACAAACTGTCTGAAAAGGCCGGGCTTCCGACATACGGGCGTAAGAGGCCCTTGGTCATCGACAGGAGGAACTCCATGGCCGTCGCGACAAAATCCCAGGAAGGAGCGCGCCCAGCGCTGTCGAGCAAGGCGCGCGAGATGATGGAGCAATTGAATGCGGACGCGTCGAAGTCGCATATCTGGGTGCGCACCCAGATGAACGCGCCGGCGCAACGCCCCTGGTTCACCGACACCGGCGGCAAGAGTGGGGTCGGCGAGATGGCGAGCGGCCGGGTTGCCGCCAACCAGCTCAAGACCGCCGCCCATCGTTGGCGCTGGAAGGAATACAGCGCCTATCTCGAGCGCATCGCCGGCATTGCCAGCAGCGCCGACGTTTCCCCGATCGAATTCGCCGATCGCCAGAGCATCCTGCTGACCAATCCCGGGCTGGGCGGCCGCTTGCAGGTGACCAACACCATCCGTTGCGCGATCTCGATCTACAATCCGGGCGACGTCGCGCCCGCTCACGTGCACAGCCCCAATGCCAGCCGCACAATCCTGTCCGAGCGGGGCGGCTACACCAATGTCGAGGGCGAGCGCTGCGAGGCCGCCCGCGGCGACATCATCATGACCCCGAACGGCACCTGGCACGACCACGGCAACGAGGCCACGCAACCGGTGATCTGGATCGACATGCTGGACTGGCCGTTGATGGAGTTTCTCGATTGCGCCTGGGTGGACCAGGAGTTCAAGCCGGGCTCCGGCAGCAACGCCAAGAGCCAGGCCACCAGCCATGCCGACGGCTATTCCGACCGGCTGTACGGCAACGGCGGCTTGGTACCGACCTTCGTCTCCCATCAGCGCGGCTGGGGCCAGAACCCGACCCCGTTGGTCCACTACCGCGGCGCCCGCATCCGCGAAGCGCTCGAAGGGTTGCGCGGAGAGAACGGCGACGCCTACGAGGGAATCCAGCTGGAGCTGGTCAATCCGGTGACCGGCGCACCGATCTTCCCGACCTTGCACTATCAGGCGCAGTTGCTGCGGCCGGGCGAGGAGACGCTGGCCAAGCGCGAGACTTCGAGCACATTCATCGTGGTGATCGACGGTAAGGGCAAGTCGGAGATCGGCGGCCAGACCTTCGACTGGGAAGCCAACGACATCATGGTGGTTCCCAACTTCGTTTGGCGCAAGCACATCAATACCGGCAAGAACGACGCCGTGCTCTATACGGTGTCGGATGCGGCGCTGCTGCGGAATATCGGCCAGTACCGCGCGCAAGGCAAAAGCAAGGACGACAAGGTCGTGCAGATCGTGCAGTAGCCGCGCCGGCCCCGTTCTGAATCAAGCGCCGCCTGCGGGCGGCGTCTTTTTGACAGCGCGGCGCGTGATACACGCGCGGGATGCTGTAGCGGCCCCAAACGCTCCGCTATGCTTGCCTGACCGGCCAATATTCCGTACCGCATCCAACAGCATGACGACGACAACCAGCGGCGAGGTGCCTTGGGGAGTCCAGGGCGCAGTCTACGGCATCGGCCTGTTCAGCACCTCGATCTTCCAAATCGCGGCGGTGATCGTGCCGCTCTATGCCTACACGCTGAACCCCTCGCCGCTGATGTTCGGCCTGGTGTTCAGCGCGGCCCATGTCCTGCCGCTGTTTCTCTCCATCCATACCGGCGCGCTGATGGACCGGCTGGGCGCCCGCCGCGTGATGCTGGTCTGCACCACCGTCGGCGCCATCATGCCGCTGCTCTATCCGGCGGCGCCCTGGATCTGGGCGCTGGTGTTTTTGCAGATGTTTCTCGGCCTGTCGGAGTCGATGGGCTGGCTCGGCGCCCAGACTATGATCGGCCAGTATATGTTCGGCCGCACGGTCTATGCCGGACGCTTGAGTTTCATCATCCGCATCGGACAGCTCGCCGCCGCCCCGCTCGCCGGAATAACCTGGGACCTGGCCGGACCCTGGGGCGCCTTCGCCTTGATGTCGCTGTGGGCCTCCGGCGCCGTGGTCTGCGCGCTGCTGTTGCCGCCGCAGGCCGCCATGCCGCTGACCGAAGAGGGCCGGCGCGGCAAATTTCGCGCGCTGCTGCCCAATCTCGCCGACTACGTGACTGCTTTCCGCCTGTTGGCAGCGCCGGCTGTCGTCGTCATCGTGCTGCTCGGCGCCCTGATGCATGTCGGCAATGTCTTGCAGGGCTCGTTCTATGTCGCCTGGCTCAATGACATGGGCCTGACCGGCACCGCCATCGGGCTGCTGAGCCCCGCGGGCGCCGTCGGCGCGGCGCTGTTCTCACTGCTCACCGCGCGGCTGACCAAATATATCGGCGGCTTGTGGATCGTGCTGCTGTCCTTGTGGGCGGCGATGCTTCTGATTTGCGCCACACCGCTATTCGGAACTTATCTGCTGCTGCAGATCGCGATGTTCCTGCGCCACGGGGCCAATGGGCTGGCTCAACCGTTGATCATCACGCTGGTGCTGCGCGGCGCCGGCCGCGAAAATCAGGGCAAGGCGGTCGGATTGCGCGGCACCGCCAACCGCATCGCCTCGATCCTCTCCCCGCTTGCCATGGGCGCGATCGCCCAGGCGCTGGGTCTGGAATTATCGTTTTACGTGGTCGGCATCGCCGTCAGCGTCGTGATGGCTGGGATCGCCATCTATCTCTGGCGCCATCCGGAAGTGGCGCGCGCCAACGAGGATTGAGCGCGCTATTTCTTCTGTCCGTGTACGTGCCCGCCATCCGGCCGGGTCAGCATGTGGCTGCAGCCGGCCTTGGTCGCCCAGAATTCCCAGGCGCGCCAGGTCTCCGTCGAATAGGGGCTGTAGCCGCGGTTGCGCGCGTCGATCTCGCCCTGCGAGAGATATTTGATCTCCCCGCCCAGCTGCTTGGCGCGCAGCAGCGCGCGGGCATTGCGCGGCAGGTAGACCGACATGCGCACCACCTCGATCAGCGAGCGCGCCGCCGAGGCAAAGCCATGGCCGCGCATCAGAGCCACGTTGTTGCCGGCCAGCGATTTCGCCAGATCGCGCGCCTGCTCCATATTGGTGACCAGCACATTGGTGTCGCCGAATTTGTCGGCGATATCCCAGACCGGCACATTGGCGCCGATGAAGCTGCCGGCGTGGATCACCGGCTTGAGCGGCGTCGCCTGGGCGATGCCGAACGGCAAGATGTCTTCGGCATGGGCATGCACCACCGCCATCACGTCGGGGCGCGTCTCGTAGATCCCGGCATGGATAAAGCGCTCGAGATAAAGCGAGCGCTTCTCATCCGTCACCGGCTGTCCGTCCATGCCGAGCTCGACGATGTCGTCGCGCTCGATCAGCTCCGGCGCCAGCGAACGCGAGATGAAGAAATGATTGGGCTTGTCCGGATGCCGAACGCTGACATGGCCGTAGGCGTCGACCACGTCCTCCTTGGCGAGAATGCGGTTGGCGATCACGAGATCCTGGAGAAGACTGTCGAGGCTGCTCATGGCTGATGATCCGGACAGACTGAGGGGACGAGAGTGCGCGGGACTTATTCCAACCCGTAGGTCGGAACGAACAGATCGTCCACCGGCACCGGGGCTGCGATCAACGACTGATCGACCAGATAGGTGACCAGCGCTTCCAGGGTCTTGCGGTTGGGCTCGACGCCGTAGGGCCAGGGATCGCCGTTGAAGACGTCGAAGCATTCGTCAACGTCGCGCATCAGCCACGGCACCATGTAGCGCAGCGCCCGCAGGTTATACATGCGCTCGAGCGCGATCTTCTTGGAGCGCTCGAAGGCGTGGTAGAGGCTCGACGCCACGAACGGATATTTCTCGTAGATCTCCTTCTTGATCGCCACCAGATGCATGATCGGATAGATGCCGGTGCGCTTGTAATATTCCTTTTCGAGATCGACATAGTTTGGGAACAGCCGGGCGATATCCGGATTGGTGCGCACCGATTCCGGCAAGCTGGTGCCGAGGGTGGCGTCGACCACGCGCTCCTCGATCAGCTTGGACAGGGATTTTCCGCTGTCGTTGATCTCGAGCTTGACCGGCTTTAACAGCGGCAGCACGGTCGGCGCGCCATGCGAGCCGCCGGCATTGATCGCCCCTTGCACCCAGGTGACCTTGGAGAAGTCGACGCCATATTCGTGCTGTAAGAGCCCGCGGATAAAGATCGCCGCGGTCATGGTGTAGAGCGCGACGCCGATCCGCTTGCCTTCCAGGTCCTTGGGCTTGTTGATGCCCGCCTTCTTGTTGATGGCGATGAAGCCGTGGCGGAAGGCGCGCGAAGGAAACACCGGGATGGCGACGAACGGACACTGCTTGTTGGCGAAGCGCTGAACGAATTCGGAGCTGGAATATTCCGCGACGTCGAATTCCTGCCCGCCCGACATACGGTCGAAGATCGGCCGCGGCTGCTCGATCGGGATGAAATTGAGGTCGATGCCTTCGACCTGGACTTCGCCGGTATAAAGCGGCTGCATGCGGTCATACAGCGCGGACGCAAACGTCAGTTTCAACTTGGACATTGGCTACCGAACCCCCAGGCTTCACAATACCGGGCTGAGTTAGCATGCCGAACCCCACGAAGGAATAGCGAGGACACGCAGCTATGGACTACCTGGTCATCATGCGGATGGGCGACACCAAGGACCCGGAGATCCAGCGCAAGCGAGCGGAATTGCGCGCCGAGCATCTCGCGCGCGCGGCATCATTCCGCGACCGCGGCCACGTGATCCTGGGTGGCGCCATCCTGGAGGACGACGGCACGCCCGCAGGCTCCGCTGCCATCGCCCGGTTCGAGACCCGCGCAGAAGTCGAAGCCTGGCTCAAGGACGACCCCTGGACCAAGGCCGGCGTCTGGCGCGACTTCGAGATCATCCCGTTCAAGATTTCAGAGAACTACGAACAGGGGAAGGATGAAGCGGGAAAATGAACGGCGCAACTACCGGCGATTCCGCGACCGCTGTATGTCCGCAATAACGCGGCGGCGTTTAGCGAACCGCTTTGGATCGGCTTCTTCGGCGGATACTGCAATCGGAGCCAACAAGTCTAACGGCAGTCCAAGGGCGCGAGCGATCTTCTGATGCAGTTCCAGCGGTCCCTTGCGCTTCCCAGCCTCCAGGTCCGACAAATAGCCCTGGGTGATGCCGAGCGCAGCCACCAGCTCCATCTGCGTTCTATTGCGCCACTCGCGCAAAACCCGGATGGGATTTTCGCCGGCGGCTAAGCGGTCAACTACCGCCTTTGGCAGTACGGCTTCTTGCCCCGCGGCAATCGCCTGCTTGGCCTTGCGCACAACGCGTGCGGTGCCGATGTCCTCGCTGTCGGCGCGCTCAACCAAACGATGGTATTCGGCCCTCGGCAGAACGGCGAGTTCCTCGCCGCTTTCAGTCTTGATGAATTGGACCTTGTTCATGTCGTGACCTCAGTCATAGACTTCCCGGCGATGTCCTACTGCGACAACCGTGATACGGTTGCCCTCGGTCAGAAAAATAATACGCCAGTCGCCAACCCGCAGCCGTGCCCCTTCTCGATTTTTCAGAACTTTGACGTCACCCTGACCGCTGCGAGCGAATGCCGCCAGCTTGGCATCAAGCCGTTTGCGCACGTCCGCCGAAAGCTTCAGCCATTGACGGGCCGCGGAGGCGGTGAAGGCGATTTCCTTCATCGCCCGGAATTATAGCTTATCGCGATATTATGTCAATACACTATCGCGAATAGCAATAACGGCTCGTGCAAGTCTTCGGCCTATCTTTCATCCACCACGCCGTTGCGCAGCACGCCGATCTGCGGCACCTCGATTTCCAGGGTGTCGCCCGGCTTCAGCCATTTCGGAGGATCGGCGTGGCTGCCGGCGCCGGTGGGCGTGCCGGTGAGGATGAGATCGCCCGGCCGCAGCGTCGTGAAGGTGCTGATATAATTGATCAGCCAGGCGAAGCCCCAGGTGAGCCGGTCGGTGGTGTCGTCCTGCCGCAGCTCGCCGTTGACCCGCGTCATCAGATGCAGCGGCGTCTTCGGATCGAGTTCGTCGCTGGTCACGATCCACGGGCCCATGCTGCCGGATTTGTCGAAGTTCTTGCCTTGCGTGATGTTCAGCGTGCCGTGCCGCACCCAGTCGCGTAGCGTGCCCTCGTTGCTGAGCGTAAAGCCGCCGATCATGTCGAGTGCGCGCTCCTGCGGCACATGGCGGCCTTCCCGCCCGATGACCAGCACCACCTCGCCCTCGTAATCGAATTGGTCCGACGCCTTCGGCCGCACCAGCGCCTGCCCGTGCCCGACAAAGGAGCTGGGAAAGCGCACGAACAGGTTGGGATATTTCGGCGTCGGCCGGTTGTCTTTGTATTCGGCGGTGCGCTCCGGATAATTGATGCCGACGCAGATGATCTTTTCCGGGACTACCGGGATCTGGAATTCCACGTCGGCGGTCTTGTAATCCGGCTGGCCGGTTGCGGCGGCCTTCGCCTCGCCGACCGCGCCAGCGCGAAACAGATCGAGCAACGTCGGATATTTGCCGCCGAGTTTCTTGCCGAGATCGATGATGCCGTCGCCGGTCACCGTGCCGTAGCTGGTGCGGCCTTTGGCTTTGAAAGTCGCAAGACGCATTATGTGTCCCTCATGTGAAATTGGCGCGGGCAAGCACCGCGTCCAGACGTTGCTCCAGGTCGGGAGTGGCGGGCACCATCGGCAGACGGTGCTCGTTCGAGCCGATCAGGCCGAGCTTCCTGGCCATGTATTTGATCGGGATCGGATTGGTGTCGAAAAACACCGCTTTGTTGATCTCGTGCAGGCGGTGATGCAAGGCCTGCGCGTGCTTCAGATCGCCGCGCCACACCGCCTCGCACAATTCCACCAGCACCGCCGGCTTGAGATTGCCTACCGCATTCATCAGCCCGCAGGCGCCGACCGCCATCATCGGAAACGAAAGCTCCTCCAGGCCGACAAAAATCTTGAAATCCTGGCCGACCGCCGCGAAGCAGTCGCTGACGAAGTCGAGATCGGTCGAGGCGTGCTTCATGCCGACGAAGGTGGGTGACTTCTCTTTCAGCTCCTTGACGGTATCGACCGTCACCGAAATCGCGGCGCGTAGCGGGATATGATAGATCATCCAGGGCACCGGCAGGCCGCGCGTCACTTCCAGATAATACTGCACGATGCCGCGCTGCGGCGGCCGCGAGTAATAAGGCGTGACGATCAGCAGCGCATCAACACCGGCTTTCACCGCATGGTCGGTGAGCTGCCTGGTTTCGAGCAGCGACTGCGAACCGGTGGCGGCGACCACCGGCGCGCGGCCCTGCACGATCTCCATGGCGAGGCTCACCAGCCTGTTGCGCTCCTCCACCGTGAGCGAAGCCGGTTCGGATGTCGTGCCATTGACCAGGATGCCATGCGAGCCTTGCGCGATCTGGAATTCGATCATGCGCGCATAGCTGTCGTGATCGACCGCTCCGTTGCGGAACGGCGTGAACAACGGCGGGATCGAACCCTTGATGCGTTCGAGCGGCAGCGGCATGGCCTCTCTATGGCAGCCCCTTAGTCGCTCGAACAAGGGCGAGAACGATACCTCTCAACGACGCCGCTTTTGGAACGCGCTTGACTCGGAGCCCGGCGTCAGGAATCTATAGAACAAATCATGAACAAGAGGACGGCAATGCTTGGCGATGCCGCCATCGACCCCCTGCCCGCACTCCGGCGCACGGTCGCAAGTATCGATGCCATCAAAGCTTTTCCCTGCGGAGAGGCCGGCTCGTTGCGCCTTGGCCTGCCCGCCTTGGATGCCGCCCTTCTAGGAGGGCTGGCGCTTGGTGCCGTGCATGATCTGTCCCCCGCAGCACCGCTGCAGTTCGGCGCGGCGGCGGGCTTTGCCTTTGCGCTCGCGGCCCGGATCCCCTCGGACAAGCAGGTGCTCTGGATCCAGACCGACTTTGCCGCGCTGGAAAGCGGCACGCCCTACGGCCCCGGGATCGATCTGCTCGGCCTGCCGCTGCATCGCCTGCTAACCCTGCGGGTGGCGCGGGTGCTCGACGTGCTGTGGGCAATGGAAGAGGCGCTCAAGTCCCGCGCCGTCGCCGTCGTGCTGGCCGAATTGCCGGAGGACGCCGCCGATCTCACCGCCAGCCGCCGCCTGTCGCTCGCCGCGCGGGCGGGCGGCGGGCTCGGCCTGTTGTTGCGCCAGCGTCCCTGCCCGCTACCGAGCGCTGCGATCACCCGTTGGAAGATCGCCGCCGCTCCCAGCATGCCCGACCGTTTCGGCGGCCTTGGACACACCGCCTTCGACCTGTCGCTGAGCAGAAACCGGCGCGGCCGCTGCGGCCGCTGGATCGTGAGTTGGAATCATGAAAAACGCATCTTCGTCCCGCAGGCGCTATCTCTCGATATGGCTGAGGCGGCTCGCGACCGACCGGATGACGCGCGCCAGCTCGCCCGCGCCGGCTGACAATGCACCCTTGGCACCCTTGGCACCCTTGGCACCCTTGGCACCCTTGGCGCCCTTGGCGCCCTTGATCATCGCCGGTCCGGTCGGCAGCGCGCTGCGGCTCACCGCCGTAAACGACGCCGCGGCAAGGCTCGGCCTGAAACCCGGCATGGCGCTTGCCGACGCGCGCGCCATGCATCCGGCAATCGCGGTCACCGCCGCCGATGCGCCAGCCGACCGCCGCGCGCTCGAGGCCGTCGCCGAATGGTGCGACCGTTACACCCCGCTGGTCGGGCTCGATCCGCCCGACGGTCTTGTGCTCGATGTCACCGGCTGCGCGCATCTGTTCGGCGGCGAGGCGGCACTCTGCCAGGACATCGTCCGGCGGCTCCTCAAGCAGGGCTTTCGCGCCCGCCTGGCGGTGGCCGATACCGTCGGCTGCGCCTGGGCGGTGGCGCGCTATGGAACGGCAGCGGTGGTGGTGTCCCATGAAACCCGGGAAGCCTTGACCATCCTGCCGGTGGCGGCGCTGCGCATCGATCCCGACTTGGCCGCCGCGCTCGCCCAGACCGGCCTCAAGCGCATCGCCGATGTGATCGACCGTCCGCGCGCACCGCTCGCCGCCCGGTTCGGCGAACATTTTGTCCGCCGCATCGATCAGGCGCTGGGGCGGCAGGATGAGCCGATTGCGCCGCGCCTGCCGGTGCCGCCCTATGTGGTGGAGCGGCGCTTTGCCGAGCCGATTGCGCTCGAGGCCGACGTGCTCGGCACCATCGAGCATTTGGCGCACGAGCTTGACCGCCTGTTGCAGCGGCGCGGAGAAGGTGCCCGCCGTCTGCAGGCCGCGCTGTTTCGCGCCGACGGCAAGGTACATCGGATCACGGTCGGCACCGGCGCACCGGAGCGCCAGGCGGCGCGCATCCGCGCTCTGTTCTCCGAGCGGCTCGCCGCCATCGGCGACGAATGCGATCCCGGCTTCGGCTATGACGTGGTGCGGCTGTGTGCGCTCGCGACCGAGCGCTGCGATCCGTTGCAGACCGGCCTCGACGCCGCCGATCATGCCGCCGAACTGACTCATCTGGTCGATCGGCTCGGTGCGCGCTTTGGCCTGCGCCGCGTCACCCGCCCCGTCCTGCAGCATACCCATATTCCCGAATTCGCTGTCGCTGCCGCACCGGCGCATGCACTGTCGTGTCCGAGGCACGGCGTAATGCATCCTGCCCAAGACACCCTCGCTCCGGCGCGGCCGGTCCGCCTGTTCGAGCGTCCGGAGCCGGTCGAGGCGATCGCCGAAGTGCCGGACGGGCCGCCGGTGCGCTTTCGCTGGCGGCGCGTGCTGCATGAAGTCGCTCGGGCCGAGGGCCCCGAGCGCATCGCCATGGAATGGTGGCGTGACGCTCGCGGCCGCGCCTTCACCCGCGACTATTTCCGGGTCGAAAGCCGCGACGGCGCGCGTGTATGGCTCTATCGCGAAGGGTTGTTCGGCAGCGAGACCGACGAGCCGCGCTGGTTCCTGCACGGCGTTTTTTCATGAGCAACGTCCACGTTCTTCCTGTTGCACAGAAGCACAGCTCCGCGGCGGCACCGGACGCCCCGGCGCCGGCCTATGCCGAACTGGCAGTCACCAGCAATTTCTCCTTTCTGCGGGGCGCATCGCATCCCGAGGAGCTTGTCCAACATGCCAAGGTGCTGGGTTTGGCGGGGATAGGAATTGCCGACCGCAATTCGGTTGCCGGTGTCGTGCGCGTACATACCGCAGCGAAGCAGTTGAACGACGAAATCCGGACATTGAATAAAGCGCACGGGACGAACGTGCCGGAGCTGAAAATTGCCGTCGGCGCGCGGCTTGTTTTCGACGACGGCGCCACGCCCGATATTCTCGCCTATCCGCAGGACCGCGCCGCCTGGGCACGGCTGACGCGGCTGCTCTCGCTCGGTAAGCGGCGCGCCGACAAGGGCGAATGCATGTTGGGCCTGCCGGACCTGCTCGCCTTCGTCGAAGGCCTCAATCTCATCGTGCTGCCGCCGCCGTGGATCAATGCCGGAAGGCTTGGCGCGGCGCTCGCGCGCCTGACCGAGGCCGCATCCCAGCACTCGGTATGGCTTGCAGCCAGCATGCTCTATCGCGGCGACGATGCACGGCGGATCAATCGGCTCGCGGCGGTTGCCGGCGACGCCTTCGTTCCGTTGATCGCCGTGAACGACGTGCTTTACCACGCGCCCGCGCGGCGGGCGCTGCAGGACGTGGTGACCTGCATCCGCGAGCGCACCACCATCGACGCTGCCGGCCGCCTGCTCGAAGCCAATGCCGAACGGCATCTCAAATCGCCCGGCGAAATGACCCGGCTGTTCCGCGCGGCGCCGCAGGCTATCGAGCAAACCCAGCATTTTCTCGATCAATGCCGGTTCTCGCTTAAGGAACTGAGAGGCACCGAATATCCAGAAGAAACCCGTCAGGGTTTTGCTACGCCGCAGGATGCGCTCGTGGCCTTTGCAGAGGCCGGCGGCCGGCAGCGCTATCCCCAAGGCATGCCGGATAAAGTGCGACACGCTTTGAATGAGGAACTGCGGCTGATCGGCGAACTCAAATACGCGCCTTTCTTTTTGACCGTCCACGACATTGTCAAATTCGCGCGCCGGCCGGACATCAACATCCTCTGCCAGGGCCGCGGGTCGGCCGCCAATTCGGTGATCTGCTATTGCCTTGGCATCACCGAGGTCAATCCCGATACGGGCAATCTTCTCTTCGAACGTTTCGTTTCCGCCGAGCGACGCGAGCCGCCGGATATCGACGTCGATTTCGAGCACGAGCGGCGCGAGGAGGTGATCCAATACATTTACAAAACTTACACGCGAGAGCGTGCCGGTCTGGCGGCGACCGTCATCCGCTACCGCGGCCGCAGCGCCATCCGCGAGGTCGGCAAGGTCTTGGGCCTCTCCGAAGACACGACCGGAATACTCGCCAGCACGATGTGGGGCTGGTCGATGGATGGCGTCACCCGACAAGCGGCACGCCGCGCCGGGCTGAATCCTGAGGACAAACGGCTGACCCAAGCCATGACGCTGGCCGGAGAACTGATGGGCTTCCCGCGTCATCTGTCCCAGCACGTGGGCGGATTCCTGATTACCCGCTCTCGGCTTGACGAAGTGGTGCCGATCGAGAACGCCGCGATGGAGGAGCGCACCGTCATCGAATGGGACAAGGACGATCTCGATTCGCTTGGTCTTTTGAAGGTCGATGTGCTCGGTCTCGGCATGCTGTCCTGCCTGCAGCGCGCCTACGGCTTTCTGCAAGAGCATTATGGCGTCGCGCGCGACCTCTCGGTCCAGGACGAAGACGACGCCACCTACCGGATGATCCAGCGCGCCGACACCATCGGCGTATTCCAGATCGAGAGCCGGGCGCAGATGTCGATGCTGCCGCGACTCAAGCCCGATAAATTCTACGACTTGGTCATCGAGGTTGCGATCGTGCGGCCCGGGCCAATCCAAGGCAACATGGTGCACCCTTATCTCAAGCGCAGGCAAAATCCTACATTGGCGGTTTATCCCTCGCCTTCTCCTGAATTCGGAAAGCCTGACGAATTGCAGGAGGTGCTGGGCAGAACGCTGGGTGTGCCGCTATTCCAGGAACAAGCAATGCGCATTGCCATCGTGGCTGCAAAATTCGAGCCGGGTGAAGCAGACCGCTTCAGACGTGCAATGGCGACGTTCAAGCGGGTCGGTACGATCAATTCATTCGAACAAAAATTCGTGCAGGGAATGACCAAGCGAGGATACGAGCTTGATTTCGCCCAGCGCTGCTTCGAGCAGATCAAGGGTTTCGGCGAATACGGCTTTCCCGAAAGCCATGCGGCGAGCTTTGCCAATCTGGTCTACGCCTCGGCCTGGATCAAATGCCGCTATCCGGACGTGTTCGCCGCCGCGCTGCTCAACAGCCAGCCGATGGGCTTTTACGCGCCGGCGCAGATCGTACGTGACGCCGAGGAGCATGGCGTCGAGGTGCGGGCGCCCGACATCAACTTCTCCCATTGGGATTGCACGCTGGAGCCCGGCCCGAGAGCGGCAGACCACCTGCATCCGCGCCATGCCGGGATGCGAGACGACATCCGCACAGATTATGCGCTGCGGCTCGGGCTGCGGCAGATCAGCGGCTTTTCCGAGAAAGACGGAAAGATCATCGAAGCCGTGCGCGACGCGGGCTTTGATTCCGTGCGCGATCTGTGGCTGCGCACGCGGCTGAAACCCGCCGCCATCGAACGGCTGGCCGAGGCAGACGCATTCCGCTCGCTCGGCCTCGACCGCCGCGACGCCTTATGGGCGGTGCGCGCCCTGCAACGTTCAGGCGACAAGGATGACCTGCCGCTGTTCGCACGCGTTACCATGCCGGAGATCGAGCCGGACGCCGCACTACCGCCGATGCGGCTGGGCGAGCAGGTGATCGAGGACTATCGCCACCTGCATCTGTCCTTGAAGGCGCATCCGGTGTCGTTCGTGCGCGCCGATCTCGACCGGCGCGGCTGTCTGCGCCATGAACAGCTTGCCGGTATTTCATCGGATCAGCGGGTGACGGTCGCCGGCCTGGTGCTGGTGCGCCAGCGACCGGGCAGCGCCAACGGCGTGATCTTTATGACTCTTGAAGACGAGACCGGTATCGCCAACACCATCGTCTGGCCCAAAACCTTCGAGACCTTCCGCCCGGCCGTGCTCGGCGCGCGGCTCATCAGCGTGACCGGCAAGCTGCAGAACGAATCCGGCGTCATCCATGTGGTCGCCGACCGGATCGAGGACTTGTCGCCGCTCCTGCGCCGATTGTCGGAAGAAACCGAACTCGTGGAAACCATCGCTTATGCCGACGCGGTGAAACGTGCGGCAGCCGAACGGTCGCGCCATCCGCGCAGCGGCGACGCGCTGGTGCTGGCGCTCAAGGACAATCCCGCCACAGTGATGCCGAAGGGACGCAATTTTCATTAAGGGAACTAGTGGGCAGCTAACGTCCGCTCTGTCTCAGTGCATCGCCTTGCCGCCGTCCACATTGACGGTCTGCCCGGTCATGAAGTCGCTCGCCGGCGACGCCAGGAACATGACCGCGCCCACCAGATCCTCCGGAAATTGCGGCCGCTCGATCGCCCGGCCGGCCACGCCCGCGCTCATATAATTGCCGGACGACGACGACATCTGGGTTTCGCTCTGGGTGAGGCCGGGAGTGACCGCGTTGACGGTGATGCCGAACTCGCCCACCTCGCGCGCCAGCGCGCGGGTCAGCCCCAGCACGCCGGCCTTCGACGTCGTGTAATGCAGCCGGTTGGGGGTGCCGTCCCAGATCCGCGAGGACGAGATGTTGACGATCTTGCCGCGCTTCTGCGCCTGCATAGCGGGAAACACCGCACGGCAGGACAGGAACATGCCGCGCAGATTTACAGTCATCACGCGGTCCCATTCTTCGATCGGGATTTCCATCCAGGAGCGGCGCGGCAGCACACTCATCACGGAGGCATTGTTGATCAGCACGTCGATGGCGCCGAAGCGCTCGAGCGCCGCCCGCGCCATCTCCTGGGTGGAGGCTTCGTCTGAAATATCGGTGGCGAGCCCCAACGCCTCGCAGCCCTGGCCGCGTAGCGCTTCCGCCACCGCCATGGCCGCCGGCGCGTCGATATCGGCCGCCACCACGCGCGCGCCGGCCTTGGCGAATTCGGTTGCATAGACCTTGCCGATGCCCTTGCCGCCGCCGGTAACAATGACCGTGCGTCCTTCCAGGTTGAATCGTTCGTTGGTTGCCACTGATGTCATCCCCTACATAAACCGGCGGCGAAGCTACACGTGCGGGCCCGTCAACGCCATACCTCTAGTGACGCTTAGAATGCGCGGCCGGCCTGCTTATTCCGGATACCAGCGTGGCTTGCGTTTTTCGCGGAAGCTGGCGAAACCTTCTAGCATTTCAGGGGTCTTTTCACGATGGGCCGGCGGCCTGTTCGCTACGATGGCGGACAAAGGCGGCGACGCATAATGTGCCGCCGCCTCCTTGAGTTCGCGGATCGCCCCCGGCGCACCGTGCAGCAAGGCATCGGCGATGCGCAGAAGCGTCTCGTCGAGAGCGGGGGCCGGGCAAACCTCGTGCGCCAGGGCCAGACGCAGCGCTTCCGCGGCCGTGATGCGCTCGCCCGACAGCCCATAACGGCGAAAGGCCCGATGCCCGATCGCGCGGATGATAAACGCCGCTACGCCGAGCGGCGCCATGCCGACCCGCACCTCCGGAACCGAGAAGAAGGCGTCCTCGGCGGCAATCACCACATCGCAGCAGGCCGCCAGAGCAGCCCCGCCGCCGATCGCGCCGCCGTTCACGACCGCAACGGTCGGCTTCGGCAAGGTATCGAGCGCCACCAGCACGTCGAACAGCGACGAACGAGCCGTGGTAGCGCCGGTTTGGGCAGCCGGTGAAACTTCCGGTTCCCGCGCCGCCAGATCGGCGCCGGTGCAAAAATGCTTGCCGCTGCCGCGCAAGACGACGATGCGCACGCGGTCGTCGGCAGCCAGCGCCGCAAACTCGCGGCCCAATTCGTTGAGCATCGCCTGGTCGAACGCGTTGCCACGTTCCGGCCGGTTCAGCAGCAGCGTCGCTACTCCGCGCGCGGACACGTCGAGTGAGATCGTTTGCAGCGTCATTGCGTTAACTTTCGATGGGAATGCGGATCACGAAGGCGTCAAACTACAATGTGCGATGACTTCGTCATAGCTTGACGCCCGGGATTCGCCATGCGCAGAATTGAAAAAAGTTGCGTAGTGGTTGGGGGTCCCGTCAATGGTGTTTCAATTGCGTACAATTTTTGCCGGCGTGCTGGCCTTCGGCATTCTCGGCGCCTGTACGGTCCTCGATACCATTGACCCGCGCTACGACACCATCAACCGCAGCACGGCCCGGGCGCGTAACGAATCCATTTTTCTGAACATCGTCCGCGCCAGCCGTAACGACCCGCTGAATTTCGTTGCGCTCAATCGCGTGGGTGGCACCACCCAAGCCAGTGGAACATTGTCCGCGCCAACGTTCCTGATCGGGCCGGCGCCGCTGCCCGTCACCATCGGGCGTACCACCACGTTCAACGACCGATCAGCCAACGCGACTATGTCGGCGATCAACACCTTCGATATCAGCCTGCTCGAAACCGGCAATTTCTATGCCGCCTTGATGGCGCCGGTGGGCCTGCCGGACCTCGCCACCTTCATCCGGCAAGGGTATCCGCGCGAATTGTTGTTTTGGTTGTTCACCGACTCCGTGCGGATCACGCGCGACGGCCAAACGCGGGAAGTCCGCAACGATCCGTATGACATCAAGGACTGCGAGGCCGATCCGGAGCATTGCTTCCCGCGGTTGATCGATATCGCAAGCACCACCGGGCTGACGGTCGAAACGCGTGTCGTGGTCTCAGGAGCCAAAGGCGATAAATCCAGCCGCACCACGATGGGCCGGCTTTGCTTCGATCCGATCCTGGCTGCCAAAGCGAAAGTCGATAACCCGGAGCCGATGTCGCTGCAGAATCCCGGCCTAAACCGGCGGCCGATTTGCGGAAAAGACCCCTGGACCGAAGCCGGGCGCAGGGGCGGCGGATCCAACTCGGTGCAATTCGCCTCCGGACCCGCGCGTCGCGGTCCTGTCGAATTCGAAATCACCACGCGCTCGACCTTCGGCATCTACCGGTACCTGGGACGCATCCTGGCGGCGCAGATGACCGAGGAAATCAGATTGCGGGACTCGCGATCCTATCCGGGCGAGGACCCGCGCCTGCTTGCCGTCACGCAAGATGCCTCGGCCTGTTTCGTGGACTTGGTCTATGAGGGCGAGCACTATTGCGTGCCGGAGCGTGCCGACAACACCAAGCGTATTTTCGGTTTACTAGCGCAGCTTCTCGCCCTTAAAACCACCGTGCAGGACCTCGGCATTACGCCGGTCGTGAGGGTGTCTCCTTAAGCCTGCGCCCCAGGGGCCGCAATGATTGAACCACTCCCCGACCGCCTGCCCCTGGTAATCGGCATCACCGGACATCGGGACCTGCGCGATAGCGACATTCTGCGCCTTGAAAATGAAATTGCCGCCATCATTCGCCGGTTGCGCAGGGACTATCTCGCCGGCGACGGCGAGACTCCGATCGTCATCCTCTCTCCGCTGGCCGAAGGAGGCGATCGGTTGGCGGCACGGGTCACGCTCGCGCAGGGTGCGCGGCTGATCGCGCCGATGCCGATGCCGATCGAGGAATATCGGCGCGATTTCGAGCCTGGCTTGAAGCCTGGCAACGCCGCCGAGTTTGACGAATTGCTGTCGCGGGCGCTAGCCGCGCCGGTGGTGCCATTCGCGCCGGGAAATTCGCTTGAGGCCGTACGGACGGATGGCAAGAAGCGCGCCGAGCAGTACCGCGCCGTCGGGCTGTTCGTCGTTCAGCATTGTCACGTACTGATTGCATTGTGGGATGGCGACGAGCGGGACATGGGGGTCGGCGGAACCGCCGAGGTGGTGAAGTTCAAGCGTGAGGGAATCCCAATCGAAGTCAGTCATTCGGCGCGATCGAGTCTCGACGCCTCGGAGATCGGCCCGGTGATCCATGTGGTTGCACCGCGAAGCAAGCCGGACAGTCCTGCAAAGGACGTCACTGTTTATCCATGGGGACGGGAGCTCGCCGCCGGCAACGGCGCTCACAAGTCATCGCCGGACCGGGATCGCGACGCCTGGCAGTCGTTCGAAGCGCACATCCGATTGACCTGCCGGTTCAACAGTGAGGCGGCAACGCTTGCGGCAAAAGCGGGCGGCGCTGTCCGCGCTCAAAAGAATATCGAGATGCTATTCGAGATTCCCGACCAGGCACGGCAGGGTTTCAGTGCCGGCGCCCGGCAGCGCGCCATCGCCCTGGCGCCGCGTTGGTGCCGCCTCTACGGCGTCGCGGACACGCTGGCGCAGGAACAGCAGCGGAGATTCCACAGCGACTGGGGATGGCTGTTCCTCCTCGGTCTGACAGCACTGCTGTTCTTCGAGTTGAGAACGCACGTGCTCTATGATGTGAGATACGGCGACCTGCTGTTTTTGGCGTATTGTGTTTTTCTGGTCGCCGTCTTCATCGTGCTCTATATCGCGCGACGCCAGCAGCATCAGGAGCGATTTCTCGACTATCGGGCGCTCGCAGAGGCTCTGCGGGTCGCGGTTTTCTGGAAACTGGTCGGCGTCGGCACGGAGCGGAGCGGCAGCGCTACCGTCAACTGCATTGCGGACGCCTATCCGATCAAGCAGACCAGCGAACTCGCTTGGGTGAAAATCTGCCTGCGAACATTGGAATTACTCGATGCCGTGGGGCTGCCAGGACATGCTGTGCCGGCGTTGGATTCCGATGGTTACGCCTGGGCTCGCGACATCTGGGTCGCCGGTCAGCTCAATTTTTTCCGCAATACAGGGCATCGCCACAACGAAACCGCGGAAGGCCGTGAAAGATTGTCTATTGGTCTTCTGGGAGGTTCCATCGGCTTGGTGCTGTTGTTGCTGCTGTTGAGCTACGCGGCTGGCTGGCATCATAGCCAGTTGCGCTACGACCTCACGATTTTCTTTATCGGTGCGCTGCCCGGAATTGCGGCAGCCATCATTGGCTATACCGAGCAGCTCGCCCTCAAGGCGCAGGCCAGGCAATACGACCGCATGAGCATGCTGTTCGAGCGCGCCTTCTCGCTGCTGCCAGACCAGCTTGCAAAGATTGCTCCTACGCGCGCACAGGACATTTTCAGTGAACTCGGCCGCGAGGCGATGAAGGAAAATGCCGAATGGGTGGCGATCTACCGCCAGCGCCCGATCCGGCCGCCGCAAGGTTGAGGCCGGCGATGCCGTAGGCACAACGGTCAAATCTTCGTTGCGGCTTCGCCGACCCAATGCTCGATCTTGACCTGCTTTTCGGCCGCGCGTTGGCCGAGCTCGTAGATTTTCGGGATGATTTCCGGATCGTCCATACAGCGATAACTAATGACCTCGCGCTCATCCAAATCCACGTCGAGATGCTTGCGCAGCCAGTCCTGCTCGAGCCGTAGATCGTAGCGCAGGAATCGAAACATCTTGCCGCCGGGCGGCGCGTCCCCGCTCATGTCGCGGATTTCGGAATCGATCTCCCAGGGCGCCACGCATTCGCCAAACCACTGCATCTGCGTCAGCACCAGTCTTTCGGCATCGCTCATCAGAGACAGCAGCGCGTGAAAGGCAAGCCGAGGGAGGCGGCCGATGCCAAGCTTGTCGAATGCCAGCCGGGGACGATGGGTTCCGGTCCCGATCGAGGTGATGGCAAGGCGTTGCGGGTCCGCCGGCCAGCAGATGCCAAACGGCTTCAACTGGGTCATCATGAAAAGCGCGAGCGATGGATTGTTGTGCGGCGTCACGCCGCCGTCCACGAACAGGCCGTCGGTCTGCGGGTTGAATACGGCGGCGCGGTTTAACCCGAAGCGCGCGACGGCGCTCAGCAGCAGCTGGGCGAGCCAGGGATACTTGCGCGCCGCCGCCCGCATATCGGCAAGCCTGTCCTGGGAGGTGTCTTCCAGAATCGGAAGGATTTCAGGATCGAAGAAATGCGGTGCTGCTGTGCTGGCGCGCACGAGATTGGCCAGCTTGAAACGCTCGTTACCGATCCGCGATCCGTCGGGAGGCGTGCTCCAATAGGGCGCGCGTGGGTTGTTGGCGACGATCCAGGGACTTCCGGTGTCCATCCGTTTGCTGACGATGCACAGACCGGTGATCAGATCGTGGCTTTGCAGCTCACGATCTTGAACGACGTCCTCGATCTCCTTGCGCAAGGCGCGGGTATCGAATTTCGCCTGAAACACCGGAATTCGCCAGAACGGCCGTTTGAAAGCCGTTGCCGCGCGATGAATGTAGAAGTCGCGCACATCGGCGGTGCGATAGCCGAGCGCCAAAGCGCCGGCGATGAGTGCGCCCGTCGAAGTGCCGCCGACCAAGTCGAACCAATCGCCGAGCCGCACGTCCTTGCCGTGGTGCCGGGAAAGGAGGGTTTCGATGCGCTCCAGGAATGCGACGGTGATGGCGCCGCGGACTCCGCCACCATCAAGGGCGAGAACCCGTTTCGGTCCCGGTCCAAACAAATGGCGGTCCCGGGGGCACGCGAATGAATCAGTCTCCGTCACGGAAGCCACCAAAATCAGAGCGGGGAAGTTTCCTTATAGAGGCAGTTTTGCGGGGCCATGCAGGTGTCTGTCCCAAAGAGTGGTATATTTAGAGCACTCTGACGGTGTTATTTTACCTTTCCTACACATCCTCAGGAACCGGCCGCCGGGGCCCGGAGTTGAGCGGCCAGTCCAACCACCGAGAATGTCCAAAAGAGGCGCCCATGATGTGGATCTCACTTTTTGCTTTCACTTCCGCCGCCGCCATCGGTCTGAGCGTGGCAGCTGTCGTCATGCAGCCCGCGGTCGGGCGGACCGTTCGCCGCTAGCGCCATAGACAACCCAGCGTAAGGCGTAGCGGGCGGCCCCGGGCCGCTCGTTTTTGTTTTAGCCAAACACCCCACAGGCTCTATCCAATTGAATTGAGAGCACGTTTCGCTCCGGCTCAAGGTCCCGCCCGGCCCGCCGGGGGCAATTGTCCTTTGGGCAAAAATATCGTCTCCTAGCGGCCGAGCGGGGGCGGTCTCCGCCATGACGCACGGATCCCGGAAGGCATGTCCTCTTCCTTGTTGTTGACGCGCCGTTTCGCGCCGCTGTTCTGGTGCCAGTTCTTCTCGGCATTCAGCGACAATTTTCTCAAGAATGCGCTGGTGTTTCTGATCCTGTTCCGAATCGGCGGGCCGGACGCCGAGGCGCTGATCACGCTCGCCGCCGCCATTTTCATCGCACCGTTCTTTTTTCTCTCCGGACTTGGCGGCGAACTGGCCGACCGTTTCGACAAGGCCTGGGTGGCACAACGCCTGAAGTTAGTCGAAATAGGTGTGGCGCTGATCGCAGTACTTGGCTTTGCGCTGCATTCGGTTGTTATCCTGTTTGTCGCGCTGTTTCTGTTCGGCGTCATTGCCGCGCTGTTCGGCCCGATCAAATACGGAATTCTGCCGGACCATCTCGCGCGCTCCGAACTGCCGGCCGGCAATGCATTGGTCGAAGGCGCAACCTTCATCGCTATCCTGCTCGGCACTATTGTCGGCGGCCTTGCCGCCAAGGGCGGCGGCGACCCGGCATCCTTTGCCTTCCTGATGATCCTGTTCTCGCTCTCGTCCTGGGCAACGAGCCTGTTCATTCCGCCGACCGGGGAGGCGGCGCCCAATCTCCCCATACGCACGAACATCGTCCGCTCCACTGCCAACCTGCTGAATTATCTGCGCGAAGACCGGCGCATCCTGTGGGGCGCACTGGTAACAAGTTGGTTCTGGCTAGTCGGCGCGGTGTCGCTTTCGCTGCTGCCTCCACTGGTCAAAAACGTGCTCGGCGGCACCGAGGAAGTCATCACCGTGTGCCTGGCCATTTTCTCGATTGCGATTGCGGTGGGCTCCGGCCTCGCGGCCTGGCTGGCGGCCGGTCGCATCATCCTGCTGCCGACCTTGATCGGCGCGGTGCTGCTGGGCCTGTTCGCCATCGATCTCGGCTGGGCGACCTATGGGGTGGCGCCGGCAACGCAGGCGGCGGGCGTAACCGCCGTGTTCACCTCCAGCCGCGGCATTCGCATCGCCATCGACCTCGCCGGGTTGGCGATCGCCGGCGGGCTGTTCATCGTACCGACATTCGCCGCGGTGCAGGCCTGGGCCGGCTCCGACCGCCGCGCCCGCGTGGTGGCGGGCGTCAATGTGCTGAACGCCGCCTTCATGACGGCAAGCGCGCTGATCGTGGCGGTGCTGCAGACTTTGGGGATGTCGACGCCGGCCTTGTTCCTGTTGCTTGGCATAGGCAGCCTGCTGGTCGCGATCGCGATCGGCCGCACCATGCCGGCGAGCGCCATGGGCGACGCGCTCTCGATCATCTATCGCGCGCTGTTTCGCATCGAGGTCAAGGGACTGGATAACCTGCACAAGGCCGGGCCCAATGTGATCATCGCGCTCAATCACGTCAGCTTTCTTGACGCTGGCCTTGCCTTGTCGCTGCGCCGCCGCAAGCCGGTCTTCGCCATCGACGTCAATATGGCCAAGCATTGGTGGGTGAAGCCGTTCCTCAAGCTTAGCCATGCGATCCCGCTCGATCCGACCAAGCCGATGGGCACCCGCACTCTGATCAATGCGGTGAAAGGTGGCGAGGCGCTGGTGATCTTTCCGGAAGGACGCATCACCGTCACCGGCAGCCTGATGAAAATCTATGACGGCGCCGCCTTGATCGCCGACAAGTCGAACGCGGAGATCGTGCCGGTGCGCATCGAGGGCCTGGAACAGACGCCGTTCAGCCGGCTGTCCAGGGGCCAGGTTCGCCGCAAGTGGTTCCCGAAGGTCACCGTGACCGTGCTCGAACCGGTGAAGCTCTCGGTCGATCCGGCGCTCAAGGGCCGCGCCCGCCGGCAGGCGGCCGGCGCGGCCTTGTACGGAATCATGTCCGATCTGGTGTTTCGCACCACCTCCACCGACCGCACCGTGATGCAGGCGGTGATCGAGGCCGCCCATTTGCATGGGCTCACGCGCATCGCAGTGGAAGACCCGATTGCCGGCGCGCTCACCTATAAGCGCCTGCTCGCGGGCGCCGCCATTCTGGGCGCCAAGCTGATGCCGCTGGCGCCGGAGGGCCGGCCAATCGGCGTGATGCTGCCGAATGCCAACGGCGCGGTGGCGACCTTGCTGGCGCTGATGTCGGCGGGCCGGGTCCCGGCCATGATCAACTTCACCGCCGGCGCCGCCAATATCCTGGCCGGCTGCAAGGCGGCTCAGCTCACCACCATCCTGACCTCGCGTGCCTTCATCGAGAAGGCGCGGCTGGACAACCTGATCACCGCGCTCACAGGCAAGGTGTCGATCGTCTATCTCGAGGATATTCGCACCACTATCAGCTTCGCCGACAAGATCCGCGGCCTGCTGCATGCCTATCAGCCGCTGGTGAAACGCAAGCCCGACGATTGGGCCGTGATTCTGTTCACCTCAGGCTCGGAAGGCGTGCCGAAGGGCGTGGTTCTGTCCCACCGCAACATGCTTGCCAATGCCGCTCAGGCCGCGGCACGCATCGATTTCGGCCGCATGGACAAGGTGTTCAACGTGCTGCCGGTGTTCCATTCGTTCGGATTGACCGTCGGCGTTGTGCTGCCGCTGGTGTCCGGCGTGCGGATCTATCTCTATCCGTCCCCGTTGCATTATCGCACCGTGCCGGAGCTGATCTATGGCGTGAACGCCACCATCATGTTCGGCACCGACACGTTCCTGTCCGGCTATGCGCGCTCCGCCCATCCGTATGACTTCCGATCGCTGCGTTACATTTTGGCGGGCGCGGAACCGGTGAAGGAATCGACCCGCCGCGTCTATATGGAAAAATTCGGACTGCGCATTCTGGAAGGCTATGGCGTCACCGAGACCGCGCCGGCGCTCGCCCTGAACACGCCGATGTTCAACAAGTTCGGCACGGTGGGGCGCATTCTGCCCGGCATGGAGGCGCGGCTGGAAAAGGTGGAGGGTGTCGAAGAGGGCGGGCGGCTGTCGGTGCGCGGGCCGAACGTGATGCTGGGCTATCTCAAGGCGGACAAGCCCGGCGTGCTGGAGCCGCCCACGCAGGGCTGGCACGACACCGGCGACATCGTCACCGTCGACGCGCAAGGCTATGTCACCATCAAGGGCCGCGCCAAGCGCTTTGCCAAGGTCGGCGGCGAGATGGTCTCGCTCGCCGCGGTCGAGATGATCGCGGCCGAGCTGTGGCCGCTAGCGCCGGTGGCGGTGATCGCAGTGCCGGATGCGCGCAAGGGCGAGCGGCTCATTCTGGTCACCCAGCAGAAGGACGCGACGCGATCGCAGTTCCAGGCATTCGCAAGAGAGCGCGGCGCCGCCGAGCTGATGCTGCCGTCGGAAATCATGATCCTCGACAAGATGCCATTGCTTGGCTCCGGCAAGGTGGACCTGCTCAGTCTGGCCAAGCTGGTGCAGGAGCGGGTGACGGCAAAGCCCGCCGTGGTGGCGTGAACGCGCAATGGCGCCCGGCACGCCGCTGCTTGCGCCGCGCCTTCAGCGCATTCTCGACACCGAATATCCGCGCTTCAGCGACGCCGAAATGGCGCGGCGGCGCGCGGCGGTGGACGCCGCGCTGGCGGAGGCTGGGCTCGATCATCTGATCGTCTACGGCGCCAATCGCGCCGGCTCCAGCGTACAATGGCTCACGCAATGGCCGGTGACGACGGAGGCGGCCGGCGTGTTCACGCCCGGCCTGCCGGACGCGCTGTTCGTGCAATATTTCAATCACGTGCCGCTCGCCCGCCGCTTGGCAGACCGCGCCGAGGTAGCCTGGGGCGGCGAATCCTCGATCCGTTTGGCGATCGCTGCACTGGAAAAACGCGCCGCCAGGCCAGACCGGGTCGGCGTGATCGGGCCGCTCGGCTTTGAGCAGCATGCGGCCTTGTCAGCGCGCTTTGGCAAGGTCGCCAACCTCAACCGCGTCTACGTGCGCCTGCGGCGGGTTAAGTCCCACGAAGAAATCGATTGGCTGCGCATCGGCGCTTTCTTCAGCGACCTCGGCATGGCCGGTTTGCGCGATGGGCTGACGCCCGGATTGACCGAACGCGAGCTCGGCGACCGGATCGAACGCAGCTATCTGGCGCAAGGCGGCACCAATCAAATCCATTACATCGGCGCGACTTCCATGCGCGACCCGCAGGTCGCGGTGCCAAAGCAATTTCCCTCAACCCGGCGGGTGCAGCCGGGCGACGTGGTGTTCGCCGAGATCAGCGCTGCGTTCTGGGACCATTCCGGGCAGGTGCTGCGCAGCTTCTCGGTCGGTGAGGAGCCGCCGCCGCTCTATCGCGCGCTGCACGACACCGCGGATGCCGCGTTCGACGCCATCGCGGCGGTGTTGCGCGCGGGCGCTACCCCAACCCAGGTAGTTGAGGCCTCGGGCGTGATCGAGGATGCCGGCTTCACCATCATCGACGATTTGCTGCACGGCTATGGCGGCGGCTATTTTCCGCCGATCCTCGGAACCAGGAGCCGTCCCGCCGGACCTGTTCCGGAAGAGCCGTTCGAAGCCGGCATGACAGTGGTAATCCAGCCCAATGTGGTCACACAGGGCGGCAAGGCCGGCGTGCAGACCGGCGAGCTCGTGCTGATCACCGAGACCGGCATCGAACGGCTGCATTCCTTCCCGCGCGGTTTTGCGCGAGTTTGACGCTCACACCGCGCGCAGCTGCTCCGCCATCCAATCGGCGCTCTGCGACCGCCAGCGATAGGCGCGGTTGTTGGCGACGTGATTGCCGTCGTCGATCAGGTTGAGCGTCACCGGCCCTTTGACCTCGCGCGCCAGGCGCTCGGCATCGCGCCACGGCAGGATGCGGTCGAGCTTGCCGTTCATGATGTAGATCGGGCAGGTGATGTTTTGCGCGACGCCGGTAAGCGACAGTGTCGCGGCATGGCGCTTGGCCTCCGCTTGCGTGGCGCAATGGCTGCGCACGCGAAACGCCTCGCGGGTGAGTTCGGGCAAGCCGTCCCAGGCGGCCGCCCAGTCGAACGGCCCGCCGAGCGCGATACAGGCTTTGATACGCTTCTCAAAGGCCGTTGCGCGCGGCGCATAGTAGCCGCCGAGGCTGACGCCCCACACCCCGATGCGTGAGGGGTCGAGGTCGCGCCGCGTCTCGATGAAATCGAGCACGGCGCGCACCGCCACTTCGTAGTCGCCGCGGATGGCGAAATCGTATTCGCCTTCGCCCTGGCCCGGCCCGTCGAACACCAGAGTCGCAAGCCCGCGCGCCAGGAACGGCTGCTCATAGGCGTCGGTCTCCTCCTTGGCGGAATCGAGCCCGACCGCCATCACCACGAGCGGCGGGTGCTCCATGCCGGCGGGCTTGCGCAGAATGCCGGCGAGGAATTTGCCTTCATACGGCATCTCCACCCGCTCGCCCGGCGGATCGAGATGCGGCAGCGCCAGCGTGCGGCACGCGACCGCCTTGCGGTGCGCCGCCTGCATCTGCGCGATGTCATGTACGAACAGGAATTTGCCGAAATGGTAATAGACACCGGCGCGCTGCAGATGCTCGCCGGCACTGATGCGTTGATTGTTGGCGAGCGCCGCGCGGCCCATCTCCTCGTGCAACGCCGCGCGCGCCGACCAGGCGCCGCACCAGTCGTCCCACGCGGCGATCGAGGCGGTAACCTCCTCGAAATCGGTGAGCGCCACGCCGTTGGCGACAAAGCGCGGCGCCCAGTGCGAAATCGCAGCCGCGACTTTAGGATCGGAAGACATGCCGCCCGCCCGTCAGCTGCCGGCTTCGTCGCGCCGGTACCAGGGCAGGAAGCGCGCGGTCGCCCGCATCAGCCCGACCTCGAACAGCACGCAGGCGATGGTCAGCACCGCGACCGCCACGAAAGCGTCGTTGTGGCGGAAGGTGCGGGTGTTCACCAGGATGAAATAGCCGAGCCCGGGAAGTGCGGCGAAAAATTCGGCAACGATGGCGCCGATCAGCGCGCGGCCGGCGGCGAGCCGCAGGCCGGCGAGCAGATACGGCACCGACGACGGCAAAATCACGTCGAACAGCCGCGACCAGGGCGAGCCGCGGAACGAGCGCGAGACTTCGATGTATTCCGGCGGCACCGAGCGCGCGCCGTCGGCGACATTGAGCGCGATTGAGAAGAACGCCGCGAACACCACGGTGGCCAGCCGGGCGTCACCGGTATAGCCGAACCAGAGCGTCACCAGCGGCAGGATCGCCACCATCGGCATGGCGAAAAAGCCGTTCAGATAGGGCTGCAGCAGGCTCTCAAACAGGCGGATGCGCCCGATGGCGGCGCCCACCAGGGTGCCGGCGATGAGGGCGATGACCAGGCCCTGCACGACGCCGGAAAGCGTGATGCCGGCGGCCTCCCAGAATGCCGCATTGCTGACCACCGCGGGGACCGCCATGACGATGCCGGTCGGGCGCGCCACATAGGCCGGCGCCCAAAGCCGCACGGCGATCTCCCAAAAGAGAACGATGGCGACGCCGGCGATGATGCGCAGACCAGCGTCGCTCGACAGCAGCGCCTTGAGGCGGGAGCCGTTCGCCGGCCGCTCGATTATAATGCCGGGCGCGCTCATCGCTGCAGCCCCCGCCACGCGGCGAAGTGGTTCTCCAGCGCGCGCCCGATGCCCATCAGCACCACGCCGACAATGGTGATGACGATGATGCCGCCGTACAGGCCCGGGATGTCGAAGTCCTGGCCGCTGCGGAAGATCAACAGCCCGAGCCCGCTGCCGGACAGGAAGAACTCGGCCGCCACCATGCCCACCAGGCCGCGGCCAATCGCCAGCCGGATGCCGGTCATCGCAAACGGCAGCGTGTAGGGCACCAGCACGTCGCGCCAGATCTCCCATTCGCTGGAGCGGAACGAGCGCGCCACCTCCAGCAATTCCGGCTTCAGGCTGCGCGCGCCTTCGATGGTGGTGTAGAGAATCGGAAACACCGCGAACAGAAACACGGTCAGCGATTTGGCGGTGAAGCCGTAGCCGAACATCGACAGGATGAAAGGGATCAAAGCCACCATGGGGGTGGCGTAGAGCACCATGATGTAGCTCTCGAGCGCGATCCGCAGCCGCCGCATGCGCGCGAGCAGGAGCCCGACGCCGATCCCGATCACGATGGCGAAGGCAAGGCCGGTGAAGAACAGCGACAGGGAACTGAGTAGCGCGTCAAGCAACACACCGGACAGCATGTACTCGTAGATCCGCGCCATGGTGGTGGTGAAGCGCGGCAGGAAGGCGGGGCCGATGCGGCTCGCCGCCGCCTCCCAGGCCACGGCGCCGAGCGCGAGCGACGCCACATAGGTCATCGCTCGCGCAGCAGCGGCATTGGATGCCGGCATCGTCTCGCTCCCGCGCCGCGGCGCGTGCTGGTCCGGCCTTGTCTACTTCTTCACGAGCTTCATCGCGTCGTCGAACACCGAGGTGTCGACGAAGCGCGAATAGGTCACCGGGGTGGCTTCCGGCCGGATGCCGCCGACCTTCTTCTGCACCGCGATCACCGCATCGATATTCTTCTGGTTGAGACCGTGCGCGGCCTTCGGCCAGAAGCCCATGGCGATGTAGCCTTCGAGCGCGCGCTTGGCGTCGACAGGATCGCGGCCGGTCGGACCGGCCGCCTGCGCGACCCGATCGGCATTGGCCGGGTTGCTCATGAAGTCGGTCGCCTCGATCAAGCCGGCGATCAGGCCGACATAAGCGGCGCGCTGTTTGGCGACCTTCTGCCGGGTGGTGGCCAGCGCCGTATAGTGACTGACCGGCGCCACGTCGGTGATGGTGAGCACGATATTGAGCTTCTTGCCCGATATGCGCTCGACCGTCGGCGCTTCGTCGAGATGCAGCACGGCATGCTTTATCTGCCCGGCAATCAGCGCCGCCGGCCCGTTCGAGCTCATGCCCACTTCCTGCACGTCTTTGGTAGTGAGACCGCAGGAACGCAGCATCTGGGTGAGCGCGATCGAACGCGCGCCGCCCGAGGCATCGACTGCAATCGGCTGACCCTTGAGGTCCGCGCATTTAGCGGCCGGGTCGGCGGATACCAGCCGCCAGGTCGGTTTCTCGTAGCCGTAAATAATGACCAGATCGACGTCGGCATTGGAAATCATGTTGACGAGAAGGCCGGTGGGCGTGATCGAAAGATCGATGTCGCCCGACACCACCGCGCGTGCAGCGGCTGCGCCGGTGTCGAACGGGCGCAGATTGACGTTGACGCCGTGCTTCTCGAACAGCTTCTCCTGGTTCGCCACCAGCGCCTGCACATTGACGAACACCGGCGGGACGCCCGGCATTGCAAAGCTCAGCGTGGGCCGCTGCTGCGCGCTGCTGGTGCCGGTTACCGCAACGAGCGCTGCGAGCGCTGACACCGCCGCTATGGTTCTACCGAGATATTTCATGCTTATCCTCCCTTACCTCAGACTTGTTCCCAGTCCTGGGTCTTAAAACCGAGTTTAGCACCGATCGACGGGTCCGGTCAGCGCTGCAATTGCAGCTCGGCGACCCGGGCTTCATCCTTCAGCGTCTCCCAAACATGTTCGCGTAGCGCCGCAAAGCGCGGATGGGCGAGCGTCGCCCGGTCGCGCGGATGCGGCAAGTCAACGTCGACCTCCTCGAATACGCCGGCCGGCCGGCCCTTCAGCACAATCACCTTGTGGCCCATCAGCACGGCCTCTTCGATCGAATGGGTCACGAACACCATGGAGGTCGGCCGCAGCTCCCAGATGCGCAGCAGCTCGAATTGCAGAATTTCACGAGTCTGAGCATCCACCGCCGCGAACGGCTCGTCCATCAGCAGCACGTTCGGTTCGAGCGCGAGCGCGCGGGCAAGCCCGCAGCGCTGCTGCATGCCGCCGGAGAGCTGGTAGGGATAGGCGTGCTCGAAGCCGGCGAGCCCGACCAGCTTGATGAATTGCGGCACGCGTTCGGCGATTTCGGCGCCAGAGCGGCCGGCCAACTTGAGCCCATAGGCGACATTGGCGAGCACGGTCTTCCAGGGAAACAGGCCGAAATGCTGGAAGACCATGGCAACGCCGGGCGGCGCGCCGTTGACCGGCCGGCCGTCGATCTCGATCGAGCCGACCGAAGCCGGAATCAGCCCATCGATACAGCGCAACAGGGTCGTTTTGCCGCACCCGGAGGGGCCGACCAGGGCGACGATCTCGCGATCGCCAACGTCGAATTCGACGCCGCGAAACACTTCCAGCGTGCCGTAGCTCTTGCCGAGCCCGCGCACTTTGATGCGGGTGTTAGCGCTCGCCGGCCGGTGCGTGGCCTGCTCACGCGCTGCGATTGGGGTCATCGTCGCGCCCATTTGGGGAAAGAGGTCTCGGCGTTCGGCAGGGTCAAGGGGGAGCCCGTCGTGGCGATCGCGGCCGCCACTCGGGTGCCGGGCAACGCCTTACCGGCTTCGGCGCCGGCCGCGCTTTGCTCCGGCCACTGGCCATCGGCATGAGCGTCACTCGGCGGCCTCGCTGCCGGGCCCTGGCTTCGACTGGCCCCAATAGCCCGCCGCCCGCTTGGATCGCGCCAGCGCTTCTGCCGTCTCGAAGCCAGGCGCCAGCGAGGCGTCGGTTCCGGCCAGCACCTGATGATGATCGATATTGAGCGTGCGCAGCCAGCGCTGCTGGCCCATGGTCAGCGCGACGAAATAGCCGATCTCGACCAGTTCTGGCTCGCTGAAGTGGCGATGCAGCCGCGCCCAAAATGCATCGTCGGTCGGCAAATCCCAGGTGATCGCTTCGGCATAGGACAGCGCCGCCTTCTGCCGGTCGTCATAGCGGTTCGATGCTTCGAAGTTGATGAGGTCACGGTAATCGTCTTCGACGACGCCTTGGCTCGCCGCTTTCAGGGAGCGCTGGTTGCCGCAGTATTCGCATTTCACCGCGCGCGAGACGTAGATGCGGCACAATTCCTTGACGGCGTGATCGGCGACCCCGTTCTTGAACACATCGCACCAGCTGTTGGCGAACGACCAGAATACCGCCGGAACATGGGCGCGCACCGCCTGACTTTCCGGGCGCGGGGTGCCTTCGCGCCGGCAGCGGTCGAACTCCGCCAGCATGGCTTCGTCCGTGACGGTCGCCGGGTCGATGTAACTGATCCGCGGTTTCGACATTCGGCCTCCCTTTGGGGCACTGCGGGCGTCACGGTGAACGAAGTCTTGCGCACCCAGCATGTTGCCGCATCGCCCTGACGCAATCAACGGGCTGCTTGCCGGCTGTTTACCAACACAAACCCGCAACGCCGCTGCGAACAGAATCAGGATCGCGCGCAAAAGCAGGCACCACCGCGCACAAGCGCGACGCAGCCGCGCCGCGCAACACGCACGCTACCGGTCACAATCGTTTCCAGACATTCACGCCGATTGTGAATCCCGGTCAAGGTTACCTCAAAGTGCACCGAACGAGTACACCAACGATAAACGCTAGGGATTCAAGTTCTCTTCAGCATAGAACGAGAACCCCGCGCCGTTTCACCAATTCAATACTCCCCGCAAGCCTATATTCGCTTCGACAAAACGGGCGGAACACCGCTCGCGAAAAAAGGACTGCGGCGTGCGTACCAGCACCATCGTCATGACCGGCTTTGCCGTTCTGTTCGGCCTGCTCGCGGTTTTCCTCGCGCAGTCCTGGCTGAGCCATCAGGCCGACATGCGCGCAAAGACCCTCGAAGCGCAGAACAAGCCGTTGGCTACGAAGACGATCGTCGTCGCCAGCAAGCCGCTGCGCTTCGGCAATGATCTCACCGCGATGTCGCTGCGCGAGATTCCGTGGCCGGAAAACATGGTCCCGGCCGGCGCGTTCAACAAGATTACCGATCTCACGTCGGCGGGCCGGCGCGTGGTGCTTTCGGCGATCGAAGCCAACGAGCCGATCCTCTCCTCCAAGATCACCGGTCCGGGACAGCGTGCGACATTGTCGGCGGTGCTACAGGAAGGGATGAAAGCCGTGACCATCCGCGTCAATGACGTGGAAGGCGTTGCCGGCTTCGTGCTGCCCGGCGACCGGGTCGACGTCGCACTGACGCGCCACAGCGACAAGGCGGCCGCCACCAGCGACGTGGTGCTGCAGAACACCAAGGTGCTGGCCATCGACCAGATGGCAGACGAACGCACCGACAAGCCCTCGATCGTCAAGGCGGTCACGCTCGAAGTGGACACGGTCGCGGCGCAAAAGCTGGCGCTGGCTTCCTCGGTCGGCAACCTGTCGCTGATGCTGCGCCGGGCCGGCGAGGCGAATTCTGAATCGACGCGGCGCGTCACATTGACCGATCTCGCCGGCGGCGCTGCGCCGACCGCGGCCGCGCCTGCTCAGGAAAGCCGTTTCATCACGGTCGGCGTCCGGCGCGCGGGCAAGCGGGAAGATTACAGCGTGCCGACGGAACGCGCTGCTGCCGCGGTCGCAACAACGCAACGGAGGCAAGCCCTCCAATAATCGGGGAAGTGTCGTCGACTTCGGGGATGGGGTCTTACAGGGTGGGGGAAAAAGAAAATGAGTAACGGGATCGAGCGTCACGCCACGGCCATCGGCCGGCGGCTTCTGGACAGGACCAGTGAAGTGGGGCGGGGAGCCGGCGGGGGCTGGCTGACACAAGGACGTCGGCTCCGGCGTCGGATCCTCGCCACGCTTGCGACAGCTGGGCTGCTGCTTTCCATCATCGTACCAAGCGCGGTGCAGGCGGCCGACACGTCGCGGCTGCTGCAGATCAGCGGCCCGCAGCGCACCGTCTCGATCACGGTCGCCGTCGGCAAGACCGAAGACGTCCGCATCGACACGCCGCTCACCGACATCACTGTCGGGGATCCGGACGTGGCCGACGTGACGCCGCTGACCGACCGTTCGCTGTCGGTGCTCGGCAAGAAGATCGGCACGACCAGAGTCACCATCTACGCGGAAGGTAAGCGGCAGATCGGCATCTTCGACATCGAAGTGTCCTACGACGTGTCGCGGCTTTCCGTGGAGATCAATCGTTTCGCCGGCAACACCATCAAAGTATCGTCGGTCAACGGCCGCGTCATGCTGTCTGGAACCGCACAGGACGCCGCCACCCTGGATAAGGCGGTGGTGATCGCGCGCCAATTCGCACCTGAGATCATAAACTCGGTGCAGGTGTTGCAGCCTCAGCAGGTCATGCTGGAGGTGCGTTTCGTCGAAGCCTCGCGCCAAGCCGGACGTGAGCTCGGCTTTCAATGGAACGTGTTCGGCAATCGCGGCGTGGCGAATATCGGCAGCCGTCAGCCGGCCAGCAGCCTTCCGATCACGGCGCCGAGCAGCGCCACCAATGTTCCAGTCGGCGAGGTCGCCGCCGGTGTTCTCTCCGGCGCATCGCCCTTCGGCTTCATGCTGGGCCGCATGATCGCCAATGGCACGACCATCGACGTGCTGATCAATGCGCTCGAACAGAAGGGCTTGGCGCGCAGCCTGGCGGAGCCCAACCTCACGGCGTTGTCGGGCGATACCGCGAGCTTTCTCGCTGGCGGCGAATATCCGATCCCGATTTCCGGCACCAACAACTCCATCACGGTGGAATACAAGCGCTATGGCGTTGGGCTGGCCTTCACCCCCACCGTCCTCAGGGATGGCCTGATCAACATCAAGATCGAGCCGGAGGTGAGCCAGTTCGACCCCAACCATGCGGTCGCGGTGGGCAACGGCATCTCGGTGCCGGCACTGATCGTGCGCCGCGCCAGCACCACCGTGGAGCTGCGCGACGGGCAGAGCTTCGTGATCGGCGGCCTGTTGCAGAACGTCAGCACCGCCAATCAGGAACAACTGCCCTGGATGGGCGACGTGCCGGTGATCGGCGCGCTGTTCCGCAGCGCCTCCTACCAGAAGAACGAGACCGACCTCGCCATCATTGTCACGCCGCGCATCGTGCGGCCGGCGCGGCCCGGCGACCCGCTGCAGACGCCGCTCGACAATACGCTGCCGGGCAACGACGCCGACTTCTTCCTGATGGGCAAGGGCGAGCTCACGCGCACCGACGCCCGCTATGCCGCCGGCCTGCAACGTCCATTCACCGGGCACATGCTCGATCTTCCGAAAGGAACCGCCAATGTCGTCGTCGAAGCCAAGAACTAAGGCCGGCTGCAGGCTGCTCGCCGCAGTCGTCGGCCTCAGCGCCCTCGTCGGCGGCTGCTCGGACATCTATTTCGATCGCCGGGAGACGGTGGCGCTGGGCGCCGAAGACGCTGTCGCCACCAACAAGGTCACCCACATGGTCGACCCGTGGCCGCGTCACAGCGCCAACCGCAACATCGCTTTCAATGGCGAACGCATGCAGGCGGCGCACGAGCGCTACCGCACCGGCAAGGTGATCGCGCCGGTCAACGTCACCACCAGCTCGGCTGCCTATCAGCAGGCGCAACAGCAGGCAGCGGCCGCCAACAGCGCCACCCAGGCCACTACCGCGCCCGCCGCGCCGGTGAAGTAACCGGCAGGTCCGCCCTCTCCTCGGAATGCAACGTGAGTGCGTATGATGCGAATCGGCCGATCCAATAATCCAGCTGGCAAGACCCAGGTGGTCGTGCTGACCGCCGATGCCGGATTCGAGGAGCAGGTGCGCCTGACCTTCGGCGCCAGCGAGCAGATCGTGCTCCGTGTGGTCTCCGGCACGCTGGCCGGAATGGAAAGCAATCTCGCTCTCGAAGGCGCCACCGTCGCCGTGGTCGATCTCGATGCCGGCCGGCAGGAGGAAATGCAGGCGCTCGAGCGTCTGATGGCGCGCGTTGGCACCTGGCCGCCGGTGATCGTGCTCACCCAGTCGTTCGACGAGAGTGTCGCGCGCACGCTGTTGCAGATGCGGGTCGCCGATTTCATGGTCAAGCCGGTATCGCCGGTGGAACTCGTGCGCACTTGCGCGCGGGTCGCCAAGGGACCGACCGCCACCGAGGCGACCGAGGCGCAGATCTACACCTTCCTGCCCGCGGTCGGCGGCGCCGGCGTCACCACGCTGGCGCTGCAGAGCGCCATGCTGCTGCTCAACAGCGGTGAGCGCGGCAAGTCCTCGACCTGCCTGGTCGATCTCGATTTCCAGCACGGCGCCTGCGCCGACTATCTCGATCTCGAGCCGCGGCTCAATCTCGGCGAGATCGAGCCGCGCCCGGAGCGACTCGACCGGCAATTGCTCGAAGTCATGCTGTCGCACCACCCCACCGGGCTGGCGGTGATCGCCGCGCCGAACCGGCCGGCGGAAATGCGCTCGTTCGATCCGGATGTGGTCACCCGCCTGCTCGATCTGGTCTCTTCTAATTTCGACTATGTCGTGTTCGACATGCCGCGCACCTGGTTTTCTTGGACCGACAGCGTGCTGCTCGGCTCCGACAAGCTGTTCGTCGTCAGCGAAATGACGGTGCCCGGCCTGCGCCACGCCAAGCAACTGGTCGCAGCGATCGAGGAGCGGCTCGGCGACGGGCCGAAGGCCCAGGTCATCGTCAACCGCTTCGAGCAGCGGCTGTTCTCGACCGGATTGCGCAAGAGCGACATTGAGCAGGTGCTCGGTGAATCGTTCGCGGCGGTGATCCCGAACCACTACAACCTGGTGCGAGAGGCGATCGACCGCGGCGTACCGCTCGACGAGGTCAAGCCGGGCAACAAGATCACGCTGCAGCTCAAGAAGCTGATTCTGCCGCAACCGGACGAAAAATCGGCGCCGCAGCGAGGCGCTGTGGAAGCCAAGGATAAGAAATTGAAATTGTCCTGGGCTCGGTAACGAGCCCAGAACGCGATTTAAGGAAATCCTATGGCTGGCCGTTTCACCGTCCGTCGCGCTGCAGGACCCGAGCTGTCGCCGGGCCCGGATGAGCCCGCGCCCGCGCTTGAGGGCACGCCCTGGACGGTCTTTCCGGAGGCCTCGCCGGAACCGGCTGTGCAGACCGCCAATCCGCTGCTGAGCGACAAGCTGCTGGACGCCAAGATCCGGCTGCATCGCCGCCTGATCGAAGAAGTAAATCTGCAGGCGCTGGAGAAGCTGTCGGAGGACGACATCCGCCAGCACATCCAGCAGTTGGTCACGCAATATATCCTGATCGAGCGGCTGGCGCTGAACACCCAGGAGCTGAACGACTTCGTCTCGGAAATTCTCGACGAGATGACCGGGCTTGGGCCGCTCGAGCCGCTGCTCAAGGACCCGACGGTGAGCGACATCCTGATCAACGGCCATGAATGCGTCTATGTCGAGCGCGGCGGCGTGCTGGAGCCCTGCGGCGTGCGCTTCAAGGACGAGCAGCATCTGCTGCGCATCATCAACAAGATCGTCTCCGCGGTCGGTCGTCGCGTCGATGAATCGCATCCGATGTGCGATGCGCGCCTGCTCGACGGCTCGCGCGTCAACGTCGCGGTGCGCCCGATCGGCGTCGATGGCCCGCTGGTGTCGATCCGAAAATTCTCCAAGAAGCCGTTCAACCTCAGCAAGCTGATCGAGGTCGGCGCCATTCGCCCGCAAATGGCCGAGCTGTTGGCGGCCGCCGTCAAGGCGCGCGTGACGATGATCATCTCGGGCGGCACCGGCTCGGGCAAAACCACCATGCTGAACGCCCTCTCAGCCTTCATCTCGGAGAAGGAACGGCTGCTCACCATCGAAGACGCCGCCGAGTTGCAGCTGCAGCAACCGCATGTCGGCCGCATGGAGACGCGGCCGCCCAACCTCGAAGGCAAGGGCGAAATCCGCCAGCGCGAGCTGGTCAAGAATGCGCTGCGCATGCGGCCCGACCGCATCATCCTCGGCGAGTGCCGCGGCGAGGAAGCCTTCGACATGTTGCAGGCGATGAACACCGGCCACGAAGGCTCGATGGCCACCGTTCACGCCAACACGCCGCGCGACGCCATTTCGCGTCTCGAACAGATGATCGGCATGGCAGGCCTGCCGATGACCATCGCCTCAGTTCGCGGCCAGATCGCCGCCGCCATCCGGGTCATCGTGCAGTTGTCCCGCCAGTCCGACGGCAAGCGCAAGGTCACCAGCATCGCCGAGATCACCGGACTGGAAGGCGACATGATCCAGATGCAGGAGATCTTCAAATATGTGCGCACCGGCACCGCACCCGACGGCACCGTGATCGGCCACTTTCAGGCCACCGGCGTGCGCCCGCGCTTTCTCGGTGATCTCGCCGCCATGGGGATCAAGATCCCGGGCAATTATTTCGATCCGTCGCAACCGCTTTGATTGCAATGCCGTTCGATCTCGACCCGATCTACCTGATCTACCTGTTGGTGGCAGCCTCGGCCGGGTTGTTCGTCGAAGGCATCTATCTGCTGTGCTTTTCCGGGGGCTCCTACCGCAAGAACGTCAATCGCCGCCTGAAGCTGCTGAAGGATCAGCCCGATCGCGAAAGCATTTTGGTGCAACTCCGGAAAGAGCGCGGGTTGACCACCACCGGCGCCTATAGCCTGAGTTTCGTCCATCTCAATCAGCTCGTGCTGCAATCCGGGCTGACGCTCGGGATGGGCAAGCTGATGCTGTTCTGCGGCATCAGCGCCGGCGGCGCGTTTGTCGCCGGACTGATCTTTCGCGGCAACATTCTCGATGCGCTGGTGATCGCGCTGTTCTGCGGGTTGGTCTTGCCCTACATGTTGCTGCGCATTTTACGCGGGCGGCGCCAGAAAAACTTCAGTGCGCAGTTTCCCGACGGCCTCGACATCATCGTGCGCAGTCTGCGCGCCGGCCACCCGGTGCCGATCGCCATCACCATGGTGGCCCGCGAAATGGCCGACCCGATCGGGTCGGAATTCGGCATTGTCGCGGACGAGATCACCTATGGCTCCGATCTGGAGACCGCGCTGCGCAATCTCTATTTCCGCATCGGCCAGGAGGACCTGCCGCTGTTCGTCACCGCGGTCGCGATCCAGGGCTCCACCGGCGGCAATCTCGGCGAAATTCTCGAAAACCTGTCCGCCGTGATCCGCCAACGCTTCAAGATGCGCCGCAAAATCAGGGCGCTGGCGGCGGAAGGACGCGCGTCGGCGCTCATTCTGTCGTCGCTGCCAATCGCGATGTTTCTCATCATCCAATTCGTGGCGCCAGATTTCTACGCCAACGTGTGGGGCGAGGACATCACCAAGACCGCGCTCATGCTCGCCGGCGCATGGATGGGCATCGGAAACTTCATCATGTACCGGCTCGTGAACTTCAGGATCTGACACGTGGACGGCATCTACGATATCATTGTCGACGTGTTCGGCGACCGCTCGGCGACGATGACGGCCGTGCTGGTGTTCCTCGCGGTTGCGGTGCTGACCTTCGGCATCATGGCGATGGTGCATGCGCGCGGCGCGGTCAAGCGGCGCGCCGCCGGCATCGCCGACGTGCTCGGCGAGCGCTCCGACAAGGACCAGCGCCTGTTGCGCAATTCCAGCATGAAGGCGGCGCAACGCCTGCTCGACTACACCACCAAGCATTACGCGGCGAACGACGGCAGCGACACCAAGGTGTTGCGACGCCGGCTGATCCAGGCCGGTATCTTCGATGGCAAAGCGGTCGCGTTTTTCTTCCTGGCGCGCACCGGGCTGGCGGTCGGGCTGGCGGCCGCCACATTCTTCTTTGGGCCGATGTTCATGTCGCAAAGCGGATCGAGCTTCTGGTTGGCGGTCATCGTCGGCGGCATCGCCGGGTATCTTGCTCCGAGTCTTTACCTCGACCGCCGCATCGCGGTGCGCCGCAATCAGCACCGCGCCGGCTTTCCGGATTTCATGGACCTCTTGGTGGTGTGCGCCGATTCCGGGCTGAGCATGGAAGCGGCGCTCGACCGGGTCGGGCGCGAGCTCGGCGACTCCTATCCGTCGCTGTGCGTCAATATCCACATGGCCAATCTCGAGATCCGCGCCGGCCGCACCATGAGCGAAGCGCTGGAACATCTCGGCGACCGCCTCGGCCTGGACGAGGCGCGCTCGTTTGCCACCTTGATCCAGCAATCCGCCGAGCTCGGCTCCAGCATCACCGACGCGTTGCGCGTCTACAGCGACGACATGCGCCACAAGCGGCTCTCGCGGGCCGAGGAAAAGGCCTACAGCCTGCCGGCCAAGCTCTCGGTACCGATGATGGTTTGCATCTTCCCGGTGCTGTTCGTGGTGATCCTGTTGCCGGTGTTCGTGCGGCTCTATACCGGACACTATTGATCGCGCCCCGGTTGCGGTCTTATCTGATTGAAATGACTTTTATTTTTGGCGACCTCGGGTTCCCTTCAATGCGAGGGAAATTCTTAACCATCGTCACCTAGCTTGCCGGTAGCGGGTTGTTTTTCGACAGCCGCCTCGGAAGCCCGCGCCCGTGCTTTCGCCCGCAAGGTAAGACCGCCGGCTTTGGCCGTCCGGAGCGCGTTGATGAGTATGAGTAGCAGTCGAGTCCGCATTGCTGCGATCATGTGCCTGATCGGGCTGGCTGGCTGTGAGACATCGACCAAGCTCGGCAGCCTGATCTCCAGCAGCGACCAGCAGCAGATCACCGGCTCGGCGCCTGTGACGACCGACCAGACCGGCGCTGCGGCGCCCGACCCGACAACCACCGGTTCGATCGCCGGCGTGCCGGATGCGCCGACCACCCGCAATCCCAACTTGCTGGGCAGCGATCCCGAGGACGATCTCAATATCGGCAAGAAGCAATACCGCGCCGGAAATTTCGGGCTAGCCGAAAAGAACTTCCGCCGCGCCGTGGAAATGCATCCGCGCGACGCCGAGGCCTGGGTCGGGCTGGCGGCTTCCTATGACCGGCTCAAGCGCTTCGACCTTGCCGACCGCGCCTACGATCAGGCTACCGCCATCCTCGGCGCCACGCCGGAAATCCTCAACAATCGCGGCTATTCCTATCTGCTGCGTGGCGACTACGGCCGCGCGCGCGCGACGCTGTTGGCGGCACGGGCGCAGGATCCGCAAAACCCGTATATCCAGAACAATATCGATCTGCTCGAAAAGAGCGCCAGCCGCGGCAAAGGCGTCCGCAAATAGCGCCTCCCCTCCCGGATTCGCACTCCAGCGGGAAAACCGCCCTGGACAGCCGGGCTTTCGCTTCCCACCTGATGGGCGATCGGCTTGAATAGTCACGCGGCCCTGCCGCAGCCGAATTCCTCTCAAGCTTTGGCGTACCTGATCGTTCATGCTCGAAGCCTTCAAGAAATTCGTCTCCGAACTCATCGAGGGCGAAAAGCATCCCAGCCGGTTCGAGGACAACGACTACCGCCTGGCCGCGGCCGCGCTGCTCGTCCATACCGCGACCATCGACGGCTTGATGTCGGAGATCGAGCGCGACCGGCTGCATGCGATCGTGCGCAAAGTGTTCGGCCTCGACCAGACCGCCGCCAATGAGCTGATCGTCGCGGCGACCGAGGCCGAACGCGAAGCAGTCGATCTCTATCGCTTCACCCGCCTGATCAACCGCACGCTCGACGAGGCCGGCCGCCGGCACATTGTCGAAATGCTGTGGGAGATGGTCTATGCCGACGGCAATATCACCGAGTTCGAGGACAATCTGATCTGGCGCGCCGCCGACCTGCTCGGCATTTCCGCGCGCGAGCGCATCGCGTTGCGCCAGCAGGTGGCGGCGCAACGCTCAAAGAGCGGCGGCGGTGAGTAGCCCTGGCACGGCTCCGGTTCGTCCGGTCACGCTGATCACCGGCGCCTCGGCCGGCATCGGCACAGCGCTGGCGCGCGTCTTTGCCCGCCATGGCCATGAATTGGTGCTGGTGGCGCGGCGGGAAAAAGAAATGGCCGCGCTCGCCGACGAGATCGCCGCCACGGGTCGGACGCGGCCCACGGTCCTGCCGGCCGATCTCACCCAGACCGGCGCTGTGGAAGCGCTCGCGCAGGCGCTCGCGGCGCGCGGTCTCGAGCCCGCCATCGTCGTCAACAATGCCGGCTTCGGCCTGGTGGGAACCGCATCGAATCTCGACCGCGGCGAGCAGCTCGCCATGATCGACCTGAACGTGCGTAGCTTGACCGATCTGTCGCTGCGCTGGATCGACAGTCTGGAGCGGCACAAGGGCGGCATCCTCAATGTCGCCTCGGTCGCCGCCTTCCTGCCCGGTCCCTATATGGCGGTCTATTACGCCAGCAAGGCCTATGTGCTGTCGTTCAGCGAGGCGCTGCACCGCGAGCTTGCACCGCGCGGGGTGCGCGTGACTACGCTGTGCCCGGGACCGGTGCCGACCGAATTCCAGGCGCGCGCCGGAGCGGCCTCGCGCTCATTGCCGCCGCTGTTGACGCTCTCGGCCGAGGAGGTGGCGGAACAGGGCTACCGGGCCCTGCAAGCGGGACGGCGGCTGGTGGTGCCCGGCCTCATCAACAAGATCGTGACAGTGCTCAGCCGCCTTGCGCCGCGCGGCCTCGTGCTGGCGATGGTCGATCGGCACAATCGCCGGCGCTGAGGACGGCGTCATGCAGCCGCTGTTGATCGTGTTGCATCAGGAGACTTCGACCGCCGGCCGCGTCGGCTATGCGCTGAAGGCGCGCGGCTTTGCGCTCGACATCCGCCGGCCGCGTTTTGGCGATCCGCTGCCCGCCAGCATGAGCGCGCATTCCGGCGCCATCATTTTCGGCGGCCCGATGAGCGCCAATGATCAAGAGGATTACATCCGCAAGGAAATCGACTGGCTGGCGGTGCCGCTGAAGGAGAACAAGCCGTTTCTCGGCATCTGTCTCGGCGCCCAGATGCTGGCGCTTCATCTCGGCAGCCGGGTCTATCCCCATCCGGACGGCCATGTGGAGATCGGCTATTATCCGCTCCTGCCGACCGCGCTCGGCCGCGCGGTGTGCGATCCGTGGCCCGAGCAGGTCTATCAATGGCATCGCGAGGGTTTCGATCTGCCGGCCGGCGCCGAGCTGCTGGCGGAGGGCGAGAGCTTTCCGGTGCAGGCGTTCCGCTACGGCGCGGCCTATGCGCTACAATTCCATCCGGACGTGACCCACGCCACCATCTGCCGGTGGACCGTGCGCGGCCATGAACGCATGTTGCTGCCGGGCGCCAAGCCGCGCGCCGCGCATTTTTCCGATCGCGCCGTGCACGATCCCGCCGGCCGCGCCTGGCTCGCCGGCTTCCTCAATCACTGGATCGGTCAGCAGGCAGGCTAGAATCCGATCAATTCAGATTGAAGCGCTTGCTTCGTTACAGCACGACGGTGCGCTCCCTCTCCAGCCGAACTCGGGTAAACCGAGTTCGGATGGGGAGAGGTGAAGTGATTCGCAGCCCGCATCGATTCTACGTCGCTGAATCATGCGCTAAGGCTGGCGAGGCTGTGCGTGCCGCGTGTGATAATCGTCGACCCGGTAAAGCTCGGGGAAAATCCGCATGCACAACACCACGACCAGCAGCGTGCCGATGCCGCCGACCAGCACGGCGGGAATCGCGCCGATCCAGAACGCCACCATGCCGGCGCGGAAATCGCCGAGCTGATTGGACATGCCGATGAACAGCGCGTTGACGGCGCTCACCCGTCCGCGCATCTCGTCCGGGGTCTCCAGCTGCACCAGGGTCTGGCGGATCACCACGCCGACCGCGTCGGCGCCGCCGAGCACCGCCAGCGCCAGCAGCGACAGTTCGAGCGACCGCGACAGCGCAAACACGATGGTCGCAACCCCGAAACAGGCCACCGCCAGGAACATGGTACGGCCGATGCCGCGCCGGAGCGACCAGCGCGTCAGCACCGCCATGATCAACAAGGCGCCGACCGCCGGCGCCGCGCGCAACAGGCCAAGCCCCTGCGGTCCGACGTCGAACACGTCCTTGGCGAAGATCGGGAGGAGCGCGGTAGCGCCGCCGAGCAGCACGGCGAACAGATCGAGCGACATGATGCCGAGAATGATCGGATTGCGTCGGATGAATGACACCCCGGCGAAAAACACTTCCAGCGTCACCGGCGGGCGCACCACGGTCCGGTCCGCCCGCGCGATCTGCACGAAGATCAGCAGCAGCGCAGCGCAGGCGAACAGCGCCGCGCAAATGAAATAGACCACTTCGGGACCGAACAGATAAAGCAGGCCGCCGAGCGCCGGGCCGGCGATGGTGGCGGCCTGGTTCGCGGACGCCGAGCCCGCCACCGCGCGCGGAAACAGCGGCCCGGGCACGATCGCCGGCAGCAGCGTCTGCATGGTGGTGGCTTCGAACGCCCGCCCGCAGCCGATCAAGAACACCGCCGCCAGGATGAATTCCTTGCTGATCCATCCCGACAGCGATCCGACCGCCAGCATCGCGGCCGCCAGTCCCTCCACGGTCTGGCAGAGCTGCAGGATGGTGCGACGGTTGTAGCGGTCGGCAAGTTGCCCCGCGACCAGCATCAGCGCCGCCGCGGGCAGGAACTGCACCAAGCCGACCAGGCCGAGATCGAAGGCGCTGCCGGTGAGCGAATACATCTGCCAGCCGACCGCGACGCCCGCCATCTGGAAGGCGACGGAGGTGAAAATCCGCGCATTCCAGTACAGCATGAACGGCCGGTGACGCAGGAGGGACTCCGGCACGGCGTCGTTCAGGCTCATCGGCGTATATGAAACTTCTTGTTGCTTGGCGGACGGGGAAGCCCGCCGACGTGTGGGCGGGTGGTGGAGCCGAGCGGAATCGAACCGCTGACCTCCTCATTGCGAACGAGGCGCTCTCCCAACTGAGCTACGGCCCCACGAAACACGGCGGAAATTCAAGCGTTCTGCGCGCTCGCGAGTGCGGCCATTTAGGGCGCGGGGTTTGACCTGTCAAGGACGAGCGGAGCGGCGCACCGGGCACCAGACCGGCGCATTTGGCTTGTTCGTGGGGAGCCGAGCCGTTACGGTCCTGTCACCTCTTCAACCCCATGAAACCGGTCATGCGCGCCCTCTTCCTGGTCATCGATCTCGCCCTGCAAATCTACATCTGGCTGTTGATCGCCTCGGCGATCCTGTCGTGGCTGGTGGCCTTCAACGTGGTCAATGTGCGCAATCCGTTCGTGAACGCGGTCGGCAATTTCCTCTATCGCATCACCGAACCGGCCTTGCGCCCGATCCGCGCCATCATGCCGGATCTCGGCGGCATCGACATTTCGCCGGTCATCCTGATCCTGATCATCATTTTCATTCAGTACGTCATCCAGCTTTACATCCTTCCCAACGTGTTTTGACACCGTGGCTGCGCGGCCGTGGAGCGCGAGCGCGGACGGCGTCGTGCTGGACGTGCGCCTGACCCCGCGCGGTGGGCGTGACGCCTTCGACGGCACGGAGCAGCTCGCCGACGGCCGGCATGTCTTGAAGGCGCGCGTGCGGGTGGCGGCGCAGGACGGCGAAGCCAACGCCGCTCTGGTCAAGCTTGTGGCCAAGATGCTGCGGGTGCCGGCGCGCGACGTGAGCCTGGTCGCGGGCGCGACATCGCGGGTGAAGCGGCTGCGGATCGCCGGAAAGGGACCGGCGCTGGCGGCGGCGCTGGAGAAAATCTGCGCGATCCGCTAGACCATGATCCGCTTCAATCGAAGGGATCATGGTCTAGTGTCCCGAATCCGAAGTTCGCACACCCCCTGCTGCGAGCACATTTGCGAACTTCGGATTCAAAGGGACACTAGCAATCATAGCGTTGCTAGTGTGGCTTTGGTTCAGAAGTTCCCTCCCGACCCCGCCGCAAGGAATGGGGAACTTCTGAACCGCCACACTAGCTTTTTGTTTGAGCATGATCTTTTCCGAAAACCGGTTCCCACTTTTCGGGATCATGCTCTAAATCGAGCTCGGAGCGGGTGGGCATATGACCGCACGGATCATCGACGGCAAGGCGATTGCGGCCGGGCTTCGCGGCAAGGTCGCGGACGCTACGGCTCGACTGGCGCGCGACCACGGCCTGGTGCCGGGACTGGCGGTGGTGCTGGTCGGCGCCAATCCGGCCAGCGACAGCTACGTACGCAGCAAGGCCAAGGCCACGGTCGAAGTCGGCATGCAGTCGTTCGACCATCGCCTGCCGGAAACGGTGGCCGAGGCCGAGCTCTTGGCCCTGGTGGCGCGGCTCAATGCGGATGCGGCCGTGCACGGCATTCTGGTGCAATTGCCGCTGCCCGCGCAGATCGACGCCCAGAAGGTGATCGCGGCGATCGATTCCGACAAGGACGTGGACGGCTTTCATCCGATGAATGCCGGGCGGCTCGCCACCGGGCTGCCGGCCTTCGCGCCCTGCACGCCGCTCGGCTGCGTACGGCTGATCAAGACCGTGCATCCCTCGCTCGCCGGGCTCGACGCCGTGGTGATCGGGCGCTCCAACATCGTCGGCAAGCCGCTGGCGCAGCTTTTACTGGCGGAGAACGCCACGGTGACCGTCGCCCATTCCAAGACGCGCGATCTGCCCGCGGTCTGCCGGCGCGCCGATCTGCTGGTGGCGGCGATCGGGCGGCCGGAAATGGTGCGCGGCGGCTGGATCAAGCCGGGCGCCACCGTGATCGATGTCGGCATCAATCGCGTTGCCGGCGCCGACGGCAAATCGCGCATCGTCGGCGACGTAGCCTTCGACGAGGCCAAGGAAACCGCCGGCGCCATCACCCCGGTGCCGGGCGGCGTCGGGCCGATGACCATTGCCTGTCTGCTGGTGAATACCGTGCGCGCGGCCTGCGCCAGCGCCAAGCTGCCGCCGCCGGAGCTTTAAATCCAGCCGACGTCCTCATCCTGAGGAGCGGACCGAAGGTCCGCGTCTCGAAGGATGAGCCCTCATGGTTCGAGACGCGCGGCTTCGCCGCGCTCCTCACCATGAGGAGGATACGTATTCAAGAAGAGAGGAGAAGAGGACGTCAGCCCTGCCAGGCGTAGGCGACTTTATCGAGCACCTTGGTGCCGAAGCGCTCGGACGAGCGCGCCACAGCGCGGCCGCCCAGCGTGCGATAGAACTCGACCGCCGTCTCGTTGTCGGACAGCGCCCAAACCACCAGGCTCTCGAGCCCGCTCTGGTTCAGGTCGCGGCGGGCTGACGAGAACAGCTTGCGGCCGAAGCCGAGGCCTTGGAATTCCGGCCGCAGATAAAGCTCGTAGATTTCGCCGTCGTAATACAGGCTGCGGGCACGGTTGCGACCGTAATTGGCATAACCGGCCACCACGTCGCCGAACACGAGTATCGCGATCCGGCTGCCCTTGCGGATTGCACTGTCCCACCAATCGGCGCCGCGCCGGTTGATCAGCTTGTCGAGCTCGGGACCGGGAATGATGCCCTGATAGGCGGCGCGCCAGGCGTCGTCGTGGGTCGCAGCGATCGCCGTTGCGTCAGCTGGCTTCGCGCGACGAACCTCGATCAGGGTTGTGCTCATGAACGAATAGAAGCAAGCGGGTCGGCGCCCTTCAAGTCCCATGTTTAACAATCGGTTAACGGTGTGGATTACTGGCCCCGTTTGGGCGCTTTTGCTGCCGCGGCGAGGCGAAAAGATGAGACATGTTCGCGGAATGTCGCAGCTGTTGCAGCGGCGACACGCTCATCAAAGAAATTTTCGGGCTACCGCACGATACCGTCTCGAAAGGAATCCAATCGCGTCCCGCAGTGCGATTTCGAGTCCGGGACGGAATGACGCAGGCGAATCAGCCCACGCACGCAGGCCGGGGATCACACCCGCTCGGCTTCCTTGCGCCGCTCGTCGCGCTTGCGCTCGTTGGGATCGAGCAGCTTCTTGCGCAGGCGGATCGACTTAGGCGTGACCTCGACCAGTTCGTCGTCGCCGATATAGGCCAGCGCCTTTTCGAGCGTCATGCGGATCGGCGGCGTCAGCCGCACCGCCTCGTCCTTGGACGTGGTGCGGATATTGGTGAGCTTCTTGCCCTTGAGCACGTTGACCACGAGGTCGTTGTCGCGGGTGTGCTCGCCCACGATCATGCCGTGATAGACCTTCCAGCCGGGCTCGATCATCATCGGCCCGCGGTCCTCCAGATTCCACAGCGCATAGGCAACCGCCTCGCCGGAATCGTTGGAGATCAGCACGCCGTTGCGCCGGCCCTGGATCGGGCCCTTGAACGGCGCATAGGCGTGGAACAGCCGGTTCATGATCGCGGTTCCGCGCGTGTCGGTGAGCAGCTCCCCCTGATAGCCAATCAGGCCGCGGGTCGGGCCGTAGAACACCAGCCGCAGCCGCCCGCCGCCGGAGGGCCGCATCTCGACCAGCTCGGCTTTGCGCTCCGACATCTTCTGCACGACGATGCCGGAATGCTCCTCGTCGAGATCGATGACGACTTCCTCGATCGGCTCGCGCACCTCGCCGGTCGCAGCGTCCTCTTGGAAGAGCACCTTGGGCCGCGACACCGACAGCTCGAAGCCCTCGCGCCGCATGGTCTCGATCAGAATTCCGAGCTGCAGCTCGCCGCGGCCGGCGACCTCCATCGAATCCTTGTCGTCGGATTCCCGCACCCGCAAAGCGACATTGCCTTCCGCCTCGCGCAACAGCCGGTCGCGGATCATCCGCCCGGTGACCTTGTCGCCCTCGGTGCCGGCAAGCGGCGAGTCATTGACGCGGAAGGTCATCGCCAGCGTCGGCGGATCGATCGGCTGCGCGGGGATCGGGATCTCCACCTCGGGCGCACAGATGGTGTGCGCCACGGTAGCGTCGGGCAGCCCGGCGATGGCGACGATGTCGCCGGCTTCCGCTTCGTCGACCGGAATGCGATCGAGCCCGCGGAACGCCAGTACCTTGGTGACGCGGCCGGTCTCGATCAATTTGCCGTCGTGATCGAGCACCTTGACCGCCTGATTGGGTTTGATCGAGCCCGAGGTGATGCGGCCGGTGACGATGCGCCCGAGATAGGGATTGGCTTCAAGGATGGTGCCGAGCAGGCGGAACGGCCCCTCTTCTACCACCGGCGGCTTGACGTGGCGCAACACCAGATCGAACAGCGGCTTCATGCCGTCGCCGTGTGAACCTTCCAGGCTGGTGGCCATCCAGCCCTGCTTGGCCGAACCGTAGAGGATCGGGAAATCGAGCTGCTCTTCCGAGGCATCGAGCGCGGCGAACAGATCGAAGACTTCGTTCACCACCTGGGTGGGCCGGGCATCGCCGCGATCGACCTTGTTGATGACCACGATGGGCTTCAGCCCCATCTTGAGCGCCTTCGACACGACGAACTTGGTCTGCGGCAGCGGCCCTTCGGCGGCATCGACCAGCACCAATGCGCCGTCCACCATGTTGAGGATGCGCTCGACCTCGCCGCCGAAGTCGGCGTGGCCCGGCGTGTCCACGATATTGATGCGGGTGTCGCCCCACAGGATCGAGGTGGCCTTGGCAAGAATGGTGATGCCGCGCTCGCGCTCCAGGTCGTTGGAATCCATCGCCCGCTCGACCTGGCGCTGGTTATCCCGGTAGGTGCCGGACTGCTGCAGCAGCCGGTCGACCAGGGTGGTCTTGCCGTGGTCGACGTGCGCGATGATGGCGATATTGCGAAGCATGACCGGTCAAAACCAATTCGGGCCCCCAAGGGGCCCGGTGTGCGGGATATATAGGCAGGTCGCGCACAGACCGCAACGCACCATATGCGGGGAAGAGGGCCTCTGTGAGGCGGTTAGGGGGAGGTAGCGGGGTCCATCGAGCACCACCGGAGACGATTGCGAGGTTTGTGCGCAGTTCCGCCGCGGTGAGTGGAATGCCGGCTTCTACTCCACCATAACTTCACCCTCCCCTGGAGGGGGAGGTGTGCGACCGATGAGGGAGCTAGCGCCGAAACGCGGCAATAAGAAGCCAGATGCCGCCAGCGGAAATCGTGAGCGAGATCACCCAGAGCAGCACGAATGGAGGAGGAGCGGTGCCAGGCTCGGACGCCATCACCACCATGAAGACAAGGGCACAGGCGCCAGGAACGAGCGCAAGCAGTCCGCCGACAAGCATCAGGCCGGAGACAACGATACTCCGACCTGATCGCGGCGCAGAGGGCAATGGAGATGCGGGGCGTTGCTCATTCACCGGATCTTGTTCGGTCATTATTCTGGTCCTCAGGTCGCGTGGCGGCTTTGCAAGCCTAACCCCGCCAGACGCGAACGATCAGCAGGATGCCGCCAACCGAAATCGTCAGGCAGACCAGCCAAAGCAGGTCGAGAGCGGCATTGCTGAACAGCCATTCTGTTGAAACAAGGTCTGCCATGATTACCATTCCTGCGATCGCGCACATGCCGGGCAGCAGCAGCACGATGCCGATCAAGGTAAATATGACGGCTCCCGCCCTGGACGGCCGTTGAGGCAATAAAAGCGACTCGGGAGGCGGAGAACTGTCGCTCATGGAACCCTTGATAGATGCTGTGCGTGTTGTTGCGCCGTCCGGGCGGCGCGAATGCCGTCGATGCGGCCGTCGCGATAGAACAAGTTGTAGGTGTCGAATGGGATGATCTGGCCGTTCGGCGTCACAAAGTGAATGCAGGACCGCTTGACACCACCGACACAGAAATTGAAGCGGTCCATGAACTGCACGATGGCGACGCGGAAAACGTTCTCGTAGCTGAGCCCGGCCGGTACCTCGGCCTTGGGCAGGCAGCACAGGAATTCTGCCAGACGCTGCGAGGCATTGTTGGCGCCGGATGACAGCGAGAAAAGCGCGATGAATTTTTCGCGCAACACCGGCTGTTTCTCGAAGCTGATTGTGTTCGGCGTGATGGCAACGAATTCCTCGCGCGGGATAAGCGAGGTCACCGGCAGCACCGAGCGGCCGTTACGCAACCCGTAGCCGATCGAGATGGTTTCCGGATTGCACGGCAGCGGCACCATATCGTCGGGGCCGAACACACCGGACTCTTGGACGATCCGCTGCCGTATTTCGGACAGCACGATGCGGCGCGACTTGTCGAAGCCCTCGTTGCGCCCGACGTCCTGCACCGGCTGGAACGTGATGCCGCGCACACAGCGCCATTCCAACGCGTGGCGCACGATGTCGCCGATCTCGTCGTCGTTGACGCCGCGCTTGACCGTGACGACCAGCGTGGTCGACAGGCTATGGCGCTCGAGGTTTTCCAGCGCCTCCTGGCGCACGCGCCGCAGATCGGCGCCGCGCAAGTCCATCAACGCCTCGCGGCGCAGCGAATCGAACTGGAGATAGACTTCCAGCCCGCGCTTGTGCTCGGCGAGGCGCGCGACGAAGTCGGGCTCCTGCGCGATCCGAATTCCGTTGGTATTGATCATCACGTGCTTGACCGGCCGCGCCCGGACCGCGTCGAGCACCGCGAAAAACTCCGGATGCAGCGTCGGCTCGCCGCCGGAAAGCTGCACGAGATCGGGCTCGCCCTCGCTCGCGACCAGCGCGTCCACCATGCGTTCGATGGTTGCCAGCGGCAGATGCTTGCCGCGCGCGGGCGAGGAATCGGCAAAGCAGACCGGACAGGTGAGGTTGCAGTGCTCATTGATCTCGATCAAAGCGAGGCAGGAATGCTGCTCGTGATCGGGGCAGAGGCCGCAATCGTACGGGCAGCCGAATTCGGTATGGCTCTGCCAGGCGAGCGGACGATCGCCGGGCTTGATGTAGTCCTTGCACAGCCGCCAATAGGCGGCGTCGGTCGAGATCAGGGTCGCTTGCGTGCCGTGGCGCTCGCAGCGCTTCTCGTACCAGACCTCGTCGCCCTTGATCTGGATCTTCGCCGGCACCAGCGCGAGGCAGGTCTCGCACAGGGATGTGGTCTGTCCCCAGAACACATACGGACGCGATCTACGCAAAGGCGCGGTCATCGACGGACCTCGAAGTTGGCGCGGTGACGATCATGATGGCGGCATAGGCGACGAGGGCGGCGGACAGTAGGTGGAACAGCGTGAACGGGCCCATCAGCGCGGCGTAGGGCTTGATGAATTCCCAGGCGAAGCGCTGTGCGCCGTAGAAGCCGACCGCGAGATAGAAGCCGTTATCGATCATGAAGCGATCGTTGCGGCGCACGCGCCACACATAGATCAGCGTAAACGCCGCCATGGCGGCGCTCTCGTACAATTGCACGGGATGACGTGCGATGCCGTCGCCGAAGTCGCGGCCCCACGGCAGTGCCGTCGGCGTGCCGTAGGTGAAATCGTCCAGCCCGGCGAAGAAGCAACCGAGGCGGCCGACAGCGACGCCGACGGCGAGCGGCAGTGCAAAGCGCGCGCCGGTGCGGCTGGCGATGCCGGATGCGCGCTTGTAAAGCTCGACCGCGATAACACCGCCGACGATGGCGCCCTCGATCGAGCGCGCGATCCCGGTTTGGTGTGACAGCCACTGATTGGCCGTGCCGAACAGGTAGGCGCCGAGCCCGGCGCCGAACACGAGCGCCGCGATATAGCGCAGGTCGCCGGCCGGCGATGCCGGAAAGCGGACTTTTGCGCTCCGCACCAGCCAAAACAGCGACCCGCCGGCCGCGAGCCAGGCGAGCGAGTCAAAGGCGATGTGGAGGAAGGTGCCGTTCACCGGATGCTCGCGACGCCAGCCACCGTCTGCCCGCCGGTCGGCGCCAGCCGCACGAACCTGACGAATCGACGCTCGTCCCATCGTTGCGCAGCGCCAAGATAGGGTCAATCGCCGGTTGTGTCCGTGTGACGGTTGTCACGCTCCCGCCGGCCGGCTCCAGGGCCCCCAGGTGACACCCTTCGGCATCGCCTGGTGCAACAGCATCATTTCTCCAAGAGTTTCCGGCGTCACCAGCCCGACCAGCCGGCCGCCGGCGTCGACCACCGCGACCGCCGGGGCGGCTTTCTCCTGCAAGAGCGGCAGCGCGTCTTCCAGGCGCCGCCGATGGCCGAGCGTCGGAATGCCGGTCTTCATCACGTCGGCGACGCGCGCATCCGGACCGTGATCTTTCAGAGCGCGAATGAGATCGCTGCGGCCCAGCACGCCGAGCGGCCGGCCCAGGTCATCGACCACCGGAAACTCGGTCTGGCTGGTGCGCAGCAGGGTCTGCACCGCCTCCTCCACCGGTGCGTCCGGCGTCAGCGTCGCATATTGCGTCATCATCGCAGTGCTGACCGGCACCCCGCGCGACATCTGGCGCATCGCCACCATATGCGCCTCCGACGAGGCCGCGAGATAGACGAAGACCGCAATGAAAATCAGCATCGGATTGGAGAACAGACCGATGAAGCCGAGCGCGAAGGCAAAGCCCTGGCCGACATAGGCGGCGATCTCGGTGG
>Ga0080064_1001204_pt1 | contig 55539 bp, 53 predicted proteins | sample Subgrocontami54m_FD_69260 | JGI IMG/M metagenome (GOLD analysis project Ga0080064, IMG submission 69260) | Subsurface groundwater microbial communities from S. Glens Falls, New York, USA - GMW46 contaminated, 5.4 m (SPADES assembly) (version 2) ...
TCGCTCGCAAAACTCGCTCGGGCACCCTCTCCCGCAAGGGGAGAGGGGAAGTTGAGTGCGCCGCTTCACGAGTATGGATTCCGCGTTCGCGAGCTGCGCTCGCGTCCCGGAATGACTGTTTCCGAATGCTTTCTCTCCCCGCATGCGGGGAGCGGTGAAGACAATCACGCCGTGGTCTGCATCAACTGCACGGCCGGTCATCCGTGGGAATCGAAATGGTGTCCGCAGCCGGACGTCTGGCAAGTGCTCCAGCCGCCGGTGAACATGGTGCAGAGGCAGCCGGTGATGTGGCAACGGCCATAGGCCGCCGTTGGCCGGGTTTCGTTTTCGCTGGCGGCAGTCGTTGTGTCTTGCTGCGTGCAATGCGCTTCGAAAAGCCTGTCGTCCATGGCATCCCCTCCCGGAAAAACCCGACGATTGCAGAGCAAGGCTATCACACCGCCCTGCGGAGAAAAGATGGGGCAGCGTGGTCTCAGCCCCCCTTCCCTTGTCGCGATCTTCGCGATCATCTAGCCTGTTGTTTTTTCTTCGCGAGTATCCGAATGCGCCGCATCGATGCCGTTCATCTCGCGCTGATGTGTCTGGCGCTCGCGCTCGCTTATTTCGTGCCGTTCGAATTGCTGCTGTTGTCCTACGTGGTGCTCGGTCCGGCGCATTACCTGACCGAAATCTCCTGGCTGCACGACCGGAAATATTTCCTGCCCCATGCCAGCATCCCGCTGCTGCTGGCGGTCATCGGCTTAGGCGCAGCCTTCATCACCGACGGCTACTGGTTCGGCGTGCTGTTCTGGGCGACCTTCGTTCTCTGCGCGCTGTTCGCCGCCGCCGCCACCGCCATGCAGGCGCTGGTCCTGCTCACCGCCGCCGGCGTGGTGACCGTGTTCGTGCTGGCGCCGGGCTCGAATTTCATCCTGCTCGCCACGCTATTGCCGACGCTCATCCATGTCTCGCTGTTCACTTTGGTGTTCATGCTGGTGGGCGCCTGGCGCACCGGTAGTATGGCGCAGGCGCTGCTGGTGTCGGTTTATCTCGCCTCCATCGCGCTGATTGCACTTTTGCCGCCCTCGGCGGCAACTGCGATCCCGGCCTTTGCGGACACCGCGCGCGAGTATTTCGGCGGCGTCGCGCCCGCGCTCGGTCAGCTGATCGGCGTGCCGCAGCTGAAACTCGACGGCCGCATGACCGGCCTGCTCGCCTTCATATACAGCTACCACTACCTGAACTGGTTCATCAAAGCCGAGGTCACCCGCTGGTCCGACATGCCTAAGCCGCGCATGGCGCTGGTCGCGGTGGCGAGCGCCGCCTCGACCGCGCTGTATTTCTACGACTATGCGCTTGGCTTCATCGTGCTGCTGGCGCTCAACCTGTTGCATGTGGTGCTGGAATTTCCGCTCAACAGCATCAGCCTGCGCCAGCTCGGCAGCATTGCCGGGCAGGTGGCCGCGCGGCGCGGGCGCCGGCAGCGGGCATGACCGGCGTTTCACTGAAACGATCGCCAAGGGGGAGCTTTGCCATGTTGAACAAACTTGCGTCATACGCGGCCGCAATTGCCGCGCTGGTCATGTTGCTCGCGCCGGCGCCGGCGGGCGCGCAGCCGCAAGTCTTCCCCGAAATCGTGACCTGGACGGTCACCCCGTCCTTCAACGCGGCGCTCGGCAACGCCGGCATCAGCGGCGCAACCTGCACATCCACCGAGGCGCCGTTCCGCGTCTGTCTGGCGGTCAGCGACGTCAGCAATCTGGGGCAGATTTTCAAGATCAGCGGCAGCGACATTGTGACCGGGCCGCTTGTCCGGCTGCATGCCGATCCTCCAACCGTGGTCGCGCCGCTGATCCCTGCCGGCAACATCGACGCCGAGGGTGTCGGCTACGATGCCGATACCGGCTTTTTCTACGTCGTCGGATCGCGCCCGCGGGCCCAACGTTTTCCGTCGCCGGTGGCGCGTCCGAACCAGATTATCCGTTTCCCGATAAACCAGAAGACCGGCGCCCTGCCCTTCAAGTCGGACGAAGCCGCGGTGGCGCCCGAAGTCGAAAGGACGAGTTTGACCGCCGCGCTGCAATTCGCCGCCGGCAATGCCGCCCCGCTCGATGCGGGCGCGGTCGACATCAAGGGCATCGCCGTTAGCAACGAGCGCCTCTACGTCGGCTTACGGGCGCCATCGCTTGCCGGCAATGACCTTATCATAAGCGTTCACCCGCGTGCGGTGTTTGGTCCGGCGCAGCAGGCCATGGATGCGAAATTCCATCAGGTTCCACTCGGCGCCAACCGGGAAATCCGCGACCTGGCGCGCGTCGAAACCGGCATTCTCATCCTGGCGGGGCCGCCCAGCGACGCCGCCGGAACCAACTCGTTGTTCCATTGGGACATAGTCAACAACGTGCTGCGCCACCTCGCCGACTTCGCCGACCCGACCGACCGCCGCGCGGAGAGCCTGACGGTGCTGTCCGAGGACCCGGAATTCTTCCGCGTGCTGGTGATGTTCGACGGCGTGCAGAACGGCGCCCCGACGCAATATCACGTGCCGCTGTGAGTTACTTCCCTCTCCCCATTGGGGGAGAGGGTGCCCGAGCGACCCCCGACTTGATCGGGGGGAGCGAGGGCGGGTGAGGGGGTTACCGGTCTATCGAGAAATCGTAACCCCTCACCCGGCGCACTTGCGGGCGCCACCCTCTCCCTATGGGAGAGGGAAAATCACCCCAAATTCAATTCCTTGAAAAAATCGTTGCCCTTGTCGTCGATCACGATGAAGGCGGGAAAATTCTCCACCTCGATCCGCCAGATCGCCTCCATGCCGAGCTCGGGATATTCCAAAATCTCGACCTTCTTGATGCAGTGCTCGGCGAGATTGGCGGCGGCGCCGCCGATCGAGGCGAGATAGAAGCCGCCGTGCTGCTTGCAGGCCTCGCGCACCGCCGGCGAACGGTTGCCCTTGGCGACCGAGATTAGCGAGCCGCCGGCGGCCTGGAAATCGTCCACGAAGGAATCCATCCGCCCGGCGGTGGTCGGGCCGAACGAGCCGGAGGCATAGCCGTCCGGGGTCTTGGCCGGGCCGGCGTAATAGATCGGATGGTTCTTGAAATAATCCGGCAGCCCCTGCCCTTTCTCCAGCCGCTCGCGCAGCTTGGAATGCGCCAGATCGCGCGCCACGATCATCGGGCCGCTGAGCGAGAGCCGCGTCTTCACCGGATATTGGCTGAGCGTCGCCAAAATTTCCGGCATCGGCTGGCGCAGGTCGATCTCGACCACGTCGCCGCCAAGCGCCCGGTCGAAGTCCGGCAGATATTTCGCCGGGTTCTGCTCCAGCTCCTCCAGATAGACGCCGTCGCGAGTGATTTTTCCGAGCGCCTGGCGGTCGGCCGAACACGACACGCCGAGCCCGATCGGCAGCGAGGCGCCGTGGCGCGGCAGCCGGATCACGCGCACGTCATGGCAGAAATATTTGCCGCCGAATTGCGCGCCGACCCCGAGCGACTGGGTGAGCTTGTGGATCTCCGCTTCCATCTCACGATCGCGGAAGGCGTGACCATCCTCGGAACCGGCCGTCGGCAGGTCGTCGAGATAGCGGCAGGAGGCGAGCTTGACCGTTTTCATGGTCAGCTCGGCGCTGGTGCCGCCGATCACGATCGCCAGGTGATAGGGCGGGCAGGCCGCGGTGCCGAGGGTGAGGATCTTCTCCTTGAGGAAGGCGAGCATGCGATCGCGGGTGAGGATCGAGGGCGTCGCCTGGTAGAGGAACGACTTGTTGGCGGAGCCGCCGCCCTTGGCGATGAACAGGAACTTGTAGACGTCCTCGCCTTCGCCGGCGCCCTCGGCATAGATTTCCACCTGCGCCGGCATGTTGGACTTGGTGTTCTTCTCCTCGAACATGGAAACCGGCGCGAGCTGCGAATAGCGCAGGTTGCGCTTGAGATAGGCGTCGCGCGCGCCCTCGGCCAAACCCGCCTCGTCACTGCCGTCGGTGAACACGAGCCGGCCCTTCTTGCCCATGATGATGACGGTGCCGGTGTCCTGGCACATCGGCAGCACGCCGCCGGCCGCGATATTGGCGTTCTTGAGGAAGTCGTAGGCGACGAACTTGTCGTTCGAGGACGCTTCCGGATCGTCGAGGATTTTGCGCAGCTGCGCCAGGTGCGAGCCGCGCAGCAGATGATTGATGTCGGTGAACGCCGCCTCGGCGAGCGCCCGCAGCGCCTCGCGCTCGACCGTGAGCATGTCGCGGCCGAGGATTTTATCGACGCGCAAGCCGGCGGAGCCGAGCTTGCGGTAGGAGGTCGAATCCTTGCCGAGGGGAAACAGCGGCGTGTGCTTATAGGGCGGCAGGATCGGGGGCGCGACGGGGATGTTCATGGGGGCGTGTATACCCAAAAGACTGCGGCCAGTGAAACACCTTGTTACCGAATTCGGGCATCTTTAACACTGTAGGATGGGTTGAGCGCAGCGAAACCCATCGTGACAGTTCACCTGCGACGATGATGGGTTTTGCTTTGCTCAACCCATCCTACTAACTGCCTTTTCGATCACGACCGCATATCGCATCAGCGACCCCTTCCCTGCTGCCGCGCCGCATACATGTCCACCAGCGAACGAATCATGCGCTGATAGGGCACGCGCCGCTTCTTCGCCTCGCGCTTGAAGAAGTCGAGCGAGCGGCGCGACAGGCTCAGCGTCACCTTGACGTTCTGCTCGCGCGGCGCGAGCCGCTCGGGCGGCGGCAGGAAATCCTTCACCACGCGCACGCGGCCGATCTCACCGGCGGTGTATTTCACGGTTCTGCTGCTCATAGATCGTCTTTCCCTTTCGCCAATATCCGGCGCCGAAAATGCGAATGCGGTCGGCCCGCCGGGTGAACCGAACCGTCATCACCCCGCCACCCGCGCGGCCGAAACAGAAATAGCGGTGCTCACCGGCGCTGTGGCTCATGTCCTCGGCAATCACGCGCCGCGGATCAAAGAAGGCCTCCTGCGCCTGCGCGAACGAGACCCCGTGCTTCGCCTGATTGGCGCGGTCTTTCGCTCCGTCCCACTCAAAGCTCGATTCGATCATATGGCATATATGCCATATTTTTATATGGCTCAATGGGCTTTGTCACCACTTTCCGTCCCTTATCCGCCAGGGCCGAGCCCGCCCTTCGCACTTCACCCGTCCAGCTCCTTGTAGTGCCGGAAAATGCCCATCTGGTTGAAGCCGATGCGCCGCTCGGAAGCGAGATAGGCCTTGATGCGCGGGCGCCTTGCGACCCGATCGTGCAGCGCCACCACGCGCGGGATCTTCTTCTCCAGCCGCTTTGTCGCCCTGGGAAAGGCGTAGCGCAATCCTTCGATCACCTGGAACAGCGAGAGGTCGGCATAGGTCAGCCGGCGGCCGAGCAGATAGGGGCCGCCGCTACGCTTCAGTATGGTCTCGAAATAGCCGAGATATTTGCGCGCCCGCTCGGTGCGGAAATGCCGGCTGCGGCGCTTGGCCTCCGCGCGCTGGTCCTCGTAATACAGGCTCGAGGCGATCGGATGATGGCTGTCATGCGCCTCCGCCACGAAATCCGCGATGGTGAGCTGCAGTTGATGGGTCCACAGCCGGCCGGCAGTCGTGCGCGGCGCCAGCCCTTCCCGTTCGCCGAGGTAAAGCAGGATGTTGGCGGTCTGGCCGATGACGAGGGGGCCGGCTTTGAGGAACGGCGGCGCGAATGGCGGGTGCTTTACCGGCGCGCGCTGCATCAAGGCGATAAGCTTATCCTCGCCGCCCTTGCCGCGCGCCACGTCGACATAGTCGGCGCCCGCCTCCTCCAGCGCGAGGCGCACATATTCGCCGCGTCCCTGGATCTGCGTCCAATAGTAGAGCTGGTAGCGCATCGGTGCCCGCAAATGGAACAGGCTGGTAGCCTATATCGGCTTCAGCTTAGGAGACGATGATCCAAGCGTCCAGGTGCGCGCGTGGCACTCCGGTGCGGGATTGCTCTCATACCTGGGAAAAAAGCGCGACTAGACTATCGATTCCATGAAACCGGTCACATCCAGCGGGTCGTCATTCCGGGACGGCGCGTAAGCGCCGGGCCCGGAATCCATAACCACTGCCTGGGCTAATGGATTCCGGGCTCGCGCCACCGATCTCCGGTTTACCGGAGATCGGCAGTTGTGAATGCCCAAGTCGGCTACCGCCGACTTGGGTGGCGCGCCCCGGAATGACGGCGATAGGATTCGAATTCTGGAATTGCGGGACTAGACGACCGATTCCATGAAACCTATCGGATGGAATCCAGACTTACTGACCTCATCCTGAGGAGCCCGAGCGTAGCGAGGGCGTCTCGAAGGATGGCCTGTGGCACGGTCTCGCTTGTGGCCGTCCTTCGAGACGCCCGCCTTCGCTAACGCTCGGCGGGCTCCTCAGGACGAGGCTGGGTGAATGACGGCGATAGGATTCGAATTCTGGAATTGCGGGACTAGGCCGAGGCAGCTCTGGCCAATTTCGACAGGTGAACCACCTCGGAAGGCTGGTCTGCACGGGCAGGCAATGGCGGCGAGCGCGGGAATCGTATGGTGAAAGTTGTCCCGTTTTTTTCAGAGGATGTCACGTCGATGCTGCCGCCATGCGCGGAAATGATTTCCTTGGTAACATAAAGCCCTAAACCAAGATGCAGCGACCGCGGGTCCTCGCCATTCTCGGCCGCCCGGCGAGCCAGGGAATCAAATATTCCTCCTATCGCATCGGGAGGAATCGGGACGCCGTGATTGTGCACGGAGAGTAAGACTCCCTTGGTGTCGCCTTTGACCGTCACGCCGATCGGCAGGTCCGTAAAGCCATATTGCACCGCGTTGCCGAGCAAATTCGAGAGCACCTGACCGATACGCGGCCTATCCCATTCACCTTCGGTGTCGCCGGAGATTTCAAGAGTGAAGGTGCGGCCGGGATGCAGGGCGCGCATCTCATCGACCAATTGCCGGCTGACGAAGGCCATATCCATGGGCTCTTTGCTGACGGAGAGCCCCCCTCCGAGCCGCGCGCGGGTCAGGTCGAGGAGATGATCGAGGATTTCGGTGGCGCGGCCGGCGCTCGCGATGATCTGGGAGATCAACATCGTCTGGCGCTCGTTGAGCGTCCCGATCTTCAACGTCAGCTGCGCCGACATCAGCATAGCGCCGAGGGGATTGCGGAGGTCGTGGCTCAGGATGCCGAGAAACAGATTTCTGGAGTGATCGAGTTTTTTTGAATAATAGCTGATCGACTCCATCAATGCCTGATCGATGGCTTCGTTGAACCGGGTCAAATCGGAAATATCCAGATCGGTCGCTTCCGTCCGTTGCGCACTCCATAATTTTGTCACGCTGGCGCGCAGCGCGCGAAACTCGGAAACCATCTGGTCCATATTGAACCCGCCGGCCTCGCGTAACGAGGCATGGGTTTCCGCTGCGCTATCCCTGGACTGCCTGAGTTTATCGCCGTGCGATTTCGTTATTTGCTCATGTTCGGTCTGGGAGGATTCGATGTCGTCCGCGATGAAAACCAGTATGTCCTTGATATGGTCGCGCAAGGCGAGCGGACTCATACCGCCCGCAGCCGGCACCAATGTTCGCGCAAAATTTTCCCATTGCCCGACGATCTGTCCGGTGTTTGTACGGATGAAGGCGCCGAGACGCATTTTACTCGGTCTTTCGCTGCACTAAAAACAACTGGACCAGGAATGCCCCGGCCCTATGGCTCCGGTAGCAACGGCGAGGCTGTACAAGGTTAGGGCCGATAGCCGCGTGGCGATGTATAAAATCGCTCACCGGGGAACCTTTTGTGCCCTAAGCTTTGTAGTCAGTTAACCAACCGGGTGCGGCGGGTTGGCAAATTGTCCGCTCAGTATTAAACCGGATGAAAGTCACGGCGAGCACATCTCCTGTGTGCGTCAGCGATCGTCACCCGATCCGAGCGGGTCGGGACCTTCAAGCCCGAACAGGTCCCGCGCAAGCATCGCGGTGGGAATGCCAGCTACTTCCAGCAATATTTCTCGTCCATCGCGTTCTTCTTGCGCGCCGCGGCGAAATTATCGCGGTTCTTGGCATCGTCGAAATAGGCGCGCTCCTTCTCGGCGTTGGCCTTGATCTCCAGCAGGGAGCGCTGCAGGTTGGCGCGGCGGTCGCCCGGCCGCGCCGAGAGCTGCTCCAGGAACATCGCCTCGTAGGGATTGGCCTCCACCCAGGCGAGCGCCTTCTGGCGCAGCGCCTGCTGGTTTGCGATGTCGCAGAAGGCGTAGCCGTTGATGGCGGGGCCGGCGAGCCTGACGAAGCTGCGCATCGCGTCCTCGACCTGAGCCAGCCCTGCCGACACGTCGACCACATCGGCGAGCGTGCTGTAGCGGTCCTTGGCGGCATAGAACCAGAATACCGCGTCGTCGCGCAGGCCGACGTCGTAGAGCCGGATGGCGAGCACCATCATGGTCATCGGCGTAACGAGCCGCGGACCGTTCGCCACCTGATCGCGCGCCGCCACGATGTCCGCGCGCCGGTCGGAGGCGAGCAGAGCATCGAAGCTGCGGCCGACCGCAACGCGCCGCGGCCCGCCCGGCGTCTTGGCGGCCTCGTAATACGGCTGCACATGAATCGGGATATGACGCACCTCCTGCGCCAGAGCGAATAACGGTTGCCCGAGCAGCGCGGCCATGGCCGCTGCCATCCCTGCGAGGCCGCGCGCTTTCAGCAAGCTCCACTCCCCCTGCGATTGCCGCTAAGATGACGCGCGGCAAAGCAACCTGCAACGGATATCGTGAATGGATACGACGATGACAGATACTGAACGAAAGCCGTGCGGCAGCAGATATTATGCGGCGATCGCGGCGGCGCTGGCGCTGGGCATGGCGCTGCCCGCGGCCGGGCACGCACAAAACTTTCCGCAAAACCGTCCAATCACTTTGGTGGTGCCGTTTGTCGCCGGCGGCGGCACCGACGCCCTTGCGCGCGACCTCGCAAAACTCCTGCACGACAAACTCGGCCAGCCCGTTGTGGTGGACAATCGTGGTGGCGCCGGTGGCACTATTGCGGCGCAGCAGGTATCGCGCGCCACGCCCGACGGGCACACGCTGCTCTTCGTCACCTCGACCTTCGTCACCGCGGCCGCCACCGACCGCAAGCTGCCCTACGACGTGCTGAAAGACTTTGCGCCGATCGCCATGCTCGGGCGCGGACCGCTGCTGCTGGTGCTCAACAGGGATCTCGGCATCAAGACGGTGCCGCAGTTCATCGAGCGGCTCAAAAGCAAGCCTGGTGCGCTCAACTTCGTGTCCTCCGGCACCGGCAGTATCACGCATCTGGCCGCCGAATTGTTCATGCAGCGCACCGAAACGAAAATGACTCACCTGCCCTATCGCGGCAGCGCGCCGGCCGTGCTCGATCTGATGTCCGGCCAGGGCCAGGTATTTTTCGCCACCGTGCCGACCATCCTTGGCCAGGTGCAGGGCAACACCGTGCAGCTCATCGCCGCCACCAGCAAGGAGCGCTCCAAACTGTTTCCCGAAATGCCGGCCATCATGGAGGCTGGTGTCCGCGACTACGACGTCGGCACCTGGTGGGGCATCGTCGGGCCGCCCGGCCTGCCGCCGCCGATCGCAGCCGCGCTCAATCGAGCGATCAACGACGCCGCGGCGAGCGACGCGCTGAAAAAGCGCTTCAGCGATGAGGGCGCCGATCCGTTCCGCGGAAGCCCGACCGACTTCAACGCCATGCTGGACGCCGAGCTGAGCGGTTGGCGCAAGGTGGTGCAAGAGAGCGGATTGAAGCTCGAATGACGCCGGCGCCATTCCGCGCAACTCCGCCAGCCGCGCCCGAACACGGGTTTACCCCGCGTTCGGTATTCTTAAATGGCGAAGTCGGATGAATCCGACTTCGCGCGCGTCTTGACAAGAGGGGGGTTGCAGATACCATCGTGTCAAACTTTTGCGGGCAGGAACGGCGGGTGTGCGTATGGCGTTGGGCCGTCAAACCTCTGGCAGGTTCGAGCCGGCGGCCGGGCCTTCCTCATCCGCCGCGTTTTTCGCCTGCGTGCCCATGAGCGAACCGGACCGATCGGCGACCTTTGCGAGCCGGCTGCTGGCGCAGCTGCCCGCGATCCGCAAGCAGGCGCAGGGCTCGCCCGATTTCCAGAGCTGGCTGAAGACGCACCGCTCCGTCGTGGTCGACGGCGCGCCGTTCTACGTGGTCGGCGGCGACATGCTGCGCGATGAGGACGAGATGATCGTAAGCTGGGCGCGCCGCCACGGGCTGGTCGATCAGGCAACCGTCGCCCGCCTGCAGGCGGAGGACGACACCGACCGCGCGCCCTGACGGCGCCAGAGGGAGAACCGTCATGCCGAAAGCGAAAAGCGGGACAGCATCGAGCAACGCGGCCCTGGCGAACAAGCCGGGCGGATCGAACGAGAGCGCGGCGACGCGCCGGCTCAATGAGAACGCCGCGGCCAGAAGCCAGGTCTCGTCGTCGGACCTGTTCACGCATCTGAAGAAAAAGCTGCGCAAGGTCACGATCGACGCGCAGACCTTCTATGTGGCGGAAGGCGACACGCTGCTCGACGAGGACCAGCTCGGCATCTACGCGCTCAATCGCCAGTCGCTCGAGGAGGCGCAGCGCGCCGCGGCTTTGGCCGACTCGGCGGGGCTCGGCACCGAACGCCTGATGCAGACCCGCGGGCTGATCGCCATCAAGCAGAACGGCAAGATCGTGCGCTGGAAGCCGGGCACGGTTCTCAGCTACCGGGTGGTGAAGAATACTTTCCCTGACGAGAACAATTACAAATTCGTGGTCCAACAGATGGCGGCGGCGACCGGCGATTGGCAGATCACCTGCGGCATCGAGTTCAAGCACATGCCGGAGCTGGACGACCGCAACGGCGTGCAGCCGGAGGGCGCGCTGTTTGCCGTGCGCGAGATCGACGCCGGCGGAAACTTCATCGCCTCGGCGTTCTTCCCGAACGATCCGAAGGACCGCCGCCGGGTGCTGATCGATCCGAGCTATTACACCACCAGCTTCGACAAGGTCGGCGTGCTGCGGCACGAGCTCGGCCATGTGCTCGGATTCCGCCACGAGCACATCCACAAGAACGCGCCGCCGGTATGCCCGGACGAGGATGACTGGGAGACCGAGTATCTGACCAAATACGATCCGCAGTCGGTCATGCACTATTTCTGCGGCGAGGTCGGCACCCGCGACCTGCGCATCACCGATCTCGACCGCACCGGCGCGCGGCAGGTCTATGGACCGCCGCTGAACACCGTCAGCTTCGTATAGCCGTTACACGGCGGCGGGGGCGCAGGCGCCCGCCGGCCTGGGCTCGCCCATGCAGGATGAAAGCCGATCGACTACTGCCAGCACGCCGGACGCGACGGCGGCGACGGCGCAGACGCGGCTGCCCGACCAGCCGGAAAACAAATCCAAACGCAAAAGCGAGAAGCGCTGGCCCGGCCTGGACGAGACATTCACGCTCGGCCATGGCGTCGCGTTCTCCGTCTCGGCGGATTCCTACCAGCGCCAGCGTGAGGACCCGGTCTATCGGCCGTTAAAAATCTACACCATGGATCCGTCCACGCGGCGGCTGGACGGCGCCACAGCCGTCATCAACGTGCCTTATGAGGAGCTGAAACCAGGCCCCGTCGGCGTGCGCTTTGCGATCGAGACGTCGCGCAACTCGCCGTTCGAGGACTTTAAGAGTGTCGATCTCGACGACAAGTCCATCTTGATCCGCAGCGGACGCGATCCAGCGCCGTCCGATCCGGCCTTCCATCACCAGATGGTCTATGCGGTGTGCAGCAGCGTCTATGCCGCCTTTCGCGCGGCGCTCGGGCGCGAACTGGCCTGGGCGTTCAAGGAGCCGCAATTGCGGGTCATTCCGCACGGCGCGAAGGCCAAGAACGCCGCCTATTCGCGCGACGACCGCAGCCTGAGTTTCGGCTGGTATGAGGCGGAAGACAACGCGGCCGGACGCATCATGCCGAAGCAGCACGTGTTCGCCTGCCTGTCGCATGACATCATCGCCCATGAACTGACGCATGCCGTGCTCGACGGCTTGCGCGCGCAATTCGGCCGTTCGGTCAGCCTCGACACCGCGGCGTTCCACGAAGCCTTCGCCGACCTAGTGGCGTTGTTCCAGCGGTTTTCCTACCGGGAGGTGGTGAAGAGCGGCATTCGCCGGGCGGGAGGACAATTGAACCGCGAAACCTTTCCGCTGCAACTCGCGAACGAATTCGGCCAGGGTCTCGGCCTGGTCGAGGGGCTGCGCAACGTCGATCTCGGAGAGAAGCCGAGGAGCTATCCGGAGGCTGAAGGAATATACCAGGTTGGCTCGGTGCTGGTGTCGGCGGTGTTCGACGCCTTCCTCACGGTCTACAAGCGCCGCTCCGCGGGCTATTTCCGGCTCGCCAATGCCGGCCACGGCGGGCAAGACAACGAACCTTCATCCGAGCTAGTCGAAATCCTCGCCCATCTGCTGAGCAGCCTGGCAAGTCAGTTCCTGTCGATCTGCATCCGCGCCATCGACTACTGCCCGCCAGTCAACATCATGCTGGGAGAATATCTACGCGCGTTGATCACCGCCGATTCCGACCTGGTTCCCGACGATCCCTGGGCCTATCGCGAGGCGCTGATCGAGGCCTTCGGCAAGCGGCGCATCTTCCCTCCGAAAGTCCACTCGCTGGGCGAGGACGCGCTACTCTGGCACCGGCCGAAAGAATCGTTGAAGCTCGGCAAGCTGAGCTATTTCCATCTCAAATTCGCCGGCGATCCGGGAAGCCCTGCAAGCGAGAACGAGTTGCGGCGGCAGGCTTGCGTATTGGGCGCCTTCGTCACCGATCCCAAGCGGCTCACCGATTTCGGGTTGGCGCCCACCGGTCATCCGGAGTTGAACGGCGACACCGTGGACTTGCCCTGCATCGAGTCGGTGCGGTCGTCGCGGCGAGTTGGCCCGGACGGGCAGATGGTGTTCGACTTGGTGGCCGAGATCACCCAGCGCCGCAACGTGGCAGGAGGCGATGGCTTTCCCCCGTTTAAATTCTACGGCGGCGCGACGGTGATCCTCGACCCCCTCGGCGAGATCCGCTACGTCATCAAAAAGAGCGTTTTGGACAACGAGCAGCTAAAAGCCCAGCGCCAATACGCGCTGACGCAGGACGCGGATCTCTACAGTTTCCAGCTCTGCCATCTCGCCCAAACCCAGGCAGGCGGCCTCAAGAAAAAATAACCGGCCGGCCTTCGCCCGCTTGACCGAATCTCCGCAAGCTGCGTTTTTGCATCCGGTGCCGGTCCGGATGCGCGATCCGCGGCGAGCGAAACCGAAATCCATCTCGCGCGTTGGACCTCGTAAACCAAGCGTCACTCGTCGCATGCCTCGCAAGCCATTCCGCGTCGCCCGCTCGAAAACGGGTCTCGGCCTCTTTGCCACGGCAGAGATCCCCAAGCGCGCCTTCATCGTCGAATACAAGGGCCGCAAGCTGCGGGCCAAAGAGGCAGAGAAACGCGAGAATAAATATCACTTCGAGATCAACAGCCGCTGGACGCTGGACGGCGCCAGCCGGCGCAATATCGCGCGCTACGCCAATCATTCCTGCCGGCCGAACGCCGAGTCCGACGTGCTCAGGGACCACAAGGTGATCCTGCGCGCCATCAAGAAGATCCGGCCGGGCGACGAGATCACCTACGACTACGGCAAAGACTATTTCGATGTCTTCCTCAAGCCGATCGGATGCAAATGCACGAATTGCGCCGATAAGCACCGGCGCATCCGGTCGTCGGCAAAATCGCGGGCGCAGGCAAGGACGCGCCGTTCCAAGTCCTGAGCAGCGGCCGCGGTCTTCATCCTTCACGCATCGTTGACGGCCGGGCCACGGGGATGCCTTGACGCCGTAGCGGCGCACCCGTCACGCTTAGGGCCAATGCTGCGTACAATCGCGCAACAAACACAGCGTGCCGGGAGGAGCCGATGTCCGCGATATTCCGTTTGCCTGCGCTGACCGCCCTGCTGCTGTCCGCCGCCTTGCCGGCGCAAGGCCAGCCCGCCCCTTCGCTTCCCGACGGCCCCGGCAAGGAGCTGGTAGTGTCACTGTGCAGCGGCTGTCACGGGCTGAGCCGGGTGATGAACTCGGGCTACCCGCAGGCGCATTGGTACACCGCCATCCGGATGATGCAGAATTTCGGCGTTCCGATACCGGACGACAAGGTCAACCTGATCACCGACTATCTGGCCAGGAGCCTGCCGGAGCGTCCCAAGCCCTCGGCCAACATTATTCCCGGACCGGTGCAGGTCGTTATCCGCGAATGGGAAGTGCCGATCCCGGGCTCGCGGCCGCACGATCCGCTCGCCACCCGCGACGGCGCCATCTGGTACACCGGCCAGATGACCAACCGGCTCGGCCGGGTCGATCCCAAGACCGGGCAGGTGAAGGAATATCCGCTGAAGACCCCGCAAACCGGCCCGCACGGCCTGGTCGAGGACCGGGACGGCAATATCTGGTTCACCGGCAATCACGCCGCGATCGTCGGCAAGCTCGACCCAACGACCGGCGAGGTGACCGAATACACGATGCCGGATCCGAAAGCGACCGATCCGCATTCCCTGGCCTTCGATCAGAGCGGCATCCTGTGGTTCACCCTGCAGCAATCGAACATGATCGGCCGCCTCGATCCCAGATCGGGCGAGATCAAGCTCATCACCGCGCCAACGCCGCGCGCGCGTCCCTACGGCGTGATGGTGAATTCCAAGGGCATTCCTTTTGTCGTCATGTTCGGCACCAACAAGATCGCCAGCCTCGATCCCAAGACCATGGAGATCAAAGAATACATCTTGCCGAACGAGCGGGCGCGGCCGCGCCGCATGGCGTTCACCAGCGACGACGTCGTGTGGTACTCGGATTATCCGCGCGGCATGCTCGGCCGGCTCGATCCGGCGACCGGCGAGGTCAAGGAATGGCCGTCGCCCGGCGGCCCGCGCTCGGAGCCCTACGGCATCGTTAATGTGAAAGACATCATCTGGTACAGCGAATCCGGCACCCGGCCGAACACCATCGTGCGGTTCGACCCGAAGACGGAAAAATTCCAGACCTTCGCGATTCCCTCGGGCGGCTTCATCGTGCGCAAGATGGACGCCACGCCCGACGGCAATCCGGTGATCGTCACCAGCACGGTCAACAGCGTCGGCATGGTCGAGGTAAAATAACCCGCCGGACCGTGTTGCCCGTTGTCTTCGCTAGAGGCATGCTCCCCGCTATTGGAATCATGCTCTAGCCAGGAGATCGCGACCATGCGTCTCGACCCCGTCGTCACATTTCTGATCGTTCTTGCCATCGGCATTGTCGCCGGTCTGATCTTCGACCGCATGGCGGGGCCCGGCTGGCTGTCGCGCCAGATGTCGGGCTCGACCCGCATCATGCTGACCAGCTCGCTGGTGGGCATCGCCGGATCGTTCATCGGCTTCCACCTGTTCACGCTGGCCGGAATTGCAGCCGGCGGCTACGGCCCGTTCCTCGGCGCCATCATCGGCGCCTTGGTGGTGCTGTGGCTCTGGCGCATGATAAAATAACGCCGCGAGTGCCGCCGATTTGAAGTTCCTGCACCACTTGCCGCAATCTCGTTCAGGAACTTCAAATCGAAAGGCGGCACTAGAATCATAAACTTGCTAGTGCCCCTTTGCTTCCGAAGTTCGTGTCAGAGGTTGCTGCGATGTATCACGAACTTCGGAAGCGGGGCACTAGTGCGGCGGTTCAGAAACTTCGGATCGGCGGTGATGGTCAGTCGGATCGGCGCGAGGGTTCGGAGCTTCCCTGCCGGGCGGCTCCCGCATCGGGGTCTGGGCCCCCTGCTCGGCCCGTTGCGCCAGCCGTTGCCAGAATTCGGCCATGCTGAGCCAAGCCGTACGGTCCTCGCTGGCCTGCGCGCCTTGCGCCCAGCGAAAATATTCCAATGCTCGTTTTCTGAAGTCTTCTGGCAGACCCACCCGTCGACCCCTGACCGTTCCGTCTGGTGCCTGACAAACCGCGCGTCCCGGGCGTTCGTTCCGCCAGTTTGTCATTTTTAGTTAAAAAAATCGTAGGTTACATCCAACCTCGGCAACCGACATCCGGTTCCATCAGCCAGCGTTATTCGAGCAACAACAGCAGCGCACATAAAAAGGCCCGGCACGCGGCCGGGCCTTGTCTCACTGCGGTACAATGTTCCCGCGCTACGCCTGCTGGATCGCGGAGAGCAGCCAGTTGCCGCCGCGGCTGCGCATGAAGGTCCAGACCTCGGTCGCCTCCTGCGGCGTGTCGGCGCCGTCGACCACGCGGCCGCCGGCGCGCTCGACGGTGCGATCGATCAGCGCGTAGCGCATCGCCACGGTGGCATAGTCGACCGCGCCTTCATTCCATGATTCGGCGAGATCGCCCTGCAACAGCTTCACGTCGCGGATTTCATTCACCACCCCGCGGCTGGCATTCTCCGCCAGCTCTTCCGCGAAGTATGAAAGCACTTCCGGCGTGACATGAGTGCGCAGGCCGGCGAGATCCTCGCGCCCATAGGCGGTCTGGATGTCGCCGAGCAGCCGCTCGAACGCGTCGAAGTCGGCAGGCGTGATCTCGATCTCGGTCGGCGAAGCTGCTGCGCCCGTGGCGCTAAGAGAGCCATCTCTAGCACCATCGCTTCCGCTCATGCCGCCGCCGAGCGGAACATGCCGCTGCGGCTCCAGCATCTGCCGGCGCGTGCCGGCATAGGCCGGAGCGGGGGTCGGCTGCTGCTGCTGCTGGCGGCGCGACCACCAGCTCACGATCAGCCAGGCTACGATGCCGATAATCGCGATCTGCGCGATGAAACCGAGGATCGAGGCAAGGCCGGCGAGATTGCCGAACAGTCCCTGCCCGAACATGAGCCCAAGCAGGCCGGCGCCGAGGAAGCCGGCGGCGAGACCGCCGAGGAAACCCGGCCGGTTGAACAGGCCGCCGGGCTGCTGCGCGCCGGTCGTGCGCGGCGCCGCCGACGGCGTTGCCGCGTTCGGCTGCGTCATCGAGCGCTCGATCGGGCGCGCGGAATTGGGCGCGGTCGTGGTTGCCGCCGGCGGCGTATAGGTGCGGGTGCCGCGGCTGCCGAAGCCGCCGCGGGTGCGGGCATCCGCCTCCGCAACCAGGAAGATCAGCGTCGCCGCCACGGCAAAAAGCGCCAGCAGCGAACGGAGATTGCAGCGGTTCATTGATTTCCTCCCAGGGACCCGAAGTGGGCGTCCCTCATATCGGGTGCCGATGGGTCGATTTTAAGGCCCGCCCAGGCCATTGAAAATGGCGATCGAGCCCCCGTTCGGTCGCGGGAGCGGATCCCGGCGCCGATTGCAAGACCGGACATTCGCGTTCATCGGATGGCGATACAGCGGGCGATCTGCTCGGCCGGGCCTAATTCTTCAACCCGATGACATCCTTGGCCAGCGTTCCCCATTTGGCGTTTTCGGTTTTGAAGAACGCCAGGAAGGCGGCCGGATCGTATGGTTGCGGGTCGATCGCGTCATGCGCCAGACGCTTGCGCGCATCTGCCTCGGCCAGACCTTTGATCACCGCCGCGTTGATCTGGTTGACGAGGTTTACAGGCATGCCCTTCGGCCCCGACAACGCAAACCAGACTTCCGCAACGAGGTTCGGATATCCCTGCTCCGCAAAAGTCGGGATGTCCGGATAGTCGGGCACCCGCTTGCGCGATGTCACCCCGAGGGCGCGGACTTTGCCGGTCCGAATGGTTCCGGCGGCGGAAGTGAGCGCCGTCGACGTCACCCCGATATGACCGCCGATAAGATCGGCCATCGCCTGGCTGGCTCCGCGATAGGCGACATTTTGCAGCGCGATGCCCACCTCTTTTTGGAACAGCATGAAGGCCAGATTGGCCTGCGATCCGGGCGACGGCGAGCCGTAATTGAGTTTGCCGGGATTGGCCTTGGCATAGGCAACGAACTCCTTGAGGTTCGTCGCTGGCACGTCATTGTTCACGACCAGCACCGCCGGTGGGCCGCCAAAAAAGGCGATGTGGGTGTAACCCGTCACAGGATCGGCGGGCGGATTGGCGCTGATGGCGGATGCGATGATGAGACCGCCGACGCCCGCGACGAACAGCGTGTAGCCGTCCGGCGCGGCATTCGCCACTTCGGCGGCGGCGATCAGGCCGCTGGCGCCCGGCTTATTTTCCGCGACGAATTGCTGGCCGAAGGTCTGGGACAGTTTCTCCGCCGTGACCCGCCCGAGCATGTCGGCGGTACCGCCGGCGGTGAATGGAATCAGAATCTTCACCGGCCGCGTCGGCCAATTCTGGGCGTTGGCCGGGGCTCCGATCAATCCGATCGCAAGCGCGCTCAGCAATGCGGCCAAATTCAGCGCAATGCGTCCAATCATCGGTCCCTCCGCCGCCGATCACGCCTGCTTGCTCGATGTATCGATAGTGCCACGGGCATCGGAATTTTCAATGGAGCCCGACAACGCCTATGCCGAGTCGCGGCCGTGACATGTGCGCGCAGACCGTCCAAAGCGCGCCGCCTTCGGGGCGACATTCCGCAAACGAGCGCACTATTCGCCCATGGTCTCCTTCACCGCTGCAACCAATTGCTTGAGCGTGAACGGCTTGGCGAGGAAGTTCGGCCGTTCGTCCGGTGCCAGGCTTTTTTCGAAGGCATCCTCGGCATATCCCGACACAAAAATGAACTTGACCTCCGGATTGCGCTTGCGCAGCTCCTTGAGCAGGGTCGGTCCGTCCATTTCCGGCATCACCACGTCGGACACCACCAGGTCGACGTGGCCGCCGTGGCGCTCCAGCGCGTCGATCGCCTCCACGCCGTTGCCGGCCTCGATCACGCTATAGCCGCGCGAGACAAGCCCGCGCGCATTGAGCGCCCGCAACCCCTCCTCGTCCTCGACCAGCAGGATGGTGCCCTGCCCGGTGAGGTCGGTGGCGGTGCGCATGACCTCGTCGGCGGCAGAGATGGCGCCTGCCAGCGCCGGCGCGGTGGATTCCGGCAGTTGCGGGGCCAGCACGTCGTCGGCAGCGGGAATGTAGCGCGGCAGGAAGATGCGGAAGCGCGTGCCCCTGCCCGGATCCGACTCCACGTAAACGAAACCGCCGGTCTGCTTGATGATGCCATAGACGGTCGAGAGGCCGAGGCCGCTGCCTTTGCCGACATCCTTGGTGGTGAAGAACGGGTCGAAGATCTTGTCGATGATTTCGGGCGCGATGCCGAGGCCGGTGTCGTCGACCTCGACCAGCACATATTCGCCGATCGGCATGCCCTTATATTGCAGGTCCCCGCTCTCGCCGGCGCCGACATTGGCGGTGCGCACCGTGAGCTTGCCGCCGTCAGGCATGGCGTCGCGCGCATTGACCGCGAGATTAAGGATGACCTGCTCGAACTGGGAAATATCGGCCTTCACCGGCCACAGGTCGCGGCCATGCACCACATTGAGCGTGACCTTCTCGCCGATCAGGCGGCGCAGCAACATGGTCAGGTCAGACACCGACTCGCCGAGATCGAGCACCTGCGGCCGCAGCGTCTGCTTGCGCGAGAACGCCAGCAGCTGGCGGATCAGCGCAGCCGCCCGGTTGGCGTTCTGCTTGATCTGCATAATGTCCTGGAACGACGGATCGGTCGGGCGGTGGGCATTGAGCAGGAAATCGGTCGCCATCATGATGGCGCCCAACACGTTGTTGAAATCGTGCGCCATGCCGCCGGCGAGCTGGCCGACCAGATCCATCTTCTGGGCCTGGGTGAACTGGTTCTCCAGGCTGCGCTGCGCAGTGGTTTCGATCGCATAGACGATCGCCGCTTCCTGGTCTTGCTCCTCGACCGCCGTGACGTAGAAGCGGGCAAAGCGTTCGCCGGCACCTTCGAGCGCGGCGTCCACCGGCGCGATGTCGCCCTGCTTGTCCGCCGCTTGGCGGATGGCAGCTTCCAACGCGGCGCGGTCGCGCTCGGCAATGACGGCCAGAATCGAGCGGTCGTCGCCGGCCCCGTCGCTCTTGCGCACCGGATGGAACAGGCGCGCAAACAGCGCATTGGAACGCGCGATCTTGCCCTGCCGGTCAACGGTGGCGATTCCCATCGGGGTATTGTGGAAGAAGCGCATGAAGCGCACTTCGGCGGCGCGTTGCGGGTCGGTGCCGTCGTCGCGCGCGCGATTGAGCACCAGTGTGCGCGAGGCGCCGGCAGTACCGTCGGCGCCGAAGGCTATCTTGTGAAACAGCCGCGCCGGCACGGTGCGGCCGCTACGGGTCTTCAGATCGATATCGAGCACCTCGGTTTTCACTTCGCCGGGCGCGGCGCTCAGCGTGGTCAACAATGCGGCGCCCTCGCCGGCCAGAATATCGCCGAGCTTCAATCCGCCGGAGCCCACTTGCGCGAGGTCCTGGTCGAGCCATTCGGCTAGCGTAGCGTTGAGATAGATGATGTCGCCATGCGCATCGACCGAGAAGAAGCCGGCGGGCGCATGGTCGAGATAGTCGATGGCGTGCTGCAGCTCCTGAAAGACATTCTCCTGCCGCTCGAGCTCGCGGGTCACATCGGCAATGGTCCATACCGTCAGGCGCGATTCGCGCTTGCCTTCTCCGAGCGGGCGCACGCGCATGCGCAGCCAGCGGCCCGCTTCGCCGTTGCGGCCTGGCACCCGCATTTCTTCCTGCAGCCGGCGGCCTTCGCGCGCGGCCTTGAGCAGGCGATAGATCACTTCCGAGACGCCGGGATCGCCGACAAAGACCCGTTCGACCGGCCGCACATCCTCCGGATCGGCGGCATCAACCAGATCGAGATAGGCGGTGTTGGCGTAAAGCACGCGGCCGCTGGCATCGGTGACCAGCACGCTGTCCACCGCGCGATCGACGATGGTCTTGATCAGCGGGCTGGCCGCTTCCTTGCCGGGCGCGCGCAGAATGCCGGCGGCAAGCGCGAACAGAAGGAACACGCCGACCATCGCCAGCACGGACAACAGCGCCAGGATGTAAGGCTCGGCGTTGGTACGGCCGACCAGCAGGAGCCCGGCGGCGGCGCCGACCAGCACCACCGCGATCAGCAGGACCAGTCCGATGCTACCGCCCTGCGCACCCGACCGGGTGCGGTCGACGGCCGGGCGCCCGATCTCTGCGGTCGATTGCTCCTGCGTCATGCGACCTGAAAACCCGTCCTGTCCGATGCGATCTTGGTGCCCCAGCTACCGACTCGGCGCAAGGGGTCCGCCGGCTAGCGTCCCGAATCCGAAGTTCGCACACTCTTGCTACGAGCGCTCTTGCGAACTTCAGATTCAAAGGGACACTAGCAATCATAGCGTTGCCAGTGTGGCTTTGGTTCAGAAATTCCCTCCCGACCCAGCCGCAAGGAATGGGGAATTTCTGAACCGCCACACTAGGCCCTGCCGGCCACCGCGCGGTTGAGCCGCATCACATAGCCGATGACCTCCGCCACCGCCTTGTAGTGCTCGGGCGAGATTTCCTGGTCGATCTCCACCGCGCCATGCAAGGCGCGCGCGAGCGGCGGGTTCTCCACGATCGGGACGCCATGCGCCCCGGCCACTTCGCGGATTTTCAAGGCGACCGCATCGGCGCCCTTGGCGACGCAGAGTGGCGCATTCATCCCGCGCTCGTATTTCAGCGCAATGGCATAGTGGGTCGGGTTGGTGATCACCACCGACGCGGTCGGTACCGCCGCCATCATGCGCTTGCGCATGCGGGCCTCGCGCAGCTGCCGGATCTTGGCCTTGATCATCGGATCGCCTTCGGTCTGCTTGAATTCCTCCTTGAGTTCGTGCATCGACATTTTCTGCCGTTCGAACCACTGGCGATATTGGAAGAGGTAGTCGGCGGCGGCGATCAGCGCGAGCATCGCAACCACGGTGCCGAGCACTTCGAGCGACAGCGCCTTGGTAAAGGGCAGTAACGCGACCAGCTCGGTGGCGACCAGGGTTTCCAGCCGGTTGCGCTCCGACCACATCAGCACCGCCATCACCGCACCGATCAGGATGAGCTTGGCCAATCCCTTGACGAAATTGGCCAGCGCCTGCTTGGAGAACAGCCGCTTCAAGCCGGCGAGCGGCGAAATCTTGGAGAGCTTCGGCTTCAGCGCTTCGTTCGACCACACCAGGCGGTGCTGGATCATATTGCCGATGAGCGCTGCGAGCGCCAGCAGCAGGAACGGAATGGTGATGGCGGCCAGCACTTCCAGCCCGAGCTTGGTCGCCATGGCGGTCAGGCTGCGGCCATCGACCCGCACCGCGTGGGCGTTGGCCAGCAGGCCGCGAAACGTAGTCGCGATCCCCTGCCCCATGGTTTCCGAAAACGCCATCAGGATCAGCGTGGCGCCGGCGATGACGAACCAGGTATTGACCTCCTGGCTCTTGACCACGTCGCCGCGCTTGAGCGCTTCGTCGAGCCGCTTCTGGGTCGGGTCTTGCGAGCGTTCTGTGTCGTCGCGTTCTTCGGCCATAACCTGCGCTCAATGATCCTTTGCTCAGTGATTGGGAGCGAGTTCTTTCAGCACAGTTTCAAACGAGCCGAGAAACGAGCCCATCATGGCGCTGACGACAACCAGAAGGATGAGGAAACCGAGCAGAATCGACAGCGGCATGCCGACGAAGAACACCGGCATCTGCGGCATCAGCCGCGACAGCACGCCGAGGCCGAGATTGAACAACAGACCGAACACCAGAAATGGCGCCGAGAGCTGGATGCCGATTTTGAAAGCTGTGGCGACCGTGCGGGTGGTCAGCGCCGCCACGTCGCCGAGCAGCGGCACCTCACCCGGCCTGAACAAGGTGTAACTGTCGTTGAGCGCCGCGATCACCAAATGGTGCAGATCGGTGGCGAAGATCATGGTCACGCCGAGGACGGTGAGGAAATTCCCCACCAGCACGCCCTGCTGGCCCTGCGAGGGGTCGACCGCAGTCACGAAGCCGAGCCCGAGTTGATTGGCGATCACCGATCCGGCGACCTGCAGGGCGGAAATGGTCAAGCGCGCGGTCAGCCCCAACACCGCGCCGATGAACAGTTCCTGCAACAGCAGGGAGATCAACGGACCGAACGATTGCAGATCGATCTGATAGGCGCTGCGGTGCAGTGGCAGTAGCACCGCAGCCAGCACCAGCGCCACCGTCAACCGCACCCGCACCGGCACGCTGAGTTCGCCCAGGCCCGGCAGCAGCATCACCATGGTGCCGATGCGGGCGAACACCAGCATGAATGCGGCGGCCAATGCCGGCAGGAATGAAACGTCGATTTGCATTCCCCCTCCCCGACCCTCCCCCGCAAGCGGCGGAGGGAGAAGAATGCTCACCCGGCGGCGATGCGCGCGGCGACCCGCACCATGTGGCCGTACAGCACGTCCGCCATGAACGGCAGCGCGATCAGCATGGTGATGAAGATCGCAAGGATTTTGGGCACGAAGGTCAGGGTCATTTCCTGAATCTGCGTGAGCGCCTGGAACAGCGAGATGGCGACGCCGACTGCCAGTCCGACCAGCATCAGCGGGCTCGCCACCAATACCAGCGTCACGATGGCATCACGCGCCACGTCGAGAACGTCAGGGCCGGTCATCCGCTCATCCTGTATTTTGTCGTTGTCGGCGGCGTCAAATTTAAGAGCGGCTTTCCATTGACCCGGACCGTCACCATCCGATGCTCAGCTCCCGGCTTCGCATCTCAGGTGACGGCGCTCCGGGGCAGCAATTCTCAAATCGGCATTCGCATGATCTCTTCATAGGCGTGGATCACGCGGTCGCGCACCGCGACCATGGTTTCGATCGCTACCTCGGTCTCCGACACCGCGGTGACGACATCGACGATATTGGCCTTGCCGGCGGCCATCGCCTGGGTCTGCGCATCCGATGCGCGCCCGGCCTCGGCGGCGCCGCCAAGCACGCTCTTGAGCAGCGAGCCGAAGCTCGGTCCGCTTGACGCCTCGCCCACCGCCTTGCCCAGACCGGCGGACGGATCGGACAAGCGCGCGAGAGCGGAATAGGCGCCGGCGGCAGCGGACGGTGTGGTCATGGTCGCAAACCTCGCGTTCAGGCTTTCAAGATGTCGAGCGTGCGTTGGATCATGCGCCGGGTCGCGCCGATCACGTTGATATTGGCCTCATAGGACCGCTGCGCCTCGCGCATGTCGGTCATTTCGATCAGCGGATTGACGTTCGGATATTTGACATTGCCGTTGGCGTCCGCGGCGGGATGACCGGGCTCGAATTTCAGCCGGAAGTCGGATGGATCGTTGCGCACGCGGCCGAGCGAGACCACGCGCGCGTCGAGCGCGCGGTCCACCTCGGAGCGGAAGGTCGGGATCTTGCGGCGGAACGGACTGCCACCCGCCTGCTGCGCGGTGGAATCCGCATTGGCGATATTCTCGGAGATCACCCGCATGCGCCCGGCCTGGGCGCGCAACCCGGAGGCGGCGATCGCGATCGATTTCAAGAAGTCCATGGTCCCTCACCCGCTGCCGCGATGAACTTTGCCGTCAACGCTTGCCCAAAGCCGACTTGATCAATCCGAGACCGCGCGTGTAGAGCGCCACCGCCGCCTGATAGTCCATCTGGTTGGAGGCGACCTTGAGCATCTCGTCTTCCAGATTGACGGCATTGCCGGCCGGCCGCACTTCGAACGAGCCTTTGCGATCGAGCTGAAACGATGAGCTGCCGGCGGCCGGGCTTGCGAGGTGACCCGAGCTCGTCCGCGCCAGCGCAAGCGACGCGGAAGCCGGCCGGTTTTGCTCGAGCGCGGGCGGCGCCAGATCGCGCGGGCGAAATTTGGGGGTGTCGGCATTAGCGACGTTTTCGGCGAGCAGCCGCTGGCGCTCCTGATGCCAATGCATCCGGGTGCGCAGCATGGAGAAGATCGGAATATTGGAGATCGCCATGGTGTCCACCCACCTCCCCGGTAGGCAGACCTTGCCGGCCTTATGGTTAATGGCGGGTTAAGCAGGGGGACATCGCGCTTTTGCCATTAATCCGCCGTTTACCATGGAAAGTGTTTGGCCACCGGAAACCGGGGTCGGGTGCGCCCCGTTCTTTAATCCTTTGTTAGTATCCGCAGCGGCAAATATTGCCGCTGGCGTTAACCATCCGGGCGATTCCCGATAGACACGCCACGCCCCCTGGGGCGCAGGGAGGAGAAATGTTCGACACCATTTTCGGCATCGAGTCGCAGGTATTGAAATTCTTCGTTGCCTTCATCGTCGTGCTCGGCCTGATCGTCCTCACCGCCTGGCTCGTCCGGCGCTTCGGCGCCGAGCGGCTCGGTGGTGCAGCCACACGTGGACGTCAGCCGCGGCTTGCGGTGATCGACGCCACCGCGGTCGACAGCCGCCGCCGCCTGGTACTGATCCGGCGCGACAATATCGAGCATCTGTTGTTGATCGGCGGCCCAAGCGACGTCGTGGTCGAGCCGAACATCGTGCGCGCGTCCGCCGCGCCGGCGCGTCCGGCCGCGGCAGCGACCGCCGATACCCTGCCGCGCGCAGTGCCGCTCGGCGAAGGCACGATGTGGCCGCTGCAGCCGCAGGCCGAGCCGGCGGTGCGCGCGCCGCGTCAGCAACCGGTGGTCGAGGAGCCGGTGGTATCCTGGCCGATCGAGGCGGAGCCACCCGCACCACCACCGCAGCGACAATCGCGGCCGATCGATCCGCTCGCCGGGCTTGCCGCCGAACTTTCACGCATGCCGATGCAGCCCGAGGCGATGGCACCCGCGCCGCGCGCCCACCGCGAACCACCGCGCCTGCGCGAGCCGGTCCGCGAGACCCGAGAGCCGGCCCGCGAAGCGCGCGAGCCGGCGCACGAGCCGCCGCCGGAAATGTCTGCCGAGCAGCACCTGGCCGCCAGCGACCAGAATCTCGCCGACATGGCGCATCGCCTGGAGGCGGCGCTACGCCGTCCCGGCAAGGCGGAAGCCAGGCCCGCTGAACCGGCGGCAAAAGCCGCCCCGGTTTCAGAACCGGCGCCGCCGGCGGCGCCCGCCGAACCCGCGCCGGCGCCCGCGCCACGTGCCGGCAGGAACGCGCGCCCCGAACCCAAGCCCGCGGCGCAAAAATCCGTTTACGACAGCCTCGAACAGGAGATGGCGAGTTTGCTCGGCCGTCCGAACAACAAGACTTGAGAGCCACTTCTATCGTCCGTTGCGTCCGTCTGGTGACGGTGACGGTCGGTGTAGCGGCGCTCTTTGGTTTGGCGGCGATCCCCGCCGCCGCGCAGGACATCAGCATCAATCTCGGCGGCGGTCAGGGCGCCGGCCTGACCGAACGCGTGGTCCAATTGATCGCGCTGCTCACCGTGCTTTCGCTGGCGCCCTCGATCCTGATCATGATGACGTCGTTCACCCGCATCGTGGTGGTGCTATCGCTGTTGCGCACCGCACTCGGCACCGCCACCGCGCCGCCCAATGCTGTGATCGTGGCGCTCGCTTTGTTCCTCACCGCCTTTGTGATGGGGCCGGCGCTACAGCGCGCCTATGACGTGGGCGTGCGCCCGTTGATCGCCAACGAGATCACTGTCGAGCAGGCGTTCGAGCGCTCCACGGAGCCGCTCAAGGCTTTCATGCAGAAGAACGTGCGCGACAAGGACCTGGCGCTGTTCATGGACATGTCGCGCGAGGAGCGTCCGGCCCGCGTCGAGGACACGTCGCTGCGCATCCTGGTGCCGGCCTTCATGATCTCCGAACTCAAGCGCGCCTTCGAGATCGGTTTTCTGCTGTTCCTGCCGTTCCTGATCATCGACCTGGTCGTGGCCTCGGTCTTGATGTCCATGGGCATGATGATGCTGCCGCCCGTGGTGGTCTCGCTGCCGTTCAAGCTGATCTTCTTCGTGCTGGTGGATGGCTGGAGCCTGGTCGCCGGCAGCCTGATCCAGAGCTACGGGACTTAAATACCAAACCACTCAATTCGTGCGGATTGGCATAGCCAGCGCCGTTCAGCGGGGCAGCAGCGGAAACATCTTGCCTGACGCCGACGGCGGCTGCGTCGGACGCGACAGCACGGCATTGACCGGCCGCGCCGGAATGATGCCGGTGGTTTCCGGATCGGCCTTCTGCGGGTCGCTGAGCTCGGGCGGAGCCGCCGGCGCGGCGGGCGCCACCGGCTGGCGTTGCGCCGCCGGCAGCGCGCCGGTCTCCGGATAGCGCGCGCGCAGGTCGCGCAGGAATCCGCTGAGCGTATCGACCGCGGCAATGCTGCGTGCAATGTCGCGGAATTCGGCCCCGCTGGCGCCGACCGGCGCCGTGATCACGTCGAAGCTGCGCCTGTCGGCGCTGTCGTTCATCTTCTCGCTATAGCGCTCGCGGAAGCGCGCCAGCCCGATCGAATCCTCGCCCAGCGCGTAGCCGATGGCAGCGCGCAGGATGTCGGCGCGCTCGTTATCGGCGAGCGGCTCGAATTCGCGCCAGCGATCGCCATAGAACAGTTCGATCTGTTCTGCCGCCTGCTGCCAGCGGCGCGCCGCCCACAGGATGTCGGAGCGCAGCCGGGTGGCCTCGCGGCTGTCGATATTGCCGATCACCTCCAGCGCCACATCGTGGCGGCCGAGATCGGACAGCGAGCGGGCTTCGAGCAACAGGCGCTGGCTGCGCAATTCGTTGGTCAGGTCGGCGGTGCGGGTCGACCGCAAGGCGGCCGCCGCCCGGTCGGGCTTGCGGTCCATCAGATAGACCACGGCCAGCCGGGTGGCGACCTGGGCACGCGCGGCGCCCTGCAGGCGGTGATCGACCTGGTGCTGCAACAGCTCGCTGGCCTGGTAGAGCAGGTCCACCGAGACCAGCCGGTCGGCCAGCCGCCGGATCATCTCGTCGCCGCGGCGGCCGATCGGGGTCAATTCGCGAAAATCGTAGAACAGCGCAAGCGCCTCGATTGCCGGCAGCGCGTCACCGCGGCCGGCGAGAAACAGGCTGTCGAAGGTATCGGCGGCCTCGTCCTGGATGCGGCGGGTGATCTCGGAATTCTGATGCGCCGTCACCGCAGTGCGCATGATCTGGAAGGCTTCGCGGTAGCGGCCCTCCTCGGTATAGAACCGCGCCAGCAATTGCAGCGCCTCCAACTCGGTCTCGTCGCCGCGCCAGATCGTGGTGAGGGTCTCGAGACTGCCGATCGCCGCCGTGCGCTTGAGATGACCGAGCGATTGCTGCAGCACCAGTTCGCGCAGGCGGCCCTGGGCGGCGGCCGGACGATCGGTGGAATCGCCGGCGAGACGATAGGCCTTGAACGCTTCGTCGACCCGGCCGCGTTTCTCGGCCAGCCGTCCGGCAAGCACCCAGACGCTTGCCTCGACCTCGCGCGGAATGCCGATGGTCTCGAAGTCGTGCATCTGGTTGATCGCGCCCGTGATGTCGCCGACCTCGATCGAAGCGCGGATCATCTCCTTCACGATCACGCGCTGCAGCTCGATCGGCAGCGTACCGAGCGCCACTTCGACATTGCGGAAGCCTTCGCGCGCGTCTGCCCACTTGGAGAGGCGCGCGTGCGCCAGCGCGCGCCACAGCGGCGCGTCATGCTGGTTGCCGACAAACGGATTGGCGAGATCCTTCAGTGCCGGTTCCGGCCGTCCCATCATGATCTGGGCGACCGCGCGCAGCACCAGCGGCGTCGGATCCTCGACGGTCGGCGGATGGTCCGCCAAGGTGACATCGAGCACCGCCTTGGCTTCCTGCGACATGTCGCGGGCGAGATAAAAACGCGCCAGATCGACCCGCGCCGGCAGTCGCTTGGCATCCTGCGCCTCGGCGGCGGCCAGCGTGAGCTGCGACCTGCGCTCGCCGAATTCGGCCTGGCGGTCGAAGCCCCAGAGCCGGGCGTCGAGCACATGCGGCCGATAGACCGCGCCGCGCGCTCCATCTTCCGCGGCGGCGGACAGGGTCAGCCCCGCCGGCCGCGTGATCACCAGCTTGTCGGCGGCAAGCTCGGCATTGAGATCGTCGGCGAGCGGCTGCAGCACGACACCGTGGCTGGAGGCGAGCGCGCGGAACTCGACGAAATCCTGGGTCTTGACGAAGCCGCGCGCCGGTCCGAGCGCGGTCACTACCCACAGCGTGTCGCCGGCCTCGGGATCGTCCAGGCGATGCAGCTGCCGCGGATCGTCGATCGGCACCGTGACACTGGAGCGGGCGGGCGCGATGATGTTGCGGTTGATCGCCAGCGGCCGCGTCGGCTCGGCCATTTCCGTTCCGAGCGTAATGGTCCAGGCGCGGCCGTCACTCGTCACGCTGGTCAGACGCGGGCGCTCGAGCTTGATGCGCACCACCGACCGGTCGCGCTCGCGGGTGGCGGTGGCGCGCGCGATGGTGCGGCTCGGCTCGGCATCGATCGCCGCCACCGAGATTGCCGTCTCGGTGTCGAACACCAGCCAGAGCGTGTCGCCGCGGCGGAACACGGCGGCCGGAGTGGGCTGGGTGAATGGAAACACCAAGGAGAGATTGTCGCCCTGCCGCTTGAGCGCGGCACTGATCGGCGCGCTCGACTCCAGTGGCGCTGCGGCTTCCGCACTGCCGGGATTGATGGCCGGGCTGGCGAGCGGTGGCGACGGTGCGCGCGCCGGCGCGGGCGCGGGCGCCGGCACTGACAGCGGCGCGGCGGCGGCCTCACTCGACTTGCGTGCCGGCACGGTCTTCGGCGCCTCGATGCCGGCGGGCGGGTCGTTCTTGCGGGCGGCGGTTTCGACCGCCAGCGCCGCCAGTTCGTCGGAGCGCACGGTGTCCTGCTGAATTTGCCGGCTCTCCGACGTGTTGACGTCGACGACATAGCTGTTGTCTTCGCGGAAGGTGCGGATGTCGACCTTGTCGCTCAGTTTGAAGCGCACGATCACCGCCTCGCCTTCCAGCGCGCTGTCGATCGCCTCGACCATCGGTGGCAGCACCGCCTTGGCGTCGGCGAGATCGAAATTGAGCACCGCATCGAAAGTGAGCGTGAGCTTGTCGCGGGCGTGATCGGCCGCGATGGTGGTTGCCTCCGGCAATTGGAAGACATAACGGGTGAAGGTCGGCTGTTTGACCACCCGCACGCGGATCGGCTTGAGCTGGTTCTGGCGCGCGAGTGCCTGCTGCTGGCGCGCCTTCCGGTCGGCGTCGCGGGCGCGGCGCGTCAGTTCCTCGATCACTTCGCGCGGCAGGCCGGGCGGCAGGCCGCTCCAGGTGTCGGGCAACAGATCGACGAACAGCCGCTCGCCGGCGGGAATCGAGCTCAGCGTCACCTTGCGGGCGAGCGCGATGCGGATGCTCTTGCCGTCGGGATCGCGGCGGGCTGCGCTGACGAATTCGCCGGCGGTGGCGACGAGCCGTTGCAGATTGATCTCGATCGGCCGCCGGAAGCTGACGATCAGGACGCTGTTGGCGACCCGCACCTCCGACTCGACCTCCTCGGCGAGGAGAAAGACGAGCCGGGCAAAGCCGTTTTCGATGCTGGCGCTGACCTCCGCCTTGACCGGCTGGGGCTGGAGCTGGGCTTGGGCCGGGCGCGGCAGCGCGATCAATGCAATGAATAAAGTGAGCAACAGCGCCGGCAACAGGCCACGGCCTGCGGCCTGCCTCCCGGCCGGCCGCAATCCCCGCAACCCGTTACACACGCGACACTCTTGCACGTCGTGACCACCCGGCCGAACGCCGTTGTTACGCCGACACAGACAGGCCGGTCGGGGGAGTCTAGGCGGCCGGATTTAAGGCGGGATTAACCGTGGCGAAGCCTGCTGCGGCAGGGCCGTTGAGCGGAGGCTCCACGATCACGATCGGAGGCGGGGATTGCGGACCGTTCAGTTCGCGCTCGGCCGGCCCTCGATCTTGGGCAGTTCGGCGGGCTGGGTCCGGTCTTTCGGGCGCTGGGCGAGTTCGACCGTCAGGCGCTCGGCGGCTTCCGGCGACATCTGCCCGAGAATGTCGGCCATGCGCCGCGGATTGATCTTGGTTGCAACCTCGACCAGGATCTTGAGATCGAGGCGGTCGAACACCTTGGCGGCGTCCTTGGCGCGCATGGTCTCGTACATGGTGACGACATTCTTGAAGCGTGCCGCTTCGTTTTCGTCGCGCTGGTTCAGCACGCCGTTGATGCGCGCCTCGACATCCTTCAGTTCGGCGAGGCGGCCTTCCAGCCGTTTCTCGGCCGCTTTCAGGAGCCCCTCCCTTATATCGATTTCGCGGGCGCGGGCGTCGAGCTCCACGCGCCGCTCATGCAGCCGTTCCAGAATCGCGCGCTCGGCGGGCGACGGAGCGCATTCGCCGGTCAGCGGCACAGGTGTCCAGCCGCCATTGCCGGCCGGCGGCGCCACCGACTGGCCGCGATCGCCACGGTTGGCGGCGCCCTCCTGCTGCGGCGGCTGGATCTTGCCGTCGCCGATTGAGCCGGTGACGTCGGGAAAATTGAACATCTGATTGGCCCAGGACCGCGGCGATGCCGGTGCTGGAGCAGCGGCGGCAGCGGCGGGATTGGCTGCCGGCACGCTGCCGGTCACATCCGCCTGGTCGGCGTTGCTGCCGCGTAGCTGCGCCAGCGTATAGCCGCCGTCGAAAACAAGGCCGAGCGCCTTCAGGACGAACAGCGCAATCGCCGCCACCAGAACGATGGGGATCAGACGGAAATCGCGCAGTAGGCGGATCATGCGGCCAGCGCGCTCGCACGCTCGCGGCTGCGTTCGGCAAAGGCCTGCGCTGCCATCGCCACGGCCTGCGGATTGGGCGGTCCGGCATCCGGCGCGCCGTCGAGCACCGGCCGCGCCGCCACCACGATGCGGGACAGGCGATTGATGACGATTTCGCCGGCGGTGGTCTGGCGGCCGAGATCGGTGCATAAATGGTCGGCCGCTTTCAGACGCTCGCCCAGTGTCTGCTCGCATTCATGCGCGGTCGCTTTCAGCCCGGCGACCGCACGCTCGGCGATGCCGGTGGCGGTGATCAATTCGGAAATCGTCGCCTTCAAGGTGTGCTCGTCGGCCTTCAGGCGCTTGAGCCGCTTATTGAGGATCATGCAATATCCAATCGTGAGCATCAGCAGCAACGCCACCAGGCTCTCGATCATCAATCCGAAACTGTAGCTCACGGAACCTCCATCGGGTTGGCGGGGCCGTCCACCTTCTCGAACATGGCGAACGTGGTCCTGGGTTTGCGCAATGGTTTGGCGATGCGCACCGCGACACGGTCGCCGACGCGGCCCATGCGGCCTTCCGTCAGCGTCACCTCTCCGCAGCGCACGGTAACGAGCGCGTCCGGCCGCACGCCCAGCATCAGCGTCTCGCCGACGACGAGCTGCATCAGACGCTTGAGCGGCAGCTTGGCCTCGTACAGCACGGCGTCGATGCCGATTTCCGCCTGGCCGATCTCGGTCGCGAGGTGCCCTTCCCAGATCGGGTCGCGGCCGAATTTTTCGCCCATGAACATCTGCAGCAGCACGCCGCGAATCGGCTCGATGGTGGCATAGGGCAGCAGCAGTTCGAGATTGCCGCCGCGCCCTTCCATGTCGATGCGCAGCCGCACCAGGATGGCGGCATTGGCCGGCCGCGAGATCGCGGCAAAGCGCGGATTGGTTTCCAGCCGGTCGATATTGAACTTCACCGGCGACAGCGGCTTGAAGGCAAGCTCGGCGTCGGCCAGCACCACCTCGACCATGCGCTTGACCAGATTGGTCTCGATGGTCGTGTAGGGACGGCCCTCGATGCGGATCTGCGGCTGGCCGCGCCGGCCACCCAACAGCACGTCGATGATGGCGTAGATCAGGTTCGAGTTGACGGTGATCAGGCCGAAATTGTCCCATTCCTCGGCGCGGAACACCCCGAGGATCGCCGGCAGCGGAATCGAGTTGAGGTAATCGCCGAAGCGCACCGAGGTGATGCGGTCGAGCGAGACTTCGACATTGTCCGAGGTGAAGTTGCGCAACGAGGTCGTCATCAGCCGAACCAGCCGGTCGAAGACGATTTCCAGCATCGGCAGCCGCTCGTAGGACACCATCGCCGAATCGATAATGGCGCGGACGCCGGAATTGTCGTTGAGCGAGACATCGGCCAGGCTGAAGCCGAGCAGGCCGTCGATCTCCTCCTGATTGAGGATGCGGTCGGCGCCGCCGGCCTTGGCCGCCTGCGCGGCCTGCGCGGCCTGGGTGCCCTCCTCGACCATCGCCGCCCATTGCGCGGCAGCCACTTCCGTCTGGTCAGCCTTGGGATCGACATAGGGCCCGCTGGTCGCCGCGGCCGGGCCACTGGCTTCCGCCTTGAGCGCAAGTCCCCATTCGGCCGAGAGCGTCTCCCGATCGGGCGGATTGTTCTGCGCGTTCACTGGACGACGATCTCCTTGAACAGGACCGCAGTGATGCGGTGCGGCGCGATCGCGGCATTGACCCGGCGGGTCAGTTCCTCCTTGAGACGATAGAGGCCGGCCGAGCCTTCGAGATCGCTCGCGCGCAATTCGCGCAGGTAAGTCTGGAAGGCGTCCATCACCCGCGGCATGGTGGCCTGGATCTGCGGGGTGAGCGACGCGTCCGGCAGTTCGAGCACGACCTTGACCTTGAGATATTGCGTGCGGTCGGTGCCGGTGGTGGAGAGGTTGACCAGAACCTCGGGCACTTCGAAAAAGGCGGCCTTTATCGGGACGCCGGCTGCGGCCATATCGCTTCTGCCGAACATGAAATAGGCGGCCGTGCCGCCGCCACCGATCACCGCGACCAGCGCCACCGCCACGATCACGATCAGCTTGAGCGACAGCCGCCGTTTCGCTGGCGTAACTTGGCCCTCTTCGGCGTCGTCCGCCGCGTCATCTTCGATCTTGGCTGATTTCGCCTTCGCCGCCATGGCATTGCCCCGTTCCCGTACACGCGCGAACCGTCCAGCGGCACGCCACGGACCAGCGCCGCGAGCGCCCCGCGCCCTCGGAGGTAACATTAGGTTCAGTATGGTTAATGGATCATTGCGAGCGGGCCGCCACCCGGAATGTTTTGCCGGGTGGATGGTTGCCAGGGTCTAAATTTGCCCGGTTCCCGCCCCGCGTTATTTTAATACCCTATTGTTTTTTCTTGTCTTTCTACTTTGGCACGGGCTCTGCAGAGAACCGGTCGGGCCGCGGCTTGGGAGAGCTGGCGGCTCGCAGCCGATGACGGCTCCGCCCGGGGAGAGGGCGGACGCCTGGTCGCGCGAAGGGGAGCCTGCCGATGGAGAACGCCCTCCTGATCGGACTGTCGCGGCAGATCGCGCTTTCGCGCGAACTCGAAGTCGTGGCCAACAACATCGCCAACCTGAACACCACCGGCTTCAAGGCTAATGGGGCGGTGTTCGAGGAATTCCTGATGCCGGTCGCCAGCGCCGACCAGTTCCAGGGCGCCGACCGGCGCTTGAGCTACGTGCAGGACCGCGCCACCTGGCACAATTTCGCGCCCGGCCCGCTGCAGCAGACCGGCAATCCGCTCGACGTGGCGATCGACGGCGACGCCTTCCTGGTGGTGCAGACCGAGCGCGGCGAACGTTTTACCCGCAACGGCGCATTGCAGATCAATGCCGCGGGCGAGCTCGTCACCAACAATGGCGAGCGCGTGCTCGGCGAAGGCGGGCCGATCCAGTTTCAGAACACCGACCGCGACATCTCGATCAATCTCGACGGTTCGATTACCGTGCGCGAGGGCGCCAACGCGGACTCCGCGCGCGGCAAACTGCGGCTCGTCCGTTTCGACAATGCGCAGCAATTGCGCAAGGACGGATCGAGCCTGTTCGCGGCGCCGGAAGGCGTCACCCCGCAACCCGCGCAGAACGTGCGCGTGGTGCAGGGCTCGGTCGAGCAGTCCAACGTGCGCGGCGTCATCGAGATGTCGCGCATGATCGAAATCACCCGCAACTACACGCAGATCGCCACGCTGTTGCAGCAGCAGGGCGAACAGCGCCGTAGCGCCATCGAGAAGCTCGCCGAAGTTCCGGCCTGAGCCACGGAGATATTGTCATGCGAGCGCTTCACACCGCAGCGACCGGAATGATGGCCCAGGAGCTCAATGTCCAGGTCATCTCCAACAACATCGCCAACATGCGCACCACTGGCTATAAGCGCCAGCGCGCGGAATTCCAGGACCTGCTGTACGAACATGTCAGCCGTGTCGGCACCCAGACCTCGGCCCAGGGCAATATCCTGCCGGTGGGCATCGATCTGGGCGGCGGCGTCAAGACCGTCGGCACGCCGCGGCTGATGACCCAGGGCACGCTGTCGCGCACCGGCAACGATTTCGACGTCGCCATCCGCGGCGACGGCTTCTTCAAGATCCTGATGCCGGACGGCACCTTCGCCTATACCCGCGACGGCTCGTTCCAGATGGACGCCCAGGGCCGCATCGTCACGCCGCAGGGCAACGTGGCGCAGCCCGGCATCACCGTGCCGCCGAATGCCAGCGCGGTCAGCATCAATGCGCAAGGCCAGGTGTCGGCGACACTCACCGGCTCCACCACGGCGACCGTGCTTGGCCAGTTTCAGCTCACACGCTTCGTCAACAAGGCCGGATTGCAGCCGGTCGGCGACAACCTGTTCCGCGAGACGCCGGCGTCCGGCCCGCCGCAGGACGGCACGCCCAATGCCGAGGGCTATGGCGACCTGCAACAAGGCAATCTCGAACAGGCCAATGTCGAGGCGGTGACCGAGATCTCCGATCTGATCGCCGCCCAGCGCGCCTATGAGATGAACGCCAAAGTGATTACCGCCGCCGACCAGATGCTGTCGTCTACTTCCAACATGATGCGCTGAGGAGTCTCGCCATGATCCGTTCGATCGCGCTTGCCGCTCTGATCGCAGCCACCGCGCTCGCCGCCTCCGCGCCGGCCTCAGCGCAAGATCAAACCGCGGCCGCGGCGCTGTCGCTGCGCTTCCCGACCCCGGGCGCGCGCGCCGACGTGGCGCAAGGCGGGCCCACCCTGAAGGCCGAAGCGACCGTGACCGGCGACATCGTGCGGATCGGCGATCTGATCGACAATGCCGGCGCCATGGCCGACGTCGCCATCTTCCGCGCCCCCGATCTCGGGCAGACCGGCAGCGTGCCGGCGGCGCAGGTGATCGAGGCGCTGCGGCGCCATGACTTGGCGGACATCGATACCCGCGGCATCGCCGAGGTGGTGGTGATCCGCAAGAGCCGCACCCTCACCCGCAAGGACATCGAGGCGCGCATCCTGCGCGCGCTGGCCGGCCAGCACGGCCATGCCGACTCCCGCAATCTCACCGTCATGCTCGACAACGACATGCGGCCGCTGCAGGTCGAACCCAATGCCGGCGCCGAGCTGGTGGTGGCGCGGCTGGCGCACGATCCGCGCAACGGCCGTTTCGACGTGACCTTCGAACTGCCCGGCAGCACGGCGGCGCGCCGGCTGCCGCTGCGCTTCACCGGCTCGCTCAGCGAGACGTTCGAAACCGCGGTGCTGGTGCGCGCGGTGGCGCAAGGCGAAGTGCTCAAGCCATCCGACCTCGCGCTCGAGCGGCGTCCGAAATCCGAATTCACCGCCCAGACGCTGACCACGCTCGAGCAGGCGGTTGGGCAAGCGAGCCGCCGCGCGTTGCGCGCCGGCCTGGTGCTGCGCCAGGGCGACCTGATGAAGCCCGAACTGGTGCAGCGCCACGAGACCGTGACCATCGTCTACGAAGTGCCCGGCATCGTGCTGACCGTGCGCGGCAAGGCGATGGACCCGGGCGCCATGGGCGACGTGATCAACGTGCTCAACATCCAGTCCAAGCGCACCATCCAGGCGACCGTCACCGGCCCCGGCCGCGTCGTTGCCACCAGCATGAACCCGAAGATCACCGCGGCTCCACCCGCCACCACGCTGGCCGCGTCCACCGCGGTTTCGCGCCGCTGACTATTCGAGTGAGAGTCATGAGCACAGTAATGCATAGAAAATTGGCTCAAGCGCTGGCGGTCGTATCGCTCGCCGCGCTCACCGCCGGCTGTTCCTCGATCGAGCGGCTGCGCTGGATCGGCGACGCGCCACCGCTTGCCGCCATCGAAAATCCGACCGTGCAAGCCGGTTACCGGCCGGTGCACATGCCGATGCCGGAGCCGCAGCCGGCGATCTACCAGCCGAACTCGCTGTGGCGCACCGGCTCGCGCGCCTTCTTCAAGGACCAGCGCGCGCACCAGATCGGCGACATCCTCACCGTCACCGTCAACATCACCGACAAGGCGGCATTCGAAAACGAGACCTCACGCAGCCGCACCACCAAGGAAGATTCCGGCGTCACCGACTTCCTGTTCAAGAGCAAGATGCCGGCGGCGGTCGGGCTGCCCGGCCGCATCCTCAGCGCCGACGGCACTTCGCTGAGCGACGGCAAGGGCTCGGTCAACCGCCAGGAAGCGTTGCAAACGAGCGTCGCCGCGGTGGTGACCCAAGTGCTGCCGAACGGCAATCTGGTGGTCGAGGGCAAGCAGGAGGTGCGGGTCAATTTCGAAATCCGCGAGCTGATCGTGGCCGGCATCGTGCGCCCAGAAGATATCCAGAGCGACAACACCATCGACTCCAGCAAGATCGCGGAGGCGCGCATCGCCTATGGCGGGCGCGGCCAGATCACCGACGTGCAGCAACCGCGTTATGGCCAGCAGGTGCTCGACGTGCTGCTGCCATTCTGACCGGGGCCGGAGGACATGAATCAGGAAACAGGAAACAGTAGCAGGGGTTAAAATTCAGAAGTTGCGTTCGACAGGGGATAGCTATCAGCCGCCGGTATTCAGCAGGTCACGTTCTGCCTGATTACCGACTCCTGATCCCTGATCCCCGATCTCCCCGCCGCCTCGCAGCGCGCGAGCGGGCGGCGACACGACGCGGCCTCCGGCAGCTCCCCACCGGGGGCCGCGTATTTTTAGGCCGTGGATATATTTCCCGGCTACGTGGTACTGGGGTGGCAGTGCTGTGTTTTGGCGATCGCAAAATTGGACTAAGCGGAATTATTCCGCTGCGACCATCCCAGATCTCGAATGATGCGCATACGTTTTCCAAGTCGGGCGATAGCCGTCATCCGCTTGATTACCCCATGTGGACCAGTTCTTTCGCGTGCCGCGCGCGAATAACTCCAAGAACGGACCAGGACTGCATGCCTCGATGATTGCGTATTGCTCGTCGGGCTTACGAGAGTGCTCACGCTTTCGCGTGGCAAGCAGATTCACTTGCCGGCGGCCAGGTGCAAGAGTACGTGCATTCTTTCCGCGCACGCCAAACAGGATTAGCTCCGTTACATTGCGGAAATAGAAGCCGACGCCACGGCCATCTGAGCCGCCATCCTTGCGCACCTTGTGCCAAACGATATTTGCCTTGTAGTTGAAGCCCCACGCCTTCATCACCGCGAGGCCATCAGGCAGCAACGCGTTCGGGCACCAGAGGTAAAGGTGCGCGGTCGGCGTGGCCAGTTGTTCGACCGGCAGCGCCATAATGTCGTCGAGCTTCAACGTTCCGTAGCGCGCCAACCGCTTGTGCTCCGGCGCCATTTTGCCGGTACGATTGGTGAACTGCCACGGAGGGTCCGCAAGAACCGTAGCGAACCGCCGCCCATGTGCGAACCGCAAGAGATCGCTGCCGGGTAACGTTGCACCGTTAGTCTTCGACATAACTGGCTCCACGAATTCCAAAGACAACGACGGGGCAGCCGCCTCCGCTTCCGCCGTCAAGCCGCGGTAATAGTTTCGCCATGTGGGTCGTCGAGTTACCAAAGCTTTTGCCCCTGCCAAGCTGATTGAAGATGCGTTGCAACTCCGTGCACCGAGTGATGATGATGCCAGCGTCGATGGCGCGCAGGTCGAACAAAAGGCGGAAGTTGTTCAGATCGCGGTCGAAGAATGGATCCTTGTTGTTCCATTCCACTTCGAGCGCCACTCGATTTTTGTAGCAGTCTACTTTGTGAGTCGGTGTAATGAACTCCGCCTTGTCCACGACAATGCGTGTATCGAAGGCCTTTTCGATCCAACCTAGTTTGGTGAAATGAGCGTCGAGTGCGCTGGATATAAGCCCTTTCGATCCGCCAGGCTTGAGTATGTCGCTGCGGCGTAATTTGAACTTTCGGAGCACCATAAGGATGTCCGCCCACTCCCGCGGGTGAGCAGCGGTCAGAATCGCCGAACCATTGCGCCATTCGTAGACCTCGTAGCGCTCGGCAATATCCCGCGGGACAGGGGCTTGATTCGCCATTCGGCATTGTCGGCGAGGGATTGCCGAAGCTGTAGAGGATTTACAATGTTCCTGTTATGTTCTCAAGGGCAAACAGACGATACCAAGGGCGGCCCTTGGCCCGGAGCCTGAAAGCCGGCAGTCGGCGCCTTGGGGCGTCGTCCCGAGCGATATTTTGTTGGTCATTCCGGGGCACGAGCGCAGCTCGCGAACCCGGAATCCACAATCACCGGCGCGGCGGGTTCGCAAAGCCTTGGCGTATGGATTCCGGCTCTCGCCGCTCCGCAGCTCGGCCGGAATGACGGCACTGTCACGCCGCCGAGGTCGCGCCGGCGCGATCGGCCAGCCGCGCTTTCGCTTTGTCCCAGAAATTGCGCGCGCCGCATTTCGCGCAGACCATCTCGCTCTCGATCAGCGGCAATTGCATGAACGTGGCGGCGTCCATCTCGATATGCGTGTTGATTTCCTTATCGCAGGACGCACACGTCATGAAGACAGTGGCCATCATAACTCCGTCTGACAGGCGGGAGCGTAACGGTCTTTCAGCCGCCGGCGCCGCGCCTCCGGTTTTTTGCGTTTGAGCGGCGCGTCGTTTGAGCCCCTCAATCGTCCCGGTAGACCCGTTCGCGCCGCCGGTCTTTTACGTTTGAGCGGCGCGGCGGTGAGTCCTAATCGTCCCGATAAACCCGTTCGCGCCGCTCATGCCGCTCCTGCGCTTCGACCGACAGCGTGGCGATCGGCCGCGCCTCGAGCCGCTTGAGCGAGATCGGCTCGCCGGTCTCCTCGCAATAGCCGTAGGTGCCGTCCTCGAGCCGCTGCAACGCTTCCTCGATCTTGGCGATCAGCTTGCGCTGGCGGTCGCGCGCGCGCAGCTCGATGGCGCGGTCGGTTTCCGACGAGGCGCGATCGGCGACATCGGGATGGTTCGAGTTCTCGTCCTGCAGATGCTGCAGGGTTTCCCGCGCCTCACGCAGGATGTCTTCCTTCCAGAGCAGGAGCTTTTCGCGAAAATACCCCCGCTGGCGCTCGTTCATAAACGGCTCTTTGTCGGTCGGCCGGTAGGTCTTGGTCCTTTCGAGCAACGCGACACCGTTCTTCTTTTTATCGGAACGCATCGTTACCCCATGCATCGTGGCGAGCCCTCCCTGTGGCGCGGCGCTTATATCGGGCCGGCCGGGTACGGACAACTACCGAATGAAAAGAGGTGGGACTTCGCGGCGGTGCAAAATAAGGCAGGTTGAACCGGACGGCAGGCCGGGCGGGCAAAATCCGGCGGCGAAGGGCCTTAACGGGGCGTCATCTTGGCGATCTCGACCGCGACCCGCAGCTCGATTTCGCCCAGCACCGCGTCGAGGCCAGCTTCGCCCGTTCCGTCATTGAGATAGGCGGCGGCCGACTGCAGCTTGGTCAGGGTGACTGGCGACAAAACTCCGCCCAGGAGCCCGAGCTTCAGCTCGTCGAGGGCGTCGAGGGCGAGGCGGCCGCGTTTGACCGCATGGCGGCGGCGTTTGGTCGGGTCCTCCACCCCCTGTAAAGCGATCAAGGCATCGATGCCGCCGACCGAGCGCAACCCGGAGGCCGGTCCGGATGTGCGGGCGGTCTCGCCTTCGCTCAGGGCAAAGCCGGCGGACCCGGCGCGCCGCGGCGCCGCCGCGGTGGTGGCGGCGGCAGTACCGGTCGGTCCCTGGATCCGCATGGTGGAGCCTCAAAAGGGGCTAACATCCCGCCAGCAAGCCTCGGCTGTTATGGTTAACCCCCCGTAAACAGGCGGCAAAAACTGCCGGACCCCGGCAATCCCGCACCCCGCCGTGGCCGCGGGAAAACCCACCCGCAAAAATCGTCCGTCATTTCAACATGTTGCTAGAGCCCAAGACTGGCACGCGATTCGCAAGAGCTCGGTCAGTCCGTCTTCTTGGGGAGCAAGATGAGAAGGACACTGACTGCCGCGCTCGCCGCGGGCTTGCTGTTGGTCTGCGCCCAGGCGCCGGCTGGCGCGACGTCGCGTATCAAGGACCTCGCCAATATCGAGGGGGTCCGCCAGAACCAGTTGATCGGCTATGGCCTCGTGGTCGGCCTCAACGGCACCGGCGACACGCTCAACAACATTCCGTTCACCCGCCAGTCGCTGCAGGCGATGCTGGAGCGGCTCGGCGTCAATATCCGCGGCCAGACGCTGCGCACCGGCAATGTGGCGGCGGTCATGGTCACCGCCAATCTGCCGCCGTTCGGCACCCAGGGCACCAGGATCGACGTCACCGTCTCGGCGCTCGGAGACTCCAAGAGTCTGCAGGGCGGCACTTTGCTGGTCACGCCGCTACTCGGCGCCGACGGCAATGTCTATGCGGTGGCGCAGGGCTCGCTCGCCATCGGCGGTTTCCAGGCCGAGGGCGATGCCGCCAAGATCACCCGCGGCGTGCCGACGGTCGGCCGCATCGCCAATGGCGCCATCATCGAACGGGAGATCGAATTCGCGCTGAACAAGCTGATGCAGGTGCGGCTCGCGCTGCGCAATGCCGACTTCACCACCGCCAAGCGCATCGCCTCGGCAGTCAACGATTTCATCGGTTCGGCCACCGCCGAGCCGCTCGATCCCTCGACCGTGCAGCTCACCATTCCGGCGAAATATCACGGCAACGTGGTCTCGCTGTTGACTGAGATCGAGCAGTTGCAGGTCGAGCCCGATCTCGCCGCAAAGGTGGTGATCGACGAGCGCTCCGGCATCATCGTGATGGGGCGCGACGTGCGGGTGTCCACGGTCGCAGTGGCACAGGGCAATTTGACGGTGACGATTTCGGAAACCCCGCAAGTGAGCCAGCCGAACGCGTTCTCGCGCGGGCGGACCGCCGTGGCGCCGCGCACGCGCATCGGCGTCTCCGAGGACGGCAAGCGGCTCGCCGTGGTCAAGGAAGGCGTGTCGCTGCAGCAACTGGTCGACGGGCTCAATGCGCTCGGCGTCGGGCCGCGCGATCTGATCGCCATTCTGCAGGCGATCAAGGCCGCCGGCGCCATCCAGGCCGAGATCGAGGTGATGTGATGGCGGCCCTGCCCGCCCTCGCCTCGCAGCCCGGCGCCGCCGCCTTCCATATGCAGGCGCCACCGGCCAAGCCCGGCCTGGTCGCCAAGGACAAGGCGCGCGCCACCGCGGTCGATTTCGAGGCGCAGTTTCTCAGCTCCATGTTCAATCAGATGTTCACCGGCATCGACGGCGACGGCCCGTTCGGCGGCGGCGGCGGCGCCGGCGTCTGGCGCTCGTTCCTGAGCGAGGAATACGGCAAGTCATTTGCCAAGGCCGGCGGCATCGGCATCGCCGATCACGTCTACCGCGCGTTGATTGCGCAACAAGAGGCGCGCGGCAAATAAGCGAGGCTCGGCACGCATGACCGCGATATCCCAAACGATGGATTTGCCCGCCCCGGTCGCCAGCGCGGCCGAGGCCGACGCGTTGACCGCGCATTTCACCACGGTGATGGACGCGCTGCTCGACATTGTGCAGCAGGAAACCGACCTGGTGCGCGCCGGCCGCCTCGGCCAGGCCGCCACGCTGGCCGAGCCAAAAGCCGATCTCACCCAGCGCTATATCGCCGATGCGTTGCAGTTAAAGGCTAGCCGCGCGCAGATCGCGCCCGAGCGCCTGGCGGCGCTACACCGGCGGCACGACCAGTTCCGCGCGCTGCTGCAGATCAATCTGACGGTGCTGGCGACAGCCCATGCGGTCTCGGAAGGCATCGTGCGCGGCGTGTCCGGGGAGCTGGCGCGCAAATCGGCGCCGAGCATCTATGGCGCCTCCGGCCGCAACGCTGCGCCCGGTCGCAACGCCAGCCAGCCGCTCGCGGTCAGCCGAATGCTGTAAGCGTCCGGCTGACCGCGGCGGCCGAACAGTAGCGTGGAGGCATGGTTAGAAGTTCCGCAGCAGGCTGCCTTCGGACTGAGAAGCGAACGACAGCACCGTCGTCAGCAATTGCTGCTGGCTCTGCAACACCAGGAGCTTGGCGCTCTCTTCATTGATGTCCGCCAGCACCAGATCGTCGGCGCCGGCGTTCAATGTCTCGATCATTCCTTCCATGAATCCCTGGCGGGTTTCGATCACCGACAGGTTGGCGCTGAAGGCAGTGCCTTGCGCCGCGAGCGTTCCCAATGCCGTCGTCAGTTTGGCGAGTGCGTCATTGATGTCCTTGTCCGTCTGGAACGCGTTCGTGGAGGCCACAAGTCCAAGCCCGGCCGAATCCAGCGTGGCGCCCGTGACCGTGAAAGATGAGGTGCCGGTCTCGTTGAACACGACGCTCAGGTTACCGCCGGTGAGCAGATTGACGCCGCTATAGGTGGAATCGGCCGCCAACTGGTCGATCTGCGTTCGGATTTGGTCGAATTGCGTGGCCAGTGACGTGCGCGTGGCGCTCAAGGTGCCGGCCGCAGTCGTGCCGTCGGCGAGACCGAGCTGGAGCTTTTCACTGGCGGACGCGGCGCCGCCGCGCGTGATCACATTGGTGCCGGTCGCCTGGAATTGAAGCCGGCCGTCGGTCGTGAGCTGCGCCTTTACTTTGAGGGTTGCGTGGTTATTCACCGCATCGAGGATCTGCTGGACCGTGATGGCGCCGCCGCTCGACGTGGCCGTGGCGGTGTTGCCGAGACCATCCTGGATCGTAAAAGTGTCCGTGCCTGCGCTTGTGTTTATTTGGGAGGCTACCGTCAGGCCGGCCACGCTTCCGGTGTAGGTCGCGGTGGTGCCGGTGCTCCCTAGCGCCTGGGTGGCGACGGACTGGGCGCTTTCGACAAGATCGGTCAGGGCCTCGATGCTGGCATTCGCAGCTTCCAGCGTCTTGTAGGCGCTCGAAACGGAGTCCAGGCGGCTGCTGAGAGCGCTGGCCCGGCTGGTCAGCGTGTTGGCTGTGAAATAGGCCCACGAATTGTCGAGCGCGGAATTGACCCGCTTGCCGGTCGCCAGCCGCCGCTGCGCGTCCGCAATCTGGCTGGTGACGTTTTGAAGCGCGGACAGAGTTGTCCGAATCGCTCCCGAAAGAACGACGTCGCCCATAATCATTACTCCCTGCCGCCTAAGTATTATTGATCGTTGTTCTGACGGTCTCGCGTCAGTTATGGCGGTTATAAGCGGGTAGATTTAATCTAGATTGAAGCAACATGCTTAAACAACAGGTTGGTTATTTGATATATACTGTAAAATATGCAATTTTATTGGATGAATTAGGGTTTTGTAAGTAAAAACACTTGGCCGATGCAGAACATAGCCTGGTGAGATGGCCGCAACCACGCGAGGTCCTTGCAGGTCGCCTTCGTCAGAGGCCTTGCGGGAGGCTGGGAGTGAGGACGAGAGCGGCCTCGCAAGGAGCGCAAAGTCTCGGGCGACCGCCAATTGTTATCGAACCGTTTTCAGGCCGTTAAAAAAAGGTAAAACCTGGAACTATGCGGGCGAAAACCATTACCGGCTGTGATTACGTTGTATTAACACTTACAACATCTTCGCTTAACCATATTTTTTTACGCTGTATTACGACTAACGTGGCATTCAATTGACCCGAGCAATGCGACCGACAGGTCTAACCGTTCGTACGTCATACGACTAGAAAGGTTTTTACGATGGCCAATAACATCGCTTTGTCGGCCGGCGTCCGGCAGAACCTGACGGCACTGCAAAATACGTCAGCTATGATGTCGGCAACGCAGGCCCGGTTGGCGACCGGCAACAAAGTCAACTCGGCCCTCGACAACCCCATCAACTTTTTCGCGGCCTTGTCGCTCAATAACCGAGCGAACGACCTCAGCATCCTGCTCGATTCGATCGGGCAAGCGCAGAAAGTGCTGGAGACCGCCGATCAAGGCCTCACGTCGCTCACCAGGATGGTGGAGTCGGCGAAGCTGATCGCCAAGCAGGTCCGCGAATCCCCACAGCCGACGGCGGTCGCCTATAACGGGTTCACCGTCAGCGCGACCACCCAGGCCGAAACGCTCGCCACCCACGACGGCGCCGCGGTGACGGTGGCCAACAGCACCGCCTATTCCTTCGATATCAATATCAATGGCACCGGCGCGCGAACGGTCAACTTCACCTCGGACGCCAGCGCCACCTATGCCGAAATTCTTGCCGGCCTGCAGGCTGATCTTGTCACCGAACTGACCGCGGCGGGCTTCACCGGCCGGGTCACCCTGACCACCGGCGGCGGTGCCAACGATCTCAAGCTCGATGCGGTGGATGCCGATATCGACTTTACGCTCACGGCCGCCACGGCGAACACCGGCCTGACCAACGCCGCCTATACCTCCACCAGCCTGCTCGACCGCGTGGTCGCGGCCGGCGGCGTGGCCGGCACCTCGACCTTGACTGTCAAGGTCAATGGCGGCGCAGACCAGATCATCACTTTCGGCACCAGCGTGGGCCAGGTTTCCACGCTGGCCGATCTCGACACGACGCTCGCCGGTCTCCAGGGCGTCACCGCGGATGTCACCGGCACGGCGCTGAGCTTCATCGTCGGCTCTTCGACGACACAGAACAGCTTGGTGCTGACCGGCACAACCGGCGTGACTGTGGCCCTCGGCACCACCAACGGCACCACCAATGGCACCGGTTCGGTGTCGCAGCCAAACGCCGCGCGCACCAGCTTGCAGAACGACTACAATGTCATTCTCGATCAGCTCGACACGCTGGCGAAAGACGCCTCCTACAATGGCATCAACCTGCTCTACGGCGACGATCTCAAGGTGGTGTTCAATGAGATCGGAACGAGCTACCTGACGATTACCGGCGTGACCTTCGATTCGGCCGGTCTCGGCCTCGCCAAGATCAACGGCACTTATTTCCAGGACGACACCAATGTGGAAGCCACGCTGGTCGACCTGGAGGACGCCCTGACCACGCTGCGCAATCAGGCATCGCGGTTCGGCTCGAACCTCACCACCACGCAGACGCGCCAGATGTTCACCAAGGCGCAGATCAACGTGCTGCAGACCGGCTCCGACAACCTGGTGCTGGCCGACAGTAACGAGGAAGGCGCCAAGTTGCTGGCCCTGCAAACCCGCCAACAGCTGTCCACCACCGCGCTGGCGCTGTCGACACAGAGCGACCAAGCGGTGCTGCGGCTGTTCGGCTAGTCCAAGACACACATCCCTAAGAAAAACGGCGGGGCCAAAACCCCGCCGTTTTCTTTTGGCGTGACCAGAAAGTACGGCGCGACATCTTCAAAACATCAATAATCAAATCTTAACAGCGGCGGTATAGCATTCCTGCGAGCCCAACCCATTGATCATGCAGGAGCACTCGCCATGCAAAACGCCGCACAAGCCTACACCACGGTGGCGAGACAGACCGCCAGCCCGCGCGAACTGGAAGCTGACCTGCTGTTGCAGGCGGCCGCGCGCCTGCAGGCCGTCGAGGATGGCTGGGACGAGCAACGGGAGGGCCTCGACCAGGCGCTGCTCTATAACCGCAAGCTCTGGACGATCTTCATGACGTCCGCCACCAGCCCGGATCATCCGCTGCCGGTCGACATCCGCCAGAACATCGCCAATCTCGGGCTGTTCGTGATGAACCAGACCCTGGCGATGATGACCAAGCCGCGGCGCGAGGATCTCGGTTCGCTGATCAATATCAATCGCGAACTGGCGGCCGGCCTGGTCGGCCGCGCGTCGCAGCCAACTGACGCGCCTTCTGCCGCTTAGCTGATCAACATCAATCGCGAACTGGCGGCCGGGCCTGCTGGCGCGTCTGACCGGCGGATAGTCTATCCCTCATGGTGAGGAGCGTCGCCATAGCAGGCGTAGCCTGCGTAAACTTGGCTACGTGCGACGCGTCTCGAACCATGAGGGCCACGGGAAATAGCACGCTGCCATGCGGGGCCGCATCCTTCGAGACGGCCGCCTCGCCAAGGCTTCGGCGGCCTCCTCAGGATGAGGACGCCCTATCCCTTCATGGAAGCGCGCGTAACCAGCTTATGGCCAACAGCGCGTCGCCGTTGCGCGTAACCGCGCTTACGGACACGCGCTCCTCCAAAAACGATCAGCTTAGAGGTAGTTGAGCAGGCTGGTCTGGTAGAGCAGCGCCGTCGCCTGCAAGGACGCCTGCAGGCGGGTCTGCAGCGCCATGATCCGCACCGCCACCTCTTCGGTCGGCACGCCCTCGATCTGGTCGATCATGTCGGCGAGCGTGCTCTTGGTCTGCCCATGGCGCTCGCTGGCGGCCACCATGGCGCGCTGCGCCCCGGCAATGCCCGCGCGGATCTCGTCGACCTTCTGGATGCCGACCGCGCCGTCGAGATTGACCGCGGTGCGCTGATTGAGCGCCTGGCTGTGCGCCTTGGCATTCGGGTCGCCGGGAGAGAACGTCGTGACGGCAAGCGCCGCCACGTTCTGCACGATCCAGCGCAGGCCTTCCTCGTTCGCCCGCAGTCCGTACGACACCATGATGGAGGAATCGATCCGGGCGGTCGCGGTCGCGCGCGTGGGATCGGCTCCGTCATCGCCTGTGTACCAGGTCACGGTATTGGCGGCGGTGCCGGCGACCAGGCTGGTTGCGGTGTTGAATGGCGGCCCGGCCACACGCCGTGGCGGATTGGCGCCGTCGACATTGAAGAAGTCGTTCGCCGCCGCGAGAGTCGATGCCGCCGGCAACGCGGTGGTCGCGAGCTTGCCGACGGCGGCGGTCAGCGCCGCCTGCAGGTTGGCGGAGGTCATGATCGTGTCGGCACCGATAGTGAATTGACCGGCCTCCGGAGTGACCGAGGCGGTGGCGGTCAGCGTGATGTTTTCGGTGGTGCCATCCGGCAGCGTGAAGCGGAATTGGATGGTTTCACCGGCATTCGGATTGGTAGGCCCAAGGTCGACGGAGACGGAAGGCGGCACCCCGGCCGGACCGCTCACGGTTGCACCGGTCAGGTTCGAGGTGATCGCGGCGAGCTTGAAGCCAAAGGGCGAGCCGGCCACGTCTTCCGCCAAAGCCGTCGACGTAACGGTCGGCGCCGAAACCACCAGGCGTCCCAGACCGCTTGCTCCGAGATCGGCCTGATTTCGCTCGGCGGCGATCTGGCGAAAGCCGGCGCGCGCGCCGTCACCGTCCATGATATGCGCCAGCGTCTCGACCGCAGGCCGGTCGGCGTGGCGTCCCGAGAACAGATAGCGATCGCCGGCCTGGCTGTTGAGCAGGTTCAGGATTTCGTCGAGCCCCAAGAAGGCTGTCTGCTGTGCGGTCGTCGAGCCGGCGCTGTCGATGGTGGAGGAACGAACCGCCGCGTCCTTCACGTTGCGCTCGATATCGGAGATGCGACCGAGCGCGTTTTCCGCGATGTTGATGCGCACGCCGACTTGCGCGATGGCGTCGCCAAAGGCATCGAGCGACGACACATGGGCGCGCAGCCCGACCGCGAGATTGCGTTCCAGGCCGTAGCCGGCATAGTTGTCCGACTTCTTGCCGGTGCCGAGCTGGCGCTGCAACTCGTCGAGCTGGCGGCGCATGTCGACCAGCGACTGCACCGCCAAGAATGTCGGAGAACCGACGCCGCTGATACTCATGGTGCGCCTCACATTCTCATCAGGGCCTCAAGCATCTCCTTGATGGTGGAGAGCACCCGAGCGCTGGCGGCATAGGAGTTCTGCAGGTTCAAGAGATTGGCCATCTCCTGATCGATATTGACGCTGGCGCTGTCGTTGAAGCGCTGCTGCAGCGCATTGAAGACGACCTGCTGGCCTTCCTTGAGATGGGTGGCGGCGGCGGCGGCGTCGCCCTGCAAGCTGATCACCTGCCGCATGAACGCCGGCAGCGATCCGTTGAACGGCGCCGCCGCGGTGCCGATCCCGGCGCCGGGCGAAAACGCCAGCACCCCATCGTGCAGGCGGTCGTAGAGGAAGTTCGGCCGCGTCGAATCTCCCGCCGCTGTGAGCGGAGAGGTCTGGAACACCACAAGCCGCGACGGATCGGCGCGGAGCGCGGTGTTGAGGGCGATGCGGCCGGCCAGGCCGGTCGTCTGGTTTCCGCCGGCGGTGAATGCGCCGGTGAAGGCGCCGCTGCCGTCCACGAAGAACGGCAATTCGCCGCTGCCGCCGGTCAGGGTGGTCACCGTCTTGGTGGCGGAGGCCGCATTGACGTCGACCTTGTTGAGCGCGCCGTCGTCGAGAACGCGCAGCGTCAAGCCGGCGGGATTGGAGAATTGCAATTGCGCGGTGGCGAACGCCACGCTGAGCTGACTCACCACCGAGGCAAGGCCGCCGGACAGATTGATGCCGATCACCCGGTCGTTGGGATCCGGCGTAGTACTATTGTTGAAGGGCAAGGCCGCCGGGTCATCCACGCGCACCAGCGTTACCGTGTACTGGGTGTTGGTGGTGTTGTCGGTATAGGTGAAGTTGACCTTGTTGCCGTTGAGCAGCCCGGTCAGGTCGATATCGAAGCCCGACTGTGCACCGGCCACCACCGCGGATCCAGGCGTAGTGCGGTCCGACAGAGCACGCGCCAGGGCGGCCGCGATTTCATCGAGCTGGGTCTGCGCCTCGACCAGGATCTGATCGCGCATTTCCAGGAGCGCCGCCAGCTGGCCGGAGCGGATCGACTGGCTGGCAATCAAATCGACACTGGCGTCATGCGGCCCGATCAACACGATGGTGCCGACGTTCCGCTTGCTCGCATCGGTACTCCACTGCGACGTGGGCGTCATCGTGCCTTGGCTGTCGAACGCGAGCTGGGAGGCCGTGTTGCCCACCAGTTGGATGCCGGAATTGGTGAAGATGGTGACCCGGTTGTGGTCGTTCTGTACCACGCGGATGTCCATCAATTGCGCGAGCTCATCGATATAGCGGTCGCGCTGATCCAACATGGCGGCGGTGGTGACGTCCTGGCTGCCGGCGGTTCCGAGCTGCTGGTTAAGTTCGGCGATTCGCCGCATCGCCTCGTTGGCCCTGGTCACCGCGTCACCGAGACCCATCTCGGCGTCGCTGCGCAGCCCTTGGATGTCGGTCGTCATACTGTTGAGCTGCTGCGTCAGCACCTCGGCGGCGCTCAACACGGCGTTGCGCGCCGCGGCCGATTCCGGGGTGGTCGACAGCGCCTCCAGCGCCGACATCACGTCGTTGAACACGGCCTCCAGCGTATTACTCGAGCCCGGCACGCCATAGTCACTCTGCAGCCGGTCGTAGAAGCGCGCGCGCAGGTCGGCATAGCTGGCGCCCGCACTTTCCACCCGCATCTGCCGCTGCACGTATTGATCGAGCTCGCGGTTGATGGCCGCCACCCGCACGCCGACCCCAAGCTGGCCGGCGGCGGTGGTGATCTGCACCGGCGTCTTGCGGACGTAGCCCGGAGTATCGGCGTTCGCCACATTGGAGGCGACAATGGAAAGGCCAGCCTGCGTGGCGCGCAGACCGGTGACCGCCGTGGCAAGCGCCTGCGAAAGACTCATGACCCTCTATCGTCCTCGGCTTGCGCCGGCGCCGGCAGCATCGCCGCGCGTCAGCGCAGCATGTTCAAGAGATCCTGAACCATCTGATTGCTGGTGGAGATCACCCGCGTATTGGCCGAATAGGCCTGCTGGGTCACGATCAGTTTGGTGAACTCGTCGGCGATGTCGGTGTTCGAGCCCTCGAGCGAGGATCCCACGATCTTGCCCGGCGCGCCGTAGATCGCCGGGCCGGATTCGTCGGTGACCACGAAGGCGCCGCCGTCGATCCGCTTGAGGTAGTTGGCGCCGTTGAAATTGGCGAGCGTGATCTCGGCCAGGTCGAGGGTGCGGCCGTTGGAATAGCTGCCGACGACGCGGCCCTTGTCGCTGACCGCCACCTGCTGCAATTCGCCGGCCGGGAAGCCGTTTTGCTGCAACAGATTGACTTGTGCATTGCCGTTCGGGTCGGCGAACTGGGTGATGCCGCCGGCGCCGTGCACGAGCTGCACGGTGCCGAGCGTGATTCCGTTCACCGTCACGTTGTTGAGCTGCAGGTTGGCGACCGCGGGGTTCATCTGGCCGTTGGCGCCGAAGGTGTAATTCACGCCGACATTCTGCCAGGCGACCTGGGTGCCGGTGGCGAGCGAATTGGTCTGATAGAACAGGTTCCAGACGTCCGGGTCGCCATAGGCCGAGCTGCTGATCTTGGCCCAGCGCAGCTGCATGTTCACCGGAGAGCCGGACACGTCGAACGCGGTGACCGCGCCGCCGCCGATCGACGATTCGAGGAACGGCGACAAGTCGTTGGCCACCACGGTCTGGTTCGACGGCAGCGCCGTGGTGATTTGCATGCCGAAATTGAGCGCCGTGGCGGTGCCGGTAACGGTGATGGTGTCGCTCAGGCTCGCGGCCGTGATGGTAATGTTGCCGTTGGCGTTGTTGAGCGAGCCGGTGCCGCCGACAATGGCGCCGAGCGCCGCCGCCAGCTCACCCATGGTCGAGACCTGGCCGCCGCCGTTTCCGAAGGTAATGGTGGTCGGCGGATTGGCGCCGATGGTAACGATCAGCGTCTGGCCGGCGGCGACCGCGCTCTGGGTCAACAGATTGGTCGGATTTTGCGTGGCGACCGACAGCCCGAGCTCGGTCAGCAGGGCAAAGGTCGAGGCGCCGCCGATCGCCACCGCGGTGTCGGCATCGGCGCTGGTCAGCACCAGACGGTTCGACGGGCTGGCGGTGGCAGTGACCCCGGTCACGCCAGTCTGCGCGTTGATCTTGGTCTGGATGGCGGTGAAATCATCCGCCGCCGCAATGGCGATCGCCGTGCCGTTGATGACAAGATTGCCGCCGACCGACGCCACCGCCGAAAGGTCGGTCGTGCCGGTCATCACCGCAACGCCGTCGGGCAGCAGGGTGGCGCCGGTGCCGGTGATCTTGGCCGGCGACGGAGCGCCGGCGATCGGATTGGCCTGGAAGTCCGCGGGATCGAGCAGTTCCGATCGCGGCACGCTGACGTCGTGCCCCGGGGTCTTCGGATAGCTCGACAGGTTGGCGCGGTATTCGATCTGGCTGGTTGCTTGCGCCGGCAGGAAGTCGTTCTGGAATTGCAGCAGCTGCGGTACGCTGCCGACCAGATTGCCGGTGGTCGAATCGACCGGAATGCCCATCAGGTAGTAGCCGGCGCCGTTCACCAGGAAGCCGTTCTTGTCGGGCTGGAAATCGCCGCGGCGCGTGTAGCGGTCGATGCCGTCGAATACCGGCCGGTTGTCGGCGAAGTTGGTCGGCTTCTGGGTGACGAAATAACCGTCGCCATTGATCGCCATGAAGGTGCCGATCGAGGCGGTCTGGATATCGCCTTGCACGGTGTTGGTGGAGCGCGAACTGGCGACCACGTTGCCGGCCAGTTGCTTGGAAGGCGGATCGTCCGGGATGAGATCGACGAAGCTGGTATCCTGGCGCTTGAACGCGGTGGTCTGCGAATTTGCGATGTTGCCGGAAATGTTTTCGAGCGCAAACGACTGCGCCTTCATCCCCGAGACCGCGGTCGTAAGAGCACCGAAGATACCCATGACGTCGTCTCCAGCTGTGGTTGCGGCGGGCGTCGGAAACGCCTTGGCCGCAGGTTCGGGACAGCCGTCGCAAGCCGCGTGCCAGCGGCGTTCTTCAATGAAAACAATAGGTTATTGTGAAGGGCGCACCGCCGGCCAGCCCCGCCTGGCGGAGTTCTGCCGGTGACCCGGCAAGATTTGCCGGCTGTCAGGCCACGCCGGCAGGCGCGAAGGTCAGGGCCACGCCATTCATGCAGTAGCGCAGCCCGGTCGGCGGCGGACCATCGGAGAACACATGGCCGAGATGCCCGCCGCAGCGCCGGCAATGCACCTCGGTGCGCGGGATCAGGAACACATAATCCTGCTTGGTGCCGATGGCGTTCGTGAGCGGCTGATAGAAGCTCGGCCAGCCGGTGCCGCTCTCATATTTGGTGTCCGAGGAGAACAGCGGCAGCTCGCACCCGGCGCAGGCGAACGTGCCCTTGCGTTTCTCACCATTGAGCTGGCTCGATCCGGGCGTTTCGGTGCGGTGCAGACGCAGCACGTCGTATTGCGCCTTGGTCAGAAGGCGCCGCCATTCGCTGTCGCTTTTCGAAATTTCGAAGCTCACGGCGCCGGCTTCGCTGCGCGGCAGCCAGCGCAACCCGGCCAGCAAAGCCACGCCGGCGGCGCCGAGGAGCAGAGTTCGTCGTTTGAGCATTTGCGTCTCAATCCTTCTTGCCCCAGAGCTGCTCCAGCCGCGCGTCGCGGCCGCAATTGTAGCGATAGAACTGATAGCGGGTCGGGTTCTTCAGGTAATAGTCCTGATGATAGTCCTCGGCCTTGTAGAACGCGCCGGCCTTGGTGATCTCGGTCTGAATGGGTTGCGTCAGGCGCGCCTGCGCTTTTGTCTTCGACACCTCGGCGAGCTCGCGCTGCTTATCATCGTGATAAAAAACGCCCGGGCGGTACTGTTCTCCGCGATCGCAGAACTGGCGGTGCTTCACCAGCGGATCGTGATTGCGCCAGAACACGTCGAGCAGTTTCTCATAAGTGACTTTCGCCGGGTCGTAGACAATCTCGACTGCTTCCGTGTGCCCGGTATTGCCGCGCACGACCTGCTCATAACTCGGATTGGCAGTGGTGCCGCCGGTATAGCCGGACGTGGTGCTGAGCACGCCCGCGATCTTGTCGAAATCGGCTTCCACGCACCAGAAACATCCGCCGGCGAACGTCGCCGTCGCCTTCTGCGGCACACCTGCGGGTACGGGTTGCGCCACAACGCCAGCGATCAAACCGAGCCACAGGACAAAACCGAGCAACAAATGCGGCATGCGTTTCCCCTCCGGCGGCTCTTTGGCCGCGCGCGACGAGCGATGCTATATCCCGTTATCGTCGGCTGCGTTCGTCAATTCGTCTCACGTTCATGCGATGAGGACGTGACAGCGACCCCGCTGTTCAAAGCCCGGTGACGCGGTCGGCGGGTCTTACCTCGACCGTGTCGTCCGGCATCTCGCTTGCCGGTGGCGGCGCCACGGCGGTCTGCCCGGGGGCATCGGGTTGCGTGTCGGGCGCCCCGGGCTCCGGTTCGGTCTCCGGCGCGCCGCGCGCCTGGGACAGCCGATATTCCTGTTCGCGCTTGCGCGCCGCGCGCGCCTTGCTGCGCTCACGATGGCTGAACCACCAATACGAGACCTGCGCCGCGGCGCGGCCGATCGCGCCGCCGGCCCAGACGAATTCGAATGGCAGAAACAGCCGCCACGCATCGTCGCCCTCGGTGATGCCGCGGGCGACGACGGTGCCAGCCATGGCGGTGGTGTTAATGCCGTGGCCACCGAAGCCGCTGGCGATCCACATGCCGGGCGAGAACTCGCCGATCTGCGGCATGCGGTGCAGCGCATAGCCCATGACGCCCGACCAGACGTGCTCGATCTCGACCTTGCCGAGTTGTGGATAGACCGCCTGTAGGTCCGCCCGCAATTTGCGCACGAACCATTTCGGGTCGGCCTCCCAGGTGGTCATCCGTCCCGACCACAAAAGCCGGTTGTCGCCGACGATCCGATAATGGTTGTCGGCCCTGTCGGTGTCGGTTACCCCGCCGCGATAACTGATTGCCGCATCGAGGCGCGGCCCGAGCGGCTCAGTGGTTACCAGATAGGTCCACATCGGCAGCAAGGTCCGCGACAGGCGCGGCTGCAACGCGCCGAGATGGACGTTGCCGGCCAGCACGATATGCAAGGCGCGCAGCCGCGCCGAGGGCGTGACGATCCGCTTGCGCACGCCTTCCGGATCGATCGCGAGCACCGGCGTGTCCTCGAAAATGCGCACGCCCGCCGCCTCGGCGGCGGCGGCGAGCCCGAGCGCATAATTGAGCGGATGTATATTGAATGCGCGCGGCAGATGGATTCCGTGAAAATAGTGGTCGCTCTTGAGCACCGCGCGCACGCGCTCGGTCGGCCAGCCCTCGACCTCGGCGCCAAATTCCTGGCCGTACAGTTTGATGAGCGCAAGGTCGTGCTCGGCGTCATCGGCTTTCGAAACTTTGAGCCAGCCGTCGACCGGATCGACGCCCGGCATGCCGGTTTCCCGGATGGTGCTGCGCACATATTCGACGCCGACCTCGGACAGCGCCCACAAGGATTTGGCGTGATCCAGCCCGACCCGTCTGACCACAAGGTCCATGGTCTCGGCGAAACCTGGAATGACGAAGCCGCAATTGCGTCCGGAAGCGTTCCAGGCAATGCGCCGCGCCTCCAGCACCGCCACCGACCAACCGCGGCGCGCGATCTCGCGCGCGGCGCTGAGCCCGGCCAGCCCGCCGCCCACCACGCAGACGTCGACGTCGAGATCGAAGGAAAGCGCTGTGCGCCCCGGCGCCGCCACCATGGTGCCGGCGTACCAAGTCGGCCCATGGGGGGTTCCTTCCGGCACGTTCACGTTTCCTCCCTGTACGGCAGCGCGCGCCACGACGCGACCATGCTAGGTCATGAACCCATAAACGGGATTCTCGAATCTGGGAAATTCTGATTCAACCTCCTGAACAGGAGGCTCTGATGGCCCGCTTTGACCTGACGGATTTTGAATGGTCTGTGATCCAACCG
>Ga0080064_1001206_pt1 | contig 55443 bp, 35 predicted proteins | sample Subgrocontami54m_FD_69260 | JGI IMG/M metagenome (GOLD analysis project Ga0080064, IMG submission 69260) | Subsurface groundwater microbial communities from S. Glens Falls, New York, USA - GMW46 contaminated, 5.4 m (SPADES assembly) (version 2) ...
TATTTCGGAAGGCGAAGAAAGAAGGAACACTGCGTATTGGCGCGGGAAGAGCGTAGGCATCTCGCTTTCAAAGCGTAAGTGGTTTCCGTCGTGAGCCTTTCTCGTGGAAATCTGCCCCGATAGAACTCATCAGCGGGAGGAGACCAGAAATGTCCATACGACACATCATGCTGATTGCAGCGATGCTCAGCGTTCCCGTACTCCTTTTGGGCGGGGATGATCCCTTGATGGGAAGCTGGAAGCTGAATCAATCGAAATCGAACTTTGGAGGCCAGCCGTCGCCAGGGGAATTGACCAGAACGTACGAGCCAATTCTCAACGGCGTCAGAATCATTCGGGAATTGGAAGGCCCCGATGGAAAACCAACCACTGGAGAGTGGGAGATCCCGTTCGATGGCAAGGACCACGTCGTCAAGGGCGACCACCGGCTGGACACGCTCGCGCTCAGGCGCCTCAATCTTTATCACGTCGAGGCCGTGGCCAAGAAAGGCGGCAAAGTAACCAACACAATGCGCTGGGACATCTCCAAGGACGGCAAGACGCTCAAATGGACATCGAAGCGCGTGCTCCCTCCGGAAGAAGCCGGCACCGTCGTTCGCATCTACGATAGGCAGTGAGGAAGGAAAGACCGAGAAAATATAGGTAGTCACGGCGAGCGGTTTTCTCGCCGTGGGTTTGTCGTATTGAAAGAAAATGCCCACGGCGAAAAAGGCGTTCGCCGTGGCTACCAAATACCAACCCTTCGATCTACACCGAAACCAAATCCAGCTTCCCATTGCTGTCGCCGAGGCTGTCCATGTGAACGCCTGTTATATCGAGAATGCTCAATAGCAGATTCGGCATCGGCGTATCCTTGGGCACCCGAACGTGGCGACCGCCTTTGATCCGTCCCGCCCCGCCGCCCACGAGCAGGATGGGCAGGTTGTCGTGCAGGTGCAGGTTGCCGTCGCTCAGGCTCCCTCCGTAGAGGATCACCATGTGATCGAGCAGCGACCCGTCGCCGTCCGGCGTCGAGCGCAGCTTCTCCAGGTAATAGGCGAAGTGCTTGGCCTGATAGATGTTGATCTTGATTACCTTGTCGATCTTGTCCTGCTTGTATTGATGGTGCGTCAGCGGGTGGTGTCCCTCGGGAATGCCGATCTCGGGGTAGGTGCGCCCGCCAAATTCGCGGCCCGTCATAAAGGTGATGACGCGCGTCATGTCGGTCTGATAGGCCAGCACCTGCAAGTCGTACATCGACTTGGCGTGTTCGGTAAACGTGGCCGGGACTCCGGCGGGCCGCTCCAGCGTGGGGAGCTCACGCGCGGATTGTTCCTCGGCCATCTGGATGCCGCGCTCGACGTCGCGGATGGCGTCGAGATACTCGGTGAGCTTGGAGCGGTCGCTCGGGCCGAGTCCCGTCAGGAGTTGTGACACCTTTTCCGTCACCGAGTCGAGGATGCTGCGGTCGGTGCGGATCTTACGCAACCGCACGGCTGGATCGGTGCTGTCGCTGTCGCCGAAGAGGCGTTCGAAGACCACGCGCGGACGGTTCTCCATCGGCATCGGCGTTGTGGGAGTGCGCCAGCGTGTCCCGCTGGGCGCCAATGTCAGGGGATCAGGAGCGCTACGGGATTGGCGCTTATCCCATCCACGTAAAGCCGGAGTGTGATATTTCCGCTTCCGGCCAGTTCGGGCACCAGGCTCACATTGATCTGGTCGAGGGCGGCATACTCGTCTTGCGGGCCGGCGTAGGTCACCGGCAAATCCGCACCGTTGGCGCGGGCAGTCACTGCGGAAAGTGCGCTGCGGTTGCGTATACCCGTGCCGTAGAGAATAAGGTAAACGTGTTCACCGGAACCGTTAATCGCAATCGGAAGCGGGGCGTACTGGTTCGTCGCCCGATTCAATTGAGCGACAGGTTCAACGGTGCGGGTGCCATCCGCGGCAATCCTGATTATCTGGGCTGCCGGGGCACCCGCGCCGTCGCCGTTGGCGGTGAACAGTCCCGGCGCCACCGCGGCGATCTGGATCGGACTCGAGACACCCGCGACAGCCAGCGATCCTATTCCCTCCGGCACATCCGGGGGGACGACAAAACTGATCTGACCAGAAGAGACTGAGACCAGCTCGCAAGAGTGTGGTTTTCCGTTAAGATCGGTTATCGTTACCGAAGAACTGCCGTCCAGGTTCGAGCCGTAAATCGAAGCGTAAGAGTCGGGCGCCAACGCGGGAAAGCCACTAGCGGCTGACACAACAGCGAGAGGAGACCAATGATAGCGGTACAGCACAGCATTGGAGGCGAAATAGATGCTGTTGGTGTCCATCGCCCAGCCGGCGGTAATGGGCTCCGGCGCGGTGGCTACCAGCGTGGCCTGCCGGGTGGCGGCGTTGATGGTGAAGATACCAGAGGAAGTGAGTCCCCAGAAATTGCCATCCGGCCCCAGGTTCAGGGTGCTCGGCAGCACGCCGGAGAAAGGTAGTTTGGCGGTATAGGTCACCTGGCGCGCTTTGGGGTCGAAGACGAAGAAGGTTGAAGCGGAGATGCCGAAGATGCTGCCGTCCCGCGCGGTTGCCAGGTTGTAGATAGGGTAAGGACCTGGCACGGCAATGGTCTCAAACACCTTTTCAGCGGCGGCAGGGTCCCACAGGAACAGATAGGTTTGGTTGGCGGTGGAATGGCTTCCGGCGCTGCCACCGATGCTTGTGCCACCGGTCACATAGTTCCCAGCCGTCGCGACGGAAACCACGCTTTGGTCGCTATACAGCGCGTAGCTGGAGACCTGATTCGACCCCGGGTCCCAGACGGTCAACGGCCCCATGGTCGTACCGTAGCCTGCCACCGCGCCGATGTAAATCTTGCCCTGCGGTCCGGCGATCATGCTCTGAGGCCGCCATCCCGGGTCTTCGCCAGCGTAATTCACGAGAGTTGGATTGCCGTTCGAGCCGGCCGGCGAAAACCTTTCCAGAGGATCGTAGGACATCAGCGGCGACCGCCCGCTATACGCCGCGATCAAAAGCCGCCCACCCTGCGGCAAAAAGGAATACGCCTCGCCCGAGCCTATGTCGCCGAGCGTGGCCAAGTTCCCCCGGACGGGATCGGCGGTAACCAGGTTGGCCGGGAGCTCGGTGCTCCCGTACAGCATGCCGTCCGGGCCGAGGCCAATGCGAAATAGCAACAGTGGCCCCCCCGCATATTCATAAGGAAGCGTCGCGGTCTGGCCGGGAGCCGGGCCACGCACGCGGATGAAGTCCGCGCCATACGTAATCGTGCGTCCGTCCGCCAGGACGTTCCGCGGCGTGGCGGGCTTCACTGCGCTGGCGTTGATCGCGGTTGCAGTGAATCCGGACAGTAGGAAATTCGGGCCGTCGGCTATTTTAGATTGGGCGTATGCATTTCCGTCGTTGCCCCGATGCACAGTGACCACACCCCTGAGTTGGTATTGAGGAAGCAAAATGTCCTGGTGCGTCCCGCTGGAGATCTGATACGCCACCAAGTGCTGCTTGTCATAGCCGATACCGATGTAGAGAAACCCGTCGTTGCTTGCGGCGATGAAACGGCCATAGTTTTCCACCGAGTCCATGCGGCCAAGATCGGCCAACGCTCCACTGGCCGGATCGACGCGCACCAGCTTGGCTGATGGGTACGTGCAGCCGTAGATCATTCCGTCCGCGCCAACCGCCAACTCCCAAATGTATGTCTCGCTTGTGCTCGGGCGTCCAAGATCGGTGAATTCCCCGGTCGCCGTCTCCAGACGCAGCACGTGACCGTGCGGCGCAGTGCCCATATAGAGATTACCGTCCGGTCCCACAACCATCTTGTACCCTGCGATTTCCCCCTTCACCGGACTTTGAAAAACCTGGAAACTTCCGCTGTCCGGATCGATCGCCACTAGGTCGAGCGAATAGCCCGCGTAAGCGTAATCGAGGTACAGACGCTGACTCCCGGGCGTGGGACCGGGACCGATCACGCTATCCTGGACCAAGCCCAGGCCAAAGTTGGTTCCCAGCACCTGGAACCTCTCGTCGGAGGCGCCGTGGGCACAAACCGCCATGATAAGTAGCACGGCGAACCGTGTCGACAGGCGAATAAGACACAGGAGCCGGTATCGTACCACGAACCTGCGGAATCGATGGTCAGGGGGCAGACGCAGGAAGTGTGCGAGTTTTCGTTGGATAATGCTGACGTGAGTTTGTTCCACGGTCTCCTCCTCGGCGCTTCAGGGGGCGCCTTGTTGACCCACCCCCACCGGAACCAGATTAGAGACGAAAATTGATCAATGTCAAGCGCGAAAACAATCGTGAAAACAAGCGTTCTTGAAGCCGAAAATCCGGCCCGTCGCAATGGGGGGACGGAGGGTTGCGGGTCTGCCAGTCCGTTGTCGTGATAGAATTCGCGGAGTTGGAGAGTCGGAATACTTCCGCAGCGCTGGATTGGAAAGAAATGGAATGGGAATAACGCCGGATCAGCTCGCACTCTTTCCTCTGTGGTACGTCGCATTCCTTCTCTCGCTCACCTGTCATGAAGCGTCGCACTCGCTGGTTGCCATGTGGGGAGGAGACCGGACGGCCTACCTCTCCGGCCAGGTCACGCTGAACCCGCTGCCGCATATCAAACGGGAGTTATTTGGAACCGTTTTGGTTCCCGTGATTACCTTCTTCATCAGCGGCTCGATGCTGGGATGGGGCAGCGCGCCGTACGATCCGCGCTGGGAGCAGCAGCACCCGAAACGCGCCGCCCTGATGGCACTGGCTGGACCGGCGGCGAATTTTCTGCTTGCGCTTCTGGTCGTGGTTCTGATCCACATCGGGGCCGGAATGGGCGCGTTTCAACTGACGGGATTGGCGAGCTTCTCGCGCGTGGTGGATGCGGCCGGAGGAGGAGCGGCCGAAGCCGCTGCCCGATTCTTGAGCATCCTGTTTTCACTGAATCTGCTGCTGGGAGTCTTCAACCTGATTCCCGTTGCGCCGCTCGACGGACACAGCGCCATCGGACTGATACTGCCGGACGCCTTATTTCTGCGGTGGCTGGAGTTCGTCCGCTCGCCGATGTCGTCGCTGCTGGGGCTGCTGCTGGCGTGGCGGATAATGGATTATATCTTCTGGCCGGTTTTTGTGGTGGCGCTGGGGCTGCTGTAATCGGGACGGATTCCTCACCGGCCATCTAATTCAAGGTGAGTCGCCCCTTTCGCTCCCTCAATTTCGCTCCTTCCTACAGCAGCCAGCTTCGCGGGAACCGCTTTTTCAGGATGCCGTCCAAGCCGAAGACGCGACCAGCGGATGCGAATAGGAACATTACTTGCAGGACTATAAAAATCCGGTTCAGTCCCACCTGCGCGCCTCCGTTGGGAATGGCGACGGCGAAAAAGATGTTCAGGTTGTGGAAGGCACCGAACGTGGACGAGATCCTTACGAGGCATCCAAACAACAGCGAAAGGCCGATAGCTATTTCGCCGTAACTGATCAGATAGCCGAAAAGATGGGCGTGCGGCACCACCGTGTTGAGGATGAAGTCGCGATGGAAGGCGAGGGGATCGCCTGAGGCGCGGGTGAGCTGGCGGGCCAGTTGCTCGCCGCTCAAGAAGTTCGGGTTGAGCTTTTGCAAGCCGAATTGGACAAAGAAAAAGCCAACCGCGATTCTGGGTAATGCCAGGTATCCCAGCCAAGTGGTTTGCTTAAAGTGATCGCCGAGAGACACCGATCCTCCACCCTGGCTAGAAGAACCAGCTTTGGGGATATGTTTTTCGAAAAACCGCGTCGAGACCCAGCACGCGGCCAGCCGACGCGAAGACGAACACCAAATGCAGCGCAATGAATGTGCCGTTGATGGCCACGTTCGCGCCTCCGCCGGGTATGGCGATGGCGAGCAGGATGTTCAGGTTGTGAAACGCTCCGAACGTGGACGAAAGGCGGACCAGGCAACCGAGGATCAGCGAAATGCCGATCGCCAGCTCCCCATACGGAACCAAATAGCTGAAGAAACCCGAATGAGGGATCACGAATCCCTGAATGAAATCCCGATGCCAGCCGAAGGGATCCTTCGCCACAGATTTCAATAGCTGGGCAGGCAGATCTTCCCCGTTCGTGAATCCTCTGGTCAGCTTGGGCAGGGCTACGTCGATGAAGTGGTAGCCTACGAAAATCCGCGGAATTGCCAGGTAAAGGAGCAGCGTACTCTGTTTGAATTGATCTGTGAGCGGCACACGACCTCATGGTGGATGACGGGCTGGGCTTCCGGACCAGGGAAGCAAAACCATTGTAGGGGGTCGCGCAGGAGACTGTCAAACCGGGAGGGAACCTCGGGTGCAATTAGAAGTGAGAGTCAGCTACCTCAAATGAAAAGCAGATACCTCGTCGAAGACTCCTCGGGATGACATCGTCCTTTAATATTTCAGGACGATGTCATCCTGACGACCAAAGCGAGGAAGGATCTGCTTTTTCTGTCGGGGGTGACTCCCACTTCTAATTGCACCCGGGAAAATCACCTGCCGCTCAGTACCTCACTCCAGAACTTCTTTTCGTAGCTCAGCGGGTCGGGCGCGTAGTCCTTCATATAATCGCCGGGCGCGTTGATGCCGGGGATTTGGGGAATGAATTCCTCCCGCAATACTTCCTCCGCCTTGCCATAGCGGGCCGCGAGGGCCTGGATTTCGGGATCGTCCAAGGCAGTGAGATGGCCCTTGTCGGTGATTTTTACTTTTCTCCGGTCGCCTCGCAGCGTGACTTCAAATGTGGGAAAGAACGTGTGAATATGCAAGCCGTGCTGCGTGGGTAGGTGATTCTTCTCGGCGTATTTTTCCATCTCGGGAGTCACGGCGTCGATCCCGAATCCCCAGTAGATCATTCCGGCACGCCCTGCCAGCGGACGGCCCATCGTTACCATCTTCGGGTCCAGGCCCAAGTCTCCCTGGAAAAGATAAAGGAATCCAGGCTGCGGAGTGCCCGGATAATGGGCCTCCTGAAGCGTTTTGTTTTCGAGATAAAGCCGCCACAACTCACCGAGTTTCCCTCCGCCCTCCGCCTTCCGCGCCACGCCGTGCTCGACGGTGACCGTCAGCCGCGGGTAGTAACCGGCATGTCCGGCGTGCCCGGCTATAACACCGTTGGCATCCGGTATAACGATTTTGTCCTTGTTCTCTTTCCAATGAAGTCCGATGGTTCCCGCAAAGGGGCTGAGTTCGATTTGCGGAGGCTCGAACGCACCCAGGTACCACAATTGGGCCTCCTCGGCGGTCAGCGAGAAGCGAAGGTCGGTGCCCTCCGGTTCGGTTACGTGAACTTCCTCCGCCCAGGGAAGGATTTCGAGCGTACGGTCTTCCAGCAATCTCGTTATTTCATCAGGGAACGGACTGGTCGAGACGACCAGATCGGCGAGAGTCTCGTAATGCCAGTTGTTGAGATATTTTTCGCCGATCTCCTGCTCGGCAAACTCCCGGAACCCCAGACTGCTTCGGCCCAGGAAGACTTGGTATTCGGGATGCTTTTCCAAATATGATTTAGAGGCCAGAACCTCACGATGCTCGGTGCCCGAGTGGCGCGGACCGGAAGTTTGATGGTCTGCGGGAAGGAACTGGGGCCATCCCCAGAGATAGGCTTCCAAGGAGCCGTCTATCACGCCTCCATCGCGGTGCAGCAGCGCCCCCAAGGCCGTAGCCTGCGTGAGGTTTGCCGCTTCGGCTTCGCCGAAAGAGTCTTTAATAATGGGGTACTCCTTAATGAAATCCACGTCCACGCCACGCTCCTTCAAGGCCCGGCCGATAGCCGTCACCACGGACACGTCCTGATTGGGCGGGACGATGATCAATGCCTTGCGTCCCGGTTTGATCAGACCCAGACGTGTTTCGCTCCTCGTCTGCCGCGACGCGATCCGGGCCAGTTTCATGAGGTCGTCGTCGCTGAGTTTTTTGAAACGGTGAACGGGAATTCGCGGAGCCGGATAGGCGAATTGATGCGCGCTTCGCTGCTTGGCCCTTCGAAGATAGACGAAGCCGCAAACTCCGATGGCAATCAGTAACAACGTTATGAGTTTTTTATTTCGGGTCATCTTTCATTCACCGGAATTGTCGGCGCGCTGCAACCATACTCCGAAGCTGTTGCAATACCCGTTTCAACGGGTCGTCAGGGCACGGTTTTAACCGTGCCGAAAGCGTGCAGTGAAGCAAGCGGCTTTAGCCGCTGAGGGCCAACGACCCACCTCAGGGGCTAAAGCCCTCTCCTTATCATCCTGCAATCGGCACGACTGAAGTCGTGCCCTTACGGGGTTCCGAAAGATTTTGCAACAGGTTTCCCGCATCATTCCGCCGCCAGGCTCTCCCTGGCCGTGCGCCGGAAGATCCACACGCTGAACGAGATCGCCGCCGCCGCAAAGAGAAGCAGCAGAGTTCCGACGATGGCAAACACGGCGGGTTTCAAAATCAGATGCACCGGCAACAGCTCCAGGGTCGAAAGGACTCGGGGGATTTTGAACAACTCGCTGGTCATACCATATCCCGCGAGTATCCCGACCAGCACTCCAAAGATCATGCCGCAAAGGACCGGGACAAAGAAATCCGATATCAGAAGACGCATCAGCCACGGCGGCGAGGCTCCCCGGATTCGCAGCAGCGCGAAGGTGCGCCTGGCCTCCATGAAGTTTGTCACCGAAATGGCGATGATCCCGGCGAAGGCCACCAGAATCCCTCCCACCATGTATACCGCCAGGTTCTCGAGCGCGAGCGAAACGAACATGTCCTTGCTGAGCCGTTGTGTTTCCTCGAAGCGGGTCTTGATGGAAGCGATTTTCGCCGGCAGCGCCAAGCCTTCTATCTTCTCCTTGATCTGGGCGGCGTCCGCGTTCGGACGAGTGGTTACGAGCAGAACAAATTTCGAAGGCAGCGCTTCGAGGCGTTGCAGACGATCCGCGCTCCCGATGGCAAACGCATTCGTGCGCCCGATATAATTGATGAATTCGATGTCGCCGCCGACGTACGCTTCGCGGTTCTGCATCATCAGGTCCGGCGCGCCCGGCAGCGCGTGAACCACTCCAGAGACGGTTTCCTTCAGCGTTCCTCCGGGTCCGGCGCGGCCCAGATCATAGTTGTCCCCCGTGCCGATTCCGCCCAACGTCACCAGTCCCTGTGAGACCACCACGCCGTCAGCGAGTCCGTGTATCGTTTCATCAAAGGGCCGGCCCTGCCCGAGTTCCTTTTCGAAGTAAACGGCGTCCAAGTAATCCTGAGGGCGCTCCAGAATGTAGAGCGGCACATTCGACTGGCCGCGAATATAAAAACTACCCGGTATCGTGAACGCATAGAGAGAGGAGGCCGATTGCACGCCATCGAGCGCCTTCACCTGGGTGGCGATGGCCTGGACCTTCGGCTGCATGCGGCTCAAATTGGCGCTGACCGGCTCAGCCTTGATCTCGCCGCCCGTCACGTCTGCGGCGTCAAACACGAGCGCAAGGTCCGATCCCGCATTTTCCTTCACCGCACGCGACGTCTTGTCGTAGAAGGAATCGGAGGTAACCTTGGGATAGAGGCTTATGCTGAACATCATTGCCGCAATCAGGATCGCGCTCAGGACACGGTGCGGACGCATCATCATATTACGCACGGCGAACCATTCCAATTCTCCCGCGATGGGCCCGGCGAAGCGGCGGAGAAATACTTCGATCACGCCGGACCGCGATACGATGAACGATACGAAACCGTAGATGAATAGCGGAACGGCAACAAAACTCAGCGCCTGATCGGCCTTTTGCAACTCCTCCATCCCGGGCGTATATCCAAAAATCCACGCCAACAATTTATACGAGCCTAACAATAGCGCGAGCAACTGAAACTTCGTGAAACGAAATTCGAACGCCTTCGCCTCCGTGCCGGACACTCGCGCCGAAGATTCGCGCGGCGTCATTTTAGTCACGTAATCGGTGACCTTTTTCCCAGCGAGCAGTCCGATGACGCACGCTACCACGATGAACAGCGCGAGAATCCATGGCTCCTGAATCTTGGGGAGCAGACCGAGCGGAATATCCACGCCGCTCAACCAATGATATGCCGCGAGCGGAAAGGCGGTTCCAATCACGACGCCGGCGAATCCTCCGGTGAGGCCGCCGCTCGCGATGGCAACCGTGAACGCGCGGCCGATTGCGAGACCCGAGCCTCCGCGCAGGCGCAACAATCCGATCAGCCGCCGCTCATTCAAAACCACCAGGTTCGCGAGACTTCCGGCGAACGTCCACGCCATCCACAGGATCGGGAGCGAGATCAAGATACTCACGAGGCCGATGAGTTGGGAGCTTTTGAAAACTTTTTCGAGCGTCATCAAGAGGTCGCTATTGGTCACCACGGTGAAGTCGATTTCCTGAGCGGCGCCGCGGATTTGGTCCACGATTCCAGACACGCTGTTCCGGGAGCCTTCCAGGTCCCATCCCGAAAAGAACCGGCTGCGGTCGAGCGAAACCAGATGATCGATCTCGGGTGTATAGGTGATGCCGACTTGGCGCATGGTTCCGCCTTGCAGCTCGGCCAATCCGGAAACGTCGTGCTGGCGGAGGAGCGAATCGAGACGCGCAACCTCCTGCTGGAATTGTTCCATGGGCATCACGACAATCAGGCCCAGCTCCGGAATGAACGTGGCCGAGCCGACCTCTCCCATCACCCACTTCACGAGTTCGAGCCGGTCCACTTGTGTCACGCCGCCCAGCTCCGCGCTGAAAATCTCCGTGCCGGGGCGGTCGATGGGGAGCGTCTCTTTGCCCGGACGGCCCTCCTTCACCTTGATGCTCATGCGGCTGCCCTTGCCCATGTGATCGAGATACGGCTGAATCACCCGCTGCGGTCCCAGCAGCGCCAGCAATACGCCGCTCTCGGGACGGAGTTCCGGCGGCAGGATTTTCGGGTCCGAGGCCGATACGATGGAGAGCCAGGGAATGTATACCGGCTGGCCGTCGATCTCGATGGGCAGGTCCGGCGTCAGGCGGACGCGCAGCAGGCCCAAACTTTCGGCGCGACGCACTCCCGAAACACCGGCGATGCGGCGGTTCATCTCCTGAAATTTGGGCAACTCGTCCGATTGATACAGCACCGCGTCCCACGGCAGATGCTGCAACTGGTCTTCGGTATAAACCTTGATGGCGTATTTCGAAACGATATTGGTCGCCGCGAGCACGCCGACGATGAGCAGCGTGACAAGGAAGAAGCTCCAGTAGGCGCGCTTGCCGACGAGGCGGACAAACGTCGCGACCGGCTGCCTGGGAAAGGCCGGCGGGCCGCTATTTGTAGGTGTCGCGCTCATCGGGTCTCCTGCTACGCGCTCGTGTCCCCGTTTTCGATTGCCATGCGTCGCCTCTGCGTTCCGCGATTGTACAACGGCGTCGACAATCAGGCCAGATCAATCAGGAGGGAGGGACCCTGAAGGAATCAGCCGTGAAATCGATCCGGATTCACCGGCCTGTTCAGCGGTTGATGCACCGAAGCCCCCGGCGTTATGATGCAGTCAGAAGGGCGGACTCGTCTAGTCCGTTTGGTCTCATCCTTCATGAAGCGATCGGGACAGAGATTTGCTTGGTTCAAGTTTGCGGTCGGGCTCGGGACCGTGCTGGGCATATTGCTGCTGGTTCAATCGGTCGTTACCTACTATCAGGTTTCGAAGGACTTGGTTACCGCGGAATTGCAGAGGGAGGCTCGGTGGCGGGTGACTGAACTCGAGCGCGAAGTCCTCCGTCGGGGCACCCAGGATACGGGCGAGCTGAGCCGGGTGGTTGAAGAAATCCGGCAGGAAGAGCCGAAAAAAATCGCCTGGATCCGGGTCATCGACATGGCGGCGCAGACGCTGATCCAAAGCGGGAATCCCATTGGGCCGCATTTCAGACCCGAGCAATTACAATTGGCAAATCAGCGGGGAGCGCCGGTTACGGACATTCGCACGACGGAAGCCGGCAAAGTGCTGGTGGCCGCCTTTGCGGTACGTTTTGCGCCTCGGCGGGTTGGAGAAACGGCGGAGGAAGAGCCGAATCCCGCTTCCGTTCCACGCTTTAGCCGACGGTTTGTGGAAGTGGCGCTCTATTGGGACAGCGCTTCGGAAGCGTTTACGCGCCTGCGGTCCGACTTGATTATCAGTTGCCTGGCAGCGGCGGGGCTGGTGGGAGCAATGGGCCTCCTCTGGTCCCGCCTTCCCCACTATCAGCAGGGAATCCAACTGCGGCAACAGACGGAGCTGGCGCGCCGGGTCCAGGCCGAACTGCTTCCCGCGAAGGACTCCACGTTTGAGAATCTGGATTTCGCCGCGGAGCTCATTTCGGCCTGGCAGGTTGGAGGAGATTTCTACGACGTTTTTTCCGACGAGCGCGGACGCCTCGCCATCGTGGTCGGAGACGTTTCCGGCGACGGCTTGCCGGCCGCGGTGATGGCCGGGATGGTCCATGGCGGAGTGCGCGCCAGCGGCTGGATGGAGGGAACCGCGGAGCACGAAGCGGCGTCCCGCAGTCTCAGTGAATTACTGCGCGGCCGGACATCGTCGGAAGAATTTGTCAGCCTGTTCTGGTGTTACTACGAACCAGGCGAGCGCGTCTTGCGGTACGTAAACGCCGGGCATCCTCCGCCCCTGTTGCTGAGAAACAATCCGGCCGGCGGCGGCCGCGTGGAACGCCTGGAAGAGGGCGGGCCGGTGCTGGGCGTCGTGCCGTCGGTGCAATACCGCCAGGCGTTGGCGTCGATTTGTCCCGGTGATTTGCTGGTCCTATTTACCGATGGCATCACCGAGGCCACGAACGCTGCGGAGGAACATTTCGGCGAGGAGCGCCTGATCGAACTGCTCCATGAAATGCCACGGGCAACCGCCGCCGAAATTCGCAATGAAATGCTTCGTCGCGTCCGTGAGTTCGCCGGCCAGGAACCATTCCGGGACGATCTGACGTTACTCGTGGCCCGGTTCCAACCTCGCTTCACAGCGTGATGGGAAGGCTTCGCAGCCTTCCAGGGCATGGAATTCAGAACGTGCAAGGACTCACCAAAACTGGCACAAAAGAAAGAAAGCGTATTTTCCTCTGAGTTCTCCGCGCGCTCGGTGGTAAACAAACTTTGAGGCTTTGAAAGAGCGGGAGAGAACCCTTCAGCCCTCTCCTACGGAGGCTCTCCCCAGCTTTCCTGCAATTCACCACCCGCCATTGCCATAAACTCCTCCCGGCAATCGAGCTGTGTTGGATTGCTGGCGGAGTCCTGCCGTGCCTGCGTCTGAGCGGCGGGCAAGGGAGAAACGGGAAGTGCCGCTTGACTTTCAATATATAGTCGTGTATTTTTTTCTCGTTCTTGTTCCCAAGAACCTCCCGATTAACTTTGGGAGCTTTCAGACCGGCGGTTAATTTGTCGCAATTGACGGTGATTTGACCCTTGATTCCGGGGGATATTTCTTTCTTTCAACGAAGGAGAGTCCTGGATGACGAGCCGCTTTCCGACGCTCAAACGACCATCAAGCTGAATGAAAAAGCTCGACCATCTAGGATGGGTGGCAGGATTTGCGTTCGTTAGCCATGGAGTCAGAATGGGGGTTCGCGTGACCGACACTTCCCTTCTGGAACACCTGGAGCAGAGGCTTCCTCCGGCGTCGCGCGTCTCCGATACGCCGAGCGTGGAGGGACTCTTTTCGGTACTCGGCGGGAGCGCTTCGAAGAAATCAAACGTGCGGCGCTACCATATTCTCTACGCAAATTCGGTCATGCTGGCCAGGACTTTGAACGCCGCTGAAGTTCTCGATGAATTCGAATCGTTTCTTCATTTGTATGTTGCTGCACGGTCCCGGCAAAAACTCTTCGTGCATGCAGGTGCGGTTGGCTGGAACGGCAGAGCGATTCTGTTGCCGGGTCCGAGCCATTCCGGGAAATCGTCTCTGGTCGCCGAATTAGTGCGCCGGGGCGCGACTTACTACTCGGACGATATGGTTCCCCTCGACCGGCACGGCCGTGTGCACGCCTACCCCAAGCCGCTCATGTTGCGCTCGGAGAGCGGACGGCAAAGGTTGCGTCCCGAAGATTTGGGCGGCGTTGCCGGCCGCGATCCTCTTCCGGTGGGAGCCATCGTACTGGCCAACTACAGGCCGGGAGCGCGGTGGAGGCCGCGGAAGTTGACTCCGGGCGATGCGATGTTGTCGGTCCTCTCCAATACGGTTCCGGTACGGAGACGTGCCGGCGACTCGCTCTCCATCTTGGGGCTGGCCATAGCGAATGCCTCGAACGTGTGGAAGGGAGCGCGCGGCGAGGCTTACGAAATGGCTCCAGCACTCTTATCCAAAGCCATGTCTTCCAAGGAGGTTTCATGAAGCCGAAAGCGCGAAAACAAAAGCTGCTCGTCCAGGAGGCCGGTGAGGAACTCGTAATTTACGACGAGGAACGGCATCGATTCCACCGCCTCAACCGTTCGGCAGCTCTGGTATGGAAAGCGTGCGACGGGAAAAAAACGATTGGGGAATTGTCCGCCATGCTGCATGAGGAGACCGGAGCGCCGGACGACGAAAACCTCGTCTGGCTGGCGCTGGACTGCCTCGACAAAGCGCAACTCCTCTCGGAACCCCTGAAGACGAAGCCGGCCCGCGAATTGATTTCCCGCCGGGCTCTGATGCGCAAGCTGGAGCTCGCCCCTTTCCTGCTGGCGGCGGTGGCTTCGATTGTCGCGCCAACTCCCGCGCAAGCGGCGCCTCCGCCGCCGCCACCACCACCACCTCCACCTCCACCGCCACCGCCTCCGACTGTGACATGTACCTGCATCGGTGCGATTGGCATTACTCCGGGTGTTTGTACACCGGCGGAGCGATGCACCAGCACGAGCAGTTCGGGAAGGTGCCTTACAAACGCCGACTGCATTCCGCTTTAAGGTCGGGAAGTTTCTAACATGGTTCCCGACTATCCAGAGGAAAGCGACGGGGCGCGCCGCCTGCTTGTTGTGAAGGCATACCGCATCAGCCCCGTGGAGATGTCTTTGGCGCCCGCCGGAGTCCGACGGGATTGGATGGAAGGCACCAGCGGGCGATACGCCTACCGGTGCCTTCCGATGCTGATCGCCAATGAGTCTGGATGGTTCCTGAAGAGCGCGCACCGAGTGCGAGCGTCCTGGAACGGTTCGTTCGACCCTTCCGGGGTGAAGATCGAAGTTCTGGACGGACCTTTGCCGTGCCCCGCGATCAGTTGTTTCGGATGCGGAATTGTCACCTGGAATATACCGTACCTCTTCCGGACGCCTCCGGGATACAACCTGCTCGTTCGGGGGCCATCGAACTGGCCCAAAGACGGTATCAGCCCGCTGGAAGGGGTTGTGGAAGCAGACTGGTCTGAAGCGTCGTTTACGATGAACTGGAAGCTGACGAGGAGGAGGCACCGGGTGACCTTTGAGATCGGCGATCCCGTGTGCATGATAGTGCCGCAGCGGCGCGGGGAACTCGAATCGTTTACGCCGGAGTACCGGGCGATCGAGAGCGCCGCCGAACTGAACCGGAACTATCTCGCGTGGTCCGCCAGCCGGCGCGCATTTAACGACGAACTACGCCGCGACGGCTCGGATCAGCAACGCGAAGGATGGATGAAGCACTATTTCCGCGGCCAAACCATCCAGAACCAGTCCTCGGCTGAGCACCAGACGAAACTATTCGTCAAGCCGTTTGAACATCGCGCCGAGCCGAAGGAATGAGCGCGCAAAGCTTCACGCTCCGTCCGGAACACGAACTCCTGCTGTGCTGCGCTCGAACGGGCCAGGAGTCCGAAAATGCCGCCCGAATCCGGTTCCTGGCCGGCCAAAAACTGGACTGGCCTTACTTCCGAACCATCGCCCAACGGAATCGCGTCGTCCCGCTGGTCTTCGAGAGTCTTCGGCAATTCGCCGGCACGGCTCCGGCGGAGGATCTGGAATGGTTCCGCTCCGCGTACTGCGAGAACGCGGGGCGGAATCTGTTCCTGGGCAGTTGCCTTGTACACATCCTGGCGACGCTCGAGGCCGCCAGCATTCCGGCGATCCCCATCAAAGGGCCGGTATTGGCCGTCACCGCCTATGGCAATCTCGCACTCCGTCAAATTGCCGACCTCGATATCCTGGTATGCCGCGTCGACTTGGACCGGGCCATCGACGTGGCGGTATCGAACGGATATCGGTGGAATCATCCTTCCGGGAAGAAAGTCCGCCCGATCTGTCTTCCGAACCAATATCACTGTACCCTGATAAACGACAGGGCCAACGTCATCGAATTGCATTCCGAGCTTACCGGCAAGCACTATTGCTTTCCCCTTTCGACCGATGAATTGTTCCAGCGGACGCATACCGTCAGGTTTCTTGGCTCCGAGGTCCGGAATCTATCGCCCGAGGATCTGCTGGTATATCTGTGTATGCATGGCGCCAAGCACTCGTGGAGCGCGCTCGAATACGTCTGTAGCGTCGCGGAAGTAATCCGGAACTCGACCGGTCTCGACTGGGAGGCTGTGGAACGCCTAGTGCGGCGGCTGAGAACCGAACGGATAGTCGCGCTCGGCCTTCGCCTCAGCGAAGACCTGCTGGGAATTCAACCGCCCCGGAGCGTGGGCGCACACGCCAGCAAAGACCGTGCGCTGGAACCGTTGGTGGCTCAAGTGAAGCGGAACCTGTTTTTGATGGCGGATAAGACGTCGGAATACGTCGAAGCTCCCTGGCTGTATATGCGCAGCCGGGAACGGTTCGCCGATCGCCTCAGATACTGCGCTCTGGGGCTCTGTCTGCCGGACGACGAAGATGTGGAAGCCCTGTTGCTGCCAGGATGGCTGGCGCCGCTCTATTGGGCGATTCGGCCTCCCAGAGTCCTTGCGGCGTACTGGGCTTCCGTCATCAAGCACACAATCAGAACCGCATCATAGAATCCGTTCGGTATCGCGGAATACCGACATGGACACGATTCCGGACGAATCGTCGCCGACCCGGAAGCAATCCCCCGCCCCTGATATATAAAAATCTCAATACGCGACATACAATATATTTGCATTTTTGACGGCTTGCGAGTATAACCCATGGCATATACCTAAGATTGAGGAAGAGGAACGGGATGTCGCCTGCGATGGGTATCGGGCGGCATTCGGTCAAGTCGGGAGGCACGTTCACTTGGGCGGCTTGGTGGCGCCCATGGGCTGGGCAAGAGCGGAATCCGTTTCACTCGGGTGGGGCAAAGTGTGGCTGTAAGGAATTCATCTTGAGCTTCCCAGGAAATCCCGGGAGATCGTCCGGCGGGCGAGCGCATTCCTTGCAAGGTTTGTACGGCCACATATTCTTTTGGTCGTGAGGATATCTTCACCTCCCGGAGTGCAGCGGGACGAACTTTATTCATAGGCGCGTGGGACTCATTTCCGGCAGCAGTACGTTCGATCCGGACCGGCCAACGGAAGGGACCTGAATTCAAGCGAGAGACCAGGAGGAATCATGAGACGAGCAGGCCACACGATGCGCCAGAGTATCATCGCAAAAATGTTCGCGATCACCGCCGCTTTGTTGATGGTTTATCCGGCGGTGGCGCAGAATCCTACCGCCACGATTTCGGGGGTGGTGAAGGATTCCTCCGGGGCCGTGGTTCCCGGCGCCACAGTGACGGTGACCAATACGGACACCGGATTGAACCGTAGCGGAATGACGGCGGCAGATGGCGCTTACAAGTTTCCGGCCCTGCCCGTGGGGAAGTATGAAATCCGGGCCGAGCATCCCGGCTTCCAGTCCACCATCCAGAGCGGATTGACGCTGGGGCTGGGCCAGGAAGCGGTCATCAACATCACATTGCAGGTCGGAGCCGTGGAACAGACCGTCGCCGTCACGGCCGAGGCTCCCATGATCGAGACCACCAGCGCCAACGTTTCCGGCCTGGTCAGCGAAACGCAGGTCCGCGATCTGCCGCTGAACGCAAGGAACCTGGTCGAGCTGGCGACGCTGTTCCCGGGCGTCACGATAGCGAGAGAGGCCGGGCAGGGCGTGCCGAATGGCTTCGCCACCAAACTGACCATCATGGGCACGCGCTATAACTCCAGCCTCTTCCAGCTCGACGGCGCCGACATCAACGACGCCACCGGGTCGGCGGGCGGCGCGGCGGGCATCCTCATGGGCGCCGAGACCGTCAAGGAGTTCAACGTCGTCACCAGCGGCTACAGCGCCGAGTACGGCAAGCACACCGGCGGGGTATTCAACGCCGTGACGAAATCCGGAACCAACAGCATCCACGGCTCCGCGTTCGAGTTCCTGCGCAACGCCAAGCTGGATGCCCGCAACTTCTTCGACGGCCGCGTGACTCCTCCCTACAAGCGAAACCAGTTTGGAGGCTCGCTGGGCGGGCCGATCAAGAAGGACCGCACGTTTTATTTCGGCAGCTATGAAGGCTTGCGGGAAAGACTGGGCACCACGGAGCGGTTTAACGTACCCAGCATCAGTCTCCGGAACGGATTCCTTCCGGGACAGGCGCAGCCGGTCACGATCAATCCCAAAGTGAAACCTTTTCTCGATTCTTACTCGATACCCAACGGCACGGATTTCGGGAATGGCACCGGACAGTACGTCCGCTCCGCCGGGTACCCTACCAACGAGAACTTTTTCACAATCCGAGCCGATCATCGCATATCGGATAAGGATTCCATTTTCGGCCGCTACACCATGGACAAAGCCGACAAGCGCACCACCACGAATTTCAACACGAATACGCTGAACACCTCGAAAGACCAGTACGTGGCGCTGGGGGAGACGCGCCTGTTTTCGGCTCAAGTGATCAACGTATTCCTGGCGGCATTCAACCGTTCCGTGCTTGCCCAGGCTCCATTCCCGCTCCCCGAATTCACTTCCTCCGTGAAATCGTTCACGGACCGCGAAGGGCCGATTGGAAATATCGTTGTTACCGGTCTTTCCACCTGGGGAGCTCAAAGCACCACCCCCTCGAAGGCGCTCTCGAATACATTCCAGTTCAAGGACGACGTTTTCTATACCAAAGGAATTCACTCGTTCAAGTTCGGTTTCAACGCCGAAAGGTTCCAATACCTGCGCAACACGTTTTTTAATGGCGGGGGACAATTCAACTTCTCGTCTCTGGGCGCGTTTCTGGCGGGAACCGTGAACCGCTTCACAGGGATGCCCCGCGGGAGCGACCCTTCCGTTTACCCCAGACAATCGCTCTTCGGGCTGTATGCCCAGGACGACGTCCGCATCTCTTCCAAACTGACCCTCAATCTGGGCCTGCGCTACGAGTTCATCACCGTCCCGAATATTTTGCACGGCCGGATCTCGAACCTGCCGACTTACCTGACTCCGGGACAAACGGAGGCCAACCTGATCCTGGGCAATCCGATGTTCTTGAACCCGTCGCTTAAAAATTTTGCCCCCCGAATCGGATTTGCCTGGGACCCGACCGGGACCGGCAAAACCTCCGTCCGCGGCGGAGTCGGCATCTTCTACGATCAAGTGCTGGCGGGACCCTTCCTGTTCTCGTATGTTTCGACGCCGCCGTTCTTTCGCAACGCCGACATTTTCGCGACCTCCAGTCCCAGCTTCCCCGATGCCTGGTATGTCCAGCAAAACCTTCTGGTCGGGCAGTCGCAGATCGAGCCGTTCCAATATAAGGCGAACCAGCCCACCATTTACAAATACAGCCTGGACCTCCAGCAGGCGGTCTTTACGAACACCAGCCTGGAGGCCGGATTCACCGGCACGCGGGGGGTTCATCTGTTTCGCGCGATCCTCACCAATATGCCGATCGCGCAGCAGTTGAATGGCAGGCTGTTTATTCCGAGTACTGCGCCGTTGACCCTCCCGGCGTTTGGAAGGGTCCGGCCCAAGCAGAGCGATGTCACCAGCGACTATTACGGACTGCGGCTGGGGGTCAATCAGCGCATGACCCGCGGCTTGCTGCTCCGCGCCTCTTACACCTTCTCCAAATCGATCGATGACGGCACCAATTTCGCGGGCAGCCTCGATTTCGGCAATCAGATCGGCCAGGCGCGTTACCTGGCGATCAAAGACAGGGGCCTTTCCGCCTTCGATATCCGGCACGCATTGACCGTCAACAGCACCTACGATCTGCCCGGCGCTCACCTTGCCGGCGCAGCGGGAAAGCTGTTGGGAGGATGGCAGATGAGTGGGATTCTCAACGTGCAGAGCGGCACTCCGTTTGATGCCACCAGCGGCGTCGAGCCTGCCTGGATGAGCTCCGGCTTCGTGGGTGACTTTCCCGACCGCGTCGCCGGCGTGCCGATCCAATACAACACGCGCAATCCCGATCGCTATTTCAGCGCCTCCGCCTTCTCCATTCCGGGGGCTCCAGCATCGGCGCCGAACACTGCGAATCCGGGTTTCGTCGGGAACGCAGGCCGCAGCTCACTGATCGGCCCTGGCATCGCTCAATTGAATATCGTGCTGTCGAAGAAAATCCAACTGTTCGAGAAACTCAACATGCAGTTCCGGTCGGAGTTTTACAACCTGCTGAACCGGGCCAATTTTCGCCAGCCAACCGGGACCGGAGCCCAGGTGTTCGATCCTCAAACCAGAGGTATCAACCGGATCATCGGCCAGATCGTTTCCACCGGGAGTAACACTTCACGCCAGATCCAATTTGGCCTGAGGCTCGAGTTTTAGGCAAAAACGGGCCGTCCAGCGCGGACCGGCCGCACTCTTTGACCGTACAGTAAAGGCGAGGAAACATGATCCACGTATCGAGACAGATTCTCCCGGCGTTGTTTGTGGGCGTGGTTCTTTTACAAGGCGCTCGTAGCGCCTCCGCCGCCGGACTCTCCGCCGACATGGTCATCTACAACGGCAAGATCCTCACGGCGGACAACCCCGATCCGGAAAAATTCAGGACCGTCCAGGCGGCCGCCATCATTGACGGCAGATTCCTTGCCGTCGGAACCAACGAAGAGGCCCTGCAATGGGCCGGACCGGAAACCAAAAAGATCGACCTTGGCGGGAGGACGGTGCTGCCCGGACTGGTCGAGACGCACGCTCACATCTACGGCTACTCGTCGCATCTCTTTCCCAAAGGCGCCCCCCAGGTCGAAGAATCCGATCCTCCCATCACCTACACGAACAAGGCCGAGTTTCTGGCCCAGCTCCGTACCTTGGCCCTCAAGAAAAAGCCGGGGGAATGGATCGTGATGGGGCCCAGGGGAGGCATGGGGGGCGTAGTGATCGACTTGCAGAAAGGCGTCGTCACGCTCGCCGATATGGACAAAGCCGCTCCCAACAATCCCGTACACTTGCACTGGAACGTCACCGTGGAAGGTCTCGTCAATTCCAAAGTGTTGGATCAATTGCTGGCTCGTTATCCCAAGATCAAGGGCGTGCAGCGCGACGCCAAGGGCAATCCCACGGGGCGCGTCACGGGCGTGGCGAACCTGACGCTGTGGTATGAGTTCTGGCCGCAGGTCCCTCCCGAAATCATCGGGCCTCCTTACCGGGAAGAGATGCAGGAGATCGCCGCCGAGGGTCTGACCACCGTTTCCACACGTCTCCAGCCGAATCATTTGGCCGGCTATTCCTGGATATGGAATCGGAATGAGCTTCCCGTTCGCATGGCATATACCCTGGAGGCGGCCGCACGCAGCGAGACCACTCAGTCCATTGCCGCTCGCGTGATTGGCCTGCAAGGCGGCTCGGGAAAAAATATCTGGGGAGCCGGGGACGACAAGCTCTGGATGATCGGTTTCACGCCCGACAGTATCGACAGCATTGCCGGTCTCGCCGGGTCCTGCGTGCGCAAAGCCTTTCCGCGCGAGTCGCCCAACTTCCCTCTTTGGCTCTATCAGTTCTATGGCCCTAACGGAACCTGCCGCTTGCGGGAGTCGGAAAACTACAACGATATCGAAGTGTTCCGCAATGCCGCCAAATACGGCTTTCGCATCGCAGCCGTGCACGTCAGCGGTGACCGGGCCATCGATCAATATCTCGACGCGATGGAAGAGTTAAGCAAGGAGTATCCCCAAATCATCGAACAGCGATGGGGAATCGATCACTGCCAGGTCGTTCACGAGGACCAGGCGCAGCGGGCCAGGCAGTTCAAGCCCATGTTCAGTTGCGGACCTACCTTCCTCTATGGAGGAGACAAGGGTTCCGTCGGCGCCTTCGCGGTTCTCTATGGCGAGAAGGACGCCGGCGACATGGTCATTCCCTTCCGGCGCTTCCTCAACAACGGCGTCAGGGGAGTTATGGAGCTCGACTCTCATGGCTTCCATCCGTTCCTGGCATTGCAGATCGTCATCAACCGCAAGGATGTCAACGGCAAGGTCTGGGGACCGGACCAGCGTCTCACTCGGAAGGAAGCTCTCTACACCTATACGCGCTGGAGTTCCGAGTACGTCCTCAAGGAAAATCTTCTGGGCAGCATCGAGCCGAAAAAAGCCGCCGACTTCATCGTGCTGAACAAGGATTACCTGACCGTGCCGGAGGACGAAATTGGAAGAATCGACCCGTTGATGACCGTCATGGGCGGCCAGTTGACCTACACGGAACCGGAGTTCGCCACCTCGATGGGATTGCCGCAGGTGGGATACCGCGGCAGCACCAAACACTGGAAGCGCGGAGTTCCCGAGGATGCCAGGGCCGGCGGAATCACCGGCGGCGGTTAGGAATCTAGAACCTGTTGCACAACCCCTTCGGGACGCCGTAAGGGCACGACTTTAGTCGTGCCGATCGCAGGATGGTAAGCAGGGGGCTTCCGGCCCCTGAGGTGCATCCGGGACCCTCAGCGGCTGAAGCCGCTCGCTTCACCACTTGTTTGCGGCACGGTTAAAACCGTGCCCTTACAACACGTTCAAGCAGGTCATGCACCAGCTTGGACTAAAGACCTTTTTGATGTTGTCATTCTGAAGCCCGGCGCTTTTTGTCGGGCTGAAAAACCTGCTTTGCTCGTAACATTGCAATACAAACAAAAGCATTCGAAGACAAACATTCGAGAGCTAACGGGGAGGAAATCATGTCTAGAAAATCCATGATGCTGTTGGGCGCGGTTTTGTTCCTGAGCGCCTGGGGATTCGGCCAAGTCACTACGGGCACCATTTCCGGCACAATCAAGGACAACTCCGGAGCGGTGTTGCCGGCGGCCACCGTGGAAATCCGCAATCCCGATACGGGGACGTCGCGGACCGTTTCCACCGATGGCCGCGGATACTACACCGCGCCCAACCTGGGTCTGGGGCAGTATGAAATTAACGCGAGCCTTGCCGGCTTCCAGACGGGTGTGCGCAAAGGAATCACGCTCAATGTCGGTCAGAACGCGGTGGTGGACTTCACGCTCCAGGTCGGCGCCATGACGGAGAAGGTGGAAGTCGTCGCCGAAGCGCCGCTCATCGAGACCACCACAGCCACCGTCTCGGGCCTGGTGAACGAGCGCCAGGTGCAAGACTTGCCGCTCAATGCGCGCGACCTGATCCAGCTCGGCACGCTCTATGCCGGCGTTTCTCTTCCGACCACGGGCGAGCGCAGCGCCAGCAAAGGTTTCGGAACCAAGCTGACTATCTCCGGAACGCGTTACACGCAAAGCCTGTTCCAATTGGACGGCGCCGACATCAACGATGCCGCCAACTCCGCCGGCGGCGCCGCCGGCATCTTGATGGGAGCCGAAACGATCCGCGAATTCAACGTCATCACCAGCGGTTACAGCGCCGAATACGGCCGGCACACCGGCGGCGTCTTCAACGCCGTGACGAAGACCGGCACCAATGCACTGCACGGCTCGGCCTTCGAGTTCCTGCGTAATGACAAGCTCGATGCCCGCAATTTCTTCGACGTTAAAAAGAACCCGAACGATCCGCGGTTACCCCCCTACAAGCGGAATCAGTTTGGGATGTCACTGGGTGGTCCCATCGTCCGCGACCGCACCTTCTTCTTCGGCAGCTATGAAGGATTGCGGGAGCGGCTCGGCAAAACCGACAACTACCTGGTTCCGAACGCATCGGTGCGCCTGGGAATCGTGCCGGGCACAACCACTCCGATCGTGGTGGCGCCGGGAGTGCGGCCATACCTCGACTCCTACCCGGTGTCGAACGGCCAGAGTTTCACCGACGGCTCGGCGGAGTTTATCGACGCCCGCAGCTTTCCCACCAACGAAAACTTTTTCACCATCCGAGCCGATCACAAAATCTCGGACAAGGATTCTTTCTTCGGCCGGTTTACTTTTGACGATGCGGAGAACTTCCAGCGCAGCTCGATGAACGCCTATACCACCAACGATTCCCGCAATCAATACCTGGCGCTGGGCGAGACTCGCGTCTTCTCGCCGTCGGTCGTCAACCAGCTTCTCCTGGCGTATACGCGCACCATCAGCTCGCAAACCAATCCGCCCATCGAGGGAATGTCCTTCCCAACGACCAACTTCACCAAGCGGGCAATCGCGCTGGGCGGGATGACGGTTCGTCCCTTGGGCAACTGGGGCGGGGATTCCACGTTCCCCCGCACCTCCATCCTCAACATGTTTCAGTATAAAGACGACCTATTCGTTACGAAGGGATCGCATTCGCTGAAGTTCGGCTTGAATGCGCAGCGCTTCCGCTTCAAGTATGGAGCGTTGTTCAACGGCGGCGGAACGTTTGCGTTCAACTCGATTGCCGACTTCCTGCGAGGTACCGTGAACAGCTTCGCAGCCCTCACGGCCCAATCGCAAGGCGGCGCCTATCCGCAACAGGCTATTTTCGGAATGTACGCCCAAGACGATTATCGTCTGACGCCGCACCTGACCGTGAACATCGGCCTACGCTACGAGTTCATCACGGTCCCCGCGGAGAAATACGGCCGGGTGACCAATCTGCCGGACTTCAGCGCCTTCAATCAGTCCCCGGCGAATTTCATCACGGGCAATCCCACATTCCTGAATCCGAGCCTCAAGAATTTTGCTCCGCGCGTCGGTTTCGCCTGGGACCCGACCGGAAGCGGCAAGACCTCCATCCGCGCCGGAGGCGGTATTTTCCACGATCAAATCACGGCTGGTCCCTACCTCTTCGGCTTTTATTCCAGTCCGCCGTTTGTCGTGGTCGGCAACATCACAACCGCCGGAGTCGCCAGCTTCCCGGATGCGTTTACCGCGCAACAGCAACTCCTGGGGGCCCAGGCCAACATGGAAGGCTTCCAATACAAGATGAAGCAGCCCACCGTCTACAAGTACAGCTTCGACATCCAGCGCGAAGTCCTGCGGAATACCAGCGTTGACATCGGGTTTTCTTCCACCAGGGCGGTGCACTTGCTGCGCGTGCTCGCCACCAACGCGCGCGTGGCGCAGGATCGCAACGGAAGGCTGTTTATCCCATCCAATGCATCGCTGCACAGCCCGGCATTCGGCCGCCTGCGTCCCCGCTATTCCGACGGTGGCAGCTTTTACAATGCTCTTCGCTTGAGTGTGACGCACCGCTTCACCGGGGGACTGCAAATCCAGAGTTCCTACACATATTCCAAGGTGATGGACGATCTTTCCAACTGGACCGGCAGCTCCGACTGGTCCAACAGCCCCGGCCAGGCGCGCTACATGGACTTGAAGGAACGGGCCTTGGCCGCCTATGACCTTCGCAACGTCTGGACTACGAACTTCACTTACGACTTGCCGGGAAAAAATCTCGCCGGCGCCCGGAAGAAGGTTTTGGGTGGATGGCAGATCAGCGGAATTCTCTCGATTCAAAATGGCGAGCCGTTCACCGCCAGCACCGGCGTTTCTCCCAGCTTCTTCAGTAATGGCTATATTGGCGACTATCCCGATGTGATCCAAGGCACCAACGTGCGTTATGACAACAGGAACCCCAAACGCTATTACGATCCAGCCGGGGCCTTCGCGCTTCCCGCCGGATACGCTAACTTCGCTCAACTTGGCGGCGCTTTTATCGGCAACACCGGCCGGGATACCCTGGAAGCTCCCGGGATCGCCAAGCTCGATATGGTGCTCACCAAAAACACTTCCATTACGGAGCGGATCAACCTCCAGTTCCGCTCGGAGTTTTTCAATATTTTGAACCGCGCGAACTTCGGGCTTCCCGTCGGACGCATCTTCGCCAATATCAATGGCGCGGTCAGCGACACGGCGGGCCGGATCACAACAACCACCACCAGCGCCCGGCAGATTCAGTTCGGAATGCGTCTGACGTTTTGACCGGCATTTTTCTTCGAAGAGAGCTACCGCCGGCGCGACCGCCGGTGTTTTTGCGCGGACCTGTGTCCGAGGGGTTTTGTTTTGGCGGGAGAAAAGGCATGAGATATGACTACGATGCAAAATGCGAATTCGACTCCGGCTCCCGATCCGAGCCCCGCGCCGGATAGGCGCATCTCCATGAAGCGCGCGGCGCAATGCTGCTGGCTGGTTCTCGTCTGTTTATTGGCGCTCGCGACGATGGCGTGCTCGCAACTGGCTCCACCTCCCCCGCCGGCTTCCACCCAGGCAAGTCCTCAAGACAAATATCCGGAATTCTTCCGGAACGCCAAGCGGCGGGTAATCTTCGACGGCTCGGCCGCCAATCTTTCTCTCATCTCGCGCACCTTGGGCGAAGCGATGTATCGCCACATTGGGCCCGGCTTTGTGTGGGCTGTTTTCGGAGCGCGCGGACACGCCTACTACGAGGGGATGCTCGCACTGGGCGAGGGCGAGGTGGACTTCGCCATGACCACTCCCGCACCGACCGGCAAGATGGCAATGGAGGGAACGGGTTACTTCCAGAAAGCCTACCCCAACCTGAGGGCCATCGCCGTCTACCCGCAAAACGATTGGATCACTTGCGCAGTCTCGTCGAAGCTCGGTATCAACAGCTTTGAAGACATCAAAACCAAGAAGGCTCCCTTGAAGATCGCGACCGGCCTCATCGGAGAACACGACGGCGTGGGCTTTCTGGTCGAGCAGATGCTCGCGGCTTATGGAATCACCGCGAAGGATCTGGAATCATGGGGAGGAAAATTCATCGAAGCCAGGGTGTCGGGCGTGGCCGTTGACAAGGCAATCTCCGGCGAGGCTGATATGGCGTGTCACGAGGCTTGGAAATCGTTTTATCAACTTACCGCGAAAGTATCCGTCAAAATCCTTCCCGTCAGCGAAGAGGTTCTGAAGCAGCTTCAGCAGAAATATGGGTACCAGCGTAACACGATCAAGAAAGGTCTTTTTGCGCCGAACGTTCCGGACCGGGATACGCTGGCGGTCGATTATTCCGACTGGCCGTTACTCACCCGAAGCGAAGTGCCGGACGATCTGGCCTACTTGATTACGCAAACCGCCATCGAGGATCGCAAGGACGTGGAGGCTTTCTATACCGCGGTTCCGGAGAAAGATCGCGGAATGGATCTGCCACTGAAGCCGGAAATCATGTGGAAAAACGTCGGCGTCCCCCTGCATCCCGGCGCGGAGAAATACTACCGGGAAAAGGGACTGATGAAGTAACGGGCTAGAGCATATTCAGAGTTGCTGTATAGCGATTCTCTTCAGCCCCGGAGGGGCGGTAGATTGTAGCCCACGGCGTAAGCCGTGGGATTGCCGGGAATAAGTCGCCCAAGCCCCGGAGGGGCGACAGATCGTTTGGGCATTGGAATCTGCCGCCGTCTCTATATACCAACCCTGAGAATGGCTTAGCATCACACGGCGGGCCTTTCACCGCGCCGGCGTCTTGGTCATTTCGCGTGCAATCACGAGTTGCAGGATCTGGCTGGTGCCTTCGTAGAGACGCAGAAGTCTCGCGTCGCGGTAAAGACGCTCGACCGGGTATTCGCGGATGTAGCCATATCCGCCGTGCATTTGCAGCACGCGGTCGGCGATGCGGCCCAGCGCCTCGGTGGCGAAATATTTGCAGCAGGCCGACTCCTTGGTGATCGCGCGTCCGGCATCCTTATCGCGCGCGGCCTGTTCCACCATGGCGCGGGCCGCCAGCGCTTCGGCCTCGCAGTCGGCGAGCATTCCCTGGATCAACTGAAACTGTGCGATGGGCCGTCCGAACTGCCGCCGCTCGGTGGTGTAGCGCACTCCCTCGTCGATGAGCCGTCGCGACATCCCGACCGCTACCGCGGCCATGTGCAGACGCGCATGATCCAGCGTCTTCATCGCCGTCTTGAAACCAACTCCTTCTTTCGTGCCCACCAACGCGGACGCCGGAATTCGGCAGTCTTCAAAGATCACATCGGAGGTATGCGAGCCGCGAAATCCCATCTTGATATTGGGAGGCCCCACTGACAGACCCGGCGTCGAGCGCTCTACGAGGAACGCCGAGATTCCCCCGGCCCCGGCTTCCTTCGGGGCCGTTCGCGCAAAGACGGTATAGAGGCCGGCCTCGGGAGCGTTGGTGATGAATCGTTTGACGCCATTGAGGACGTAGCAGTCGCCGTCACGCACGGCGGTGGTGGAAATAGCCGCGGCGTCCGATCCGGCATCCGGCTCGGTGAGGCAAAACGAGGCGATAATCTCGCCGCTCGCGATCCTGGGCAAGTATCGCCGCTTCTGCTCTTCCGTCCCGTCGATCAGGATGCCGAGCGAGCCGATGCCATTGTTCGATCCCACACACGACCGGAACACGGGCGAGGCGTAGCAAAGCTCGAACACGATGCGAACTTCCTCGTACATCGAAAAACCCAAGCCGCCGTAGCTCTCCGGTATCGACATGCCGAACAACCCGAGAGACCTCATCGTCGCGATCAGGCGGTCCGGAACGCGATCCTCCTCTTCGACCTGCGCCTCGGCGGGAATCAGCTCGGCGCGCACAAATCGCCGGACTTGTTCCGCAAATTGCTCCAGAACTTCGCTATCGCCCTGCATGCGACCCGGCCCGTCCGCCGCCCCTCGATCCCGCTGGTTCATATATCGCAGTCTCCTCAAGAACTGCAATTATAGGCGGAAACCGCCGCATTCGCTCTCAACTCTTTTTCACGATTACGTAAGAAATGTCGTCTCCCGGCCTGCCAAAACTCGCAATGGCTTCCCGGATCTCGCGGCCAATTCCGCGGGCGGGAAGGTGCTTGACGGATTGCAACATCTGTTCCAGCTTGGGGAAAAAATATTCCTTCTTCTCATTTCTGAAGTCGGAGAGGCCGTCGGTGTAGACGACCATGATGTCGCCGCTTCCCATGAGATTGATCTCGTTGATGAGGTATTTCTTCTTGTAGCCAAGCGGATTGCCTTTGATCGCCCGCTTGTCAATATGATATTCCGGCGGCTGTGTTCCGAGCGGCGGAAAGGTGGCAAAGCGGTCCGGACTGATGTCCACGATCCGGTTGAACTCGTTCGAAAAAACGATGGGAGACGGATGCGCGGCGGAGAGAAACTGGAACCGGCCTTCCTCCGACACCTCGCCATAAATCATGGTGATGAATTTGCTGACGGAGGTGGAGTTGTAGAGGCTGATATTCAGGGTCTCGAACAACTTTTCCGTAATCGTGCCGTAGTGATCCAATTCATATGGAACACACGCCAGAAAGGAATCGTGGAGCCGGCCGGCCAACGCCGCGTCGGTCAGACTATGTCCGGATACATCGGCGACGAGAATTCCAGCTTTCTTGCTGGTCAGCAGAAGCCGTTTCTTCACGGACTCTTTTCCCGCCTCCTGGGCCTGCTTGATTCTGGCGTCGAGATCGTATCGTTTGTTGAAGTCGATGAAAATAATGTGGTCACCGCCCAGGGAGCCATTGAGCTGGATCGACTCTCCGAAAATGTCGATACCATTGACTTGTGGAATCTGACTCGCCTGTGGGAGCAAGGGGGCATTGATCTCCAGCAGGTTTTTGATCTCCGCCCTGGCCTGTTTCAATTCCTTTTCCAACTGAACCAGCGCCGTGAGCGGATCTAGTTCCATCTGGGCTTGAGTTCTGTCTATTGTTTCCATTGTCGTATCCCCTAGAAATTCTTGTTGCTGTATTGCCAGATCGAAGAAGGGCTTGCCCTGCACCCGGCAACCGCTTGTTGCAGACACGCCGCCCTTCTAAGACATCCGAAGGATTTCAAATGCCGGCAACCGTGGGTCGGGAGAACTGAATCAATCCCGAATGGTCGCGGGCGGAACCTCAATGGCTTGCTATGCGGCGGCAATTCCCAAAGCGACCCAACCGGTCGGACGGGAGGCAAGCAATTGAGTGGAACGGCTCAGTCAGACTCGCGCCGCCACTATCACTTTTATTGTAACACGGCGCCAAACTATCCTCCAAAATTGTGCTTGCGCAATGCCGCGAGTTACCATGTAATGTGATTGCAAACCGAGAGGGCGGGAGATCCAAAGAAAAGTGACTGCGCCGATTGATCCCAAATTCATTTTCGCCAAGCGAACCTCGCGGTGGCGTTTCGCCGGACGGATTCTTGCTCTGGCAATCGCGTTGTGGGGTGTTGCGCCTCTCTGTGGCCTGCACGCTGCGCAGTTGGGATTCGGCCGGACGGCTCGCATCCCCATTTCGGAATTCTCGCGCATGATTCGGGAGTTCTCCGAACACGGTGGCGACTTTCCCACCGACAACCTCACATCGAACGAAAGAAATTACCTCCAAGTCGTGGGGAAGCTCAAAGAGATGGGGATTTCCGGCGGGGCTTATATCGGAGTCGGCCCGGAGCAGAATTTTAGTTATATTGCGAAAATCCGTCCCCGCATCGCTTTCATCGTGGACATTCGCCACCAGGCCATCGTCCAGCATCTCCTGTATAAGGCCATTTTTCATCGGGCGGAAAACCGCGCTCAATTTCTGTCGCTGCTGTTCAGCAAGCCGGTTCCGGCAACCCGCTCCGTTACGGCCGGCCCATTCGAGAAACTGCTGGACTATATCAGCGAAGCTCCCACCTCACGCGAGGCGTATCTGGAGAATTTGAAAGCCATCCGCCAAACCATCGAAGAAGATTTTCAATACCCTCTTACCGCCGAAGATGCAAAGGGGCTGGAGCACATCTACAACTTCTTTTGGGAGGACAATCTCACGGTTGGATTTCGCTTTGGAAAAGGCGGGAAAATACCCGGCCAGTGGGGATTTCCCGAGTTGCGAGACCTGCTCCTGGCAACGGACCTGAACGGAAAGCAGGGGAATTTTCTGGCCCGGGAGGACGATTACAAGTTCGTGCGAAAACTCCAGGAGCAAAATCGGGTGATTCCCATCGAAGGAGACTTTGCCGGCACGAAAGCGCTAGCGGCAGTGGCGAGCTATCTGCGGAAAAACGGCTATACCGTCAGCGCGTTCTATACCTCCAACGTGGAGGAATATCTTTACGAGAATAAAGTGTACGGACGATTCGAGGAAAATGTCGCCAAGCTGCCCGTCTCCGATCGAAGCGTCTTCATCCGGGCGGTTCGAGCGGCCTGGGCCCCTCACACGTTCTGGTCGGCCACTGACCACATCACGCCGTTCCTGCAAAAAATTCCGGTATTCCTCGAGGATTTTAAGGCTGGACTCCTGCCCGACTACTGGAGTCTGGTGACCACTCACTACATCGCAGCCACCGAATCGCACCGCCAATATTTACCCTTGCCCGCGCCCCAACCAATATTACGGCCAGCCGCACCTTAGCCGCTTCCGTAACACGATTGAAGGCAGAGTGTGGAAACTTCGACCGCGATGCCAGGCGCGTGCGCATCAACCGGCCTCGCGGCTGTCATGGTTACTTCAAGACAACCAGCGCATCGACGGCCTTGACGCCTTTCCCTTCGGGCAAAACCAAAACCGGATTGATGTCGAGTTCGCTCAGATCGTCCTGGAAATCCTGTGCCAGACGGCCCGCAGCCATGATGACCCGCGCGAGAGCGGCGATATCCCGCCTCGTGTCGCCGCGGTAGCCGGTGAGGAGCGGATAAGCCTTGGTTCCCTGAATCATCGCCACGGCTTCTTCTTCGTCAAACGGAACCACGCGCAGCGCGAAGTCGCGGATCAGCTCCACGAAGATGCCGCCCATGCCGAACGTGACGGCCGGGCCGAAGCGGGGGTCTTGTTTGAAGCCCACGATGACCTGCACGCCGTCCGTGATCATTTCTTCTACAAGCACTCCGTCGAGCTTGGCCTTGGGGTTATAGGCTTTGGCCTTGGCCTTGATGTCATCAAACGCTTTGGCCGCATCCTTGGCGTTTTTCACTCCCAGCCGGACGCCGCCGGCTTCGGTCTTGTGTGTAATGTCGGCGGATACAATCTTCATCACCACGGGAAAGCCCATCGCCGCCGCAGCTTTTGCGGCTGCCGCGGCGTTCTTCACAACCTTCCGCTGCGGCACGGAGATTCCATATAGCTCCAGGATGGCCTTGCCTTCTCCTTCCGTCAGCGCCTTACGTCTTTCTTTGCGGGCCTGTCGAATGATCTCGCGGGTTTTCTCGATCCGTTCCCGATCCGCCACTGCTCCCAGCTTTGGCTTCGCCGGTTCGCTCTTCCCTGTTCCCTGTTTACCGCGCAGATATCGCTCCCGGCGCTGTACGTACTTCACAAGAGCACCCAGCGATAGAATCCCTCGCGACGGATCGGGAAACACCGGTATCTTATTTTCTCTGAGAACGGAGAGAGCCACAGCGGGCGGTGCGATCCAATTCAGCATCACCATCTTCCCGGAATTGGCCGCCGCCTCGACGATGATCTTCGCCAGCTCGGCTCCGGTATGTAGCTGCAAGCCAAGGAAGATGACCAGGCTGTCCACGTTCGGGTCGGCCAGGATGATCTCCATCGGACGCTTCAAGAGGTTCGGCGTGGCCACCAACTCCGCGGTGACGTCCACGGGATTACCGATCGTGGCGAAAGCCGGAAGGACTTTGCGCAATTCCTCCAGCGTTTCCGGACTCAGATCGGCTACTTTCAACTCCGCATCCTCGCAGCGGTCGCACATCAGGATCCCGGCGCCCCCCGAGATCGTCATCATCGCCGTTCTCGGACCCTTCGGATAGTGCGGTGCGGTGCTAATGTTGGCGAGATCGAAGAGATCCTCCACGTCGTGCGCCCGCAGGACGCCGCATTGTTCGAACACCGCATCGTAGACTTTGTCCGACCCCGCCAGCGCTCCCGTATGCGACGTCGCCGCCTTGGCTCCCGTCTCCGACGCTCCCACTTTCAGAATGATCAGTGGCTTGGCCGCCTCCAGCGCTTCGATGGCGCAAGCCTGGAAGGCCGCGCCGTCCCGCGCATCTTCCATATAGCCCATGATGGCCTTGGTGCTCTCCTGCTTGAGAAAATAGGTGACGTAGTCGGGAAACCCGAGCACCGCTTCGTTCCCCGTGCTCACCCAGTAATTGAAGCCCACGCCGGCATCCTGCGCCGCCGCAAACATATAAGTCCCGAGCGCCCCGCTTTGGGCCACAAAGCTCACCGATCCCTCCAGCAGCGACCCACGGTCCATGGCCGTATTGAACGTGCCCATGGATTTTTCGCGCACGCTCACCAATCCCGCGCAGTTGGGACCGCTCAGAGCCACTCCGCCATCGACGGCCGCTTGGCGCATCTCCTCTTGCAGCCGCTTTCCCTCCGCGCCCATTTCTCCAAAGCCGGCCGTAAAGACCGTCACCGACTTCACTCCCTTGGCTGCACACTCCTTAATCGCCGCGACCGCCGCTGCCGCGGGCAGCGAAACCACGGCCAGGTCGATCTCATCGGGAACGGCCGATACGCTGGGGTAGCACTTCAACCCGGCGATCTCGTCGTTGTTCGGATTGATGGGATAAATCTTGCCGGGGTAGCCGTACTCTTTCAGAAACCGCAGCGGCCGTCCGGCGAGCTTGGTGGGATTGCTCGAAACGCCGATCAATGCAATCGATCGCGGTTTAAACATGGCATCCAGGTCGAATTTCTTATCATTTTTTAGGGCCACAGTCGCTTTCCTCCTGCCGGTATGATTACAGAATTTTCCACGTCCTGTCGTTCACTCCGGTTCCCTCAACGCTCGCGTCGCGAGCATTGACTGAGAACGGGCGGAACCCAATTTTCAAGCATGGACGAAAACCCTTTTCAAGTCCAGCGGGATGAGAACCGCGATGGTTCGCCGCCTAATCCGCGCTTGACTCACCCCGGCTGGAGTCCTATAGTTAATTAGAAGTCGGGTCAACAATCCAATCGGAATAGGTAGAAGGAGGGCGCAATGGGCCTTCGGGATGTGTATGCTCGTTTGGGGTCGCTTCTTGGCTTGCTTCTCGTATCGGCCACCTTGGTTTCGGCACAAAGTCCCACGGCGGTGATCCGCGGCAGCGTGCGGGATCAGAGCGGCGCGGTGCTGCCCGGCGCGGCCATTAAGGTTACCAACCAGGAAAAGGGACATGTCCGGGAAGGCACGACCGATTCCGGCGGAACCTACCGCGTTCCCGCCCTCGAGATCGGCTCCTATTCCGTGCAGGCGAGTCTCTCGGGATTCCGCACTGCCGTCGTATCCGGTGTCGTGCTGACGGTGGGCAGCGAGGTGGCGGTGGATCTCTCGCTCGAGGTCGGTCAAGTGGCCGAGAGCGTCACGGTGGCCGCCGATGTTGCCATGGTCCAAACCACCAGCGCTGAACTTTCCGGCCTGGTCGGCGACAAGGAAATCCGCGACCTGCCGTTGAACGGCAGGAGCTATGAGGCTCTGGCCTTTCTACAGCCGGGTGTGACGCAGTTCACGAGCGCCAGCGGCGGCACCACGGCGCGCGTGGCCAATGGCGCGGGCGCCAAGGTTTCCGTCTCTGGAGCGCCGGCCGATTACAACTCATTTCTGCTGGACGGCACCGACATACACGACCATGCGGGGTTCACACCAGGCAGTGTGGCCCGCAACAACCTGGGAGTGGATTCGATTTTGGAGTTCCGTGTCTTCACGCAAAACTATGCCGCCCAATATGGACGTACCGCGGGCGGCGTGATCAGCGCCGTCACGCGCAGCGGGGGCAACGAGTGGCACGGAAGTCTTTTTGAGTTTTTCCGGAACAATGTTCTGGATGCGCGTCAGTTCTTCGATCAAGGCAGCAGCAAGCCGTTCCGCCGGAATCAGTTTGGCGCCACGGCCGGCGGGCCGATTAAGCGCGACCGCACGTTCTTCTTCGTGAACTGGGAAGCTCTGCGCGAGCGGCTCGCGACCACCACTTCCAACACCGTGCCGAGTCTGGATGCCCGGCGAGGAATTCTTCCCAATCAAGTCGTTACGGTCTCTCCTTTGATCAAGCCTTACCTCGACCTGTGGCCGCTACCGAATGGCCGCGACAATGGAGACGGAACCGCTGAGTTCTTGTGGGTCAACTCCCAACCCACGCGCGAGGATTTTGGCTCCGTCCGCATTGATCACCAGTTTTCCGAGAAGCACTATCTGTTCGGGCGTCTTTCAGTGGACGACACGGAACTGCTGCCTCCCGGAAACCTGCCTCCGTTCCAGGCGTCCACCACGAACAGAAACACGTTCACGGCGTTGGAGCTGAAGAGTATTCTTTCTCCTCAGTTGCTGAACGTAGCTCGCGTCGCTTTCAACCGGACCAATCCGAACCTTCAGGATGCCTACGATCCTCCGAATGATGCCGACCTGACTTTCTATCCTGGGCGCAAATGGGCGATTACCAGCCAGGTGAGCAGCGGCGGCGGTGGCAACGGCGGCGCCCTCTCCCAATTCGGACATATTGGTTCTGCGCCCCAGATATTCATTCAGAATATCTTCCAGTATTCGGATGACGTGGACTTGCACCACGGGCGCCATGCGTTTCGCACCGGTGTCAACGCCGAGCGGGTTCAGAACAACAATGTTCAGGCGTCGCAGGACGGCACCATGGCTTTCGGGTCCATCGCCGACCTGATACAAGCCCGGCCCTTGCAGTATACGGCTCGCACTGTGGACTCCAGCATCAATATGGCCGTTCGCCAGTGGTTGATCGGGTATTATTTCCAAGACGACATCCGGTTCAGTGACCGGCTCACGGTAAATTTGGGTTTGCGGCACGAATTCACCACCATCCCCACCGAAGTTCATGGCCAGCAAGCCAACGTTTTGGATTGGACGCGCGATACGGCCGCGACCTTCGGAACCGTGTGGACGAAAAATCCCTCTCTGAAGGTGTTTGAGCCGCGCTTCGGCTTTGCCGCCACGCCATTCGGCGAAAAGCGGCCTGTGATACGCGGCGGCTTCGGCATCTATCACAATCAGATTATGGGCCGGCTATACAACAACTACGCCCGGTCCGCGTTCCAGAAGAACGCTGTCATCAACAACCCGGTGTTTCCGAGGCCTGGGTTGGAGAGAGTCGGTTCGGGTAGTCTGGCCTTCAGCACGTGGGATCCGACCCCCAAGACCCCGACCGTATACCAGTACAATTTCACGATGGAACAATCCCTGGTGGCCGGCACGATCTTGACCGTTGCTTATGTGGGCACCCACGGCTTCCACTGGATCCGCGACACCTCGCCTAACATTCGCGTCCCCAGTTTCACTTCTGACGGCCGGCCGTTTTACACCGGAGGCAGTCGCCGGAACCCGGCGTTCGGCAACATCCGCATGCTGGTCACCGACTCGGTTTCCAATTACAACGGACTGCAAGTGCAAATAGCCAAGCGGTTCTCGCAGCGTTTCCAGTTCCAGACCAGCTACACGTGGTCCAAGGCAACCACGGATTCAACGGCCTGGGGCAATGCACACACCACGAATACCGCGCCAATCGCGCTGATGTGGTTTGACCGCCACGCCGACAAGAGCGTTTCCAGTCTGCACCAGGGGCAGGTTTTGGCGATCAACTCGACATACCGCCTGCCTGGGACTTCACTTTCCGGCCCGGCAGCATGGCTGCTGAAAGGCTGGGAGATGAGTGGGATTTTCAAAGCCGCCAGCGGCACCCCGGTCAACGTCGAGATTGGTTCCAATCGGTCGGGGGACCAAAATTCGGATGCCCCCGACCGGCCCAATCTGTTACCCGGAAGAAAACCCAATCCTACCAGCGGAACCACCTCAGGCTGCAGTGGTATTCCAGCCGGACAGAAATTGAGCACGCCAGACCGGTGGTTTGATCCCTGTGCCTTTGGTTTCCCGGCAGCCAATTTCTACGGCAACGTGGGACGCAATACGATCTCCGGTCCCGGTGTTTTTACCTTGGATTTCAGCCTCGCCAAGAACTTCCATCTGACTGAACGCCATGTCGTGGCGTTCCGGGGCGAGTTCTTCAACATCACAAACCACTCCAACTTTGGTGTACCGCAGCACGCCGTTTTTACGTCCACCGGAGGTTACAGCGGCAACGCCGGACTCGTCCGCGACATGGCCACAGCGTCTCGGCAGATCCAGTTCAGCTTGCGGTATTCATTCTGAAGGGAGCGAGGCAGCTTTCTCGTTCCAGACGTAGCCACGGCACGTATTTTGTGCCGTGGGTTCGTTCTCGTAGGTGAACGTAACCGTTTTCGGCCACCACTTTTCTATATGCGTGTGATAAAATCTCTACGGAAAGCGAGGTGATGCCCGTGACCAAGCTAACAACTTGGCTTGTGACACCATCCCGCCGCCAGTTGTGCAGGTACCGGACGGGATAACCAGCCGCGCTAGGGTACGGCTTCTGGTATCTTGCCACAGGGACTAGCTAGACTGTGCACCTTGCTTTGCACCATGGTTCGAATCATGGCGTGGGTCGTGCCCACGTAAAACAATAGCGCAAACATATGTGAGCAAGGCTAATTGGCAAACCTGGTCGTAGGGAAGCTCTGGCAGTCTTCCCGTGCACGGGGAGATTAGGAGCGCAGCCCGGCGTCAATGGGCCGAAACTGGCGACCACAAGTTGCTGTGCAGTAGGCCCTCAAACTGCTTCTTAATTTTTGGCAAAATAAAACTCACGCATTACCTCAAATCGGAGATTCTGGACTAGAGGAGGATAGTTCTATGAAATTACAGCGACTCCTCTGGATTATTGTACTCCTCTGTCCGCTCGTTGGTTGTACTGCCCAGGGTGCCGGTCGTTTCGCTCAGGCACTTGCAATTGGGCTAGCTGCTGGTGCTGCTGCTCCGATTAGTCCACCCAAGTTGATGATCTTTGGAGGAACCAGTCATAAAGACTATCTAGGCTGCTTGAACTGCACCGAGAGCGCTACCGATTCCATTTTCAATCGCTATGGGGAGTACGGCAGCCCTTACCAATCGAACAGCATTTGGAACCATTACGGCGACTACGGAAGCAGATACTCCGATTACAGTGTATGCAACAAATACTCCCAGGACCCTCCGGTCATTGTTGATCAAGAAGGCGCTTACTACGGCAGGTTGACGTTGAACGAATACCATTCAGAGCTTGGAATCGGTAGGAACTATTTTGACTTTCTCATGGCTGTCTGTCACTGAGCGGAATCGCTTCACGGGGGCTTTGGCAAATTGGCCGGACGCTACCCACGCGGCCGGCGCATCGGGCAGCATGTCCCATCCAGATTAATTCTGTCGAAACGCCGGAATGCTGCCGAGGAGGAAGAAAATGCCGACGGCGAGAAAACCGCTAATCGTGGCCCCGCTATTTAATGCGCCTAACAAGGATTGTTTCCTCTTCATCTTCCACTTTCATGCGGCAGCCTGATGACGTCTGATAGATCGTCACATCAGGACGGTAAGAGTAGGAGTACATATAATCGTACTCAGATTGTTCCCATATCTGCCCATTATCAAGTTTGAAAATTGTTTCACCCTCCCAGCCCTCGAAGTCCCCGGAAATCGTGGACTCAATGGCTGGAGCGCAATTTGATCCAGTCGTCCTTCCAGGGGGACTGTTAGATGTTTGTTGATTCGCGCCTTGAGCCGTCGAGATTAACCGGACTGTGTAACTAACGAGCCACCGGTTGAGCGCCTCACGTTGTTGGGAACTCAGCAGGTACATCCCCGTCTCTTGCAATTCCTGAGCACTCATTACCTGCTCAATCTTCAGCAGTGAGCCTTGCGCGGCCACCGGGCCTTCAGTTGATACTAGCGAGGCTATCACATATCCCTCTCGCTTATCGATTGTTTGAATTTTTACGCGCCCAGACTCTTTCTCGCCGAGCACAATTATGTTCTCTCCGCAACCGACACTTCCGCGCTGCTCAATTCCTTGCACCGTTGTGAAGAGCCGCGCTTCGTGGAATGGACCCCAACACTGGATATGGACATCCCCCGCGATACACGCAGTAGAAAAGACAATGATGCAGGGCAGAGTCGAGAGAATTTTCATCATATCCTCCCATCTTTCGGCTGTCGTATTGCTCCAAACTTTATAGGACTTTGGCTTGTACGGCAAGGGGTTTCCATCCGCACAAAGTGTGCGGATGGCGGGTGGTCACGGCAAATTCCCTGTTCCAATTTGCCGTGGGTCCGTAAACTCTGCCCAAACGCCCACGGAAAGAAAAGCGATCACCGTGCCCATCCCTGCGATCGAAACTGCCCTAAAAATTCGCCGCTTTGAACACCGTCTTTCCGCCCACCACGGTCAGCAGCGTCTTGATGGTGTGGACTTGGTCGGCGGGGATGGCAAAGTAGTCCTTGTCGATCACGATGAAATCGCCCATCTTCCCGGGCTCCAACGAGCCGATTTGTTTCTCTCGCATCAGCAGCTCCGAACTCCAAATGGTGGCCGCCTTCATCATCTGTTCTTTATTGAGCGCCTGCGCTTTGTCGTAGGTGATTCCCTCGCTCGGCATATAGCGGGTCAGGAAGAACTCCATCACGGCCCAGATGCTGCCGCGCCATTGCTCGGGGCTCTCCATGCTTTTCCACTCCGGGCCAATATCGGTCAGGTGGGCGTCGGTGTTGAACACCACATGCACGTTCGCATCCACCAGGCTCTTCGCCGGAGCCATCCAACTGATGAACTTCTCGCCGTAAGTCTTCAGGAACGCGCCGCCCTTGATATCTCCCTGAACCTGGTAGCCGTTGAAGCTCGGCATGATGTTGTATTTTCCAAACTTCGCAACCTGATCGGGACGGATGATCGGATTGTGCTCGGTTCCGATCCGCAGTTGCCGGATCTCATCCACCGTCATTTGCCCGTCGGCGACCGCCTTGTCCAGCATGCGGAACAGGGCGTCGTAAGTGCCGTCGCTATAGCCGTGCAGGAAGCCCATCCGCAGCCCGCGATCCATGATCTCTTTCTCGGTTTTGTATCCTTCCAACTTGTCGTAGTCGATGGGAGTGGCACAGTCGGGAAAAATCTCCCAGGGCTTGTCGGGCTTCCGCGCGCTCTCCGGAGGCCGCTCCGCCTTGGTGCAGGTCAGGCCGCCCTCCCAAGCTTCGTTGGCGGTCCCTGCCATCCAGATGAAGTCGCTGCCGACTCCCCGGAAATCCGGTATTTCATGTGTCAGCACCTTTTGCACGAACAGCGCGACCTGATCCCTCGTTGTGCCCGCCAGCTTCTCGTATTTTCCGATGGTATTCGAACCCGAGCTCACAAAGTATCCCCACCGCGTGGGAAGCTCGCCTTTGTCATAGAGCAGCCGCAATACTTTCGCGCTCTCCACCGATCGGTCATAGCGGTCTCCAAACGTCCCGATTCCCTGCGCCGCGATGCATTCCAGAAGCTCCCGCTTCATGATCGCCATCGCCACGTCCGTGTGTCCGCGCAGCAGGATGTCCCACATGAGTTGCGGCGCCTCCATCAGCCCCTGCGTCTGCTCGTTCCCCACGATCTTGATCCATTCCTGCGCGGCCCTGGTATTGTGAACGTTGTCTCCCATCCCGCTACCAATAAACACAATCAACGGATTCTGCGGCGCCAGCGTATTCAGAAACTCCCGGTTGAGTGGCGCTGCCGTTCCTCCACCTCCCGCACGCGCACGCGGCAGCAGCGGCACACGAAGCTTCTCCCACGACTCCAGCGTGTTTCCCGGCTCTCCAAACAAATAGATAACGATCCATTTGCCGGGACCCAACTCCTTGGCTCGCTGATAGACGGTCTGCTCCAGGCGTTTCAGCACGGTGACTGTATCGTTGCCCCTCACAAGCGTCGAGGCCAGCTCGGGCATGTTGAACTCCTTCGCCATGTCCGGGCCCTTGGCGCCCAACCAATGAAGTACGCCCCACAGATTGGGATGCGTGTGGCTGTCCACCAAGGCGGGGAGCACGGTTCGCCCCTTGGCGTCGATGATCTGCGTCGAGGGACCGGCCAGAAACCGCATCTGGTCGTTCGTCCCCAGCGCCAGTATCCGGCTGTTCTTCACGGCCATCGCCTGCACTTGGCTCGAGCTGCCGTCCATGGTATGAATCGCCCCGTTTACGACCACGACATCGGGATAGGCTTTGAGAAGATCGAGCTTCCTCGCCAGGTCCGAGGCGCTTTGCCCAAACGCCGCCGACGCCATTAAAATAAGAACGCTCATCAACCGCACGCCCGTTCGCAGAACGCTGTTTTGCATGTTCACAAACTCCTTTTGATGACGCATACGCTGATCCGAAAATTTAAGTGGGATATTAACACAAACGAATCCCGCACTGAAGCGGCCCGGCACTGGCAGCGAGTGCGGATATTCGGAGGACCCTCCCGGCATTACAACTAGACGCTATTGCATAACCTCTTCAGAACCCCGAAAGGGCACGACTTCAGTCGTGCCGAAAAAGCAGCGGAAAGGGATGGGCTTTAGCCCCTGAGGTGCGCCATTGGCCCTCAGCGGCTGAAGTCGTAATTACAGAGGCATGCGTTCGGCACGGTTAAAACCGTGCCCTTACAAAAGTTTAAAACTGGTTGTGCAATACCTTCTAACAACAGGACGCCCCGGCCTAGAACTCCATCTTCTCCATCAACGAATTCAGCTCGGTCTCCAGGGTGATTTTCTTCTTCTGCTGCTCGGCGAGATGGTCGCGCAACGTAGCAAGCTGCACCTCTTGACCGGCAAGCTGGCGGGAGTAGACTTGCACCTGCTGTTCCTGCCCGCTCACGCGGTTCAGGCTGTTGATGTTCTGGCGCAGCCGCTCCTGATCCTGAAACAGATTCTTGATCTGCTCGTCGGTGCGGCGAACTTCTCCGTCGGCGGCTGCGATCAAGCGCTTGCGATCGAGAATTTGCTGGAGCTGCGCGCGCGTCGTATCGCTCAGGTTCTTGTTCTGGACGTAGCTCGCTAATAGATCCGGAGTCAGATTGGTAATCGCGATGGTGGTGTCGTAAACGCGTTCTTCCGTCACCGGTAATTTTTCCATGGCGCCCGCCGCGAGCTTCACTTCAAAGCGGTAAGCGTTTGCGGTGGTCTCGATGGGCTTTTGATCCGTCACCTTGAATTGCGCGCGCACGGGATGCTCGATATATAGCGTCTTCGCCTTCTGGTCGACGTTGCGAATCGTGTAAGTTTTCGTCTCGACGGCGGCGGTTTTCGTCGTCATCACACCGCGGCGCAAATGAACCTCGCGAACGATGTCGCCTTTCGAGTCGAGCTGCGTCGTGACGCGCGTTCCCAGGTCCACGCCGTAGCTGATCAGCCGCTTGTCCCCTGTTTTCAGGGTCTCCATCAACGCCTCGCCCGCATAGGCGTTGTCGTCATAAACGGTGATCGGCCCTCCATCGAGCGTCTTGCCAGTGGAGTTGGTGATCTCAGCCGAGTTCAGCGGGTTGACGGTGGACGGGTTCGAATACACCAGAAGCTTCCGCGCCGTGAGCTTGTCTTGCAGGAACGGCAGCATGGCGGATTCGTTCTTGCGGATGGTGACGGCATTGCCAAAGCGGTATTCAAACAGCTCGCCGAGTTCCTGCGAGGCGGCCTGCGCGACAACCGTGCTGGCGACGTTTTGCCTGAGCTCTCCGATATCCTTTTCCATTGCCGTCATCGGCGCCGGAGCATTAGCCAAGGCTCCCGCTACTCCGGCGCGCAGTCCGCGCAAATTGACCGGAGCCTCGGCCTTCTTCGCCTCATCAATAGCCCCTTGATATACCACCGGCGCAGTCGCGCGATCTTCGGGCAGCTCCGCCGTGAGACGCGTGATATAGCGCGGCTCGTAGAGACGGCTGATAAAGGAGATGGGTCTCCCGGACACCAGCGACAACTGCACATCGCTCCAATCCTCGCCGGTTGTGTTGTCCACGATGGCCCAACCCTCGAGCGTCGGCTCGCCGCTTGTTCCCCAAATCAGCCGGTAGCTCGACTTCCACACCGGCATCGGCACCATGTATTCGGCGAGGATCTGGCGCGACTGGCTGCCGGGCGAATCGATGTACACGCTGCGCTTTTCCTTCGACCGCGCTCCGACCAGGTTGGCCAGGTATTCTTTGAATTGAGTCTGCAAGGTGGGATCGAGCAGACGGATGCTGGTGGCGGTGGCCAGGTCGAAATTGCGCATGTCGCCCGTGTCGAGCAGCAGCGAGAGCTGTTCCATTTCCGGCTTGTTATCGGCCCGAGGAACCAATCGGCCGCTCAGGATCGCACCTCGCACCGTCTCCGTCCCGAACTTGAGTTCGATGACGGCGCCCTTTAACTGGTCGAGCACGGCGCTGAGCGGCTGGCCGGGCGTCAGCCGGAAGGGATACGCGGAGAGCTTTTTTTCCAGAGGGTCGCTTGAGTCGTAGCGCAGTCCGGAGATCTTGCCGCCGCCCTTTTCGACGATCGTCAGCGACTTCAGCACGTCGTCCATTTCGGAGGCGCTGAAATCGAGCCGCGCCGACTCGCCCGACGCAAGCTGCCCGGCGCGCTGGAAGTAGCCGACCCCGTGCTTGTAAAGAATCACAACGCGGACCGGGAGATCGGCCGCGTTCAGCGCCGACGCGCATAGCAATAGACTGAGTGCAAGTAGTTGTTTCATGGCTTTGGGATGTTTCATGGCTTTGAGGAAATGATACGCCCCTTGCAGGAACGATTCAAACATAAGATGAACGGAAGTGGTACGGGCGTTGCCCTGGATGTCGTTTACTGCCGCGACGACTTGTGCCATGATATCGCCATGCCGAAGGCTTCCCAAGCCAAAGGGTTTAATCTCAAGGTCAAGTTCTATCGGGAAAAGGATGGCCGATGGCTTGCCGACATTCCCGAGTTGCCCGGCGCCACGGCATACGGACGAACCAGGCAGAAGGCTATGCGTGCAGCGGAGGATTTGGCGTTGCGATTGATTGCAGATCGTGGTTCCGGCTGGCCCGATGTTCTGTTTGCCTGCCACGAACGGGTAACTCTCGGGCCTGTGGCCCGGAAGGTGATGGCGGAAAAATCTGGGTTGAAACCCAAAGACCTTCGCTCGCAAAAGAAATTGGAATGAAACCCGCCGGAGTACAATTGGAAGTCGGTCCCGCGGCGCAGTGGTAGGCCGCAACAGGACGCCGGCTCACCTTACGATTTTTTCTGAAAACGCCGGAGGATATCCTCAATTTGCGTCTGATGCCGCCGTTCGTGATTGGCCATCACGCCGAGCAACTGGCCCACGTTGTTGGCGCCGAGAGCCGGGTGCTTCAAAACAAGCAAAGTGAAATCCAAATCCGAGTTGGATTCCAGAATCGAGGCGGTCCGACGAATGGAGGATTCCAAAGCATGTTTCAGTTCGCTCGCGGCCTTCCCCTTGACTGGTGTGATGCTGTCGGCGGCCTGGAAGGGAATAATCTGGTATTGCATGAGCATGCTATGAATCTTGCGCGGCATCATCATGGTGAACAGCGTGAACGGAACATCGAACATTGGAAGAATCTGTTTTGGTATCAAGGGCGGCGCCGTGTTGATATCGGAAAACGTTCGCTTAAGCACCGTCCTTTCCCCATTCCGCTGCAACTCAATCAACTCACCAATATTGGCTTGGTGCGTTGCCTCGACCAGAACCAAATGATCGAGGACCTCGCCCGCCGACCATTTCCGCTCGCTGGGCGGCCAGTCCAACTGCCCTTGGGAAAGCGGCGTCATCATCTCAATCGTCCGGCGGCGAACCGACCGGAAATCTTCGAGGGCGGCCTCAATTGTATGCCAGTTCACATGACGGCCGGTGTCTTCCATCTTCTGAATCCTTTCGTACTTGTATGGGCAATTTCGCTTGCTGCACGCAGTCCGTTCCAAGCGCAATAGGCGATGTAGCCGCGAATGGGCCCAATGGACTTCTCACAATTATACTCAAGCCTTACCCAACTTTTTCACTTTTTCCGTTCCCCGGTATTTCCGTGGTTCATCCGGCACGGGAAAGAGGTATCCTAGCCGAAGGCTCGGAAACTGAATTTAGGGCGCGATGGATTTTGTCGGCTAATTTTGCGCCTTAGACGAATCTGAAAAACCGGCCGGGGCTTCGGTGAAGCACGACCTAAAAAGGGGAGTCTTATGAAAAAAGCTGTCTGGACGATCGGAATGACGGTGGCGATTTTGGCCATAGTGATTCATTTGCACGGCGAGGGAACCAGCGCCGAGGATAGAATGTTGCAACTGCTTTCGCCAGACCGTCCTTATCAGGCAGTTCCCGCAGACGTGTTTGGGCAACTCGGTTGGGACCTTCCCGATGGCGGCTCTTCGGTGAAGGCACTGGCCAACGCCGCGCCGGGCGGCGCCTTTGATCCGCGGCAACTGGAGAAAATTCCCTCGAACAAGCTCGGTTATCGCGCCAAGTGGCAGGAGGAGAAATACAAGGTGTATGGATTGGATTGGGAGATCGGCGGCTTGCAGCTCACTCCCAATCAGCCGGTAGCGGGACTGCCAACCCTTGTGATCGTCCACGGCGGCTCCGCCAACTGGTACGAGTTTTACGTGGACCTCTTCAATAACGCAGGGCTGGGACAATATCTGGCCCAAAAAGTCCCGGTGATGCTGATTACCATCCCTGGCAATTTCAAGTTTGGAGGCTGGACCGAGCATTCCTTCGACAAGAGAGTCCCAGCCTATCTGCTTCACACCGAGATCTCCGAGAAAGAGGGCAAAATTCGGAATTCCGTTTTTACCTTCCGCGTGGTTGTTGAAGGAGTACGCCGGTTAATTGAGAAGAACACCACTGGGCCGGTAGTCGTGATCGGGCACTCGACGGGCGGCGAGATTCCGTATCTATTGGAAGGCACCAGCTTGAAGCCTCGATTGAATGGGATGTTTCTTGGATGGGGCAGCGGCGGACCGGCGGGTCTCGACAAGAAGATGCGGACCGAAGAGGGCGTCCCGCCGCAGAGCACGCGGAGCCTCCTGCGTTACTCGGATGTCGCCAACCTGCGTGGGCGCTGGCCCGACGGCGACCACGACGAGACATACGTGAAGAGCAAGTATATTGGGCCGCTCAATCCTTGCAAGGGAAGCGATGCCGCCGAGGTGGCCCGCTGCTGGTTCCGCCAGGAAGAGAGACGCCGCCCGCAGTTCAAGCAGGAACTTCAGGACGCCGAGCACACGGCGGGCGTAGACGCCGCGCGCGACAGCATCGAAAAAGGCATCCGGGCAGCGCTCGCGGACAACGAGTACGGTGTCAAACCGGACGAGGTCGTCGCCGACCTGTTCAGCACAAATAATTCGCCGGTCACCGGCTACAAAAAGATGCTATGGATGGCCGGGCGGCTCGACAACGGCCATTGGAACGATAAAGACCCGGATCGGGCGGGAGACCTGAGAGTCGCCAACCAGTTCCGGAAACTGAACCCGCAAGCCACCATTCGAGTCGCATTCTTCGACCTGCCAATGACTCATTACGGGCACATCGAAAAACCCCGGCAACTCGCCGGTGCGATGGTAGCCGCGCTGAAGTGGCTGGTTCAGTAGTATACTTACAAAGTAGTGAAATGTAATGGATAGTAATGGAGGCAAATTTCATGCCGCGGACCAGCATTCAAATGACGGTCAGCCTGCCGCCGGACCTCTACCGGCAGGCGATGCGAACGGCCAAACAGGAGTTTCGGACAAAGTCAGAGTTGGTGCGCGAGGCGCTGAGAAGCTATGTGAGCCGCCGGGAACGCGACGATGATCGCTGGGTCATGAAGATTATCGATGAAGCGCTAGCCGAGAAAGCCAAGAAGCCGATGAGTGTCGAGGAGATGCTCGCTGAGGACGACCGCCTTGTCCGCTATGGCGCAGAGCGAGCTAAGAGACTGGGCATCAAACCCAAGGACATAAACCGCATCATCCATGAGTACCGCAGAAGCCAGAAGCCTTAGGGTGGTCCTGGACACAAACGTTTACGTCTCAGCCTTTACCCAACCGCAGAGCCGGCTCTTTGGGATCTGGCGAGCAGCTCTACGCCGCCGTTACACATTGTTAACTTCTCCAGACCTCGTAAATGAAATTTCCCGAGTACTCCGGTCACGATTCGAGTGGAATGATCCCCTCATCACTCGCCGGATGAAACTGCTCACCCACGTCGCCGAGGTCATTGCTCCAAAAATTACTCTGCACGAAATCCAAAATGACGAGGCGGATAACCGTATCTTGGAATGCGCGGTTGCCGGCAAGGCTGATTTGATTATCTCCGGTGACCAGCATTTAACACACTTAAAGGTCTTCCAGCAAATTGCGATAGTCCGCCCCGTCGATTTTTGTCGAACGTTAGGGATATGACTGTCATCATCCCCTCACCGCGCCAGTGGATCGGGCCTCAACTGGAAGCGCACGACTTTGCTGGTGGTTCCCTTGCCGCCTTCGGCGTGGAACGGGGTTCGGGTGCCGTAGGTCGCCCATAGCCCTTTGCCCTTCCAGCCAGCCTTCGGATCGTCGATCCGGCCATCCACGCCTTTGGCGTAGAACCCCATCGGATAGGGCACGCGCAGCACGACAAACTTTCCATTCACCAACGCCAGCAGCGCATCGTTTCCGTTTCCGGTGGCGATGGGAATGTTTTTGCCCAAGCCGAACGTGTCGAACTGATCGACCCAGTCATAGTAAGGAGCCTCGGCGCTGCCGGACTCCGCGACGCCCTGGAACTGCGGTCCGGGCAACGGATAGAGCGTCCAGCCTTCGGGACAATGCTGGCCCGTGGCGGTCGGTCCGTTGAGGACTTTGCACTTGCGGCGGTCGAAGCTGGCAAAGTGGCCGCTCGCGATCACGGTCCAGACGACACCGTTGCGATCGATGTCCAGCCCGCGCGGCGAGAAACCCTGCACGGGTGCATTGGGATTGTTCCATGGCACTTCGTAAATCTCCGCGAGAGCCGTCTCGGGCGGGTTTGTCCCTGGGTTCAGCCGGACGACCGAACCGGGAAAGCCCAACGACGAACCCCAGACGGAGCCGTCCGCCGGGCTCGGGATGACTCCGTAGAAGCCGGCAATGATCCGCTTATCTTTCTTGGGATCAATCGGCTGGTCGGCCTCCACATATTCGTCCCGCTTGCCGTTGCCATTGGTGTCGAGGATCAGCGCCGTCCAGCCTTGCGACTTCGCCTCGTCGCCGGTCTCGTCGTACATCTTCGTGTTCAGCCACCCTACCGCCTGACCGTTGGCGCCGCCGGTCGAGGTCCAGAGCGTGTTGTTGGAGTCCTCGGCAAAATTCAAATGCTGCGTGCCGAAACACGTGGCAATCAACTTGAACTCCTTGGTTTTTGGATCGTAGACGGAAAGATGGCGTCCACCGCCCGTGGGCAGCGGGAGCAACTTCGCCGAAGGATGGCTGGAGCCTTCCTTGCAGAACGCCGGGTTGTCCGGCCCGCTGATTCGAGAGGTGAGCCAGACGCGGCCCTTCTGATCGAACATCGGATTATGGACGTTGACGTGGCTGTTCCAGATGATTTCATCTTTCCAGTAAGGCGAAGGCTGAAGCAGCTTTTCCGTTGTTGCCGAAGTTGGCGTGTTCGGATCGCGGTAGGGAACCTTTACCTGGCTGGCCGTGTTGTGAACCGGGTCCAGGACGGGCAGGTAATCCGAGCTAAGCTCCATCGACCCGTAAAGCGGGCCGTTGGCGTTGACCGAGGGATTCCGCTTGTCGGTGGCGACCACATCGTGAAGATAGCCTTTGGGGTCGGCCCAGTCCCAGACGGTGACGACGACGTTGCGCTCGATACCTTGCGGACGGGGCGGCGTGGGCGGCACTTCGCCGGCCTTGATGCGGTCGGTCCAGTCGGCGAACATCGCCACGGCCCGCTGCCGGCCCATTTGGGTGAGGCCGTTGACCATATTGCCGCCGGCCTGTCCCGACTGGATGCGCCGATCCCAGGCAACCGTCGTGAGATCGAAGTGCCCCAGGCTCTCGGGGATCTCCCGCGTCGCCTTGTCGCCGATTTGATGGCAGGTGAAACAGGTATCGGTTTTCACCGCGCGCAGCCACTGGCCCTGGCTCTTTATGTTCTCGGAAATGCCGTTGCCTTTAGCCCCCGTGCCGGGAAACTCGCTCTTGTCCGGCATATGAAGCAGAGAGTACCAATAGATGGCCGGGTAGTATTCCGCCGCCGCGCGCGCGTTTGGCGCTACGACCGCGGTCAGGTTGAGAGTCTTGCCGGGAGCGGCCTGAACCTTGGGTGAGTCCACCAGCCCGTAGCCGCGCACCCAGACGTCGTATTTCGCTTTGGGAAGGTCGGGCAGCAGGTAGCGTCCGCGGTCGTCGGTGACCACGACCTTGACGAACTTGGTGGGCAGCTCGGTGGTTTCCGCGATCACCCAGACGCCCGCTTCCGGCCCCTTGGCGCTGGTGACAGCTCCGCTAATGTTGCCGTTCCCTGCGCCGCCCGCTTGCGCGGCTAGTGGCCGAGCACTGATCGCCGCAATCAATGCGGCCACGAACAATGCGATTCCAGCCACAATAATTTCCTTAGACAACACTTTCTTCGTCATGATGTCTGACCTCCTCCCGCAGCCGCATGGCGGCCGCAATACGCGCAATCGGCTCAACACAGCGAGTTGGCTCTATCGGTACCTATTCCAGTGTGGAATTCCCGCCGGAATGTCCAATGGTAAAACGGCGCAACCATATTGTAAATCATAAAACAAAGATCGAAAATGCATTTTTCTGTGGCATGAAAATGAAAGTGGGAGTCGTCGGCGGGACTCCGCTCTTCAGCTCCGGAGGAGCGACAGATACTAGCCCATGGCGTGAGCCATGGGTTTACCGCACAGGAGGCGATAAGCCCCGGAGGGGCGACAGAAAATCAAGAGGCAATCTGTCGCCCCTATGGGGCTTGGTCCATTTTGGGGTCACCCGTCCCACGGCTCACGCCGTGGGCTAGTATCTGCCGCCCCATACGGGGCTGAAAGATTCTGGCTCCGATGACTCCCACTTATAATTGCACCCTTATTCCCGGGCCATGAAAATCCTTGGCAACTTCGATCCAGTTCATCGTATCCTATGAAGGATTCGGGGTGTGTCCAGCGCAGCATCACCTGCGGCATCACTCAACGATTCGAACGGTCCGGAATGGAGGCTCTTTGTGCGTGTACGATTTGGAATGCTCGTCCTATCGCTGATTCTAATTTCCGCGGGACTTCACGGAGGATACGACCCCGCTGTAGGAACCTGGAAACTCAACCTGGAACGATCAAAGTTTAGCCCCGGCTACCCGGTTCCGAAGAGTCAAACATGCCAGATTGAAGCCTCCGGCGACGACGGCTTAAAATTCACCGCTGACACCGTGGAGGCCAACGGAAAGACGACACACGCCGAGTACACGGCAAAATTGGATGGCGCCGACTATCCCGTCAAAGGGGACCCCAATCGCGATGCCGTCGCGTTGAAGCGCAACAAGCCGTTCCTCACCGACGGCGTCAGCAAAAAGGCCGGGACAGCCACCGGCACGTTTACAATCATGATCTGGGCTAACGGCCTGCGCATGACGATCACGTCAAAAGAAACGCGGGACGGCAAGACTTTAGAGAATATTGCCGTCTATACCAAGATTGTTCAATAGACGGATTTTTCCGGAGCGAACGGACTCGTACATTTGGAAGGATGTGGTAACGGGACAGGCAAGAATGCCTGCCCCCACTCGTGCTTACTGGCCGGATCGGTCCGCCACAGGGCCGTTATAGGGAGCCGCTCCTAATTTGACCAGCAGGTCCGCCGCCTTTTTGTGGGAGCGGGGATTGCGGAACGTATAGTCGAAGTCGAGGTTGGGAAGCTGACGGAAAACCAACTGGCCGGGGTCGCCCAATGCGATTGTCAGCGGAGTTTCGCCGTACATATCCTTCGCTTCGAGATTGGCGCCATTTTCCGCCAGGAATTTGATCACTTCGGTCTCACCCCATAGAGCGGCGCCGTGCAGAGCGGTCCGACCGCCGGGGCCGATTGCATTGACGTCGTCGCCCAATCGCACCGCCAGCTTGACGGCTTCCAGAGTTTTTTGCTGCAGCTCCTCCGAAATGTCCTCGCCTCCGCCACCGCCGCCAGCGGCTCCCGCGCCACCGCGTTCATTGCGCTCGCATCCCACACCTGCTGCCGCGAGCAGAGGCGTAAGGCCCTCCACGGTTGACATCTTAGGATCGGCCTTGCCTTCCACCAGGACTCGCATCATGCCGTAATCGCCGGCTGCGGCGGCCAGCAATAACGGGGTCGCGCCGGTCATGCCGACTTGGGGCAGATCGTTTCCCCGGTTGCGGGCGAAGCGGTGAATGTTATAAGGCAGGAAATCCTTCGCCATTCTGGCATTGGGGTCGGCTCCATGCACCAGGAGCGATTTTACCAGCTCCGGCATGTTGGGATGCTCCCAAAAGCGGTCGTTATCGGCGGGCCTGCCGTAGAGAGTTTTGATTCCTTCCTGCAGCGCCCAGTGCAGAGCCGTGAGACCGTAAGCGTCCTTCGCGTTCGGGTCCGCGCCCTTCTCGATCAACAAGAGCGCCACTTTCTCCTGGCCGTTGACCGCGGCAACGACCAATGCGGTGCCATCTTCCGGCGTCGAATCGTTTACGTTCGCTCCCGCCGCGAGCAGAATCCTAGCGGAGTCCGCATCGCCCGACTGAGCGGCGAACATCAGCGGCGTAAAGCCGCCCTTGGTCTTGGGAACATGCGCACTCACGCTGTAAGTCACTGGAAAGGTCGGCGTGAAAAGAGGCAGCGTAGCCGACTTGGCGTGGACATCGGCTCCATGATCGACCAGCGCCTGCGTGACGTCGGGATGCTTTTGCGCCGCCGCCCACATCAGAGCGGTCTGGCCCCGCTCGGACTCCTTGGCGTTGGCGTTAGCGCCGCCTGCCAGCAGAGATTTCACGCCTTCCAAGCTGCCCGTGCGCGCGCAAGTCATGAGCGGCGTCTCCCCGGTCACTTGGGCGAGATTCGGTTTCGCGCCGACCTTTAGCAGTTTCTCGACGAGTGAGTCGTTTCGATTGGCGCAGGCCAGCGAGAGCGCCGTGACGCCATAGTCGTTCGCCGCATTGACGTTGGCGCCCGAGTGCAGCAGCAGTTCCGCCGTTTCCAGATCGTTGCGTTCGACCGCCCATTGGAGCGCTGTCGCGCCATCGCCCTGAGTTGCGTTCACATCGACGTGCTCCTTCAGCAGCGTTCGCACTGCTTCCTTATCTTGGTTCTTGACCGCGACCAATAGCCGCAGATCGCTCGTGGCAGCAACGGCCAAGCTGGCGACCGACAGCAACGACAGTATCCACCAGACTCGCAACCCTACGACTCTGACGCCCATGCTCCTCACTCCTCTCCTTATTCGCCACCCGCCCCTATATCGAAAGCCCATCCAACTTCCCGGTAGCGTCGCTGTACTTGCTGTCCAGGTAGCCTTCCACGGGAATTCCGGCCATATCCAGCACTGTCAGAAGCACGTTCGAAAACGGCAGACTGTTATACCGGATATGCCGCCCGCCCTTGATTTTCCCGGTTGCCCCGCCCGCCAGCAGCGTAGGCACGTCGTTATGCGTATGCGCCATGCCGTCGCTCAGGCCGCTGCCGTAGACGATCGCGGCATGGTCGAGCAGCGATCCGTCGCCATCGGGCGTGGAGCGCAATTTCTCCAGGTAATACGCAAACAGCCGCGAGTGAAACGCGTCGATCTTCTTGCAATTCTCGATCAATTCCGGAATCCCGGAGTGGTGCGACGAAGCGTGGTGTCCGTCCTTGATTCCCAGCTCGCGATAATCCCCCTCGCCCTGTTCCATGCCCCACATGAACGTGATGACACGCGTCAGGTCGCCCTGCATTGCGAGCACCTGCAAATCGAACAGCAACTTGGAATGATCGGAAAACAGCGCCGGGATGCCCGCCGGCCGATTCATCGACGGCAGCTCGCGCGAGGCCTGTTCTTCGGCCACCTGGATGCGCCGCTCGATGTCGCGGATGGCGTCGAGATACTCGTTCAGTTTCCCGCGGTCGCCCGCTCCCAGGTCTCCCGAGAGCCGCGCCACTCCCTCGGTCACCGAGTCGAGAATGCTGCGGCTTTGTTTGACTTGCCGCAACCGCTCGGCCGGGTCCGTGCTCTCGCTTCCGCCTAGCAGGCGTTCGAACACCTTGCGCGGATTGTCTTCCATCGGAAGCGGCTGCGTGCCGCTGCGCCAGGAGACCGTCTTGGTGTACGCGTCGCTATAGGCGCCGTCGGCCTTGCCCAACACGTCGGCCGACTCCATCGAGAGTTCCAGCGAACCCAGTTGCGTGTGTTGCGCAAATACCTTCGCCGCCACCTGATCCACCGAAATTCCCAGCGCCTTGCTCGGCTTCGGATGGATGCCCGTCAGGAACGAAGCGCACGGCCGCGCGTGGTTCCCTCCCGGTTCGTTGCCCACCGGATCGGCGGCCTTGATGTTCAGTCCGCTCAGCACCAGGAAGCGGTCGCGAAACGCCCCGAGCGGCTCCAGCGTCGGTGTCAGCTCGTAGCCCGCGCCCGCCGCCTCGGGAATCCAGTTCTTCATGATTCTTCCGTTGGCATTGTAAAAGAACACCATGCGCAAGGCCCCTTTGGAACCCGTGTCCATCGAAGACGCGAACGCCGGAATCATTCCATCCAACAGCGGCAGCGCAATCGTCGCTCCCACTCCCCGCAGAAACGTGCGTCGCGGAATCGCCTTCTTGAAATTCATCATGATTGTCCTCCCGACCTCCTCATCTGAAACGGTGTACTTTTCACAATCCCCAAAATCAGCGACGACCACCGGTATTCGCCGGCCCCCGCTTCCCGAATAATCTTGCGCACCGAAGGCTCATCGTAATAATCCGCCTCGCGCCCCAGCGCATAGGTCAGCAGCTTTTCCGTCACCGTCGTGACAAACTGTTCCGGATGGCTCAGCACCACTTTGCGCAGCTCCGCCGGCCCGTTGAATTTAGTTCCGTCGAGCAGCGTCGCCGAAGTGTCGAGCGGTTTCCTGCCGTCGGTGGTTCGCCACTTGCCGACCGCGTCGAAGCTGTCAAGCGCGAATCCGATGGGGTCCATGCGTGCGTGGCAGCCCGCGCAGACGGCGTTCGCGCGATGCTGCTCCATGCGCTGCCGCATCGTCATTTCTTCCACGCCCCCGCCTTTTTCCTTCAGCGGCGGCACGTCGGGCGGAGGAGGAGGCGGCGGTGTTCCCAATAAATTTTCGAGCACCCATTTGCCCCGCAGCACCGGAGACGTCCGGTTGGCGCGCGAAGTAACCGTCAGGATGCTTCCCTGCCCCAGTAATCCCCGGCGATTGTCGTCGGTCAGCGCGACACGCCGGAAGTTGCTGCCATAAATATTCGGAATCCCATAATGCTGCGCCAGCCGCTCGTTGACGAACGTATAGCTCGCGTTCAGCAAATCCAGGACGCTCCGGTTCTCGCGCAGATTGCTCTCGAAGAACAGCTCCGTCTCCTGCTGAAATCCCCGACGCAGCTCCTCGTCGAAATCGGGAAATTCTTTCGGGTCCGGCCTCACCTGCCGCATATTGCGCAGGTACAGCCACTGCCCCGCAAAATTCGTCACCAGCGACTTCGACCGCTCGTCGGCGAGCATTCGCCGCACCTGCTGTTCGAGCACCTTCGGGTCCTGGAGCTTGCCGCGCTCAGCCAAATCCAGAAGCGTGTCGTCCGGAATGCTGCTCCAGAGGAAGAACGACAACCGCGAAGCCAGATCCACGTCGCCGATGCGATAAGCCGTATTCGCGGCCATCCCGCTCTGCGGCGCCGGATCGCGTTCCACTCGGAACAGAAACTCCGGCCCGGCCAGGATTCTTCGCATCGCCATCTCGATCCCCGCGTCGAAACTTCCCGTATTGTTGTCGAGGTCCCGCCCTGCCTTGTAAAGGTTCAGCAGAGCCTGAAGGTCTTTGTCGGTCACCGGACGGCGGTAAGCGCGCCGCGCCAACGTCCCCAGAAGTTTCTTCGCGCAAGCTTCTTCGTTGTTATCTCCGCTGGCGCCCCCGGCCGTTAACGAAACCGTTTGCGTGCGGATTCCCGGTTGCGCGCCGCCGGGGCTGCATACAAAAATCTTGCGCCGGCTGGGCGTATCGCCCGCGCCTTTGGCGTTGTATGGGCCGGTGATGGTGACGCTGTCCACCGCCGGGTCGCCGCCCTTGTAATCGTTGAGGTCGATCTCCATTGAGCGCGGCGCAACTTCCAGAATTCCCTCCGCAATGACCGCCTTCTTCACGAATGAAACGCCCACCACCCGCGTTCCCGCCTTGGCCGGGAAACGGACCTGCAGCGCCTCATCCCCGTAGTATTCATACACCGTCTGGTCCGGCTCGTCCTCGTAGACCTGCCCGTTGCGCGAATGCAGCGGACCCGTCGCTCCATGCCGCTCGCCACCCACCGAAAACAGTTTGATTCGCGCCCCATCCAGCCGCACGTCAAGCTGGTGCGGCTCGCCGAGCAGTCCCCGGATATATTCGTCGCTGTTTCGTTGCAGCCGGATTTGCAGAACGTATTCGCCGTCGAGCGGGAAGTCGGGATGGATGGGGGTTCCCCCCCGCGGCCCCGAGGGGCGAGC
>Ga0080064_1001207_pt1 | contig 55419 bp, 63 predicted proteins | sample Subgrocontami54m_FD_69260 | JGI IMG/M metagenome (GOLD analysis project Ga0080064, IMG submission 69260) | Subsurface groundwater microbial communities from S. Glens Falls, New York, USA - GMW46 contaminated, 5.4 m (SPADES assembly) (version 2) ...
CCATTTATCTGGACCGCCAAGGCCAAAGACATCCTCGCCAAGGTCATTCGCGCAAACAGTCGGTTAAGTTCCAAACAGAACGAAGCACTACACTAGCGGTTCCGAGCGGCAGATGACCGGCTTTGCGGGCAATCTCCAGAACGAGACAATCGGAGAAGTCCAGTGAGGGACGGGAGCGGAAATGATCCGGCGCGAGTGCGACGACTTCTGCATCCTGGAGCGTCAATTCCTTGTGGTTAAGCATTCGGCCGACCGCATTCGCGATCTGCGCCGGTGAGCGATTGTAAATTGCGTCGAGAACCCATGGCGTGTCCGCGGGTACGAGATGAGAAACCCACGCCCCTTTTGCCACAAACGCCTCCCCCGCATTCACCTGATCTCACAACGCCGGCACCCCCACGACGGGCAGGCCATGCGCGCGGGCGCCGAGCGCGAGCGCGCCGTGCGTGGCCATCACCAGGTCCGCGTGTGTCATCTCCTTCCAGAGGGGGCCGTGGCGAGGTGAATCGCATCCAGCGTTCCGAGTTCGGTGGGCATCGGTTGGGCCGCCCGGTCGATGACCACCGCATCGATGTCCACCAGTTCGAGCGACGCGATGAGGCCGAGGATCGTCGCTCGGCGTTTCGCGACTTCCGCGTCGGCGAGGTTCGCGCGCAGCCGGAGACGATCCAAGGTGCGCAGACTCTCGGTCATCACCAGGGCGCTCGCGACGCCCCGCTGGATCCGGGACCACTCGGGCAGAACGTCCGGCCGCGCGAGCGCCACGCGCAGCAACACGGACGCGTCCACGCAGGCGATCACCGATGGCCCTGGCGTTCCTCGAGCAGGAGCTGGACGACATCGACGTTCAGCTTCGCGCATTTGGGCAGCGGCACGCGATTAAGCTGCGGGGCGCCGCGCGCCGGCTTGCGGACGCGCAACGCCGATCGCTCGCGAACCGGAATGATTTGCGCGATCGGCGTGTCGCGGTCCAACACGGCGATGGACTCGCCACGGCGCACGGCGCACGGCGCGAAGGTATTCGCTGAGTCGCGTCTTGAGTTCGGCGATGCGCACCTGCTTCATGCTGCCATGATGACTAGGAGTAGTCATGTCCGCAACATTCATCGACAGTCGTCGGCGCGCCGGATTGACCCGACCCCATATTTATGGGATGCTACATCTTGACAGCATGTGACAATGGCATCATGATGCCACAATGAGAACAACGGTGACATTGGAAAAAGACGTGGAGCGGATCTTGCGCGACGCCATGCATCGCTCCCGGAAGTCGTTCAAGCAAACGCTCAATGCCGCGGTGCGAGCCGGTTTGGGCGGAAAATCGATTGCGGCGGGAGCCACCCAATTTGTCATCAAGGCGCGGCCGCTTGGGTTGCGTTCCGGCATTGACCCTGCCGGCTTTAACAAGCTGGCCGACGATCTGGAAGTCGATGCTTTTCTCGAGAAACGCAGTCGTGTAAAGAAGAGTAAGTGATCGTCCCCGATATCAATCTGCTGCTCTACGCTTACGATTCCGCTTCACCCTTCCACTCCAAGGCAGCCGCATGGTGGCAGGCATGCCTGTCGGGGACGGAGCCTGTCGGCTTGGCACAGGTAGTGGTGTTCGGTTTTGTGCGCATCGGCACCAATAACCGTGTGTTTCGAAATCCCCTGACGCCCATGGAAGCTGCGGAACACGTCCGCTCCTGGCAGTCACAACCCATCGTGCAGATTCTGGAACCCCGGGCGGATCACGTCGCGCAGGTGCTCAAACTGTTGGAGGTGCTCGGCACTGCGGGGAATCTCGTCACCGATGCGCAGCTCGCAGCCCTCGCCATCGAGCATGCTGCGGTGCTGCATACCGCGGACTCGGATTTCCTGCGGTTTCGCGGATTGCGCTGGTTCAATCCCATCACGGGTGTTGCCAGCCGCGGTCTGTCCAGGAGCAAGCGCTCGTAGGGAGCCTCTGGTCGGGCCTTACCTTGTACCTTTATAGCAATCAAGCGGCGTGCTCGAAGGCAGGGCCGCTCTGCCGCGCTCGATCCCTGCCTTAATTTCCGACACTCGCCCCGGTGAAATTCCCGCCAGCCCGCGGACATGCTGCTCGTCACCGGCCCGGTTTCGCGGCACATGGAGATTGCGTTGAAGCGCACTTTCGATGCCATGTCGCAGCCCAGGCTGGTGGTTGCGCTCGGCGATTGCGGCTGCACCGGGGGATATTCGGCGAGAGTTATGCGAGTTGCGGGCGCGTGTCCAACGTGATTCCCGTGGATGTCGCCGTGCCGGGATGTCCGTCCACTCCGGTTGTCATCATGCAGGGGATATGACGGCGATCGGCGCCGGCGGGGAGGGGCTTGCACATCCTGACAGCGCGTCACGTTGGCATCATGATGCCACAATGAGAACAACGGCGACAAAAGGGGCGACACTGCGGTCCCATTTCACGGCGCCTTCGTTCCATCCGGCGTCAACGCCGCCTGGTCGAAAGTGTAAGTGCCGTCGTATCGCTCACGCCGATGCCCTGCCGTGATCTTGGCCTTGTTCACAATCAACGCATCCGCCAGATCGGCGATCCTCATCCCGGAGGCTGTCCTGACCGGCGCCGAGTCAAGGTAGTCATTGAGCGCGGACCAGACGGCTTGCCGGCTTTCGAATACCACGTCGCGTTCTTCGAGCAGCCCCATGACCGCCGCGGCGATTTCCTCTCTGCCCGCTCCATAGCGCTTACCCGTCAGCGTCCAAACGGCCTCGGCCAATACCACGTCGGTGATGAGGACCGATTCCTCCGATTCAAACAACCGGCGGGCTTTCTCTGCTTGCGCGACATCATCGTTCAGGAGTCTGCGCAAGAGGACATTCGTATCGACGGCAATCACGCGGCACGTCGCTTGGTTGTGCCTTTCGCGCGCTTGCTTTCCAATGCGTCGCGCAATGACTCCTCGTCGGAAAACCGCGCATCTGGCGTGACGTGCTTCAGCACCGCCGCACTTGTTCCTCCTGCCTTCTTGAGAATCGTGATTCGTCCGTTGTGCTCCAGAAACTCAAGTTGGTCGCCGGGACCGACCCGAAGGCGATCACACAGCTCTTTGGGCAGCGTCACGTGTCGCTTGGGGCTCAGAATGGACATCGTTCCTCCACATTGCCGGAATGGCAAGCGCCAAGATACGACAATCTTTACTGATTTTAAATTAGTAAAGAAAGCGGTTCCCTATCCCCCTTTTTCACGGCTCGGTCACTCCCGCAAGAACGCCGCCGAATCAAATCGCCTTGCACAACATTTGACGATACGTGCCATTCGCCACGCCTTGACGCTCTACTGGGACCGTAGCGTCAATTTCGCCGCCGCGTTAGTCGTCGCCACGGCGCAGGAGCGGGGCTGGAGTGTGTTCAGTTTCGACCGCGATTTCGGAGCGCCTCGCCAGGTGGGCGAGCATTCCCCCGATATCTGTACTGCCAAAGCCGCACAGCGCGCCTGCCTCCCGATCTTTCGGGTGGCCGTAGCGCCAGCGGAGCAGATAGCGTTCGGCAGGTTCAAATCGTCTTACCCTCCAGCTCCCGGAGAAAATCACGAATCGGCAGCGCGTCGATGCCGCCCTCGGTGCGAAACGGGCGCTCACCCAAGAACACGAGCAACCGACGGCCGATTCCCTTCAGTTCGGCGATGGCATTCAGCCCCTTGAAATCATGCGGGGCCAAGCTCTGCTTGGCCTTGACCTCGATGGCAGTGAACTTCTTGCCGCGCTGGATCAGGAAGTCCACCTCGGTGCCGCCTTCGGTCGGAGCCCAGTAGAACATCGCGTCATGTCGCAGCCCCAGGCCACAGCCGGGTTCACCGTAAGCCTTCAACAGGGCGCCTACCCAGCCTTCCAGCAATGAACCGCGCTCCGATTCGCCCGGCGGATGGAACTCGCGCTTCACCGCCCGCATCACGCCGGGGTCCACCCAGTACAGCTTGGGGTGCTTGCGCTCCTTGACCCGCAACTTGCCCTCGTAAGCGGGCAGCAGCCACGCCAGGTAGGTGTCGGCCAGAATGTCCAGGTAGCCGGAGACCGTGGTGCGCGCCACGCCCGCATCGCGGGCCAATCCGGCCACACTCAGGACCTGCCCATGAAACAGGGACGCGACGGGCAGGAACCGGGCGAATCCAGGCAGATTTCGCACCAGGGCCTCCGCTTGGATCTCCTGCTTCAAATACAACTGCACGTAGGCCTCGAGGCTCTCCTCCTTGGCCGGCGACTGCCAGATCACGGGCAGGCTGCCGGAGCGCAGCACCTCCGCCAGATCAAAGTCCGCTCCGAGCTCTTCCGGCAGCAGCGGGTACATGACCCGCCACAGCGCGCGACCTGCCAGCAGATTCGTGCCCGACTGCTTCAGCTTTCTGGCGCTGGAACCCAGCAATACAAACCGCAGGCCGTGGCTTTCGATGAACCGATGCACCTCGTTCAGGAGAGCGGGCAAGCGCTGGACTTCGTCCACCACCACCGCTTGCCCCGCCGGGATGCGCAGCAACTCCCGGCCGAAGAGGCGGGCATCGCGCAGGTAACTCTGGTACAAGCCCTCATCCAGGAGATCGAATCGGGGTGCATCGGGGAACGCTTGCCGAGCCCACGTGCTCTTACCCACTCCACGCATGCCGAACAAAAAGAAGCTCTGCTTTGGGGGCTGTAAAAGACGAGCATACGAGCGGAGTGCACGCATGGCGTCATATTTACCGGAAATATGACGGCGTTGCAACGAATACTTTCAACTCGCCCGCCATGCGTGCCGCTCGATGCGTCACCGGGTTGCCGTCTTACGGGTCGGCGAAAGCGTCGATCTCGTCCGTCGCGACGCAGACAATGCCAGCGTGATGTCGAGGGGTCAGCGCTCGTAAGGCTATTTGATCTTCATACCCGGCTGGGCGCCGCTGTCCGGGCTGAGCAGATACAGACCGGGATCGCCGCCCGAGGCGGCCAGGACCATGCCCTGCGATACGCCGAACTTCATCTTGCGCGGCGCGAGGTTGGCCACCATCACCGTCAGCCTGCCTTCGAGCTTCGCCGGATCGTAGGCCGCCTTGATGCCGGCGAACACGGTGCGCTGCCCGCTGCCGATGTCCAGCGTGAGTTTCAGCAACTTGTCCGCGCCTTCGACGTGCTCCGCCCTGACGATTTTCGCCACGCGCAGATCGATCTTGGCGAAATCGTCGATGGAGATAGGTTTGCTCGCTTCGCCTTCCGGAACAGGGGTCGGGGGTACAGTATTGGCTTGCTGCGCGGCGGGGATTGTCGCTTGCCCACTCTCCTTGTTCGCTTCGACCAGCGCATCCATCTGCCTTTGGCTGACCCGGGCCATGAGGTGCTGGTAGTCCTGGATTCCATGGCCACCGGGAAGGACCCCGTGCTGATTCCATTCCATCCGCTCGTCCGGCAGCTGCAAGAATGCCTGCACCCTGGCGGCCGTTCTAGGCAATATTGGCTTCAGGTACACGGTGAGCAGCCAGAACATGTTGAGGCCAAGACTGCAGACTTGGTGCAATCTCCACGAATTGGCCGTTAGCTTCGCCAGTTCCCAGGGCTTGTTCCTGTCCACGTACTGGTTTGCAATATCGCTCAGATGCATGATTTCGCGCACAGCCTTCCCGTACTCCCTGTCAACGTAGTTCAGGCCAATTCGATTCCAGGTTTCGGGTGACATGAATTCCTGTCGGAGCTCGCGGTCCCATTCGATGGGCAGTTCCGCACTCAGCTCCCCTTGGAAATTCTTCGTGATGAAGGGTGCGCACCGGCTGGCGATATTGATGTACTTGCCCACCAGGTCCGAGTTCACCCGCGCGACGAAGTCATCCAGGCTCAGATCGATGTCTTCCATCGTCGAGTTCAATTTGGCGGCGTAGTAATAGCGCAGCCATTCGGGATTCAGACCCAGGTTCAGGTAGCTCTCGGCGGTGATGAACGTTCCCCGCGACTTGGACATTTTCTCGCCGTTCACGGTGAGAAAGCCGTGGGCGAAAATGCGATCCGGGGTGCGGTAGCCCGAGAACTCCAGCATCGCCGGCCAGAACAGCGCGTGGAAGTAGAGGATGTCCTTGCCGATGAAATGGATCATTTCGGTGCCGGCGGCCCCGGCCGCCGCACTGTCGATGAAGGCATTCAGTTCATCTTCCCTGCCAATCGCCTTCAGGTAATGGTGCAGGGCGCCGAAATAGCCGATCGGCGCATCCAGCCAGACATAGAAATATTTTCCGGGCGCATCCGGTATCTCGAATCCGAAATAAGGCGCGTCGCGCGAGATGTCCCAGTCGTTCAAGCCCGCCTTGAACCATTCGTCGAGCTTGTTGGCCGCTTCCGGCTGCAGCCGGCCCGCGGCGCGCACGAACTGCCGCAGGAATCGGTCGCACTCGCCCAGCTTGAAGAAGTAATGCTCCGAGGCTTTGCGCACCGGTGTCGCGCCGGATACGACCGAATACGGATTCTTCAGATCAGTCGGCGTATAGGTTGCACCACAGACTTCGCAGGAATCGCCGTACTGGTCCTTGGCGCCGCACTTGGGGCACTCGCCCTTGATGTAGCGGTCGGGCAGGAACATTTCCTTGACCGGGTCGTAGAACTGCTCGACCGAGCGCTTCGACACCAGCCCACGATCGCGCAGTTTCCGATAGATGTCCCCGGAGAACGCCCGTGTCTCGTCGGAATGGGTGCTGTAATAGTGGTCGAAGCTGATGAGAAAGCCGCCGAGTTCGCCTCGCGCCCTGGCTTCGTTGCCGCCGAAAAAATCGCGCGTATGCTCCTCATAGACACGGGCGATCAGCGCCTCGGGCGTGATGCCCTCGGCATCGGCGCGCAGCATCATCGGCGTGCCGTGGGTGTCGTCGGCGCCGACGTAATGCACCTGATGACCCTGCATGCGCTGGAAGCGCGCCCAGATATCGGTCTGGATATATTCGACCAGGTGACCGAGATGAATCGCGCCGTTGGCGTAAGGCAGCGCCGAGGTGAGGAATATTGTTCTTTTGGGCATGTTCGGCACGGACTGAAGCGGCGAGGCCGCATGGCTGGTAGGCGGGTAGGCCCGTGATTCTATCGTGGGAATACAGGTGAGGACAGGCCATCCTTGCTAAAATGCCCCGCTTCCCGCAGTCAGCGCTCCGTGCGTCATCCGACCCCGGCCCTGGGGCTCAGTGCAAGCTCAGACCCAAACCGGCCAGAAGGAAGGCGAGGCGCGCCTAGCCCGTATTGCGATCGACCTTTCCAGTCGTCCACGACGCGAAGTGGCAAGCCCCCTCGCACACCCCGAAGTCGGGGAAAACGCCGGGGCGTTTTCTTCTTAGGATACGGCCATGACCCTTTCAGTTGAATCCATCCAGAACGCGCTCAAGGGCGTGATCGATCCGAATACCGGCCGCGATCTTGCCGCGAGCCGTTCGGCCCGAAACATCCGCATCGACGGCGGCGCCGTCTCCCTTGATGTGGAACTCGGTTACCCGGCGAAAAGCCAGTTCGAACTGATCCGAAAACTGGTCACGGGCGCGCTGCGCGCGCTGCCCGGCGTAACCGGCGTGACCGCCAACGTCGCGAGCAAAATCGTCCCCCACAGCGTGCAGCGCGGCGTGAAACTGGTGCCGGAGGTGAAGAACATCATCGCGGTCGCCTCGGGCAAGGGCGGGGTGGGCAAGTCCACCACCGCGGTGAACCTGGCGCTGGCGCTGGCGGCCGAGGGCGCATCGGTGGGCATACTCGATGCCGACATCTACGGCCCGTCGCAGCCGATGATGCTCGGCATCACCGGCCGGCCGGAGTCCAGGGATGGCAAGATACTGGAGCCGATGGAGCGCCACGGCATCCAGGCGATTTCCATCGGTTTCATGATCGATGTGGATACGCCCATGGTGTGGCGCGGCCCGATGGTGACGCAGGCACTGGAGCAGCTGCTGAAGGAAACCCGCTGGCGCGATGTCGATTACCTGGTGGTGGATCTGCCGCCGGGCACCGGGGACATCCAACTGACCCTGGCGCAGAAGGTGCCGGTCACCGGCGCGGTGATCGTCACCACGCCGCAGGATATCGCCCTCATCGACGCGCGCAAGGGGTTCAAGATGTTCGAGAAGGTGGGCATTCCCATCCTCGGCATCGTCGAGAACATGAGCATCCACATCTGTTCGCACTGCGGCCATGAAGAACACATCTTCGGCGCGGGCGGCGCCGCGCGCATGGGAAAGGATTTTGGCGTGGAGGTGCTGGGCAGCCTGCCGCTGGACATCGGCATCCGCGAGCAGACCGACTCCGGCTGCCCGAGCGTGGTCGCCGATCCCGACGGCCGGGTGGCGGCGATCTACAAGGCGATCGCGCGGCGCGTCGCCATCAAGATCGCCGAGAGCCAGAAGGACATGACATCGAAGTTCCCGAATATCGTGATCCAGAACACCTGAGCGAAAAACCGCAGGCAGGGGCGCGCGCCGCCCGGGTGGAGTGCGTTTCGGCGATACGCCGGTTGCAACGGGACAAGGTGCTCGATGATGGCCAGGCAGCTGCGTCCCTGGACACGCTGAGTGCCTGGTGGCGCCACTGGAACGAGGTCTCTCCGGCGAGCGCGGTACGGGAACGGGCGATCGAGCTGGCCGGACGGCATTCGCTAAAAGCGGCCGATGCCCTGCAGTTGGCGGCCGCCGGCATGGTTTTGCAGCAGAACGATCCGGCGTGCCTGTTCGTCTGCCTGGATCAGCAACTGGCCGCAGCGGCCCGCTCAGAGGGCCTGCGGGTGCTCTAAGCAGGCAGCAGGGACGATGGAGTCAGACCCATGACAATAAAATCCGACCCATGACAATAAAATCCGACCCATGACAATAAAATCCGACAAATGGATCCGCCGCATGGCGGAGCAGCACGGGATGATAGCCCCGTTCGAACCGGGGCAGGTGCGCGAGGCGAACGGCCACAGGATCGTTTCCTACGGCACCTCCAGCTACGGCTACGATGTCCGCTGCTCGCGCGATTTCAAGATCTTCACCAACATCAACTCCACCATCGTCGATCCGAAAAAGTTCGACGAGAAATCGTTCGTCGATTTCACCGGTGACGTGTGCATCATTCCGCCCAACTCGTTTGCGCTGGCGCGCACCGTCGAGTCCTTCCGGGTGCCCCGCAACGTGCTCGTCCTGTGCCTCGGGAAGTCCACCTATGCCCGCTGCGGCATCATCGTCAACGTCACGCCTCTCGAGCCCGAATGGGAGGGCCATGTGACGCTGGAGTTTTCCAACACCACGCCGCTGCCCGCCAGGATCTACGCCAACGAGGGCGTGGCGCAGGTGATCTTCCTCGAGTCCGATGAAGTCTGCGAGACCTCCTACAAGGATCGCGGCGGAAAATACCAGGGACAGCAGGGCGTCACGCTGCCGAAAATTTGATGCTGGTTCCCGGCCGGTCCTGTCGAGCAAGCTCGAATGTATTGACAACAGCAATACATTATCCTAGCATTTTCCCGTGGATATCGTCTTCCACCTGCGCGGCATTGAATTTGTCTGGGACGAAAGCAAGGCTCAGTCCAATCTTGCCGCGCGTGGGTAAGTTTCGAGCAGGCGGCCCAGGTATTCTTCGACCCGTTTTTGAGGCATGTCGACGCGAGTCGTAATGAAGAAATGCGCGATGGAGCGATCGGCTTCGACTTTGAATTCCGGCTGCTGTTCGTGGTGCACCTGATCTGGGAAGACGAGCGCATACGCATCATCTCGGCATGGCCCGCAACCAGGATCGAAAGACAACACTATGAAAATTGAAACCCTGAAGAAACGCCTCAACCCGAAACGCCCGATGGCGTCGGTGACCTTGCGCATGCCGGCCGATCTGATCGACGACCTCAAGCGGATCGCTCCGGCCAAGGGATTCACCGGTTACCAGGCGCTGATCCGCGCCTACGTCGGCGAAGGAATCCGGGAGGACATGGAGCTTCTCGACGACGCGCCGATCAAGCGCTTCGTTGCCAGGCTGAAGGCGAAGGGGGTCAGCCAGAAGGTGATTTCGGAAGCGCTGCGCTAGCATTTGCGATCTGAACCTTCCAGGTGCGCACCGGGCTCGCCGCCCCAACTCGTGATCGATTTCCCTACGCAGCGCTACGCCCTCATTGCGCTTGCTTCGGCGGCGCTTTTCGGCCTCAGCACCCCGCTCGCCAAGCTGTTGCTCGATCAGGTTTCGCCCGCGGTGCTTGCCGGCCTGCTCTATCTCGGCAGCGGGCTCGGCCTGGGGGTGGCGTGGATGTTCCGAGCGATCCTGAGCGGCCGCCGCGGATGGCCGGCGAAGGCGGTATCGCTTGCGCGCCGTGACTTGCCCTGGCTTGCCGGCTCGGTGGCAAGCGGCGGCATCTTCGCGCCGCTCCTGCTTCTTTGGGGCGTGAGCGGCATGCCGGCTGCCGACGCCTCGCTTTTGCTGAACACCGAAGCGGTACTCACCGCACTGGTCGCGGCGATGTTTTTCGGCGAGGCGGTGGGCACGCGGGTGTGGATTGCCTCGGCGCTGTTGCTCGCGGCGGGCGCATTGCTCTCGTACCAGCCCGGCGCCGGCGCGCCCGTTTCATTGCATGCCATCGCCGTGGTGGCAGCTTGCCTGTGCTGGGCGCTGGACAACAGTTTCACCCGCAACATCGCTGCCGGCGATGCGCTGACCATCGCCATGGCGAAGGGCCTCGTGGCCGGAGCGGTAAACCTCGTGCTTGGCCTGGCGGCCGGCGGTTCTCTGCCGGGACCGACGCCGCTCGCCGCGGCGCTGGCGCTGGGCGCGGCCAGCTACGGCGCCAGTCTGGTGCTCTACATCATCGCCTTGCGACACCTCGGCAGCGCGCGCACCGGCGCGCATTTTGCGACCGCGCCCTTCATCGGCGCCGCCGTCGCCATCGCGCTTGGTGAACCGCTCACCGGCCTGTTTCTTGCGGCGCTGGCGATGATGGTGGCCGCCACCTGGCTGGTGCTCACCGAACACCACGCACACTTGCACGTCCACGCCCGCCTCGCGCATGCGCACCGGCATCGGCATGACGCGCATCACCGTCACGGCCACGAGGGTAGGGGCATGGCCGAGGACCAGGACCACAGCCACTGGCATGTCCACGAACCGCTGTCCCACAGCCATCCGCACCTGCCCGATCTGCATCACCGCCACCGGCACTAGGCGGGGTCAACCGGGTTCCGGCAGGGCGCGCCTGCGCCAATCGAGCGCGAACAGCGCAAGCCCCAGTGCGGCCATGGTCCAGACGACCGCAGGTCCGGAGGGCCGGTCTGTCCAGGCCGACACGACAAGGCCGAGCGCGTAACCCGCCGCCCCCACTGCATAGCCGACCGCCACACGGTGCCGAGTGTATCGGCGGGTGGCGAGTGCAGGCACGATCAGAGTCGCAAACACGAGATAGAGCCCGACCAGTTGCACCGAGACCGTCACCGCGCAGGCAAACAGCAGGTAGAAGCCGATGCGCCCGCAGCGCTCCCCGAGCGCGAACCATATTGCAAGAATCAGCGCGTAGGCGATCGCGACCGGCCACAGGCGCGACGGGCTTACCCACAGGATCTGTCCGAGCAGCATGTCTTTCATGTGCTCGGCACCGTGCGGATTGCTGGCGAGTACCAGCAGTGCCCCGCTCGCCGCCAGTATGAATATGGTGCCGATAATCGCTTCCTGCACCTCGGGCCAGTGCTTTTCGGTCCACGTCAGAAGGAGCGCGCCGGCGATGGCGGCCGCCAGCGCCGATGCCTGCACGCCCCAGCCCTGCGGCTCGAAACCGGACCAGTCCGCGAGAATCACCCCGAGCCCCGCAATCTGCGCGATCGCGAGATCGATGAACACGATGCCGCGGTTCAACACCTGGATGCCCAGGGGAACGTGTGTTGCCGTAACCAGCAATCCCGCCAGGAAAGCGGGCCAGAGAATGCTCAGGTCAACCGCGCTGATCATCTCGGGACGGCGCGCAGCCGCTCCAGCGTGTCGTCGAACAGCGTAAACAGATCCGTGGCTTTCTCGCTGCCGCCGACCGTAAACGGCGCGATGACGACCGGCATCTTTGCCTGTTCGGCGAGCCATTGAGCGGCACGGGGTTCGTTGTAGGCGACCCGGACGATCGCATTCGCCGGTTCCTTTTGCAGGCGGGCCAGCAGTTCGCTCAGATGCGCAGCCGTCGGCGGCAGCCCGGGTTTGGGCTCGAGATTGCCGACTTCGCGGATGCCCAACCACGCGTTCAGATAGGTCAGATTTCTGTGATACAGCACCACCCGCATGCCCTTGAGCGGCGCCGCTTCCTTTTCCCACCGGCTCATCGCCGCCTGCCAGCGCTCGAGAAATCGGGCGCCTTGCACCCGATAGCTTTCGGCCGCCCCGGCATCGAGGGCTATCATCCGCTGGCTGAGGGCGCGCGCGATCTGCGCGATATTGCGCGGGTCGAGGTGGATGTGGGGATTGCCCTGCGGATGCACATCGCCCATCGCACGGTCGGGCTGATCGGGAATTTCCAGCATTTTCACGTAGCGCGATGCTTCGAAGTAACCCGGCTGCCCGATTCGTATCTTTGGATTGCCGGCCTGTCCGAGGACCAGCGGCAACCAGCCGATTTCCAGGTCGGCGCCGGTGCATATGACGAGATCGGCGCTGCGCGCGCGCGCAATGAGACTGGGCCGCGCCTCGATGCGGTGCGGGTCCTGCAGCGCGGTGGTTGCTGCATAAATACCGACCTTCTCGCCGCCGAGCTCCTTCGCCAGCGATCCCCATTCAGGGGTGCACGCGAAAATATTGAGCGCAGCAAATGCCGGCGACGACCAACCGAAGGCGAAAAGAATCAAACCCGGCCATGTACGCACGCGAGCTCTCCCTGACGGCTAGAACTGATGGGCGCCGTGGGCGCCGAGGCTATGGATGTACTGCAGCAGCCACTGGCGATCGGCCGCGCCGATGCGTGAATTGTCCAGAGCGTACTGCAGGCGCAATCGGCTGAACTCGCTCGGATTGAAATCGAACATCAGCGTGTTTCGTTTCGGACTATATGGCGCGAGCACCGGAAAATCGGCCGCACCCGGACCCAGTCCGTTCTCCACGATGCCGATGTTGACCCGTCCGTAGCGCAGGACATCGTGGCGGTAGCCGACGCGCCAGCGCGGATGGAACTGCCAGACACCCTGCACGTACCATCCGGACTGCACGGCGCGCAAGTAGTCGCGAAACGGCGCGCCGAACTGCGGTGCAGGCTGCGCAGTGTCGTTGTATGCGAGCTCGCCGTCCTGCTTCAGGCGCAGATACTCGCCCTGCAATTTGAAGTTGGTTTGCTTCGCATTGCCGTTGGGCGCCCACTTGATCACCGCATCGAGCGCCCAGAGCCTCGAGTTGCCGGTAAACGAATTGGTCACGCTGCCGCCCAGCGCATCGGTGTCCTCGTAGCTGCGGGCGCCGGCGGATGCCCTGACGAACGATGCACCTGCCCTCCAGGCGAGGCTCGCACCGATATCGCCGCCGGCATGGCCGAAGATTGCGCTGCCGCCAATGCCGCTCTTGTTCCGGTCGTTCCCGGGAAACTGGTCTCCGGCGCTCAACTCGGCCCCCAGTTCCAGAAACAGGTCGGTCGGGGCAACCCACTTCAGCTGGATGCCATCGTGCCGCAGCTTGCCGCCGAGGAATGCCCGGTATGGCAAGGGCACGTCCTGAAAATCCCAGGCGTGCTGGTGCTGTTCATTCAGATAGCCGAGCGCCGAAAAGAACCGTCCGCCTTTCGCGGTGAATCCGAGGGGCAGGCTCAGGCTCTGAACATATGCTTCTTCGACTCCGATCCCGCCTTCGGGCGCCAGCGCGGCGATCACCAGGCCGCGGAAGTACGGATCGATGTTCGCGCTCATGACGAGCTCGGTTTCGGCCAGACCGAAGCCGCGTTTCGGCGGTCCGACCTCCCCGCCTGAAGGGACGAAGCCGGTGATCTGGTACTGATTCGGATCGCGTGACGCGCCCGACAGCGTCCCCTCCAGAATCAGGGAAATCGCGGGATTGAATGCCGAGTCAGTGCTGCGCGCGGCGGCCGCCGGCGCCGCTGGTTCCGCTTTCATTGGCGCGGGCTCGCCCCGGGCGGACCTGGACTCGGCTTCGGCAAGGCGCTTTTCGAGACTCTCGATGCGTTTTTCATATCGATCGCGCAGTTCGTTGAATTCTTCACGGATTCGCGCGATGTCCGTGTCCTGCGCCAACGCGCTGGCGGCGGTCGCGAGCGACAAAGCGCCAACGGCCAGGAATTTTCTTAACATGGGTTCTCCTCTGAACAGAACAGAACAGCGCAACCGCGTGCCTCAGGTTGCAACCGGGTGTTTGTCAGAGAAGAACAGGCGGGCCGCGCGAAGCCGGCTGGATGAAGCCGGTGGGGGAAGGAAGAACAGGCCGGCCGAAACGGCGTTCGGCCGCATTGCCGGCAAGAGCGAGCGGCGGCGTGCTGCAATCGATCGCGCCCAGCACCTCGGCGAACGCGACGTGGTAATCGCAAAAGCCCCCGTCCACGCCCTTGCTGCTGTCGCCCTGCTGCGCCTGTCCCACTGCTGCGCCATCGAGCAGGTGACCGACCTGATGCAGCAAGGCGCCCTGCTGCGCCGCGAGAAACAGCGGCAGCATTACCATGACTAACCAGGTGCGCAGCTTGTTCATCAGATTTCTACACGTTCCACGACGGGTGGAAATTACAGCATAACGTGGGGCCGGTGCAAGACCCGCGCCTGCTATGAGCGCCACTCCATCCCGGCGCAAAGCCCCTTCTGTTTGAAAGGATTTATGACTTTAGTTTAACTATAACGCCTTTTGGCGAACATAATCGATGATGTCCAATATATAAAACGGTATAAATATAAGGATAGTCAGACCATCTCAGGCCTGAAAATACCCACTCCACCATTCGTAGTCGGGCGAGCCAAAGCGCGGCCTGAACCGTGCCAGTACCGCAATTCGTTCCAGGACCTGGCGAAGCCGTGCCTCGTTCTTCCGATCGAGCTTGGCCCAAGCCTGAAGGATGTTCGCCGTTGTAATAGTGCGGACGGCCACGTCCGGGCGCTGGGCTATTTGTGTAGCTCTTCGGTCGTCGCTGAGGAAGACGTAACCGCGATTCTTTGCAATGGCCAATTCTTGCGCCTCGCCGTCATCGACTTCACTGGCGAAGGTCACGTAGTCTTCGAGCTCGCGGTCTGTTTCCGGGCGTACCTCCAGCAGCAGCCCCGAGCGGGTCAACGCGCTGATATCAAGGGGAACCAGTATGAGGAGGCCATTTTTTTCATACTCACGCGTGTATTCGACCTCGTCGAGCACCGCCTGGCAGATATGCCAGGTTCGTCGCAGATCGCGCAGTTCCTCCAGCCTGCCCCAGCCGGTGTACAGGTTGATCAATGAGCAGCAGTCAATGACATGGTCCTCCATCCTCACTTACCTTGCCGCGTCGGCGAGGAGTGAGTGCGTGAGCGAGAGGACCACTGACTGCGTTTGATCGGCATCGTCAAAGGATTCAGAGCATTGCTCGACGATGCCCCGCGCTTCAATCCGTGAGCATCGCAACAGCTTTGCCAATTGCCCCTCGGTGATTTTGTCGTCCTCGAACGCCTGAACCGCGAGGAGTTTGTAGCGCTGCGGAAAAGCCTCTTCGGAATCCTGGTCATGCGAAGGGTCCATGCCGGCTTGTTGTTTCAGATCGCGAATCGGCACGCGCGACTCGCTGATCCCGTCCCAACTGCCCCGGGGAATAAGCCCGAGGGACTCCAGGCGCAACGTCATTGCCATCAACGACACGGCGAAGTAATCCGCCATGCGACAAAGATCTCCGACCTTGAAGTCTCCGGAGCGACCGACTTCTTCGTAGAAGTGGCGTTGTACGCCGGCCTCCGGCATCAGGAAGGCGGCAGCGAACGAGTCGGCGAATCGCTCGCCCTCGGATTTGCGTTGCATCGGCTTCAGATAGTCCACCCCGGGCCGATCCCGGTCTGCGAGGAAGTGACCGTACTCGTGTGAGATCGTCCAGTGCCTGCGATCTCTTGAGTGAACGCTATTGACCAGAATACAGTAGCCAAATTCGGGCACGAAGACATAAAGCCCGGCGAGCTTCGAATCGAGCTTGCAGGTAAATACATGGACACCCGCCTCCTCAAGCACCTTGCGGGGCGTGTAGATCGGCTGATGCGCACCCAGATTGAGCCGTGCCCGTTCTTCCTGCGCGCAATGCTCGGCAAACCGCTCGATCGGTCCGGGAGGAATGCGTACCTGGGGGGGAAAATTAGTCGCCGGCCTGGCGTCCACAAGCCGCTCCAGATACTGGTAGTCGTCTATGTAGGCCGATAACTGGACAATGGCAGCCTCAAGTACCGGTTGCACGCCCGACGACAGGTCGAGCACGGAACGCAAATGCGGGCGCAATTGCTCGGGGCGCGAATCATTGCGGAGCAGTTTATTGAGTGGTGCCTTGTAAAGCTCCGCGAGCTTAACCAGTTCTTCCGGACTGGGGCGGCGCGCCGCTTTTTCAATGGCAATGAACGTGGGGCGACTCATGTTCAAATACTTCGCGGCCGCCTCCTGCGTCACATTGGCCGTTTTCCGCGCCGCGACTAGCCGCTCTGCAAGACCGGCGAGGTCAATACTGTCGTATTTCATGGCGCGATATCGCCCATCGAGTTTTCAGGGATTGAACTCACCACGGATGGTTTCACTGAAGCAAATGGCGAGCCGAAAGTGCGGACCTCCGTGGAACTGAGGCCGTCAGCTAGTGCCCGACGCCAGCGGCGGCAATTGCTGCGATGTCCACGTTCGGAATTTCATTCTCGGCCATAGGAACCGCCTAATAAGCTCTCAAAGCAGACTATATCTTGGGCTGGCAAATTGTCAAACAATAAAAAGTAAAATACTTTACATTGTTAAATTCTGATCTGAGCAGAACGTGCTTGTCGATATGAGAAGTTGTTTCCAACGAGCCTAAGTACACGTCGCGGCAACTTTTGGAGTACGTACACTGACTGGGGTGACCCGCGCTAGCAAGTCGATCACCTGTCCTTGTAGTCGGCGAATCGGTAGGTGTCGAATTTCTCGCGGTTAGGCATCGCGGACTGATAGTTCCGCGTAGACGATCTGGTTGATCGCGATCCGCCCCGCATCCGCCGCTCAGGTGAGAGCGGGTGCCGACCAGCAGAACCACGCCGGGTCGACAAGCGTGTCCATGCCTTCCCCTCTTAGTGGTGACCACCTCGGCGCGAGTGCCGCTTCAGTCGTCGCCGCGCAGCAGTTTCATCAACTCATCGGTGGACATACGACGTTTGGCCGGTCCGGCGCTGCCGCGCAGCGCCTGCACCAGGCGCTGTCCTTTCGTGCCATGCTTTCCCGCAGCTTTCAACAACCTTGCCCCTGACGTATTCGAATTCGACCTCGGTGTTGGGCAGCAATCCGGCTTTCTCGCGGATTTTCTGGGGAATGGTGACCTGGCCCCTGCTGGTGATGCGCATATCCGGTTCCGGTAAGAACGGAAAGAATAAGAATCTTACGCTGTGAGTTCAAGCAGGCAATGTGGCCGGATGCATGGCAGTCCGCCTCAGAAATTCGCGGTCAGCGCCAGCCGGAAACTGCGCGGTTCGACCGGATGAAAATGCCTGTCGCCGACCGGCGCCGCCTCGCCGCGCAGTTGCGACTCGTAAAAGTAGTCGATGTCGCTGGCCCGCCGGTTGAACAGGTTCAGCAGGTCGAGCGTGAGTTTCAGATTCTTCTCGAAGCGATAGCCGGCGCGCAGGTTCCACAACAGGGTGCTGCTGGAGCGCTCGCTCGCGTCCGCCAGTAGCGGCCGCGGGCCGAAGTAGCGCATCTGCAGCGCGCCGGACCAGGGGCCGAGCGAATCGATCGCCGCCCCGAGCGACAACACCCGGTCGATCGAGCCTGGAATGCGATCGCCCGTGGGATCGAAGCGGGTGAAACGCGCCCTGGAAACGCTCACATCGGCGTCGAAACTGAGCCACGACAGCGGACGATAGCGGTTGGACCACTCCACGCCATGGCGTGCGGACGGTCGGGTCGCGGTGGTGTTGCCGGCATCGCCGACGAACAGCAGTTCAGAATCCAGACTGAGCCGCCACAGTGCGAGCGAACTCTGCAGATTGTCGATGGCTTCGCTGCGCACCCCCAGTTCGGCGCCGCGGGAACGCACCAGCGCCGGCACCGTGGTGACCGGTGTGATGCGGTCGGCCGGATCGATGCGGGTGGTGGTGCCGCGTGCGTCGTTGCTGTGGAATCCGTGGCCGTAGCTGACGAAATATTCCGTTTTCGCGAACGGGCCGAAGATGAGGTTGAGCTTCGGCGAGCCGATGTGGTCGCGGGTCTTGCCCGAGTTCGCCGGCAGGTCGCTTGCCACGTCGGCGCGGTAAAAGTCGGCGCGCGCGCCAACCACCGAGCGGAACCACGCGTTCCACTGCAGCGAATGTTCGACCCATCCGGCATGGCCGGTCTGCTGCACGGTGTCCTCGCGCACCGTGCCGAGGCGCTGGCGCTGGGCGGAGTTGTACAGCCCAACCCGGCCGATGTGGTCGCGGCGCAGGTTGAACCCGGCCTTGAGAATGCTTTCGCGCTCGCCCCAGTGGCTGTTCCACACCCAGGTCGGCGCGATGCCGTAGACGCTGCGCCGGTCGGCCTGTTCGAACTGGTCGCCGTTGACCGGGTCGCTCATGAAGTAGGTGAAATTTGAAAACAACTGCAGCCGGTAGCGCATCGCATACGCGGACAAATGGAACTCGCCGTGGTGCAACGGCCGTCGATGCTCGTAGGACAGGCTGTAGCGCTGCGAATCGCCGCCATCACTCGGGTCGATTGCGCCAAAGCGCCCCAGGTTGCCTGCTGCCGCGGCGCGCAGCGGAATCTGGTCGGTCGCGTTCCACCGGCCCTGGTAGGCCATCGCCGTGACGCCATGGGTCCGGCCCTCCTCGCGCAAGGAGTAGCGCAGCACCGCGTTCTGCTTGCGGTAGCGTGACGGGTTATCCCAGGGACCGTCGTTGCCGGTGAGCTCGAGGCCATAGAGCAAGGTGCCCGGCCCCACTTCGGGTGCGCCGGCAAGCAGGGTGCGCCGGTAGTTGAAACTGCCGAGGGTGGCAGAGGCGATTCCCTGCTTCAGCGCGTCGAAATAGTGAAAATGCGCCGCCCCCGCGGAGGAGAAATCACCGTCGATGGCGAAGTACGGTCCCTTGCGGTAATCAATACGCGAGATCAGTTCGGGGATCAGAAAGTTGAGATCCGAATAGCCTTGGCCGTGGGCGTGCGTCGGCATGTTGACCGGCACACCCGCGACACTGGTCTGGAAGTCGGTGCCGTGGTCGAGGTTGAAGCCTCGCAGGAAGAACTGGTTGGCTTTGCCGTCGCCGCTGTGCTGCGTGACGATGACCCCGGGCACGTACTCCAGCACTTCCGCGGGGCGCAGCAACGGCTTCGCCTCGATCAACTTTGGCGTGATGTAGCCCTGGCTGGCCGCATCCGAGGTTTCGATCGCGTTCTCATAGTGGCCGGTGACTTCCACCCGGTCGGTATGCTGGCCGTCCGCGACGGCGCCGGTGGCCACGGCGCCACAGCACGTCGCCAATATCATGGCACGCAAACGGGGACGGGTACGCACTCGGGGAAAAGCGGGCATGGTGCGCTCGACCGGACCGCCGCCGCGCAGCATCAGCCGCCGCCCATGAGCTTCAGGTCAAACGCGCGCTCGATGAACCAGGCCAGCGCAACGGCGGCCACGGCGAGCGACCCGCCGGTCATCAACAGCCGGCGATAGAACCAGCTGCCGCGCAGCGCGAATGCCAGCGGCAGGAAGGCCGAGACGATGGCGAGCTGGCCGATTTCCACGCCGGCGTTGAATCCCGCCAGCGCGACGAACAGGGCGTTCTCGGGCAGTCCCAGGTCGGCTAGCACGCTGGCGAAACCGAAGCCGTGGATCAGGCCGAACACGAATGCCACCACCCAGCGCCGTCTCTGCACCAGCGGGCGCAGGTTGTTGAGCGCCGCCAGCACCACCGAGGCGGCGATGGTCGATTCGACCAGCCGCGACGGCAGGGAAATCGCGCCCAGTGCCGCCAGTGACAGGGTGATCGAATGCGCCACGGTGAAGGAGGTCACCACCCGCAGCACGTCCCAGAAGGCCGGGGCGAAGCGCGGCGCCGGCCGCCAGGCGCCCGAGGCGAACAGCAGCACCGCCGGCAGCAGCAGCGACAGGATGAACAGGATGTGATCGAAGCCGATCCAGATGTGCCAGATGCCCTCGCGGGTGAAGGTGAGGAACTGGCCGAGCGGGGTGATCCGGGCGAGATCGAAATGCTGCTCGGCGCGATCGGCGGCGAACACGCCGGAGAGCGCTGCGTCGCGCGCCTCCAGGCGCAGCAGTCCCTTGTGCTGCGCGTCGAAATCGAAGAACAGCCGGTAACGCAGGGTGAGCGCAGACGGCGCGGCGGGACAGCCGGCTTCGAGCCGCAGCACCGCGTAGGCGCCATCGCTGTGATCGTCCAGCAGGTGGCCGATGACTTTCAGCGGACAGGGCTGAGGCGCGCCGCCGCCTTCAGTCCCGGCGCCGCTGCGGATGTCCAGGCGCGCCAGTGCGTAGGAGGCAATGTCGCCGTGGCGCGATTTGACTTCACCCCAGGTGATCTCGCCGTCACCGTTGGCATCCAGACCGATGGCGTATTCGAGATCGCGCAAGGCGATGTCCCATTGACCGGTGAGGCGCGCCCCGTCCACGCGCAAACTCAGATAGCTGTCGCTCGGCTTGTGCGCCCGGGCGGGGGTGGCGAGCCCGGCGAGGCACGCCACGGCAAGCCACAGAAGCGCAGCGGCCAGCCGTCGCGCCCGGCCGGCGGCGCGGGCCCGCGCCTGCGGCACGGCCATTACTGCGGCATCCTTTGCAGTGTCTCGCCCAGTTCGCGGTAGCGGGGCTCTCCGTAGCCGGTGCGCCGCAGCCAGTCGAGCGCCGGTTTCGCGGCTGCGGGCCGGCGCGCCGCCACCGCGGCTTCGAGCAACACCCGCGCGTCGCGCGGCTCGCGCTGCACCTGGTAGTTCTCCGCGGCCAGCTGCACGGCGCGCGCCGCGTCGCCGCGCAGCGCCAGTTCGAAGCGCGCTTCTTCCTGCAGGTGGAGGCGGTCGCCGCGCAGTGCCGCTGCCGCGAAGCGTTCGCGCAGCGCCGCTGCGTGTTCCGCCGCGGCCGGGAGCTTGAGGAGGCTTTCGGCAAGGGCCAGCCGGAGCAGCAGGATGTCCGAGCGCACCCAATCGCGCAGCAAGCTGACGACTTCCGCCGGGCGATTTTCGTCGAGCAGGAAGTCGGCATAGGCGGCCAGCACGAACCCGTCGGTGTCGCCGGCCGTGATGGCGGCGCGAAAATGTTTCTCGGCCACCGGCCGGTCTCCCTTGCGCAGCGCCATCTCGGCGAGCCGCGTTTGCATCCACTGCGCCTGATCCGGGTTGTCGGTCGGGTATTTTGCCAGGGCCGCGGACAGTGTTTCATAGGCGGTGCGCGCGCGGCCGGTAAGCCCGTCCACGGTCGCGGTGCAGGCGATCACGCTGAGCGGCGGGGCCAGCGGCTCGATTTGGCTGCAGCCCTGGCGCACTTTGTCGTACTCCGCCTGAACCAGAAATATCGCCACCCGCCAGTACATCGCTTCGATATGTTCCGGGTCGCCGGCCAGCACCCGGTCAAGGTCGGCCAGCGCGGCATCGAACTGGTGCCGGTACTGGCGCAGCAGCGAGCGCTCCATGCTTATCGCCGCAGGCACGTCCGGCTGCTGCGTCCAGGGTCGCAGCACCGCTTCGGCGTAACCGATGTAGCGGGGATCGCCCTCCGCGGCGGCGATTTCGAAATAGCGCCGCGACAGACGCACTGCAGCGACCATGTTGCGCGGGTCCCCTGCCAGCGCCGCGCGCAAGCGCCGCAACTCGCGGTTGGCGGGGTCGGCGAGCTTGTAGGGCAGGCGCTCGACCACCTCGGCGTCGTTCGCCGGAATACGTGGCGCGGCGACCGCCGGCATCGCGGCCAGGATGGTGGCGATCGCCATGCAGGCTATCCGACCGGGCATCAAGTGCATTCCACCTGGTTCATTTCAGAAATGCGGAATCGCATTATATCAATCTGATTTAAATAACTTTTCCCCGGACAGGCTATTTTCTGTTCACGCCCTTTCATGTTGCAGCCGGTCAACCGCTCGGGAAATCGATCGTTAGGCAGGCATATTGCGCCTCAAGCCGCTTCCCCGATTGCATGCCGGGATTTCGGTTGCGGGGTCGATATCGAAACCGGGACCGGATGCGATTGTGGGTCTTGCGTGGGAGTCGATTTGATACTATGTGCCACCCTGGAAGGACGGGGTATCCAAAAAATATTCAGAGGAGGATGTTCATGAAGCAACTCGCCACCATCGTTTTTGCCGCGTTTTTCGCTCTTTCCAGCGCCTCAGTCCTCGCCGCCGCGCACGCCAAGGGCGACCCGGGCATGAAGAAAGACGAAATGAAGAAAGACGGCATGAAGAAAGACGGCATGAAGAAAGATGGCATGAAGAAAGACGGCATGAAGAAAGACGACATGAAGAAAGACAAGAAGTAAGATTTTCCTTCGTCGAAAAAGCAGGGTTCGCCCTGCTTTTTTTTCGCCTGCAGCCGGTGCGGACCGCCCGGACGCTACCCTGGCCGCACCCGGTCATAGACCACGAAGTCGTAGGCAAAGCTGTCTTGCGGCCGCTCCGGGACGCTCGGCGACAAGGCCTGGCGCGCCACTTCGCGCCAGGCCGTCCTGTCGAACCCGGGAAAGAACGTGTCGCCGGGCACGTCGGCATGGATTTCCGTCAGATCGAGCCGGTCCGCCAGCGGCATCGCCGCGCGGAAGACCGCTGCGCCGCCGATGACGTAAATCGTGCCCCGGGCCGGATCAGCCGCGCGCAGGGCAGCGTCGATGGACGCGCTCACCGTGCAACCCGGCGCCCGGTAATCGGCGGCGCGCGTCAGCACGATGTTGTCGCGGCCGGGCAGCGGCTTGCCGTTGCGCGCAATGATCGATTCATAGGTTTTGCGGCCCATCACCACCGGGTGGCCGAGGGTCAGCCGCCTGAACCGCTTCAGGTCTTCCGGCAGGCGCCAGGGCAGGGCATTGTCGCGTCCTATGACGCCGTTCCGCGCCACTGCGGCAAGCAGTGAAATTCTCGGCGCGCGGCCGCGCTGAGCAGGCTCGCTCATACGCTAGGAAGAAAACGCCCCGGCGTTTTCCCCGATATCGGAGTGTGCGAGGGGGCTTGCCCCCTCGCGTCGTGGACGACTCGCGATCATCGGTGAAGGACCGATCGGCAACTGCGCACACCGCGCCGTCATGCCGCCGTCACACCGCAATGGGGGCGCTGATCGCCGGATGGAAACGGTAGTTCCGGAACTCGAAATCTTCGTAGCGATACTCGAGAATCGTTGCCGGCCGGCGCTTGATGAGCAGCTGCGGCAGCGGATAGGGCTCGCGCCCCAGTTGCTGATTCACCTGCTCGAGGTGGTTGAGGTAAATGTGGCAATCGCCGCCCGACCAGACGAGGTCGCCTGCCTCGAGGTCGCACTGCTGCGCCACCATGTGGGTCAACAATGCGTACGAGGCGATGTTGAACGGCGTGCCAAGAAACGTGTCCTGGCTGCGGCAGAAAAACAGGCAGCTCAGCCGGCCGTCCACCACGTGAAACTGGCAGTAGGCATGGCACGGGGCGAGCGCCATGCGGCCGCGGCGCGCGTTTTCCGCGGGGCTTACCGATTCGTCCGGAAAAGCGGCGACGTTGAGCGCCGTGATCAGGATGCGGCGTGAATTCGGATTGGTGCGCAGCTGTTCGATCGCTTTCGCGACCTGGTCGATTTCACCGCCGCCGGCAGCGGGCCAGTGGCGCCACTGATGCCCATAGACCGGCCCCAGGTTGCCGCTCTCGTCGGCCCATTCGTCCCAGATGGAGACGCCGTTGGCATGCAGGTAGCCGATGTTGGTGTCGCCGGAGAGGAACCACAGCAGCTCGTGGACCAGGCTTTTGAGATGGATGCGCTTGGTGGTCACCAGCGGGAACCCCTGCGACAGGTCGAAACGCATCTGCCGGCCGAACACGCTGAGGGTGCCGGTGCCGGTGCGATCGCCCTTGCGTGCGCCGTGCTCGAGAATGTCCCGCAGCAGGTCCTGGTATTGCTTCATGTCGTTTGCGGCGGGCCCATTCCGAGGTGTTTCGATCCGCTATTTCATCACAGTTTGCCGGAGGAGCTCATCGTGGCGCGCCGGTTCGGGGCGCACCCAGGCCCAGGCGACGGCCACCGCGGCGGCAAAGGCAACGTAGGCCACGGTGAACATCCACTCGGGCAACTGATAGTAGAGCAAAGCGCCCAGCCAGCGCCCGATGAAGCTCCGGCCACCGGCGGCGGCGCGCCGCAGCGCATCTTCCCAGACGGTGAGCGGGCAGGCGATGCCGGCCACGGATTCGAGCGCGACCAACGCAATCGCGGCGAGATGGACCTGGCGAAAGCGGCGATGGCGCACCCACTGCCACTTGAGCAGGCCCCCGGCAACGATTGCCACGAAGCCCGCGAGGACGAACAGGACAAACAGGAAATGAACGGCGAGGACGGCGTCAGCGGCAGCGAGCGCATCCATCAGGCATGCGTTTTCTCAGCCGCGCTCAACCGGCCGCGCAGGGTCGGCGCACCACTCGCTCCACGAACCCGGATAGAGCCGGCTGCCCGGCAGGCCGGCAATTTCCATGGCGAGGATGTTGTGACACGCGGATACGCCCGAGCCGCACTGGTGCACCACCTCGTCTGGCGAGGCGCCGTCCAGCACGCCGATGAATTCGGCGCGCAATTGCCCGGCCGTCTTGAACGTACCCTCGCCGGCGAGATTGTCGCGGAAGCAGCGATTGACCGCACCGGGGATGCGCCCGCCCAGCGGATCCAGGGTCTCGTTCTCGCCGCGAAACCGGTCGGGGGTGCGCGCATCGATGAGGCGCATGCCAGGCTTGCCGAGGTGCGAAAGGATGTGATTGGCATCGACCGGCGCGGCTGCGCCGTGAGGAACGGCCATGCTGGCGCTTCGCGGCCCCGGCCTCCCGGGTGCCGCCGGATCGATCGCCGGATTTTCGATGGACTGTGGGCGGCCCTCGGCGACCCACTGGTTCCAGCCGCCGTCCAGAACCGCCACGGCCCGATGGCCGATCCAGCGCAACATCCACCACAACCGCGACGCAACCATCCCGCCCTGCGCGTCATAGGCGACCACCTGCGTCTGCCCGCCGACGCCGCGCGCCGCCAGCCGGGCGGCAAACTCCGCGGCGCCGGGCAGGGGATGCCGGCCGTTGCCGTCCTGCTTCGGTCCGGAGAGTTCACGGTCGAGGTGCAGGAAATGCGCGCCGGGAATGTGCCCCGCCGCGTAGGCCGCGCGGCCCCATTCCGGATTAACCAGATCGTGGCGGCAATCGAAGATGACCCAGTCGGGATTGCCGAGTTGGTCGGCCAGGGCCGCGGTGGTGACCAGCGTAGTGCGCAGCACCGACTACAAGCCCTCGGGAAGATTGCGCCGCAGGTACTCGTGGAAGTGCATCATGCCGTCCTCCATGGGGGACTGGTAGGGCCCCACTTCGTTGATGCCGCGCTCATGGAGTGCGCGGCGGCCGCGATCCATGCGCAGCGCAATGAGGTCGTCCTCATGCGCCGTTTCGAGGTAAGCGGCATGCTCCGCCTCGACGAATTCGCGCTCGAACAATGCAATCTCTTCCGGGTAATAATATTCCACCACGTTGGTGGTCACGGTGGGCGAACGCGGCAGCAAGGTGCTGACGATCAGCACATGCGGGTACCACTCCAGCATCACGTTCGGGTAGTAGAGCATCCAGATCGCGCCGTATTTCGGCGTCTTGCCGTTGCTGTATTTCTTGATTGCCTCGTGCCAGCGTGCATAGACCGGCGTGCCGGGCTTGTCCAGGCCGTTGCGCACGCCGACCACCTGGGCCGAATACGCCGCGCCGATTTCCCAGCTCAGATCCTCGCAGGTGACGAAGTTGCCCAGGCCGGGATGAAATGGCACGACGTGGTAGTCCTCAAGGTAGACCTCGATGAAGCTCTTCCAGTTCTGCCTGTAATCGGTGATGTCGACGCGATCCAGCATGTGGCCGGAGAAGTCGAAATCCGGCGCGAGCGAGAAATCCGCCAGATCCCCGGCGATGTCGCGCTTGCCCTGAAACAGCAGGCCCTGCCAGTTCTGCAGCGGCGTCTTCTCCAGGTTGAGGCAGGGGTTGTCGGGAAAATGCGGCGCGCCCAGCAACCGGCCTTCCATGTCGTAGGTCCAGCGGTGCAGCGGGCAGACGATGTTGCGGGTGTTGCCGCGGCCCTCGAGCAGGATCGACTGCCGATGGCGGCACACATTGGAAAGCAGTTCGACCCCGCGCGGACCGCGCACCAGCACCTTGCCATCGTTCATCCATGACAGCGAATGGTAGTCGCCGCGCTGCGGCACCATCAGCTCGTGTCCGACGTACTGGGGTCCCATGCCGAACAGGAATTTTTGTTCGAGCGCCAGCACCTTTTCGTCGAAATACCACGAGACGGGAATTTGCGTCGTACTGGGTTGCAGCGTGCGCAGGCTGAGAAGATCCGACATTCCGGCGGCGCCTCCCTTTTTCTTGAACAAAAAAGTTGCGGGATGATAGCAGGGGACGTCGAAAAAGGGGCGGAAAGAGCGGCCGCTTTACGCAATTGTTTCTTCGTTCCCGGATTCGCAATACCAATACCTTCGAGCAGGCCGACCTTGTTACCCGCTCATGCGTAGAGGAAATGGGGGTGGCATCGCAAATTGCAATGCGCCGGGCGCGGACCGGAAATCTCGACCGGACGGAGGTGCAGAGACAGCCGCGTTCGCGGCATTTGACCGACTTACTTCCATCGGCTACTGTTGGCGCTTTACTGTCTTCGCGTCCCCAGCGGCTCAGCCGTTTGCGCAGGCCGCACGCGCGTAATGTCCAAACTCCCCAAGCAGGACCAAAGCGAATCGCAAACTTTCGAGGCCGCGCTGGCGGAACTCGAAAAAATCGTTTCTGGCATGGAGTCGGGCCAACTGCCGCTGGAGCAGTCGCTGGCTGCGCACAAACGCGGGCTCGAACTGGCGCAGTATTGCCAGTCGATGCTTGCCCAGGCGCAGCAGCAGGTCAAAGTCCTGGAGGAAAACGCGCTGAAATCCTTTCCCGGTGTCCAGTCCGACCGCTGAATTCACCGCCTGGATGGGCAGGATGCAGGCGCGAACGGAAGCGGCGCTGCATCGTTTGCTGCCCGATGCGGGTGTCGTGCCGCAGCGACTCCATGAAGCGATGCGCTACGTGACCCTCGGCGGCGGCAAGCGCGTGCGGGCGTTGCTGGTGTATGGCGCCGGCGAAGCGGCTGCATCCGGGACCGCGGCTGCCCGGTCCGAACTCGAAAAACTTGATGTCATTGCCTGCGCGGTCGAATGCATCCACGCCTATTCGCTGGTGCATGACGACATGCCCTGCATGGATGACGACGTGCTTCGCCGGGGCAAGCCGACCTGCCATATCGAATACGACCAGGCCACCGCGCTGCTGGTGGGCGACAGCCTGCAGTCGTTCGCCTTCCAGTTGCTGGCGGACCAGCCGCTGGCGGGCAATCCGGCGGTTCAGCTCGACATGGTGAAGACCCTCGCGCTGGCGAGCGGCAGCAGAGGCATGGCGGGCGGCCAGGCGATCGACCTTGCCAGCGTCGGCAAGACGCTCACCCTGCCGGAACTGGAACTGATGCACATTCACAAGACCGGTGCGCTGATCCGGGCGGCGGTTGCACTCGGCGCCCGTTGCGGTTCCCTGGCCGCAGAACGCTGGGCGGCGCTCGATCATTATGCGAAATGTGTCGGCCTGGCGTTCCAGGTGGTGGACGATGTGCTCGACCGCGATGCCTCGACCGCGACGTTGGGTAAAACCGCCGGCAAGGATGCCGCGCAGGGCAAGCCCACTTACGTCAGCCTGCTTGGCCTCGCGCGTGCCCGCGAGCTGTCGGAAGAACTGCGAATGCAAGCCCAGGCTGCACTGGCCGCGTTCGGCCCGGACAGCCGGCGGCTTTCGGAACTGGCTGATTTCATCGTCCTGCGAAAGTTTTGAGGAAGTACGGGATAATCCTCCCTGTTGCGCATTGAATTTCCGCAATCCCGTTGTTTCAACAATGGCATCGCTGGCATCGCTGGCATGGCGTGGGGCGCATAAGGACGGCGCGGCAGTTCGATGGTCGCGCCCGATCGCAGCGTCCCGGCGCAGTTTCCCTGCGGCGGACCGCCACTATCCAAGGGGAACCGGCATCCGTGAGCACCATCCAGCATGCATCCGATCTGCCCGGCGACCCGCCGCTCAGTGGTCAACTGAGTGGTCAACTCAGTGGCCAACTCAGTGGCCAACTGAGTGGTCCGCCGGGCCCGGGCGGGCAGACTGCGGGACAGCGGGAATATGACCCCACCATGTATGAGTTGCTGAAGACCATCAACAGCCCGGCCGACCTGCGCAAGCTCGAACGCAAGTCGCTCGAGCAACTGCGCGATGAACTGCGCGCATTCGTGCTCGATTCGGTCAGCAAGACCGGCGGCCACCTTTCTTCGAACCTCGGCACGGTGGAACTGACCATCGCTTTGCATTACGTCTTCAACACGCCGCACGACCGGCTGGTGTGGGACGTCGGCCACCAGACCTATCCCCACAAGATACTCACCGGGCGGCGCGAGCAGATGAAACGGCTGCGCATGTTCGGCGGCATCTCCGGATTTCCGCGGCGCGGTGAAAGCGAATACGACACCTTCGGCACCGCGCATTCCAGCACCTCGATTTCGGCGGCGCTTGGCATGGCCCAGGCGGCCAAGCTGCGCGCGGCATTGCCGGAAAACGCGGGGGCGCCGCCGCAGCGCGTGGTGGCCATCATCGGCGACGGCGCGATGTCCGCGGGCATGGCGTTCGAAGCCATGAACAACGCCGGCGTCATGGACACCAACCTGCTGGTGATACTTAACGACAACGACATGTCGATCTCCCCGCCCGTCGGCGCGCTCAACCAGTACCTGGCGCGGCTGATGTCGGGCCGCTTCTATGCGGCGGCGCGCAAGGCGGGCGAGAAAGTGCTGGCCAGGGTGCCGAGCGTCTGGGAAATCGCCAAGCGCGTCGAAGAACATGCCAAAGGCATGGTCATGCCTTCGACGCTGTTCGAGGAATTCGGCTTTAACTACATCGGGCCGATAGACGGCCATGATCTCAATTCGCTGATTCCCACGCTGAAGAATGTGCGGGAACTCAAAGGGCCGCAGTTCCTGCATGTGGTGACGCGCAAGGGACAGGGCTATACCCAGGCCGAGGCCGATCCGGTGCTGTACCACGGTCCGGGTAAATTCGATCCCGCCGAAGGCATCAAGAAATCCCCGGGCGGCAAGACGACCTACACCCAGGTGTTCGGCGACTGGCTGTGCGACACCGCGAAAGCCGATTCGCGCCTGATCGGCATCACGCCGGCCATGCGCGAAGGCTCTGGCATGGTCCGGTTCGAGCGGGAATTTCCCGACCGGTATTTCGATGTCGGCATCGCCGAGCAGCACGCGGTCACGTTTGCCGCGGGCCTGGCGAGCGAAGGATTCAAGCCGGTGGTGGCGATCTATTCGACCTTCCTGCAGCGCGGCTACGATCAGCTCATCCACGACTGCGCCATCCAGAATCTGCCCATCGTGTTCGCGCTCGACCGGGCCGGCCTGGTGGGCGGCGACGGCGCCACTCATAACGGCGCCTTCGATCTGGCCTTCCTGCGCTGCGTGCCCAACATGGTGGTGATGACGCCCGCCGACGAGAATGAATGCCGGCAGATGCTGCACACCGCATTCGGACTCGATCAGCCTGCTGCGGTCCGTTACCCGCGCGGCGCCGGGCCTGGTGTGCCGGTGGTGAAGGAAATGCAGGCGCTGCCGGTGGGCCGCGGTGAAATCCGGCGGCGCAGTTCGATCGACGGCGCGGGCGCGGGCGGACGGAAAAACATCGCCATCCTGGCGTTCGGCTCGCTGCTGCAGGCGGCGCTCGGTGCGGCTGAAGAACTCGATGCGACGGTCGCCAACATGCGTTTCGTCAAGCCCATCGACGATGCGCTTGTGGCCGAACTCGCCCGCGATCACGCATTGCTGGTGACCGTCGAGGAACATGTGGTGATGGGCGGCGCGGGCAGTGCGGTCGCCGAATCGCTGGCGCGGCAGAACCTGGCCGTGCCGCTGCTGCAACTGGGGCTCCCGGACCGGTTCGTCGATCATGGCGACCAGGCGCAGTTGCTCGCCTGGGTGGGGCTTGACAGAAACGGCATCCTCGCCTCGATCCGGGCGCGCCTGGCATGACAGCGGGCGCGGGGCTCTCGCCGGCACGGGTCCCGCGGGACATCCCCTTCGGGCCGGCGCAAGCGGGCGCGCCCCGCGGCGCGGCACCGGTCCGCGCGAGCCGCACAGCGGCCTCATGATAAGATTCTACGATCGATAGACGCTCCGCAGTTACCCGGCCCGTGAGGCGTGATTTCCGGCAAGCAGGCGTCGCCCACCAAGGACCAGACATGAACACCCGTGATCCCCTTGCCATCCCCGATGTTCAGGGTTCGGCAGACCGCAGAAAGTTGACGATCGACAAGGTCGGCATCAAGGCCATTCGTCATCCGATTCGCGTGGCCGAGCGCGGCGGCGGGGTGCAGCACACCATTGCGACCTTCAACATGTACGTCGGCCTGCCGCACCAGTTCAAGGGCACGCACATGTCGCGTTTCGTCGAGATTCTCAACGCCCACGAGCGCGAGATTTCGGTGGCCTCGTTCGAGCTGATGCTGGATGAGATGCTGACGCGCCTGGAAGCCGAGTCGGGACACATCGAGATGAACTTCCCTTATTTCATCAACAAGGCGGCACCGGTATCCGGGGTGCAAAGCCTCATGGACTACGACATCACCTTTACCGGCGACATCGGCGCCGGCCGCAAGAAGCGCATGACCATGAAGGCGGTGGTGCCGGTCACCAGCCTGTGTCCGTGCTCCAAGAAAATTTCCGAGTACGGCGCGCACAACCAGCGCTCCCATGTGACCATCGCGGCGCGCACCAGGGGCTTCGTCTGGATCGAGGAACTGGTGGAGTACGCCGAAAAGCACGCTTCATGCGAACTGTACGGGCTGCTGAAGCGTCCCGATGAAAAATTCGTCACCGAGCGCGCCTACGACAATCCGAAGTTCGTCGAGGATCTGGTGCGGGACATTGCCGCCGACCTGAACCGGGACAAGCGCATCGAGTGGTACGTGGTCGAGTCGGAAAATTTCGAGTCGATACACAACCACTCCGCCTACGCGCTGATCGAGCGGGACAAGACAAGGAAATAGTCGCGGCTGCCGCTCAAAACCGCTTGGTCAAGGTCATTGTCTGCCCTTCGCGCCGCATTTCCATGCGGTTGAGGAAAGTCATGCCGAGCAGGGCCATCGGCATGGCGTTGCCCTCCATCACCACCGCCTCCACCCCGTTCAGCGAGATGTCGCCGATACGCACCGTGTCAAGGGTGATGCGATAGCCGCCGGCAATACCGTTCGCGGTGCTCATTCTGACCGCGTTCCCGCGCTGGTATTCGACCCCAAGCCGGCGCGCATCCGCCGCAGGCAGCGCAATCACGGTGGCGCCGGTGTCAAGGAGAAAGCGGATGCTGCCGCCGTTGATCTGGCCTTCGACGATGAAATGGCCACGCCAATCGGCGTTGAGCACCACCGACTGTCTGCCCGGGGAGGGGGCAGAGGCATGATGCTGGCCCATCTTGAGCGCCTTGCGCTTGCCGTCGATCTCGATGATCGCACCGTCGCGTTCGACCGAGACCACCATCACGCCTTCAGCGGTTTTCTGGCCGATCGCCAGGGTACGTGGTGCGCCGCCGTTGATCTGTACTACGGCCTTGGAGGGGAACAGCCCGACCACGGTCACATCAGTGGCTTGCGCGAAGCCCGCAAAGCATAGCGGCAGGACTGCTATAAGATATCGCGAACTTTTCATTGCGATTCCCCTCCCGGAATGAAACCTGTTGCGATTTTGCGGCACAGCCCCACTGAAGGGCCGGGCTATTTTGCCACATACCTCGATCGCCACGGCGTGGCCTGGCGGGTCATCGGGATCGACGCCGGGGAGCCGGTACCGGTATATCCGGAGGAGTTCTCCGGGGTGGTGCTGATGGGTGGCCCGATGAGCGTCAACGATCCGCTGCCATGGATCGAGCCGGTGCTGGGACTGATACGCGCAGCAGCCGGCCGGGACATTCCGGTCCTGGGACATTGCCTCGGCGGCCAGTTGATGTCGCGGGCGCTCGGCGGAGCGGTGTCGCGCAACCGCGTCAAGGAAATCGGCTGGGGCGAGGTCACGGTCGCCGATACTCAGGAGGCGCGCCGCTGGTTCGGCGAGCACAGCGGATTCCTGTCGTTCCACTGGCATGGCGAGACATTCACCATCCCCGAGCGCGCCACCCGCATCGCCTCCAGCGCGTACTGCGCCAACCAGGCGTTCGCGCTCGGCCCGCACCTCGCCTTGCAGTGCCACGTGGAAATGACCCCCGATTTGATCCGCGCCTGGATCGCCGATTGGTCACAAGAGGTCACTGTCCTGTCGAAGCTCGCCGCTTCGGTTCAGACACCTGCGCAAATGGAACAGGACATCGACGCCAGAACGCGCGCGCTGAATGCCGTGGCGGACCGGCTGTATGATCGCTGGATTGAAGGACTGAAGTATTGAATAGCCGATCGAGGGTTGACGCCGTTCAATCCCGGAAATTATTGAACTGCACCGGGAAGTCCTTGACCGTACTGCGTACCAGCGCGATCGCCGCCTGCAAGTCGTCTTTCTTCGCACCCGAGACGCGTACCGCGGTGCCCTGAATGCTCGCCTGGACCTTTATCCTGGCGTCCTTCACCGCTTTCACGATCTGCTTGGCTTTGTCCTGCTCGATGCCTTCCTTGACCTTGATGATCTGCTTCACCCTGGTGCCGCCGATTTTCTCCATCGCCTGCTGGTCGAACTGGCGGCTGTCAACGCCGCGTTTCGAACATTTTCCGACGAACAGGTCCATCACCTGGCGCAGCTTGAATTCGTCATCGCCGTACAAGGTGATCGTCAGTTCGTTCTGCTCGACGCGCGAGTCCGAGCCCTTGAAGTCAAAGCGGTTGGCGATTTCCTTGTTGGACTGGTCAACGGCGTTCTTCAGCTCGACCTTGTTGACTTCGGAAACGATGTCGAACGAGGGCATGGCAGTTCCAGTTCCGCAGGGTGGACGCAAATTATATCTAACGCTCGGGACGAGCGCCGCTCCGGGACAGCATGCATAGCGTGCCTGCCAGCGGGAACGCAGCGAGAAGAATGAAGGCGTTGCCGAAACCCCAGGTCGCGGCGGCAATGCCATACATGACCGGGGCGACAATCAGCCCGGCGGTGCCGGGCAGGAAGATCACGCCGATGATGCGGGCCACCTCGTCCGGCGGAGACAGGCGCGCCACCTCGGCGAGGAATACGCCGTTCCAGCCGCCGCCCGTCAAGCCGAAGACGAAGCACAGCAGCCCGAGCATCGAGGTGCTCATGGCCGTGCCCGATGACCCGAGCAGCACCGCGCACAGGGTCATCGCGGCGCCGATCGCCGCGAGCAGCGCCGAGGCGCTCATCAGCCGCCCCGACACCATCCCCCACAGCAGGCGTCCGATCAGGCCGCCCGCCTGCGACACGGCGAGAAACACACCAGCGGCGGCGAGCGAGTCGCCGCGTTCCTTGACCAGAAAACTGACGAGGAACGCATTGAGGCTGATCTGCATGGTGAGAAAACCGAACGAGGCGATGGCGGCGCGCAGCAGCGGCCAGCTGCGCCAGATCAGCGACACCGTTTCGCCAAACGTGGTGCTGCGCGAGGAGGGGCGCACCGGGTAAAGTGAATCGAACCGGGCGCGCGGCCGCTGCATCGCGCACGCAAACGCCACCAGAAACACCGCGACGCAACCCATGGCGCCGCGCCAGCCAATCAGCGGCAGCAGAAACGGGAACAGGACGCCGGAGACGATGCCGCCGACCTGGGCGCCGGTCTGCTTGAATGAAAAAATGAACGGCTGCTGCCTGGCCGGCGTGATCCGTACCAGCAGGTAGGAGCTGGCGGGCGTCTCGACGCCGAAGGCGAACCCCACCATGATCGCAGTAAGCAGCAGCATGCCCGGCAGGCCGGTGCCGCCGAACAGCATCCCGGCCGCGCACAACAGCAGGCACAACTGCGTTATCCCCATTGCGCCGCAACGGCTGAGCGCCGCGCCGGCCAGCACCGAGGTGAGGAGCGAGGCGATCCAGGTCAGGGCCACATACGGGCCGACCAGGGTGGTCGACACGCCCAGATCCTCTGCGATCGCCGGCGCCATGACCGGCACGGCGAACATGCCGATGGTGCACATTATCATGGCGCCGTTGAACCACAGTGCCGCAGCGAACGATTCCCTCACGGCCCGGGCAGCGAGTGCGCGCCGCCTGTGCCGGAACTCAAGCCCCGCCCCGGAAACATGAATAGCCCCACGGGGTCATTTTGAACGGCAGGCGGCAATGCTGGGCGGCGTCGGCAATGTTGAAGCGATACGGCACGACTTCGAGGAATGGCAGCGCCGGCAGGCTCACGCCGGCCATCCGGTAGAAGTCGCCGACGTAGAACAGCGCCTCGTAGGTGCCCGGAACGCAGTGCCCGGCAAGCAGCGGATCATCCAGCGTGCCTTTCGCCGACAGCTGGCCGCTCGATACCAGCTTGCGCGGCGCGAGATGCCACAACTCGACGCGCATGCCCGCGGCAACGACGCCGCGCGATACGTCCACACCCTCGATCGAAATGCCGGGCATGCACTCAGCTCCCGCGAAAGAGGTTGTAGCACCACGGAAAAACCTGCAGCCGGCGTGTCGGCCGGTTCAGCCAGTCGGCGACGTATGCTTTCACCCAGTGTCCCCTTGTCGCCTGTACATCCGGCTTCATCGGCATGCGCAAACTGGTCTCGGTTTCCGGCTGGGCCAAGCACTGCATGGTGTATGAGTTCGAATCGGTGGCGGCGATGCTGGAGAACTATCCAAGGTACTGCAGAATCAGACACCCGAGGCCGACGCCTCGAACCGGCAGGTCATGGCGAAAAGCATTCATGGCCCCGGGTCGCCCAACGTGTCGCGGCGGCTCTGGTCCGCCGTCAAGGCTTAGCTTATATGGACGCGTCCCGGGAAGATGTTGAGGATTGCCGCCGGGCTCTGCACGAGGCGCGTCGTGAACAGCCCGGCGTTGTCGAACAGGATGCTGCCGGCTCGTCTCCTTAATCCAGCTTCGCGCGCGGGCCGTAAAACCTGATCACGTTGTCGCGGAACAGGCCCTGTTTCGCCTCATCGGAGAGTTCCTCGTGCTCCAGCAGCTCTGCTATCTCGCGCTTGCCGCGTTCGAGGTTCGTTTCGTGGGGGAAATCGGTGGCGAACAGCAGCGCCTGGTGCCCGATGCGCTTGACGGCGTAGGGCAGCGTGACCTCCCCGCCCTCGCAGTTGAAGTAGATATTCCCGGAACGAATGTACTCGCTCGGCTTTTTCTTCAGCCAGTCGGAGAATTCCTTGTATTGCTTTCCCGACCAGATTTCGTAGGAACGATCGAGCCGGTCCATGATGTAGGGCACCCAGCCGGCGCCGGCCTCCAGGTAGGCGACGCGCAGCTTCGGGAATTTCTCGAACACGCCCTCCATCACCATGCTGGTGAGCTGGATGATCTGCGCGATCGGGTGCTCGAGCGCGTGGGTCTGCGCAAAGCGGGTGAAGAAGTTGATGCCGAGGCTGGTAGACGCCGCGCCGTGCAGCGCGATCGGGACATCGAGGCGCTGGGCCTCCTCGTAGAGCGGCCAGAAGTCGCTGTGGCCGAGGGGCTTGCGGACGCCGAGCTCGGCGTTGTTGGCGGTCAGCACCGCGCCCACCATGCCGAGTTCCAGAACGGCGCGGCGCAGCTCCTTCACCGCCTCGGGCACGTCCTGGATCGGCACCAGCGCCACCGCCTTGAGGCGGGGGCTTACCTTGTGGAACTTGTCGGTGAACCAGTTGTTGTAGGCGCGCGCCAGCGGCACCGCCCAGGTCGGGTCCTGGATCGAGCCGAAGGCGAGGCCCGCGGTGGGATAGAGCACCGTGCTCTCGATCCCGGTGCCATCGAGAAAATCGAGCCACGTCCTGGCGTCGATGGTGTATTCCTTGTGGATGCCCAGGCGGCTGATGATGGCGCCGCGTTGATAGCCGTCGAGGGTCGGGAAGAACGGAAAGCCGAGCATGCCCTCGTTACCTTTGTAGGGGGGTTCGAGGTATTCGAACAGCTCCGAGTCGCGCTCGATCAGGTGTCCGTCTGCGTCCAGAATCTTGCCTTTCAGTTTCATCGCTGTTGCTCCTTTGGAAAAACGTCGATTGTTCCGAGGTAAGCCGCCTTCACTTCTTCACTCTGCCACAGATCGGCGCCCGCGCCGCTCAGCACCACCTCGCCGCCGCGCAGCACCAGTCCGCGGTCCGCCAGCTCGATCGCCTTCTTCGCATTCTGCTCGACCAGCAGGATCGAAATCCCCTGGTCGCGCAACCGTCCGATGACTTCGAAAATCTGCTTCACAATGATAGGCGCAAGACCGAGCGAGGGTTCATCCAGCATCATGAAGCGCGGCTTTGACATCAGCGCGCGGCCGATCGCCAGCATCTGCTGCTCCCCGCCGGAGAGCGAGCCGGCGGCCTGCGAGCGCCGCTCGCGCAGTATGGGGAACAGTTCGTGGACATGGTCGGTCGCGCCCTGCAGGGCCGTTCGATCGCCGCGTCGCAGGTAGCCGCCGAGCAGCAGGTTCTCCTCGACTGTCATGCCGGCCAATATCTGGCGCCCCTCCGGAACCTGGACCAGCCCGAGCGCGGTGCGCCGGTGCGGCGCCACGCCGGCGAGGCTGCGGCCCTCGAAGGTAATCGAGCCGCGCGCGAGCGGCAGCAGGCCCGAAATGACGCGCAACAAGGTCGACTTGCCGGCGCCGTTCACGCCGAGCACGGCAACGATCTCGAGCGCGTCAACGGCGAAGCTCACGCCCTTGAGCACCGGCGGGGCGTCGTCGTATCCCGCCCAGACATTGTCGAGAATAAGCATGGCTAGACGCCCAGGTAGGCCTCGAGCACCTGCGGATTGCCGCGCACCGCCTCGGGACTGCCGTCGGCGATCTTGCGGCCGAAATTGACCACGATCACCTCGTCGGAAATGTCCATGACGAAATCCATGTCGTGCTCGACCAGCAGCACGGTGGTGCCCGCCTCGCGCAGATCGCGGATGAGCCGCTTGAAATCCTGCTTCTCGGCATTGTTGAGTCCCGCCGCGGCCTCGTCAAGGAGCAGCAGGGCAGGACCGGCGGACGCTGCGCGCAGCAGCTCGACCAGCTTGCGGTGGCCATACGCCAGAGCGCTGACCGGCTGATCCGCGGCGGCGTCGAGCCGCACCGCGTGCAGCCAGCGCCGCGCCTCGTGCTCGAGCCGGCGCTCGCGGGAGAGCGCACCCGGCGTGGGCAGCGCGGCGCGCACAAACTCCATCAGCGAGCCTTCCGATCCTTTGTCGCAGCCGACCATCACGTTCTCCACGACGTTCAGCTCCGAGAACAAGCGGATGTTCTGGAACGTGCGCCGCAGGCCGAGGCGCGCGATCTCATCGCTGCGCAGCCGCTCCACCGGCCGGCCGGCGAACTCGACCCGGCCGCTCTCCAGCGGATGGACGCCGCTGATGGCGTTGAGCAGCGTGGTTTTGCCGGCGCCGTTCGGGCCGATCAGGCTCTTGATGCGGCCGCTGGCAAGCTCGAAGCTCACCCCATCCAGTGCGCGCAGGCCGCCGAAACTGCGCACCGCGTCGTTCACGCGCAGGCCGCCGCTCGCGTCCGGCGCCGCCGCGGGAAGCGCCCCCGCTTCTGTCTGGAGGAGAGGGGCGGGCTTTTTCCTGCGGAACAGCGCCGCCAGACCCTTCGGAAAAAGGAACAGGATGAGGGTGAACACCAGGCCGCTGAACAGTATCTTGTAGCCGTGCAGCGGCCCGCTTACCTCGGGAAGCAGGCGCAATACGAACGTGCCGATCAGGCCGCCCCAGATGCTCCCTTCCCCGCCAAGAAAGAGCATCAACAGCATCTCCAGCAGCGCCGACAGCGAGAAGCTCTCCGGATGCAGCGCGCCAAAGTACACCGCGAACAGCGACCCGGCGATCGAGGCGTAGGCCGCGCTCAGCGCGAACACGTTCGCCTTGAGCCGCATCACGTCGATGCCGTTGGCCGCTGCGCTCACCTCGTCGCTGCGGATGGCGCGCAGCGCCCGGCCGACCCGCGACCGGGACAGATTCAGCGCGAACCAGAACAGCACCGCCGCCACGATCCACACCAGCACGGTGAAGGCCGTCTGCGAGGAGAGCGCAATGCCGAAGAATGCCGGCCGCGGCACGCCGCCCAGGCCCGCATCGCCCCCGGTCACCGGGCTCCAGACGGTGATGATGGCGTGCACCATGATGCCCAGCGCCAAGGTGCCCAGCATGAAATAAAGGCCGGTGAGCCGCAGCACGATGCGCCCGAAGCCCAGGGCGAGCACCATGTTCAGCGCCAGCGCACACAGCGCGCCGAGCCAGGGTGACCAGCCAAAGTGCTTGAACAGGATCGCCACCCCGTAGGCGCCGATGGCGAAAAACCCCTGATGACCGAGCGACAGCTGGCCGGCCAGGCCGTACAGCAGGTCCAGGCCCATCACCAGGATGAAGAAGATCGCCGTGGTCACCAGGGTGTCGGTGTAGAACCACGGGGTCTTCAACAGCAGGTAGGAAAGCGGCGGCAGGGCGACGAGCACGACGAAGAACGCCAGGTTTCGCCGCAGCAGCAATGCCCAGCCGCTTTGCTCGGTCATCGGCGCGCGGCAAAGATGCCCTGCGGCCGGAACACCAGGATGGCGATCAGCGCCGCCATCGGCACCACCTGCTTGAGCAGCCCCCCGGTCATGCCGGGAAAAAGCAGCAGCAGGTTTTCCAGCAGGCCGAGCAGCAGCCCGCCCGCGAGCGGACCGGCGACCTCCTCCTCGCCGCCGATGAGGTAGGCGAGCACGCCTTTCAGCATGAAAAAGCCGCCCATCTGGTAATCGATCCAGGTAACCGGGCTCACCAGCAGGCCGGCCAGCGCCCCGACCGCCGCGCTCAGCATGAAGGCCGCTGCGCCGATGCGGCGCGCATTGATGCCGAGCAGGCAGGCGGTGGCCGGATTTTCGGCGCAGGCGCGCATGGCGCGGCCGCTCCAGGAGTAGCGGAAGAAGAAATGCAGGCCCAGGGCGATGGCAAGCGCCGCAGCCAGCATCCACACCGCCTGCCACATCACCACAGCGCCGAACAGCGTGAACACGCCGGGGTGGATCGCCGGCGCACGCCGCGGGTCGGGTCCCCAGGCGAGAAACGCCACGCCCTCGAACAGCACCAGCAGCGCCAGCGTGGTGAGCACGGCGGTATCCAGCGACACCGGCTGCCACGGCCGCACGCGGAAATTCAGCAGGCGCTCGGTGGCGAAGCCCAGCAGCGCGATGGCGACCAGCACCGCCGGCGCCGCCAGCGCCGCGTGCCAGCCCCAGGTTTCGGCAAAGGTCAGGAACAGAAAACCGCCGAACAGCACGCACGAGCCGTGGGCCAGGTTGAGGATGCGCGTCGCCATCATCACCAGGCTGAAACCGAGCGCGATCAGGGCGTAGATGCCGCCCTGCGAGAGCCCGGTGAAGACAACCTGGAGGAACTGCTCCATTTGCCCGAGAGCCGTCGCGGCTTTAGCGGGCGAGGAACTTGAGCTGGCGCAATTCGGCCTGGACGTCCGCGTCCTTGATCTTCAGCCGGTCGAAGCTCTCCTTGACATAGCCCTTGAAGACGAACTTGCCGCCCTCGATCGTGGCGACCACCGTGTCGTGGGGATCGGTGCCATAGCCGTCGTCGAGCGTGCGGTTGAAGCGCGTCCCCTGGCGGCCCATGAGATTTTTCTGCTGGGTGCGGATATGGTCGGCGATTTTCGCCGGGTCCGGCCCCACCGCTTTCAGGGCTTCGACGATCGGCATGGCCATGTCGTACCCTACGCCGCTGGGCATTGCCGGCAGCTCGCTGTTGAGCGCCCGGTAGTCCTTGACGAACTGCTGGATGATCTCGTAGAACGGATCACTCTTGGGCAGCGTGTCGGCCACCGCCAGGCGGCCGGTGGCGAGGTAGGTGCGTTTGCCGCTGTCCGATCCGACGTCCTTGATCAGTTCCGGGATGACGTTGCCGCCGAGATACGCCATGGGCACCTTCAGACCCGCCAGCTCGGCCTGATTGAGGGCAATGTTGCCGAACGGGCCGCTTCCCCAGACCAGCAACCCCTCCAGGGGCGGTTTTATGGCCGCCAGTTGCCGCAGCGAGGGCAGCAGGTCCCGGTCCGACATCGGTTGGGACACAATCTGCACCACCTCGATTCCGACCAGCCTGCCGACGGCTTGGACAACCTTGTTCACCGCCTGGCCGAACACGTCGGAGCTGCTCATCATGCCGATCCGGTTGACCTTGAGCTTGTCCTTGAAATGGGCCAGGACCATCGCCATGGCGTAGCCGTGTGAACCCCAGGCGCTGACCAGGTAATCCCGGTGCTTGGGCTCGATCAGCTCATAGATGCCGGGCGCGGCCACGGAAGGGATCTTCATTTCACTCGGCACGCCCGACATGCCCAGCGTCACCAATATGCTGTCCGGGCCGATCACCGCCACCACCTTGTCTTCCTGGGCCAGACGGCGGTAGAGGCTGGCGGCGCGGTCGGGTTTTCCTTCGGTGTCGTAGCTGACGATCTCGATGGGGCGTCCCTTGATCCCGCCGGCCTTGTTCACCTGCTCGATCAGCACTTTCGCGCCCTTCGCCTCATACCTTGCGAACAGCGCCGACGGGCCGACGTAGGTGAGCAGCATGCCGACCTTGATCGGCTCCTGCGCCAGCGCCGGAAATGCGGTTGCGAGAATTACGCCAAGAAGCCCATGCCGCCAGGTCCGAATCATTGCTGTCCTCCCCCCGTGAGTGATGCTAAAACGCAAATGGATAGATCAGGATGCAGATCAGATGAAGGTCATGCCGCCATCGGGCTGCAGGTTCTGGCCGGTGATGTACGCCGCTTCCTCCGAGCACAGGAACAGCATCGGCTTGGCGAGGTCGTGCAGCGTGCCCTGGCGTTTGAGCGACTGGCGCGCCGTGTACTCCTTGAAGCGCTCGCTCGGCACCGACGGCCGCTCCACTTCCGTCTCCATCACACCGGGCCAGAAACAGTTGACCGTGACGTTCCATGGCCCGAGTTCGCGCGCCATGGAGTGCGTCATGCCGACCACCGCGCTCTTGGTGGTGATGTAGTGCAGGTAGTTCGGCAGGCCCATGACCCAGGTCGATGAGGAGACGTTGATGATGCGGCCCCAGCGCCGTTCCTGCATCGCCGGCACCACCGCCCGGGCGCAGAACATCGAGCCGGTGATGTTGACGTCCACGGCGCGCTTCCATTCCTCGACCGGCAATTCCCAGAACGGCGCCATGGTGATGCGCGAGAACACCGCGGCATTGTTGATCAGGCAGTCGATGCGGCCGAACTCGCGCAGGGTGCGCTCGGCCAGGTGCGTCGCCGAGCCGAGATCGGCGACGTCGGTCTGCACCGCCAGCGAGCGCCCCTGTTTCGCGCGCACCTCCTGCGCCACGCGCTCGCCGGCCTCGCCGCTGATCTCGGCGATCACCGGGACCGCGCCCTGTGCCGCGAAGTAGTGGGCGAAGGCGCGGCCGATGCCCTGTCCGCCCCCGGTGATGATCACCACCCGGTCGCGGAGGCTGGCGTAGGTCGCCGACTTGTCAACCTCGATATCGATGTAGTCACTGGTGTTGGCCATGGCGCTCTACTTGATCCCGTAAAGAGTTTTGGTGTTGCCGGAGAGGATCTTGCGCTTGATCTCGTCGGTGTAGCGGGTGTCGGCGAGAAACTCCGGCACGTCGCCTTCGATCTGTTCCTCCGAGGGCTCGTGCGGAAAGTCCGAGGCGTAGATGACGCGGTCCGAGCCGATCGCGTCGATCACGTACTTCAGGCTGTTTTCGCCCATCTCGCACGATACCCAGATGCTGTCGGTGTCGCGGAAGATATCCGAGGGCTTGCGCTTCATTTTCTTGCGTATCCCTATGCCGAACACCGAGTCGTATTCGTAATCGAGCCGGTCCATCATGAACGGCACCCAGGCGCAGCCGCCTTCCAGGAAAACGAACTTGAGCTTCGGGAAGGTTTCAAACACGCCCGAGAACATCATGTCGGTGAGGTGGATCATCAGCGGGAACGGGTGCTCGAGGGCGTGCACCTTGAGGAACGGCCTGAGATGGTCAAGCCCGAAGCCCTTGCTGGGTGCGCCGTGGAAGGCGAGCACCATGTTCTGGCGCTCCGCTTCTTCGTAGAACGGAAAGTAGAATTCGTCGCCATAGGAGCGGGCGTTTCCGGTGACCGTCGGCAGCAGCATTGCCGGGAAATTCTTGCGCTCGGTCGCGCAGCGAATCAACTCACGCTTGGCGGCGCCGATGTCGTTGATCGACATCAGGCCCACGCCGTGGAGCCGCGCATCCTTTCTGGTGTACTCGCCCTCCAGCCAGTTGTTGTAGGCGGTTGCGGCGGCTGTCTGGAAGTCGTGGCTCTGCATCAGGCCGAAAGCGAGCGCCGCGGTCGGGTAGAGCACGCTCCCCTCGAGCCCGACCTTGTCGAGTATCTCGCCCCAGACCTTGGCGTCGGTATGCCAGGCGGAGCGCTCCGGGTCGCCCTCCTTGACGATGGCGCTGCGGGACCATCCGTCGAGGCTGGGGAAGATGGTGAGCCCCGAAAGCCGCCTGTTGCCCTTCCACTCGCCCTCGAAGTACTTGTCGAGTTCGGCGTCGTTTTCGAGGACGTGTCCGTCGCCATCAAAAGCCTTGAAATCGTGCAGTGCCATAGCGCTCCTCCTGTTGTTGTCCGGAAGCTACGAACTGATGCCGCCCGCATAGTGGATCCGGTCGATCAGGACGTTCGCGTCTTGCGCTTCGCAGCGCGTGAACAGCGCCGTCGTCCGGCGTCGCTGCGCGGCATTCCCCGCTATGATCGGCTGGTGCACGAGCCGCCGGAAGAAGAATACAGACGCAACCCACGCACAGGAAGCAACCGCCGCCCGGTCCGGCACACGCTGTCCGCCTCATGAGCGTGTTACCCGATGATCGATCAGGCGGTAAGCTATGTTATCCCTCAGACACTGTCAAGCCGGATGCAGGGTGGCCACCTTGGATGAATCAAACATAACGTGATCGAAGTAGTCGAAGCCAACCTTGCCTCCAGCGGCCATGCCGGCGCGCTGGTCCGGCTGCTGAACGAGTACGCGCTCGATCCGATGGGCGGAGGCAGCGCCCTGAGCCGCTACGCAACGGCCAATCTGGCCGCGGAACTGCATCGGCGCGATTCAGCGCATGTGCTGCTTGCCCATGTCGATGCCGCGCCGGCCGGACTGATGATCTGCTTCGAGGGATTTTCGACCTTCGCCTGTAAACCATTGCTGAACATTCACGATGTCATGGTGACGCGGCAGCATCGGGGCAAGGGCGTGGCCAGGCGGATGTTGGAAACGGCCGAAGCCATCGCGCGCCGGCTTGATTGCTGCAAGCTGACCCTGGAAGTCCTGGAAGGAAACCACACGGCCCGGGCGGCTTACAGCGCCCTCGGCTTCGCCGGTTACGAACTCGATCCGCGCATGGGCAAGGCGATGTTCTGGCAAAAAAAGCTCGACCGGACCGCGGTCCGGACCGGCTGACAGCGCGTGTCTGTGGGACAACACATGGGACGGCGCACATGGAACGGGCATGAGGGAGGTTGCCTGTGCGCATCACGCAAAAGACCTGAGCTTGGCAGGCGGCTCGGAAAGGCTGCTACCGCTACAAGCAGCAGGTTGCGAAGCCGCCGGCGGGGCCGGTCCCGAAACGCGGAAGGGAGCAGCGTGCCCCACGATTCTGCTAAACTTGCTGAACCAACTTAGTCCACTCTCCCTTCCACCGGAAAACGCGCCATGCCGCAGGTCAATATTCACGAAGCCAAGACGCACCTTTCGCGCCTGGTCAAAGAGGCGGCAAAAGGCAAGGAATTCGTCATCGCGATCGCCGGAAAGCCCGCCGCGAGGCTGGTGCCGCTCGAGGCCGCGCCGGGAAAAAAGCGCAAGCCCGGCCGGCTCAAGGGGAAAATCAGCTTCGCCGGTGATTTCGACGCACCGCTCCCCGAGGCGCTGCTGAAGCAGTTCAACAAGGGAGCGATTTTCCCGTGAAATTCCTGCTCGACACGCACATCCTGCTGTGGTGGATGGCCGGCGACCGGCGCCTGCCCCGGCCGGCGCGCCGCGCCATCGAGGACCCCGCCAATCGCGTCTTCGTCAGCATCGCGAGCCTGTGGGAAACGGCGATCAAGTTTTCCCTGAAGCGCGTCATCGCGGACCCCGAGGCGTTGCGGGAAGCCGCCGAGCGCGACGGATTCTCGCTGCTGCCGATCGAAGCCAGGCATTGCTCGGCTGTAGCGCGGTTGCCGTATCATCACAGCGACCCATTCGACCGGCTGCTGGTGGCGCAGGCGCTGGTCGAGCCGATGCGGCTGCTCACCCACGACGCGCAGCTGGCGCGCTACAGCGATACGGTGGCGGTGGTCTGAGCATCTACAGCCTGGCGCGGCCGGCGTTCAAGCCGGTGCAGTTCGGCGTTCCGGCCGACGTGTGCATCGGGGTCGTCAACGGGGTGATTGGCGGGCTGACCGGACTCACCGGAATCGTCGTGACCATCCGGTGCCAACTGCGCGGCTGGTCGAAGGACGAGCAGCGCTCGGTCTTTCAGCCGGTCAATCTTGCGGTCATTGTGATGAGCGCAGCATCGTTGAGCATCGCCGGCGTCGTCACCGCTGAAATGGTCAAACTGTATTTACTCGGCCTTCCTTTGCTGCTGGCCGGCCTGTGGATTGGGCTCAAGCTCTATGGAAGACTCGATGAAGCCGCATTCCGCAAGGTGATACTGCTGCTATTGCTGGTATCCGGGCTGGCGCTGATCGCGCCCGCATCGATCTTTCAATGAGGGTCCACTTGCTACAATTGCGGATCGGAGCAGGCGGAAAATGAGGGCTGACCGCCCAATCGAAAGGGACGCGCGAAAGGCAATGCGCGCCCTGTACCATGAACGTTCGGGCATATGCGGAATTCTGCCGCCACGATTTCGATCATTGCCTCCATCGAGCAGACTTTCAAGCGAAGTTACGTATGTGCAAGGACTGGCATGTTCAAATCGGTGCTCTTTTGCTCGGCGTTTTTCTTGCGCTCGGCGCCCATGGCCAAACGACCGGGAGGATTGTCATCGACGGCTCGACTGGCGTAATGCCGCTGGCCGCCGCGCTCGCGAAGGCATTCCGGGAGCGGAATCCGGGCGTGACTGTCGAGTTGGGTAAAGGGCTCGGGACCAAGGCTCGCATCCAGGCGCTGGCGGACGGGAAGATCGACATTGCATTGGCCAGTCACGGTCTGAACATCAGCGAAATCACCCGGCAAGGGATGATTGCACATGAAATCGCGACAGTGGCTGTCGTGTTTGGCGTCAACGCGACGGTGCCGGTGGCCAACCTGACCGATCAGCAGATTTGCGACGTGTACCTCGGGAAGACGTCGAACTGGAAAGCTGTTGGCGGGCCCGAGATGGAGATCGCTGCGCGCACCAGGCCTGACAGCGAGGTGGACACCGAAGTCGTGCGTGACAACATCGCGTGCCTGAAGGATCTTAGAATGCCCGAGGCGGTGAAGGTCATGCCGGGTTCAAGGGATATGGCAAGGGAACTTGCCGCCACTGCCGGTGCGATCGGGATGACGACGATGACGGTCGTGGAGCAGAGCCAGGGGAAGATCAGGGCACTGTCCATCGGTGGCGTCGACCCCGGCGCGCCGAACGTGGAGCGCAAGGCCTACCGGCTTGTTCGGGAATCCTTCTTTGTGGTCAAAACGCCTTCCTCGCAGGAGGTTGCGCGATTCCTGGAATTCACCCGAAGTTCCATGGGCCGCGCGGTGATCACCGCAAACGGCGCAATAGCGGTGAAATGAAGCGACGTGAGGGCAGGGCAGCGAATGCAACTCAGGCACAGGACCGGAACTCGACGGGATCTGCCGCAGATTGCGGAAATCTACAACGCCACCATCCCATCACGAATGGTGACGGCCGACACCGAGCCGGTGTCCGTCGAAAGCCGGATTCCCTGGCTGGAGGAGCACACTCCGGAGCGCAGGCCGCTTTGGGTCGTCGAAGACGCCGGGCGCATTGTGGCCTGGCTCAGCTTTTCCTCGTTCTACGGGCGCCCGGCATACAGGAAGACCGCCGAACTGAGCGTCTACGTTCACGAGGGGTTTCGCAAACGGGGGCTCGGCTCATACCTGCTGCGCCAGGCGATTGGACACGCTCCGGCCATCAAGGTCGATACGCTGCTGGGATTCATATTCGGTCACAACGAGCCAAGCCTTGCGCTGTTCGGGCGGCTCGGCTTTTCCCGATGGGGTGAGCTACCAAAGGTGGCGGAGTTGGACGGCATTGAACGTGATCTGGTCATTGTGGGCAGGCGCGTCTGACACCCGACGCCCAACCGGCAGTTGGCCTATCATGGCGACATGAAGACGTGCCGCAGGAACGCAATCCGGAACGAACAGCGGTGACCCGATGCCTCGCGGCGCCGGCAGGCGGTGGACAAGCGCGCCGCCGCTTGACGCGACGCTGAGGCGCCTCCTGTTCACGCGCGATAAACCACCCTTGCCTTGTCATGAAAAGGAATCTGCTCCTCATCGCCTCACATGTGCTGGCCGCGGCAGGGGGCTTTGCGCTGGGCATCTACGTGCTTCCCATCCTTACGGCGCCGGCGGCGCCCTCCGCGGCCGAGATCGCCTCGCAAACCAGCCAGGCCACCTACACGGGTCGGTTCCGTCGAGACCTCAAGGACAGCGACCCGTTGCACTGGGGCGAGGGCACGGTATCGGTCGGCAGGCAAAGTATCGCCCTGGCGGGCAGGCTTGCACCGGGCCCGGACTACAAGCTGTATCTGTCGCCGGAGTTTGTCGAGACGAAGGCCGATTTCGCGCGCCTGAAGGCACGCATGACGCGGGTTGGAGACATCAGGACCTTCGAGAATTTCGTTGTTCCTGTCCCGGAGTCGATCGACATTTCGCGCTACAACACGGCGATCGTGTGGTGCGAGTCCTTCAGCCAGTTCATCACGGCCGCGAAGTACCGGTAGGCGCGCATCAATGAACCCGTTCGCCGCCGGCACGCGTTCATTGCAAAGTCGGCCGGCCGTTTTCGCTTCGAACGCCAGGTGCCGGATATGAAGGAGAGACTGTGATGGCCGATCATGCCAACGAACCCGCCGGCAGCATACCGGAGCCCTGCGTGCGCATTTGCTGCTTCGATGAGAGGGGGGTGTGCATGGGTTGTTTTCGAAAAATGCCGGAAATTACCGGCTGGAGGAAGTCAAGCGATGACGAAAAGAGGGAAATCCTGACCCGGTGCCGCCTTCGAGCCCGTCAATGCGATGACCGGATTGAGTAACGTTGCGATCCTGCAACGACACTTGCGCAATGACACGCAACGCCTCACCCCGGGCGGGCGCCTGAGACTCGAATCGTCGCGGCCTGTCAATCGCGGGATTTCGGGTCCACGCTCAGTTCCGGCATTCCCCGGCCGGGGCATATCCTCAGGGCGTTACTTCACCGCGGCCGCAGCCGGCGTCCCGATGTATTCGAACACGCGAACCACTTTGCGCACACCGCTTACGCCGCGCGCGAGGTTGGTCGCGTCTTCGGCTTCCCTGGTCGATACCAGCCCCAGCAGGTAGACGACGGCGCCATCGGTCACCACTTTCACATGGTTCGCCGAAAACCTGTTGGCGTTGACGAAGGAAGCTTTGACCTTGCCGGTGATGAAGCTGTCGTTGCCGCGCGCCGACAGGGAGGTTGCCGGCCCCACTTGCAATTCATTCACCACGTTTTTAACGGACGGGATGCGCCCCATCATCTTCTCGATGTCGCCTTTTATGTCTTCGGTAGGCACTTCGCCGGTCAGCAGCACGGTGTAATTGTAGCTGTTGACGCTGACGTGGATCCTGTTGCGGTCCGGATAGCGCTCGTTGAGCCGGCTCGATGCGGTCCACTCGACCCGTTCGTCGCCTGCCACGACTTCCGGCTGGCGCCGGTCGCTGGCCACCAGCACGCCGGTTGCGGTGCCGATCAGCGCCGCTTCGATGCAGCCCGACAGATTGCCTGCGGCCGCAACCAGCAGCGCGCACGCGGCAATCCGCCTCAAACACGTGAACCTGTCGACAGTGATCATGATTCGGCTCCGAGTAATAGACAGTCGATGCCATCGCAAAAGCAATGGAGGGTGAGCAGGTGGACTTCCTGGATGCGTGCCGTTTGCCGGTGCGGCACGCATACGTGCACGTCTTCCCCGCTGAGCAGCGGCCCGATGTTGCCGCCGTCGCGGCCGGTCAGCGCCACCACGCTCATGCTGCGCTGGTGCGCTACCGCGATGGCGCGCATGACGTTCTTCGAATTACCGCTGGTGGAGATGGCCAGAAGCACGTCCCCGGGCTGGCCGAGCGCGCTGATCTGCTTCGAGAACACCTGCTCGTAGTCATAGTCGTTGGCAATCGAGGTCAGGGTCGATGTGTCGGTGGTGAGGGCCATGGCCGCCAGCGCCGGCCGCTCCCGTTCGAAGCGATTCAGCAGTTCCGCGGCGAAATGCTGCGAATCCGCCGCCGAACCGCCGTTGCCGCAGGCGAGGATCTTGCCGTTTGCCAAGAGGCACTTCGCCATCAGTTCAGTGGCCGAGGCAATCGGCTGCACCATCACTTCGAGCGCCTTCAGCTTGGTTTGTACGCTGTCCTGAAACTGCTGCCCGATGCGCGCCGCCAAGTCCATGAGTTCTCCGCAAAATGATTCCGCCGTGACCGGTCGATGGCGACCCGCAGCAAGCAACCGGGGTGGCTTACGGCAAAGGCCGTTATTTTAGCCTGTGAGCGGAGGCAGGCAGTGATCGGCGTCGGGCTGCTGCCAGCCCAGAGAGAAAACGCCCGGGCGTTTTCCCCGATTCCGGGGTGTGCGAGGGGGCCTGCCTCCTCGCGTCGTGAATCCCCAGAGAGAAAACGCCCGGGCGTTTTCCCCGATTCCGGGGTGTGCGAGGGGGCTTGCCCCCTCGCGTCGTGGATGCCCCGCTATTGGATGAAAACTTCGAATTCGATCCTCTCCCGCGGGTTGCGGTGGCGCTGCAGCCTGCTGACGCGGGCGGTGACGCCCTGGCCGCGATCCATTGCCCAGGCGAGCGCCGAATTCTCGCGACGCGGTACATAGCCGAGCTTGTGCCCCTGCCATTCCACCCGCACCGCGTTGGCGTCGTAGGTGTTGTCCGGTTCGCGCACCAGGCTCAGCACATCACCGGGCTTCATCATCGGCAAGACAGCCTTCGCCTCGTGGTACCGGAAGCCGGCGAGCGGCGAGCTCTGAACCAGCAGGCGCACCTGCTGGGCAGCGGCCGGGCCGCTCAACGCGGCAAGCAGCCACGCGATCAGCATCGTCCGGCCTGGATGGGGCATGCGAACCGGATCAGGCAGAAAACGCACCGCGTATCCATTCGATGTCGGCGTCGTTCATGCCCTTCATCAGCACCACGTCGAAACGGCAGGGCGGCTCGGCGCGGCCGGCGAGCCAGTGGCGCGCGGCCTTGATGATGCGCGACTGCTTGCTCCGGTCGATGCTGTACGCCGCCCCGCCGAAACGCGCCGAGCGCCGCAACCGTACTTCGGCGAACACGATGGTGTTGCCCTCGCGCAGCACCAGATCGATTTCCCCCATGCGGCACCGGTAATTGGTTTCCACCAGCGCCAAGCCGCGCGCGCCCAGAAACGCCGCTGCCCGGGCCTCCGCATCGCCGCCCGCCGTATTATTCATCAGTGCCTGTCGCCCAGAACGGTACCGGCGCCGTCGCGAATGACGGCCTGCACCGGCTCGCGTTCGACAACCGGACTGCCGCCAAGGGAGATTTTTCCGGTTACGCCATCGAGGGTGATGTGATCGCGGCGCATCAGCAGCTCCAGTGACAGCCGGCAGGCGTCGATGCCGAGCGCATAAAAGCGCTGCAGTTCGCCTCCCAGATTGCCCACTCGCGGATAAACCATCACCGCAGGATGATCGGGTTGAACCAGCCACGGCATTTCGACGAAGCGTACCCCGTTCAAATCGACGTTGGCGAGCGGTTCGCTGGCGCCGCTCCAGATCTGCGAGGTGGCGAACACCGGCACCTGGCTGGCGAGGTAGGGCCGGACGGTGCGCGCATGCTGCGCACTGGCGGCAAGGAAAATCAGGTCCGGAGCGATCTTGCCGAGTTGCCGCCGCAACTGGGCGAGATCGGTGCGCACGCCGAATTCGAGGACCGTCAGCAGCCGGCCGCCGAGCATGAACCATTCGCTGCCAAACGCCTGCGCCGCGCGCCTGGCGAGCGGCGTGGCCGCCTGCACCACTACGGCCTCGCGCATGCGCTCCGAGAACGCGATGCGCGCCACCAGCCGCGCTTCATGCTCCGCCGACAGGCCGAAGGTATACATGCCCCGCGGCAGCGCCGGATTGCCATCGGGCAGATTGAGAGCGAGCGTCGGCACGCGCACCAGGTCGCTCGAGGCGAGTGCCGTGACCGCGGCACGCGTGAGCGGGCCCACCACCACCATCGCGCCGCGTGTGATGGCGGCGTCATACTCGCCGAGGATCTGTTGCGGATCGGCGCTGGTCCGCGACACCTGGAGCGGCGGCCGCTCCAGGGCTGCGGCCATCGCCGCATCGCAACCGAGTTTCACGGCTTCAGCGGCCGGGCGAAAATCCGGCGATCCCAACGGTAACAGCAGTGCAATGAATGGGTTTTGCGACGGTGGCGAGGGTGCCGGCAGCGGCGCAAGTGCAGGCGCTGGCGCAGGGGTGGCCTGGGGTTGCAACGGTTGGGGCTGCAGCTGCCGGGGTTGAGAAATCTGCGGCTGATCGTCCTGAGGCGCCCCCGGCGTTGTTGCCGGATCCCGCTGCGCCAAGCACAATGCCGGCCACGCGAGCGATAACGCCGCAACGGCGAACCTGAGAGCGCGATGGCCGGAATTCATGGGGACGAGGATGAAGGCGGAGGCCAATTATATGTGGTGGCCACGCCCATCGGTAATCTGGAGGACATCACCCTGCGCGCGCTGAAAGTCCTCGCCGGCGTCGATCTCGTCGCGGCGGAAGACACCCGCGTCACTGCGCGACTGCTCGATCATCACGGCATCCGGACGCGCCTGGTGTCGGCGCGCGAGCACAACGAGCTGAAAGCCGCCGCCGGCATCGTGCGCGCGCTCAGGGCCGGGCGGAGCGTGGCGCTGGTAAGCGACGCGGGCACCCCGGCGGTGTCCGATCCCGGGGCGCAGATCGTGGCCGCGGTACGTGACGCCGGCATGCGCGTGGTGCCGGTGCCCGGTCCCAACGCGGCCGTTGCGGCGCTGTCGGCGGCGGGCCTCGCCGATGAAGGCTTCGTCTTCTGCGGTTTTTTGCCGCCCAGGGCGGCGGCGCGTCGCAAGGCGCTCGAGGCGTTGCGCGGCGAATCGCGGGTGCTGGTGTTTTACGAAGCGCCGCACCGCATCCTCGACGCCGTCGATGATCTGGCCGAGGTGCTGGGCCGCGCGCGCCGCGTGCTGGTGGCGCGCGAACTGACCAAACTGTTCGAGTCGCTTCACGCCTCGGCGCTCGGCGCGGCGGGCGCGTGGCTGCGCGCTGATGCCAACCGGCAACGCGGCGAATTCGTGCTGGTGATCGAGGGTGCGCCGGCGCCGGCCGCCGCTGCCGGCGAGGCGGACATGGGGCGGGTGCTCGGTCCGCTGCTTGCGGCGCTGCCGCTGGCGCAGGCAGTCAGGCTGGCATGCGAGATCACCGGCGCGCGGCGCAACGCGGTGTACGAACTGGCATTGCGCCTCAAACCGGCAGCGAAACCGTGATCGCGAAGGTATGATGCTGCGGCCATGAATTCCCTCTCCTTGACCCGGCCGGACGACTGGCACCTGCATCTGCGCGACGGCGAGGCGCTGGCGAGCATATTGCCGTACACCGCGCGGCAGTTCGCGCGCGCGATCGTCATGCCCAATCTCAAGCCGCCGGTCACCAGCACCACCGTTGCGCGCGCCTACCGCGAGCGGATCCTCGCGGCGCTGCCTCGCGGCCTGCGCTTCGAACCGCTGATGACGCTTTACCTCACCGACAGTACTTCACCCGCGGAAATCGCGATAGCGAAGGCGAGCGGCCTGGTGCACGCGGTCAAATACTACCCGGCGGGCGCAACCACCCATTCCGATTCCGGCGTGAGCGCGCCGGAGCGCGTTTTCCCGGTGCTGGAGGCGATGGTGAAGCACGATTTTCCGCTGCTCGTCCATGGCGAGGTGACGACCCTGGGCATCGACCTGTTCGACCGCGAGGCGGTGTTCATCGAGACGGTGCTGGCGCAGATCGTGCGGAGGTTTCCGTCGCTCAGGATCGTATTCGAGCACATCACCACGCGCGAAGCCGCGGACTACGTTGCCGCGGCGCCGGCCAACATCACCGCGACCATCACCGCGCACCACCTGCTGTACAACCGCAACGCGATTTTCCAGGGCGGCATGCGGCCGCACTACTACTGCCTGCCGGTGTTGAAGCGCGAGGAGCATCGCCAGGCGCTGCTCCGCGCCGCCACCGGCGGCAGCGCGAAATTCTTTCTCGGCACCGACAGCGCGCCGCATGCGCGCAACACCAAGGAACACGAGTGCGGCTGCGCCGGGGTCTACACCGCGCATGCCGCGCTCGAGCTCTATGCCGAGGCGTTCGATGCAGCGGGCAGGCTCGATCGCCTCGAGGCCTTTGCCAGTTTCCATGGCCCGGATTTCTATCGCCTGCCCCGCAATCGCGAGCGCATCAGCCTGCGCCGCGAATCCTGGACGATTCCCCGCGAGTATCCGTTCGCAGGCGAATCGGTGGTACCGCTCAGGGCGGGCGAGTCGCTCGCCTGGCGCCTCGAATAGGCACTCTGTGGGACCATGACGGCGGGGAACATGGCGGCGGGAGCATGAGCGCCGGCTTCGATCGCGATGCCGCGCTCGCTTCGCCCCTCTACTCGGCGCTGCACCCGGTGCTCGGAAGGCTGCCCGCCGCGCGCTTTCCCTCGATCGAGGACCTCAATGCCTGCATTGACGGCGAGCCGCTGAGCGGCGGCGGCGCGCGCATCCGCTTCGTCGCGCCGTTTGCGCAGTCAAAGGCGTTCGAGGACCGGTACGAAGTGCGCGTCTATCGCGACGGCACCATACCGACCCGGGCCGGCGATCTGCACGACTTGTTCAATGCGCTGGTGTGGCTCAGCTTCCCCAGGACCAAGGCCGGGATCAACCGGCTTCACCATCAACAGATGCTCGCTCGCCGCGGCGACAGGCTGCGCGGGCCGGTGCGCGACGCCTTGACCCTGTTCGACGAAAGCGGCGTGATCGTCGCCTGTGCCGATCCGTCCCTGTCTTCGCTGCTGAAGGCGTTTCAATGGAAGGCGCTGTTCTGGGACCGGCGCGAGGAGGTGCGGCGTTCGATGCGCTTTTTCGTCTTCGGTCACGCCATCCACGAAAAGGCGCTCGAACCGTACCTTGAATTGACGGCCAAGGCGCTGGTGATCGAGGTCGACTCCGGGCTTGCCGCGGCAGCGCCGCAGGCGCAGCTTGCCTTGCTCGATGAGCGCGCCGAGCACTGGCTTTCGCAATCGGCCCAACCTCGATCGACGCGGGATCTGTTGCCGCTGCCGCTCATGGGCGTGCCCGGCTGGCGTGCGCAGAATGCGGTGTTCTACGACAACGCTGCGGTTTTCAGGCCGGCGCGGCGCACTGGATAACAACGATCAAATATCTTGCCTTCAAACGGCGTTCAGCGCGGTACGTAGATCTGCCAGAATCGTTCGAATATCCTGCAAGTCTTCGCCTTGCAAGAGTATGCCACGCGCTCGAAGACTCTCTCGCGATACGCCAGGCTCGCGCGCTTCAATAGCTGAAAACGGTGTCGCGCTGACCAGATAGCCGCGGGTTGGCACGTCGAGCGACAGACCGCGCAGCTCGTGCAGTAAATCCAGCTTCGATTGCAGGCGGGCATCGCCAAGGATTAGCTCGATGCCCTTGGGCTCAACAAACGCCAGCGCCTGGCGCTTGCCGCGCTTAAGCCATAGCATGAAGTCCGGGTAAAAACTCTGTTCAGCGAAGAAACCCACTCCACGGCGGGCCTGATTGCGGAGCAGGTAGATAGAGCAGTCGCGCCATTCGGCTGTCTCGGCGTGCGTTTTCCAGTACGCGCGCAAGTCCCACACGAACCGCGCTTCGCTTTGCTCCAAGCCCGGCGGATCAAGGCGCAGCCCCAATTCCTGATCGAGCAACGACAACTGGCCGTGTTGCTCGACGCCGGGTTTTGAGAGCAACAGCGGGCGATACAAATGTTCTTCGCACCACAGCCGGGGCAGCGGGCGCGCAAGATCGTCGTCGGGCATCGCGTGTTCGCCTTGCTCCAAGAGCGCTTCGATGCGTTCTGCCAGATCGTTCAGGCCCACGATCCGCAGGACTTGCGCCTCAAGCGCACGGAATTGGTCTTCGGTCAGCAGGCCACCGACATACTTGCGCGCGAGCTTGAGCAGTTCCTGGGAAACCTGGTTTGCGGCCTCCACTTCAACGCGGTAGGCGAGCGTCTGCTTGCCATTCACATCCCTCCACGGAAAGTTGCTATCGTCTTGGGATAGGCGCTCGGTGCGCCAGTGGCCGCGCACGGCTTTGCGTTGCGCGGCCCGGTAGCAACGCGTCAGTGCTTGCTCGATGCAGGCGGCAACAGCGGCTTCCGCCCGCCGCCATGCGGTCAAATCGCGCGGCGCGAAAAAATCCGCCGGTCCCACGATGCGCGCTTTATCCTTCAGGAAGCGCTCGACTTCTCCGCGCGGTAGGAGCAGATTGCGCCAGTTCATCCGCTCCTTGCAGGCGAGTGCTTCGCCTTGCACCCGGTCGGGATCGATCCATGCCAGCGGCACCGTGCGCGCGGCCGGCGGCGCGGCCACCAGCGCTTGCGGGGTCGTAATGCCGGCCATGACCGCAATTTCGGAGTCGATGCGGTACTCGACTGCTGCACAGTCCGCGGCGGAGAAAATCACCGGCGTTTGTGTAAACGCAGCCTCCGCCTCGTCGTTGCGCAGCACGTCGAGCGCCAATTCTTCGATGGGTTCCTCGTGCGGCTTCAATGCGATCCACAGCGGCTCGCGGCGAATGCCGTCGCGTTCCAGCGAGTTGAGCCACGCCG